>JADMIO011606004.1_pt1 | contig 44223 bp, 38 predicted proteins | sample 8958161 | NCBI WGS metagenome assembly JADMIO01 (sample SAMN16585339, study PRJNA669376) | soil metagenome | isolation source: Crop rotation soil | place: USA: Cullars Rotation, Alabama | collected 2011
CGCCGACCCAGGGGCGCAAACCGCCATCACGCCGGCCGATCAGGTGAATCTGGAAGGCGTCGGCTCCGGCTCGGGCCTGCTCGACCTGACGCGCGAATCGGATGACACGTCGCTGGGCGCCGAGCTGCTCGATGAGATCCAGCCCGGCTCCGGCAGCAAGTCAAAGCGCCCGCGCGCCGTCAGCGATAGCGGCATCGCCGCCGCCAGCGACTTGGGGGAAGGCCGCAGCGTCGTCACGCGCCCGGTGCAGTTCGTCGAAGCGATCGATCCGATGTCCGGCCTGTTTGCCGGGCTTGCGCTGGGCGCGGCAATCTTCGCGCTGGTCGGCGGGCTGGTGCTGACCGCCGGCGTCGTCGGCGCGCGCCCGGGCCTGGTCGACATGATCGCCGGCCCCGCCAAGGACAATCGCAGCGTCTTCGTGATTTTCGGGATTGGCGCGGCGATCGCGCTGGTGTGCGGCGTCGCGGGTTGGGTGATGGGGAAAAAGCGGTAGCGTTTACTGTCTCTCCCTGCGCCGGGAGAGGAAAGAATCACGTCATCTGCGGTTTGTCTGCGTTCCATTGAACCGACAGCGGCTTGTTCTGCTGGATCATCTCCAGCAGCGGGCCGCCCAGCGCCTCGCGCCGCCAGCCTTTCATCAGTGACAGACGCTCGAAATCTTTCTTCCCCGTCACCAGGCGATAAAAGTCGCCGATTTCCTGGCGGCTGGTGACCAGGGCGGCGTCGATGAGTTGGCCGACGCAGATGCATTGCGCGATGGCCCAGAGCGCGTCGCCACGAAAGCGTTCGGTTGGCGTCGGCTCCTGCGGGCGGGCGAAGGGAAATTTGCCGGGGGGAGTCGCGAGGCCGCGCTGCGTCACTTCCACGATCTCGCGGCCATGCGCGTGTTCGACGGGCCGTGGCAGGCCGCGCACACGGTCGAGTTTTTCCAGTGTCTTCACGGGGCTGCGCGACAGGTCGATCAGGAGTTCATCCTTGAGGAACGCGCGTGGCGGGACATCGTGCGCCCGCGCCACGCCATCCCGCCAGATCACCAGCTCCCGCAGGATCGCCAAGCCCTGCGGCGAGAGCGACGTGGCGCCGCGGACGCGCAGATAAGCAGTGTCGGGGTTGAACTGGTACAGCCCGGCATCGCATAGCGCCGCGAACTCCTGTTTCGCCCATGCGACGTGGCCCGTCTTCTCCAGTCGCTCGCCGATAATCCTGCGGAGTGCCGGGAGGTAGCGCACGTCGTCGGCGGCGTAGCGGAGTTGCGACGGGGAGAGTGGGCGCTGATCCCAGTGCGAAAACGTCAGCCCCTTGCCGAGTTTGGCGCCCAGCAGTTCCATCGCGAGCTTCGCCAGTGCGACCGGATAGGCCATGCCGATGAACCCGCAGGCGATCTGCGTATCGAAGACGTTCTTTGCCTCCGTGCCGAGATGCCGCACGACCGGCTCGACATCCTGATCGCCGGCGTGGGTAATCTTTTCCACCACGTCGTCCGCGACCAGCTGCCAGAATGGAGTCAAATCGAGCCCTGCGAGCGGGTCTATGAGCCAGACATGCTCTGACGTCGCAACCTGGATGAGGCAGAGCTTGGGGATGTATGTCAGCTCGCCGATGAACTCGCTGTCGTAGGCGAAGCTACCGGCGGCGCGCAGCCTGGCAATGAGATCGGCAAGGCCCGCCTGGGTTGTGACAAGTTCGGCGTCACCTTTGGGGACGTTGGGATGATCGGCAATGGCGTGTCGTGTTTCGCCTTCGGCGTGCGCGTCCTGATGTTGACGGGCGCGGTGCTGGGCGCGGGCAAAGCGTGCGCGTTTGACGTTGGCGTCGAGATGCGGCTTGGGTTCGTCCATTGCGTGCAGCAAGCTACACGCATCGAGGGCGATGGCAAAGATCAACCGTTACATCGATTACCCAACCTGTAGCGGTTCGAACCGATTTTCACCACCGGGGGCACGTCAGAACTGCGTAAAATTCCAGGCGCCTCGGGCAAATCGACGCCTGTAACGGCGGACGCAACCGTCCCCTCCCTCTTTGGATCGATTTTCGCAACTGGTACATATGTTGCGAAACCTTAGATCGCCATGCAGTACACGAATACAGGTGATATTGAGCCTGAGCACGGTTGCGGGGGGCATCCCGACGTGATGATCGTCGAGGATGAGCGCGTGGCGCGGCGGGCGCTGGCGTTTCTGCTGCAGTGCAGCGGTTACAGACCCCAGGTCTTTGAGTCGGCAGAGGACGCGCTGCTCTACACGACCGAGCCGCCGAAAGTTGCCCTGATCGACGTCGACCTGCCGGGCATGAGCGGCTTGGATCTGGCCGAGCGGCTGAAGCAGCGCTGGCCCGGGGTGGTGAATGTGCTGATTACCGCCGCCGATGGCGAGCGGGTCAGCCAGTTCCTCAAGAGTCACCGGGCCGAGTATTTCCCCAAACCGCTCGACTTCTCGCGGCTGCTCGACCTGCTCAGCCAGACGCAGAGCAACTAAGTCCGATACATCCGCAAAAGTGCGGTCACATCTCAGCCGAAGAATTTCATGGACAGGGGGAAGTGCGTCGCTAGGATGATGCCCCGCTTTTTGCACGTCGGATTGCGGAAGAGAGGCCATGAATGAATCTCACTTACGCCGTCGAACGGCTGTACGACACCGGCTGGAACCCCAGCGCGGAGGTCGAGTTGGAGCGTCTGCCGGACCAGCGGCGTTTTCCGTCGGTGCTGGCGGTACAGCGTGAGTTCGCGCGCGCCGGGCTGGAGCTGCGCATCAAGCACAACATCATGTTCAACTGTTACCGCAGCACCTGGGCGCCGGTCGGCGAGCCGCTGGACGACTCGGCGGCGGCGGATGAGAAGCACGGCACGGTGATCGGCGCCTGCGAGCGCGAGGCGGCGGTGTATGCGCTGGCGCAACTGCGCGAGTCGAAGGTGCAGCATCAACTTGCGTCGGTCTAGTTTCAACTCGACAATTCGATCTCGATGACGCAGCAGGGCTGGCGGATCGCCGTGGGCGTGGCGGTGATCTTCGTCGCTGCGCTGCTCGCCTATTCGCCGGCGCTGCGCGGGGAGCTGTTGTGGGATGACGACGGGCATGTCACGCGGCCCGAGCTGCGCTCAATAGGCGGATTGGTTCGGATCTGGACGGAGCTGGGGGCGACACAGCAGTACTATCCGCTCCTGCACAGCGCGTTCTGGGTGCAGCACAAGCTGTGGGGAGACTGGGTCGTCGGATACCACGTTGTCAACGTGCTGCTGCACGCAACCTGCGCGTGCTTGCTTTGGGCCATCCTGCAGCGTCTGAAGATCCCGGGCGCGTACCTCACCGCGTGCGTCTTCGCTGTGCATCCCGTCCATGTCGAATCGATCGCGTGGATCACAGAGCTGAAGAACACGTTATCGCTCGTTTTCTACCTCGGTGCGACGCTTTGCTACCTGCGTTTCGACGAAACGCGCGACGAACGCGCGCTGACCCGGGCATTTGCGCTGTTCGTCGCCGGACTGCTCAGCAAATCGGTTGTCGCGACCTTTCCCGCGGCGATGCTCGTGGTCGTCTGGTGGAAGCGGGGGACGATCAGATGGGACAATGACATCCGTCCGCTCTTCAGGTTCTTCGCGATCGCTGTGATCGGTGGGTGCGTAACCGCGTTCCTCGAGCGCAAGCTGATTGGCGCGGAGGGGGCAGAATTTGAGCTGACGCTGCTCCAGCGACTTCAACTCTCCGGTCGCGTCGTCTGGTTCTACCTGGGCAAGCTGGTCTGCCCGGTGAGGCTGACGTTCATTTATCCGCGCTGGGATGTGAAGGATGCGCCGGCGTGGCATTGGATGTTAGTGGCGGGCCTGGTCGCGCTGGTCGCGGCACTGTGGCTGATCCGCAGGCGCGTGCGCGGGCCGCTGGGGGCGGTGTTGCTGTTCGTCGGGTCGCTCGTGCCGGTGCTGGGGTTCTTCAACGTCTATCCGTTTCGCTACTCGTTCGTCGCCGACCATTTTCAGTACCTGCCGAGCATCGCGATCATCACGCTGGCGTGTGCGGGGATCGCGATGGCAGGGCGACGCGTCGAGATCCCGCTCGGCGCGGCGATTGTCGTGCTGCTGGGCGTGACGACGTGGCGGCAGGCGCATCAGTATCGCGACGTGCCGACGCTGTATCTCACGACGTTGGATCGCAATCCGCAGTGCTGGATGGCACATACCAACCTCGGTGTCTACTACGTTACGCACGACAGGCCCGACGAAGCGCAAGCGCAGTACGAAGCGGCACTGAGAATCCGCCCGGAGCATCCCGAAGCGCTCAGCAACCTGGGCGCCCTGCTCGTGCAGCGGGGGAATGTGGACGAAGGCATTGAATACCTGCAGCAGGCGGCACGGGCGAAACCGCAAGCGGCGGCGATCCAGATGAACCTCGGCAATGCCCTTGTCGCGGCGAAGCGTATCGACGACGCGATTGAGGCGTACGAGCGGGCGGTCAAGCTCGATCTCGATAACATCGACGCGATGATGAGCCTCATCGCCGCGTACGACGCGGCCGGGCGACGGGGTGATGCGATCGCGACGGCTCAACAGGCGCTGGCGGTGGCCCGGCGGACGGGCAACAAGGCGCTCACGGAGCAGATCGAAGCGTCGCTCGCCGCGTATCGACGACAGCAATGAAAGAGAACACGGCCCGAGAGGTGGTCTCGGGCCGCGCTGGTTGGTTGAAGTTTTAGCGAGCTTCGCTCAAGCGACCGCCGCCGCTTGTTCGAGCAGGCTCGCCCACTTCTTGCCCTTGCGGGCCTTGTGGGCGCCCTTGTGATACGCGTAGCCGACGATCAGCGGCGTCGCGAGGGTCGCTTCGCTGAAGACCATCTGCTCGTAGACCGTATCGACCTTGCCCCAGCTTGACGCTTCCTTGAGGGTGGAGCTCGACAGGGCGCCATCGCGCACGTCGGCGATGGTGATCTGCACGGCGTACTTGTGCATCGGCGCATCGTGGCCGAGCACCTCGGCGGCGACGACGATGTCCTGAGTGAAGTTCTTCGGCACGCCGCCGCCGATCATGAACAGACCCGTGGTCGAGTTCTTGATCTTGAGCTGCGTGAGCTCGTAGAAATCCTTGCCGCCGTCCCACGAGACGACCGGCTCGCCCTCTCGGCTGTGCAAATGATGCACAAGGCCGAAGCCGGCGGAGCAGTCGCTGAACGCGGGGCAGAAAATCGGCACGTCCTTCTTGTACGCCTCGTAGATAATCGAGTCGTCGCACTTGGGCCCGCCGTTCTCGTCCAGGTAGCGGCCGAATTCCGCGAGGAACTGGCGGCTGGAATACGTGCCGGGCTCCATGTTGTCGAAGATCTTCTGCGTGGTTTCGTCGCAGATGCGCAGGTCTTCCTCATCGATGAACGTGTCATAGATGCGGTCGATCGCCATCTCGCGGAGCTCGCCATCGCGCATGCCCGATTTAAACTCGTCGCCGGCGATGTAGTGGCGGAAACCGAGGGCTTCGAAGAAGTCCTGGTCCACCATGTTCGCGCCGGTCGAGACAATCGCATCCACCATGTTGTTGCGGATCATGTCCACGAAGATTTTCTTCAGGCCCGCGCTGATCAATGAGCCGGCGAGGCACAGGATGACGCCGCACTCCTTGTCCTTGAGCATGCGCTCGTAGATCTCGGCGGCGCGGGCGAGGTCGCGGGCGCTGAAGGCCATCGCCTTCATCGAATCGACGACCGGCACGACGCCGCTGAGCTTTGTGATGTCGATGTGCTCGATCTGCGCGCCGAGGAACTTCTTCTTCGACGCCTTGGCACTCGCCTTGGACTTCATGGGTTTCTTGTTCGCCATATAACTCTCTCCTTTCGCAAACGAAAAAAACCACCGCGGCTCGCTACGGTGCGCCTCACATTTCGTTGGAGGCGCCCGCCATTGCGGGCCGGGGTGGCTTTCTGTGGGCGAAGATTGTCATGCGTAATACGCTAGCGTCAAGGGGTCGTTCGGTCGCGAAAAATTTTTTTCGGAGTGGAAGTTTCATGTGGGTTCGCTCTTCGTTCGTGCGACAGAAAGTTTGCTTGAATCGCCGGACTTGGTTTGTACAGTACGCGCCGAAGGTCGAGCGATGAACGGAGTCACGCGCAGACGAGTTCAGTTGTGGCTTCGCGGTGAGCGAGCTTTCGGACTGAACGACGTTCCGCTGCCCAGGAAAACGCAGCTCGATCGCGTCGGCGGAATCGCATCGCCTCGGCATCCGGAAACTCCGGCGCCGGCGCAAGCGAGATCGAACGACGAGCGGACGGTGACGCGGCAGGCGCTCAACGATGCTCCTGCAGCCCTGTTCGGCGAAGCGAAGAAGGCGAGCGAGTACGCACCGAAAGGCGGACTCGTCCCGCCGCCCTCGACAGAGCCGTTCACCGCGCCGCTCCTGAAGGCTGAACAGAAGATCGAGCGTCTAAAAGCGCTGGATCAAGATGAAGTGAGAGGCTGCACGCGTTGCCGCCTCTGCGAAGCGCGAAAGAACACGGTTTTCGGTGAGGGCGACGTCGATGCGAAGGTTTTCTTCATCGGCGAAGGCCCCGGCGAAAACGAGGACATCCAGGGCCGGCCGTTCGTCGGACGAGCCGGCGAAATGCTGAACAAGTGGATCGCGGCGATGGGTTTGCGCCGCGAACAGGTGTATATCGCGAACATCGTGAAGTGCCGTCCGCCGGGCAATCGCGTGCCGATGCCCGATGAGGTGGCGACGTGCAGCCCGTACCTCGCGCGACAGCTCGAGATCATCCGGCCCGGCGTGATCGTTACCCTGGGCCTGCCGGCGCTGAAGTACCTGGCGAACGACGCCAAGCTGACCATGGGCCGTTCGCGGGGTCTCTGGCGCGAGTGGCGGGGCATCAAGTGGATGCCGACGTTTCACCCGGCGTTCGTATTGCGGCAGTACACGGAAGAAACCCGCGCGGCGGTGTGGAGCGATCTTCAGCTCGTGATGAACGAACTGGGGTTGCCGATACCGAAGCGAAATAAGTCGTAAGTTTTGTTGCATTGAGAATTGAAGGATTGGCCGCGCCCTCAGGAGGAGTGCGCGGAGGCGCCACGGATGGCCGTCGTTTGTTTGCAAAGCGTCCACGGTGCTCTCATGAAATTTTTTCATCGAATCGAAACGGTTCGGCTCACGCCGAAGTTCAAATCAACGTCTGTTGTCGCGGGGGCGAAAACATTTTTGTCGCGCGGGAATTTTTCACTACCTTCCGCGCGATCACGGTGCATATTTCGCGGCGGGTAAGTTCCAGTGGTTGCCGCCGTCGTTGACTGAAACATTTTTCGTCGGTCCGTAAAAGCCAGACAACTCATCATGCTCACGACCCACTCGCCATCGACGCGCGAGACGGTCAGTGCCGCCAAATCGGCCGGCCCGGCTCGTCGCGCTTCTGAAACTATCGTTGATCCATCCACCTGGCAGCGCATCCTCACCAACGTGAGGCTGCAGCATCCCAGCCTCAACCGCGTCTGGTTTGACCAGATGCTTGCGAAGCAGCTCACCAACGGCGTCATCCAGGTCACCGTCCCGACGCCGGCGCAGCTCAATTTCTGCCAGAGCCAGTGCCAGCAGCCGTTTACCGCGGCGGCGCAGGCGGTGACGGGTCGGCTCATCTCGGTGAGCTTTCATTGCGAGCACCTCCCGCGCGGGGGGGTCTTCAATGAAGGAGACCAGCCCTTGCCGCTCAACCCCGATTACGTCTTCGAGAACTTCGTGACCGGCCCGTGCAACCGCCTCCCGCACGCGGCGTCGGTTGCCGTCGCCGAAAATCCCGGCAAGGCGTACAACCCGCTGTTCATCCACGGCGGGGTGGGGCTCGGCAAGACGCACCTGCTTCAGGCGATCTGCCAGAAGGTGCTGGAGCGCGACAGCGACGCGCGGATCCTCTACCTCTCCTGCGACAGCTTCATCAACCAGTTCATCACGTCGATCGAGACCGGCGAGATGAACCAGTTCCGCTATCGCTACCGGCTGGTGGACGTGCTCGTCATCGACGACATCCACTTCCTCGCCGGCCGGGACCGGACGCAGGAGGAGTTCTTCCACACGTTCAACACGCTCTACCAGAGCCACAAGCAGATCATCCTGTCCGCCGACGCAGCGCCGAGCGAAATTCCGGAGTTGGAGGAACGCCTCGTTTCCCGTTTCAACTGGGGGCTGGTGGCGCGGATCGAGAAACCGTGCTACGAAACCCGGGTCGCGATCCTGCAGAAGAAGGCCCGCATGCGCGGCCTGACGCTGAGCGAAGACGTCCTCTGCTACGTCGCCGGCCGGGTGGAGAACAACACGCGCGAACTGGAAGGCGCGATCACCAAGCTCCAGGGCATGTCGCTCTTGAACAGCGGCGTGATCGACCTGGACCTGGCCAAGGCCGCGCTGGGCGAAGCCGCGACGCCGGACCAGAAGCGGATCACGATCCAGCAGATCTTCGACGCCGTCACCAAGTACTACAACGTGCGCCTCAGCGACCTGCAATCCAAGAAGCGGCACAAGTCGATCGCCTTCCCGCGCCAGGTCTGCATGTTCCTGGCGCGACGGCACACGCGCTATTCACTGGAAGAAATCGGCGGCTACTTCGGCGGGCGCGATCACACGACCGTGCTGCACGCGGTCCGCACGGTGGACGGCGACTGCAAGGACGACCCGGAGATCAACAAGCAGCTGAACACGCTCGAGGGCCAGCTGACGGGAACGAACTAAGCGGCGAGCGGCGACGGCAGGGCGGGAGGTTGCTGCGCCATCGCGCGGGCGACGTCGTATTTCGCCGCGGGCAATAGCACGGGCTGAACATCCCTCCAATGCACCCCCGGTGGAATCGGCAACACGAGACGATCCTCACGGATCGCCCCCTGGTTGGCCGAGGAGGCTGAGACGCTCGATTACGCGAGGCCCGGCACGGTTCGACGGCGGATACCGCGGAGCGTCTTCGTGGTCATAGCAATCCTGGCGTGTGCCTCATTGGCGGCCCTCATCGAGTACCGCCCTGCCCTGTTGCCTCAGGCTGAATTGCTCCGCGGCGATCGGCGCGCGATACCGGCGTTTTTCGTCTGGCTGTTCGCGATCGTCTACATCATCCAACGCACTCGCGAGGACGCACGTTGCCGTGTGGCGGGCTGGTGCTCGTCGCCATTTCCGGCTCCGCATCCCTCACGCTGTTCGCCCTCCAGTGCATTCTGTGGCGAGAACAACTGAAGTACCGCGATCCGTCTGACGCGATGACTGTGCTGCCGTTCGCGGGCGCGCTAGGGGCGTTCGCCCTCGCGGCGGTCGGCCGCAGGCTAACCCGCCAACACAGCGGACCGGAGCCGAAAAGGGGCGAGCCGAAAAGGGGACGCAGGGACGCAGATCGATTCACAGGATGACGCGACCTGATTCCGTGGGCGCGAAGATGGTGTAAGATCGCTCGCGTGAAAACGATCGAAGTCGCGGAGTTTCTGGCCGCCGATCCCGGGGCGGCTGACATCGAAGAGGCGTTTGCGCGGCATCTGCGGGAGAATCAGAAGCATTTCAACGAGATCTTCGCGATCAAGGCGGACGACCGGGCGGTGCTGGCGAGTTTGATTCGGCGGTACAAGCCGCAGACGATCATCGAAACGGGGACCAACGCGGGGTGCTCGACGACGATCATGGCGCTGGCGGGGGAGGCGACGGTTTACACCTTCGACATCGCCGACATCGTGCCGGGGCCGACGCAGTGCACCACGCCGATGTTCGGGTACCTCTTTCGCGACACGCCGCTGGCATCGCGGATCACGGCTCGCTACGCCTCCACGTTCGACCTGAAGCCCGACGCGCTGCCGGTTGCCGACGTCTGGTTCATCGATTCCGACCACGGGTATGAGACGGTGTCGCATGAAACCAGTCTCGCCCGGCAGAACATGGCGCAAAAGGGTGGCGTGATGATTTACCACGACGCCAGGAAAGAGGGGATGGGCTTCACCGAGGTGGATCGGTTCTTGAGCGACACGTTCGCGGATTACACGCTGGTCAATACGCGATGTGGGTTGGCCTACGTGGAACTGGCGGCCGGGGGCGCGCCTATCCTGCCCGGGTGACTGCCGAGTTAAGATATCCGCATGATCGGCTCCCTCCTCCAGGCGGACTTTGAAGAGATCATTGCGGCGAAGAACTGGGATGAGCTGCGCGAGGTGCTGACGGAACTGGATCCGCCGGACATCGCGGAATTGATCACCGACCTTCCGGCGGGGGAGAAGGCGATCATCTTCCGGCTCTTGCCGCGCGACCGGGCGTCGGCGGTGTTTGAGTATCTGCCGCTGGAGGTTCAGCGCAGCCTCGTGCAGTCGCTCAGCCACGAGCAGCTCCAGGGGATCGTGCGCGAGATGACGCCGGACGATCGCACGCGGCTGCTGGAGGAATTGCCGGCGGGGGTGACGCGCAAACTGCTGGAGACATTGTCGCCGACGGAATTGGAGACGGCGCGGCATCTGCTGGGGTATCCGGAGGGGACGGCGGGGCGGTACATGACGCCGAAGTACGTCGCGCTGCCGCCGGATGTGACGGCGAGCGAGGCGCTGACGCGCATCCGGCAGATGGCGCGGGGGATGGAGACGCTCAACATCATCTACATCCTCAGCGAGCGCGGCACGCTGCTGGAGGACCTGCGGCTCGGCTCGCTCGTGCTCGCCGACCCGCAGACGATGATCGGAGACATCGAGGACCGCGCGGTGGTGTCGATCCCGGCGACGGCGAGCATCGAGGAAGTCGTCGACGCGTTTGAGCGCTACGACCGCGTGGCGCTGCCGGTGGTCGATTCCAACGGGCACATGCTGGGGATCGTGACGCACGATGACGTGCTGGAGTTCGCCGAGCGGCTGGCGACGCGCGAGATCCAGAAGCTGGGCGGATCGGAGGCGCTGGACAAGCCGTACTTCGACGTCGGGTACTGGCAGATGGTGAAGAAGCGCGGAGGATGGCTGGCGGCGCTGTTCCTGGGGGAGACGCTGACGGCGACGGCGATGGGGCATTACGAGGCGGAGATCGCCCGCGCCGCGGTCGTGGCGCTGTTCGTGCCGCTGATCATCTCCTCGGGCGGCAACTCCGGGTCGCAGGCGACGTCGATCCTGATCCGCTCGCTGGCGCTCCAGGAGGTTCAGCTGCGCGACTGGTGGAAGGTGTTCCACCGCGAGCTGGCGTCGAGCTTCACGCTGGGATTCTTCCTGGGCGCGATCGGGTTCCTGCGGATCTGCCTGTGGTACTGGTTTGGTTGGCAGCATTACGAAGGGCATCCGTACCTGATGGCGACGACGGTGTGGGGGAGCCTGATCGGCGTCGTGATGTTCGGATCGCTCGTGGGGAGCATGTTGCCGTTCCTGTTGCGTAAGCTGGGGCTCGATCCGGCGACGGCGTCGGCGCCGTTCGTGGCGACGCTGGTGGACGTGACGGGGTTGATCATCTACTTCACCGTCGCCTCGGTGGTGCTGCGCGGGACATTGTTGTGACGCCGACTGAGAACAACCTCGATTTCGAAGCCGCCCGCGCCGCTTGCCGGCGTCGCGAGCGTGCGGCGTTTTACATCTCGCACTGTCTCCCGCCGCACAAACGCCAAGGGGTGTGGGCTGTTGTCGCTGGATGTCATCTGATCCGAGACGCGATCGCGACGACCGCCGGCGGGGATTGCTGCTCGGGAGGGTCTGGTGTGTTGGATCGGGTGCGGGAACGGGTTGAGGAGATGTATGACGCTCACCGCGGAACTCGGCCCGAGAGCCGGGAGAAGGGGAAGGCGCCGCTGGCGGACCTCCGCGACGAAACGCAGCGCGTGATGGCGGCGATGACGCAGACGGTGCGGCGATTCGAGATTGGGCGCGAGGCGATGACGCAATGGGTCGATGCGTGCGCCGCGGACACGGGCGTGAAGCGCTATGCGACGTGGACGGCGCTGCAGCGGCATTGCGACGCGCTCGGCGGGGCCGTGGCAACGATGATCGCGTGCGTGCTGGGTGTGACGCACAGCGATGCGACGAATCAGATCGTCGCCGCCGGGCGGGCCGGGCGCTTGATCGAGATCCTGCGCAATCTGAAAGCCGATGCGGCGCGGGATCGCGCGTATCTGCCGCTGGAGGACATGGTTCGCTGCCGCTACGGGGAGCGCGATCTGCTCGGGGGTGTGGCGGACGAGCGTTTTGCACAGTTGATCGCGATCCAAGCGCAGCGGGCGCGCCAATCGCTTCACCAGGCCGCCGATGCGATCTGCTGGCTCGCGGGAGACGGCGGGCGGCTGGCGGCGGCGGCGTATGTGGAAATGCAGCTGGCGATGCTGGATGAGATCGAGCGTTCGCCGGCTACGCTGATCTCGGGACCGCCGACCCTGGCGATGGCACGCGTCCTGCGGCGATTGCCCGGGGCGTGGAGGCTGGCGCGGCGGCGAGGGGATGAGCCGGCGGTGCGGGTGCAATAGCCTGGGGCTAAAGCGCCGGGCTTGGCCAAACGCGGATGAAGCCTTAGAAGTGCAGCACGCATGGCCACGCTCCCGCTTTACACCCCCGCGGCGCATTTCGATGGCTGGCATCGCGTCGCGGCGCCGGGCGGGTACGAGAGCTGGATCTTCGAAGCGGACAGCTCCGACGGCCGCACGCGCTTCGTCGTCGGGTTCCATCTCGGCTGGCCGATGCATTCGCGGTACGTGCAGCGTTATGCGTGGTATCGCGCGATGCCGACGCGAGTGGAGCCGCCAATCCCGGCGGAGTTCCCCGTGGTGACGATGCAGATCCTCCGTGGCGATGAGCGTCGCGCGGGGGTCGCGTGCGAGTTCGGCACCGACGAGTTCACCGCGCTGGACGACCGCCTGGACGTTCGGATCGGCGGCAACCGGGCGAGCGCCGACGGCGACGGCTCGGTGCAACTAACCCTTCGGGGGCAAAGCGGCAAGCGAACCATCGCCGGCCACCTCACGTTCACGCCCGTGTTCCGCGCTTGGCACGAATGGGTGGTCAGCGAGCACCATCGCGTGCTGCTGACCGACCCGCTGTGCGACGTGCGCGGGCAGCTGCAGGTTCACGAGGCGGGGACGGCGGCGCCGAGCATCCTGCCGATGTCGGGTCGCGGGCATCGCGAGCGGCGGATCGGGCTGCGCTCGTTGAGCGACCTGCGCGGCGCGATCGTGATGGCGCGGGTGATCCGCGAGCGCGAGGTGACGTGTGCGCGGATCCTGGATGGGCGCGTGAGCGTCGTAGAGATGGGCGCGCGCGGCGCGGCGGAGCGACCGGCGACGCGCGAGACGCTGCGCCTGGATGAGCCGGGATGGCATGTCGAGCGGATGCACGTCCGCGCGCTCGCGTGGCCGGGGGTCGGGCGATGGCTTGGGCCTCGTATGCACTTGTGACCTCAGAGCGCGGGGACGGTGCTGGTGGTGGTCGCGGGCTGCGAAGTCGCGGGCGGGCCGGCCTCGAGCTTGAGCAACCGGCCGGTTTGCGGGCGGACCTTGACGCGCCCGCCCGTAAGGCGAAGCTCGCCGAAGTCGAGGATGTAGAGGCTGCCATCGCGTCCGAATTTGACGGAGGTGGGACGCTCGATGAGTCCCTGGCCTTCCAGCAATCCGCTCGCCGGGCCGCCGCGGGTGTTGCGGATGAAATCGACGACCTCGCGCGTGGCGGGGTCGTAGCGGACGACTTTGAAGCCGACGCGCTCGACGAGCTTTCGACCACTGGTGGCGAAGGGCGCGCGATCGCCGGAGAGCGGGATGATCGCGTTGCCGGCGTATTGCGCGAGGGGGCCGTCTTCGGGGACGAAGCTGAAGTTGGCCGCGCCCGACAGCGACGGAAAGGCCGCCTGGAGGAGCGTGCTGCGCACGGGGCGGATGACACCTTCGCCCTTGTTGGACGCGTTGGGATCGATCAGCGGTGAGACATCGGGATAGCCGGAGCGGATGACCATCTCCGGCGGCGGCTGGAAGCGAGATTCGGTGATCGGCTGAAGGTCGGTGCTGTAATCGGGAAAGCCGTACCACGCGCCGCTGACGACCTTGAGCAGGGCATCGGGATCGTCCTTGATCGGGCGCGTGCCGCGCAACTCCATCCCGTTGGCGGTCATGTAGAGGGTGAAGAATTTGCTGAAGGCCAGGCCGCGCGGGCAGCGGACGCCGTGCGCCTCGACGCGCAGGCCGCCGCCCTTGGGGTCGCAGGAGAAGACGGCGGCGGTGGGGATGTTGGCGGCGCGGATGCGCGTTTGCGTGGAGACGTTGAAGGGCTGAAAGGGTGCGGTGACGGCGATGTCGGATCCGCCGAAGATGCCGGCGTCGGGGTTCTTGCTCTTGAAGTGATAGCCGTTCAGTTTCAGGTCGACGTAACTCCTGTCGCAGAAGTCGCCGTGTCGGCGGGCCCAGTTCCAGTTGTCCAGGCCGACGACGCCGCTGTTCGTCGCGCTTCCGACGCCGAACCACAAGCGGCCCGTGGGGCCGATGACGATGTCGCTGAGGGCGTGATCGCCCTGCGCGGGGATGGGGCCGACGATGGTGGTGTGGCTGCCGTCGTAGGTGAAGGCGGTGACGACGCCGTTGCCTTCGATGTCGCGATGGGTGACGTAGATCCGGCCGTTGTCGAGGAGGATGCCGCCGATGGGTCCGTAGATGTGGAAACCGGGGCGGACCAGGTTGACCGGCGCGACGTCCGGAATTTTCAGCCCGCGCGGGTAAATGCTGAAGTAGGTGCCGTTGGGGCGAAAGCCGTAGATGCGCGGCGGATATCCGCCCAGGCCGCCCTCGGCGATGATGATGTTGCCGTCGGCATCTTCCTCCATGTCGACCGGGCCGGTGAGGTTGTGCATTACCTGGGTGAGTAGCATTCCACCGGGGTACTCGACGATCTCGCGATCGATGGGTTGGCGCAGGGGCGCGGCGATATAGATCGGCCTGCGGGCGCAACCGGTGATGAGAGCGAAGATCGCGAGAATGAAGATGGCCGGGCGCAGACGTCGGGTCATCGGGCCCTATAGATACTGTTTGCGGGGATGAAAGTCACACCGGGTAAGGGCTCGCGCCGTGGCCCTCAGCGGTAATTGGTGAACTGCAGCGGAATGCCCGGTGGATGGGCCTTGACGGCGGCGATCACGGATTGCAGGTCGTCGCGGCTCTTGCCCGTCACGCGCAGCGCCTCGCCCTGGATCGATGCGTTGACCTTCAGCTTCAAATCCTTGATCTGCTTCTGAATCGCCTTGGCGGTGTCCTTGTCGATGCCGCTCTTGAGCTTGTATTTCTGGCGGACTGTTTTGTGGGTGGCCTGCTCGAGTTTCTGCGCGTCGAGCGCCTTGGGGTCGACGCCGCGCTTGATCATTTTCTCCACGACGACTTTGCGGACGGCGTCGAGCTGGGGCTCGTGGTCGGCGGTGAAGGTGAGTTCCTTGAGCTTGCGGTCGAATTCCACCGAAGCGGCGGAGCCTTTGAAGTCGTAGCGGGTGGCGATTTCTTTCTGGGCCTGGTTGATGGCGTTGTCCATCTCCTGGAGGTTGAGCTCGGAGACGATGTCGAAGGAGGCATCGGAGGGCATGGTGTCCTACTTCAACATGCCTTTCACCGCTTCACGCTCTTCGAGCAATTCCTTGTTAGTCGCGGCGATTTTCTGCCTGGCGAAATCGTCCATGGGCAAACCCTTGAGGACCTCGTAGGAGCCAGGGGAAGTGGTCTTGACGGGCATGCCGGCCCAGACGTCGGGATCGAAGCCGTATTCGCCGTTGGATTTGACGGCGACGGAATGGATCTTGCCCGGGGTCATCAGGTCGCGGACGTGATCGACCAGCGCGTTGGCCGCGGAGGCGGCGGAGGAGGCGCCGCGGGCGGCGATGATCGCGGCGCCACGCTTGCCGACGGTTTCCTGGAGGTCCTTTTGCAGCCAGCCGGTGTGACCGATCTTTTCGGTGGCGGGCTTACCGTTGATTTTGGCGAGGTGGAAGGCGCTGAACATCGTCGGGCTGTGGTTGCCGAAGATGAAGACGTCGGAAACATCCTTGACGGCGACGCCGGCCTTGGTCGCGAGCTGGGTTTGGGCGCGGTTCTGGTCGAGGCGGACCATGGCGGTGAAGCGATCGGGCGTCAGGCGCCGCGCGACGTTCGCGGCGATCATGCAGTTGGTGTTGGCGGGGTTGCCGACGACGGCGACGCGGGCATCGTGCGCGGCGACGCGGTCGATGATCTGGCCCTGCTCGGTGAAGATCTTGCCGTTGTCCTTGAGCAGGTCGGCGCGTTCCATCCCGGGGCCGCGCGGCTTGGCCCCGACAAGTAAACACCAATTGGCGTCCTTGAAGCCGACGTTGGGGTCGCTCGTGAGGACCATGTCCTGCAGGAGCGGGAAGGCGCAATCCTCGAGTTCCATCGCGACGCCTTTGAGCGCGTTCATGACTTTCTCGATCGGCACTTCGAGCAGTTGCAAAATGACGGGCTGATCGGGTCCGAACATCTGGCCGGAGGCGATGCGGAAGACCAGGGCATAACCGATTTGTCCGGCGGGGCCGGTGATGGCGACACGGATGGGTTGCTTCATGGGAGGATCGATTATCGGCAAAGTGTTTTGAGTTTCAATCGAACGCGACCTTCCGGCGGGTGGCGCGTATCCTCCTGACATGAAGAGATCTCTCTCGCTCGTATTGGTGCTCGTGCTCGCTTTGCTCCCGCTGATCGCACGAGCGGAAACATCCGACAAGATCGAATTTAGCGAACAGACGCTGACCAATGGGCTGCGCGTGATCTATGCGCCGCTGCACCAGGCGCCGGTGGTGCATGTGCGCGTGTTCTATCACGTTGGCTCGAAGGACGAGCGCGACGATCGCCAGGGGTTTGCGCACATGTTCGAGCACATGATGTTCCGCGGGTCGGCGCATGTGGCGCCCGAGGAGCACATGAAGCGGATCGGCGGGGTCGGGGGATACTCGAATGCGTTCACGTCGTTCGACGAGACGGTGTATGTGAACACGGTGCCCGCGCAGTACCTGGAGATGGCGCTTTGGCTGGAGGCGGATCGGATGGCGTCGTTCAAGGTGTCGGACACGATCTTTCAGACCGAGCGGAAGGTGGTGGCGGAAGAGTGGCGGATGCGGATGAATCGGCCGTACGGGGATATGTATGAGAACTATCTCAAGAACGCGTTCACGACGCACAACTATCGCTGGACGCCGATCGGGGACATGGATCATCTGAAGGCGGCGCGGTCGAGCGAGCTTCAGGAGTTTTTCAACACGCACTATCTGCCGAACAACGCGACGCTGGTGATCGCGGGGGATTTCGATCCGGAACAGGCGAAGGGATTCGTGAAGAAGTTTTATGAGTGGATCCCCAAGGGGGAGCTGCCGGCGCGGATGACGAAGGACGAGCCGCCGCAGAATGAGCGGCGCGAAGCGGAAGTGAAGCAGGCGGTGCCGCTGACGATGATCCTGATGGGGTGGCATGTACCGCAGTATCGATCGAATGACAATTACGCGCTGGCGACGCTGAGCACGATCATGGGGGCGGGGGATTCGAGCCGGTTGATGCGGCTGCTGGTCAACGGCGCCAACCCGATGTGCGTGCAGGCGGAGGCGTCGCACTGGCAGCTGGAAGACTCCGGCGTGTTCGGGATCGGGGCGGGCGTGATGACGGGGAAGGATCCGAAGAAGGTCCAGGAAATGCTCGCCGCCGCGGTGGCGGACGTGATCGACAAGGGAGTTACGCCCGAAGAGCTGGATAAGGCGAAAGCGATCGTGAAGGTGTCGCTGATCGAGGGGCGAAAGACCGCGGAGTCGCTGGCTTCGCAACTGGCGGATGAGGCCGTGAAAGGTGGAGATGCGAATCGGGTGAATACCGCGCTGGCGAAGGTGGAGGCGCTCAAGCCGGTCGATTTGCAGAAGGTGGCGGCGAAATATCTGCAGGCGGACAAGGCGACGATTCTCGTGACCAAACCCAGCCTGATGGCCGCGGTGGATCAGCAGATCGCGGCGTCGCAGGCGGCGGCGGTGAAGGATGCGCCGGTAGTGGCGTCGACAGCGCCGGTAAAGCCCCGCGTGACGGAATTTCCAAAGGACTATCCGACGACCGCGCCATCGGCGGACCCGAAGAAAGCGCCGGAGTTCGTAAAGGGGGTGGAGACCGATATCGACGGCGTGAAGGTGATCGTGATGGAATACAAGCGGCTGCCGCTCGTGGAGTGGGCCGTCACTATGCGCCGCGGGTCGCAGAGCGATCCGAAGGGCAAGGAGGGGACGGCGTGGCTGACGAGCGAGATGGTGAAGCGCGGCGTGAAGGGGATGAGTTTTGAGGAGCTGACGAAGGACCTGGATTCGCGCGCGATCTCGATCTCGGTCGGCGACGGCGGGGACAACACCCGCTTGAACGGGTCGGCGACGACGGATCAGCTCGAGCATGCGATCGAGCGCTCGCGGCAGGTTCTGCTGGAGCCGACGTTCCCGGAGGAGGAGTTCGCCAAGCTCAAGGCGCAGTCGATCGATTCGTTGAAAGTGCAGCAGGAGTCGCCGACTGCGGTGGCCGGGAATGATCTGACGGCGGCGCTGTACGGCGACACGCCGATCGGTCGCTATTCGACGCCGAAGAGCGTGGGGAGCATTGAGCTGGCGGATGTGAAATCGTTTTACGAGAAAAATTATCGCCCGGACGACGCAATCGTGATCATCAGCGGGGATGTGACGGTGGAGAAGGGGCAGGAGCTGGCGAAGAAGCTCCTGGCGGGGTGGACCAGGAGCAAGCCGGAGCCGGTCGAGATTGATCTGGCGGCGACGGCGAGCACGCGAAAGATCATCCTCGTCGATCGTCCGCAGGGAAAGCAGGCGACGGTGCGGATGGGCATCCGTGCGTTCGATCTGCACTCCGATGAGAAATATGCGGGCGCGATCGCGACACACATTTTGTCCAGCGGAATCGATTCGCGGCTGGGCAAATACGTCCGCGCGGAGAAGGGGCTCGCGTACGGAGTTTACGGACGGTTCACCCCGAATCGACAGGCGGGGGCGTTCATGGGGTCGATCGACACGGCGATCGAATCGACGGCGGCGGCGGTGGAGGCGATGTTCCAGGTGTTCGATCGCATGCGCAAGGAGGACGTGACGCCGGCGGAACTGGCGGAGGCGAAGATGCGCGTGGCGGGGGGGATGGTGATGGCGGTGCAGACGATCGGGCAGCAGGCGGGGTATCGGGTGGATGGGATTTTGAACGGGTATCCGATCGATTACTACGACAAGTACCCGGCGCGCGTGGCGGAGGTGACGGCTCAGCAGGTGCGCGAGGTGCTCAACAAGTACGTGAAGGATGGCGAAATGACGATCGTCGTGGTGGCGCCGGCGAAGCTGGTGCGGGCGCAGCTGGAGAAGCTTGGCGAAGTCGAGGTTGTGCCGATGCCGGCGGCGCGGGAGGCGGCGACGACGCAGCCGGCGAAGAAGGCGGCGTAGCATGGCCGTCTCGGCCACGCTTGGCGCACGGCGCGGGACGCCTGTATTACGAAACGGCGTACAGCTCACGCGCGTTCTTGCGCAGATGTGCTAACAGTGGTTCGGCGCTGAGGGGTTTGCCCGTTACCCGTTTCACCAGTTCGCACGCCGGGTAGCGGCGGCCGTGGCGGTGGATGTTTTGGCGGAGCCAGCCGAGCAGCGGGGCGAATTCGCCGCGGCGGAACTGGGAGTCGAGGTCGCCCATGTCCTTTCGCGCCTGCTCGAAGAACTGGGCGGCATAGAGGTTGCCCAGGGTATAGGTCGGGAAGTAGCCCAGTGAGCCGCCGGACCAGTGGATGTCCTGTAAACACCCGCGCGCATCGTCGGGCGGTGTGACGCCGAGGTATTTTTTCATCCGCTCGTTCCATGCCGCGGGCACGTCGTTCACGTTTACGTCGCCGGTCAACAAGGCTTGCTCCATCTCGAAGCGCAGGAGGATGTGCAGGTTGTACGTGGCCTCATCGGATTCGGTGCGGATGAAGCTGGGGCGGACGTCGTTGATGGCGAAATGCCAGCGGTCCAGCGAAACGTCCTTGAGCTGTGCCGCGAAGGCGGCTTTGGTCTTCGGATAGACGAATTCCCAGAACGATTTGCTTCGGCCGACGAGGTTTTCCCACAGTCTTGATTGCGATTCGTGGATGCCCAGCGAGATGGCGGTGCCGAGGGGCGTGCCCCAGTGCTGCTGGGGGAGGCCTTGTTCGTAGAGTGCGTGGCCGGTTTCGTGAAGGACGCCGAAGAATGCGTCGCCGAAGAATTTTTCATCGTAGCGGGTGGTGATGCGGACGTCGCCGGGGCCCAGGTCCGTGCAGAAGGGATGGACAGAGGTGTCGAGTCGGCCGGCGTCGTAGTCGAAGCCGATCTTCGCCGAGGCCTCGCGCGCCAAAGCCTCCTGATCTGCCGCGGGGTAGGTCTGTTCGAGGATTTCGATGGGGGCTTTCTTTGATGAGGCGCCGATTTTGGCGACGAGGTCGATGAGCGGCTGACGGAGCGATTCGAATACGCGCACGAGGTTGGCGGTCGTCTCGGCGGGCTCGTATTCGTCGAGGAGGGCATCGTAGGGGGTCGCGGTGTAACCGATGCACTTCGCCTGTTGTTTCTTGAGGTCGATGGTCTTGGCGAGCCAGGGCTTGAAGGTTGCGTAGTCGGTTTTTTTTCGCGACTCGACCCATGCGTGGTGCGCTAGGACGGCGGTCTTGCTGATTTGCTCGACGAGGGATGCGGGAACCTTGGTGTCGCGGTCGTATTGACGGCGCAGCTCGCGCACGTTGGCGGCGGGGTCGGATTGACGGTCCTTCACCAGGTCCGATGACTCGATCGACGACAGCATCTCACCGATCTTCGGCGAGGTGAATTGCTCGTGCGTCATGCGCGCCAGCAGTGACACCTGGTTGCCCCGATGTTCGGCGCCCTTGGTCGGCAGATGCGTTTGCTCGTCCCAGTGGAGCACCGATGCGGCGGAGCCGAGCAGCGCGATTTCCCTGACGGTTGTGATGAGCTTGGCGTAGGTGTTGTTTGCGTCACTCATGGCGGCGATCATGCGGCGACGATTGCACATTCGCAACCTGCGATTACGATCACCCCACGAGACACCTATGCCCAAGCCCCCGGATGACAAGCAGAAATTCCGTCCCGACCAGTCCGCCCTCGATCGCGAGATCGAAAGCGCGCTGGGCGGGATGTCGCTCGACGATCTTTACGGCGCCGCCGCCCAGCAGCCGGGCGAATCGCGCAGCAAGGGGCCGCGCAAGGGAAGAATCGTTTCGGTCTCGCCGGACGACGTGATCGTGGACTTCGGCGGCAAGAGCCAGGGCATCGCGCCGATGGCGACGTTCGAAACCGAGCCGAAGGTCGGCGATGAGATGGAGTTTGATGTCGAGAAATATGATGCGCGAGAAGGACTGCTGATCCTGAAGCGCAAGGGCGCCGCCAACGCGAACGTGTCGTGGGAAAATCTGGAGATCGGGCAGGTCGTCGAAGGCGTCGTCACCGGGATGAACAAGGGCGGGCTGGAGTTGGACGTCAAAGGGATGCGCGCCTTCATGCCCGCGGGGCAGGTGGACATATATTTCAACCCGGACTTGGCCGTCTTCACCGGGCAGAAGCTGAAGGCAGAGGTGACGCAGTTCGATGCGCGGGCGAAGAATCTCATCCTCAGTCGGCGAAACATCCTGGAGCGCGAAAAGGAGGAGGCGAAGGGCAAGCTGATGGCCGAGCTGGCGGAGGGGCAAATCCGCCGGGGGACGGTACGCAGCGTGATGGACTACGGCGCGTTCGTCGATCTGGGCGGGGTCGATGGCTTGTTGCACATCAGCGAAATGAGCCATCGCCGCGGGCACAAGCCGAGCGAGTTCGTGAAAATCGGCGACGTGATTGACGTCAAGATCCTGCGCATCGATCCGGAAACCGGAAAGCTGTCGCTGTCGCTCAAGCAGGCGCGCGGCGTCGATCCGTGGCTGGACGCGGCGACGAAGTATGCGGTCGGTTCGCAGGTCACCGGGCGGGTGACGAAGGTCGAAAACTTCGGCGCGTTCATCGAAATCGAGGAAGGCGTCGAAGGGCTGCTGCCGGTGAGCGAAATATCATGGCAGCGCGTGAAGCACCCGAGCGATGTCGTGCGCGAAGGCGATACCGTGCGGCTGGTCGTGCTCAGCGTCGATCAGGTCGCGCGGAAGATGAGTTTCAGCCTGAAACAGGCGGGGCCGGACCCGTGGAAGACGGCGGGCGAGAGATACGCAACCGACATGATCGTCAGCGGCACGGTGACGCGCACCGTCGATTTCGGCGCGTTCGTGGAGTTGGAGCCGGGGCTGGAAGGGCTCGTGCACATCAGCGAGCTGTCCGATCGCCAGGTGCGGCAGACAACGGATGTGGTGAAGACGGGTCAGCAGGTGAAAGTGCGCGTCCTGGAACTGGACGCAGGCGCGCGGCGGATTTCATTGTCGATCAAGGGGGCCATCGGCGCCGCCGATGCATCGGTGGCTGCGAGCGGCGCGCCGACGACGCAGAAGAAGCGCAAGACACCGTTGCGCGGCGGGTTGGATTTCTAGCTCGCGGCGTTAACGTACTCGATCTTCTCGATCGCGGGGACGAGTCCCGCTTCGGCGCCCTCATTCAGCAGACGCGTGATCGCTTCGCGCCCGCGGGCGCCGTAATCCAGCGTCCAGTGGTTCACGTACATCCCGACAAACCGATCGGCCAGGTCGCGATTGAGGTCGCGCCCGAACTGCAGCGCGTATTCGACGGCCTGGGGACGGTGGTCCAGAGAGTATTGAATGGACGCCTTGAGGATGTCGGTGATTTGCTGCATGGGCGCCGGATCCAGGTCCTTGCGGATGCAATTGCCGCCCAGGGGAAGTGGGAGCTGGGCGCGCTCAAACCACCACTCGCCTAGATCGAGGCAGGGGTGCAGGCCCGCGTTCCGAAAAGTGAGCTGGCCCTCGTGGATGATTAGACCCGCGTCGGCCTTTCCGTCACGAACGTATTGGAGGATCTGGTCGAAGGGGATGACATCGAACTGAAACGCCTCGCCGGCCTTTCCCAGCGCCAGTTGCAGCGCGAGGAACGCGGTGGTGAGCTTTCCGGGGATGGCGATCTTCTTGCCGCGCAGGTCCTCCAGCTCCATCGGTTGCGGGGCGACGACCATGGGGCCGTATTTGTCACCCATGCTGGAGCCGCAGCTGGTGAGGGCGTATTTGTCGGCGACGTAGGGGTAGGCGTGGATGGAGATGGCGGTGATTTCGAGCTCGCCGTTCATCGCCCGCTGGTTGAGGGTCTGAATGTCTTGGAGGACGTGCTCAAAGCGGTACGGGCCGGTGGGGATAAGGGGGGGATTCTGCGCCAGGGCGTAGAACATGAACGCATCATCGGGGTCGGGGGAATGGCCAAGACGCAGGCGAATCTCTTTCATTAAACGAGGCTCCGGTCGTAAGATAGGGCAGTATAGGAAGCGAGTGGTTGGCCCGATAGCGTTTCAGCCGATCTGAAACCCGACGAGCTCACTGGAGTCAATAAATCGAGCGTCGGCGCGTTCTGGGAGGCGGAGAAGATCGATGGCAAGCGTTCACCCACTGCTGAAACCGTATCGCCCGTCGTCCGATTCCCCCTTCGACTACACCAAGGCGGCCCATTTACTCAATCGTGCGGGCTTCGGCGGCAAGCCGGAAGAGATCGAGAAGGTCGTCAAGATGGGGCCGCAGGACGCGGCGGACTGGCTGCTCGATTTCCCCGATGCTCCGATCGAAGAGCAGACGCAAAACGATGTGCCGGATCTGTCGAGCATCGAAGGCTATCCGAGCAACTTCCGCGAGCTGCAAACCAAGATGCGCGGCATGACCGCCGACGAGCGGATGCGCTATCGACAGATGCTCATGCGCGACAACCGCGATGCGGTGGCGCAGACAGCGTCATGGTGGATGAGGCGGATGGGCAACGGCCCGACACCGCTTCAGGAAAAGCTGACGCTCTTCTGGCATGGGCATTTCACGACCAGCGCCAAGGACGAGCGCGCCGCGGTCTTGATGTGGAACCAGAACGAGCTGCTCCGCAAGAACGCCGCGGGAAATTTCCGGCAGTTCGTGCGCGAAGTCTCGCGCGATCCGGCGATGCTCGATTACCTGAACAACCAGCAGAATCGCAAGGCGCATCCGAATGAGAACTACGCCCGCGAACTGATGGAGCTGTTCACGCTGGGCATCGGCAACTATACCGAATACGACATCCGCGAAGCCGCCCGTGCGTTCACGGGCTGGGCGCACGACGGCGAGGATTTCATCTACCGGAAATACGACCACGACGATGGCACGAAGAAATTCTTCGGGCAATCGGGCGAGTACGACGGCGATGACATCATCGACATCATCCTCCACCACCAGGCGTGCTCTCGATACATCTCCGGGCGGCTGTTCAATTTCTTCGTGTACGAAGATCACGAGCCGGGGATGCTGCAAAGCCTGGGCGAGATGCTGCGCGAGGCGAACTGGGAGATGCGCCCGCTGCTGCGGACGATCTTCACCAGCCAGGCGTTTTACAGCGACAAGGCGATCGGCTCGCAGATCAAATCGCCGATCCAGCTCGTGGTCGGCACGATTCGATTGCTCGGCGTGGAGCAGCCGCCGGCGAGAGTGCTGACCGGCTCGCTCAATCAAATGGGCCAGGTCCTGCTGGAGCCGCCGAACGTGAAAGGCTGGCCGGGCGGGCGCGCGTGGATCAACACGAGCACGACGTTCGTGCGTTACAACACGTGCGTGTGGCTGGCGGGCGGCGGGGGGCAGATGCCGGATCGGCGCGAGCGCGAGCGCAAGGCGTTCCGCAGCCGCAATAAGGGCGGCGGCGAGAGCGATTTCAGCCCGACCAAGGCCGGCGCGACAGCGGAAGCGGTCGTCGATGAATGGGTGAAACGCCTGATTCAGCGCCCGATCGAATCGACCAAGCGGCAAGTCCTGATCAATTCGCTGAACGGACGGGCGGACGATGATGATGCGGTGAAAAAAATGATCCAGTTGATCGTGTCGATGCCGGAGTATCAGCTTTGCTGAAGACGAAGATTAACCATGGTGCCTCCCTGGTGAAATCGAATTGAGGAAAGTCATGTTCGAAAACCCAACCACGCGTCGAATCTTCCTGCAAAAAGGTCTGACCATGCTCGCCGTCGGCTCGACCGTGCCGACGTTTCTGGATCAGACCGTGATGGCGCTGGCGGATCCGCTCGATGTTGCGCGCACGCAAAAGCCGTCGGGCAAGGATGGGAAGATTCTCGTCATCGTGCAGCTTTCCGGCGGGAATGATGGGCTGAACACGGTCGTCCCGTACGGCGACGACGCCTATCACCGCGCTCGCCCGCAGATCGCGCACGATGGGAAGAGCGTTTTGAAGATCGACAACTACCTCGGCCTGCACCAGAACCTCAAGTCACTGAAAGAGCTGTACGACGACGGGCGGATGTCGATTATCCAGGGCGTCGGATACCCGAACCCCAATCGCTCGCACTTCCGCTCGATGGACATCTGGCACAGCGCTCAGCCGGACAAGGAAGTCGTCACCACCGGCTGGCTGGGGCGATTCTTCGACAACACCTGCTCCGGCTCTGATCCCCATGCGGGCGTGAGCATCGGCGAGCAGTTGCCGCTGTCGATGAAGGGCGAACGCATCACGCCGCTGAGCTTCGATCGCCCGGAGGCGTATCGCTACAACGGCCGCGACAAGGACGACTATCTCGCGCTGAACAAGATCGATCCGACCGCGAGCAACGATGCGGCCGCGCATGCGCCGGCGACGCAGCCGTCGAAAGCCGCCGCGAAGAACAATAAAAAGATCGAAATCACATCCGCCTCGCAGCTCGATTTCCTGCATCGCACCGCCATGGACGCGCAGATGAGCAGCGACGACATCCTGCGCATGACGCAGCGCTTCTCGCCGGTCGCTCAATACCCCGGAGGGTCGTTCGGCAACGGCCTGCGGACGATCGCCGCCATGATCGCCGGCGGGTTGCCGACGCGTGTGTACTACGTCAGCCTCGGCGGGTTTGACACGCACGCGGGCGAGCGCGGGCGGCACGATCAGCTCATGCAGCAGTTCGCGCAGGGCGTCGGGGCGTTCTGGCAGGACATCGAGAAGCAGGAAAACGCCGATCGCGTGCTGATGATGACCTTCAGCGAGTTCGGCCGGCGCGTCGAGCAAAACGCCTCCGGCGGCACCGACCACGGGGCGGCGGCGCCGATGTTCCTCTTCGGCCCGAAGCTCAAGCAGGGCGTCGTCGGCCCGCACCCGTCGCTGACGAACCTCGACTCAGGGGACCTGAAGTTCAACATCGACTTCCGCAATGTTTATGCGACTGTTTTGCAGAGCTGGCTCGATACGCCGAGCAAGCCGATCCTGGGGGCGCAGTTTGAGACGATCCCGCTGCTGAAGGCATGATCAGATTTTCCTAACCGCAGATGAACGCAGATAAATGCGGATTAGAAGAAGTCTCCTTCATTTGCGCCCATCCGCATTCCTCTGCGGTTTCAAATTCATCCCTTGATCCGCCGCGTCGCCGGTGTGCCGAAGGATTCGCGCAAGGTTGCGATGGCTCGGCTGCGCGCCATCGGGTCGGCGGAGAAGTCGAAGGCGATTTCCTTGCCGGTCAGGCGGCGAAGCTCGGTGAGGGCGCTCTGCTGGATCAGGGGGTCGCGCGAATACAAGCAGTCGATCATAAAATCGCGGTCGTGGCGGAACTTCTTGGCCTGCTCGTCGGGGACGGTGCGGAACTTCGAGACGAACGCGTCGATTCGCCCGCGCTGTTCTTCGCTGAGCTTGGAACGGTCCATCCGCATCAGGATCAGCGCCGCGGGCTGGCCGAGCTTTTCGAGGTCGGCCGAAGCGCCTTCGCGGTCCTGGAACCCATCGGCGTTGAGTCGGGCGACGATCGAATTCACTTTGGAGTTCAGCTCTCCGCTGGGCTGAAAGATGTCGGCGAAGACCTGCCAGGCGAGGCGCGGATCGACCTCGGCGAGCAGCTCGCCCTGGTGCAGGGCGGTCAGGATCGGGTCGACGTACTTGGCCATCTCCGATGGATGCTCGCGGCGGAGCTCGGCGACGTTGTCGGCGCTCAGCGTGATCTTCACCTCTGGATCGCCGGTGACCTGCACGAAAAGCGAGACGCGCGGCTCGCCCTCTCCGAGCGGCCGGACGTGCTGAAGGAGCTGCACGTTGTAGGTCTGGTCGTCGACGGTTTCCCACGCCTGCGCGAGCGTCACGGTGCCGGCGACGTAGCTGATTGTGGTGAAGGCGCCGACGGCGTTGGGAATGGTGTAGTCGCGGTTCTCGAAATTGAACATCGCCACGACATCGTCCTTCATCATCACCTTCACGCGCGACAGGCCGGAGACGCCGGGGATGCGGACGATGGAATCGTCGGTGGCCTTCAGCGGGGTCGAAAGCTTGACGACGTTGTTGACCAGTGACACCTGGAAGACGTCGTCGATGGTCTTGGCGTTGATGACGGGCAGGCCCGCGACCTCGGTGATGGATTGGGCCTGCTCCTTGGCCTTCATCTCTTCAAGCGTTGGCTTGGGCTCGTCGCCGCGCACAACGCCGGCGGCCAGGAGGCATGCGAGCGCGGCGGCGGTGGGGCGGCGGAGCATCGAGGAGATGCTAGCATCGACGGCGTGGCGCGGACAATCGCATTTCAAGCGAAAACGCCGCGGGCCCGGCGATGGCCGAGCCCGCGCTTGCTGCCCTTTGACTTGACGCCGGCGCTATGCGACGCGCGCGATGCGCTCCTGGCCCTGCGTGGTGACCCGGACCTGTGGCGAGCCGGAGCTGGCCTCGCTGCGCTGCTGAATGAGCTGGTCGCAGACCTGCTCCAGCTGACGCGCGGTCTGGCCGAAGCCGAAATGCTGCTCGACACGGCTGCGCATCATCTTGCCGAGCTTTGTGCGGTAGTTGGGGTCGCGAATGATCTTGCTGACGCGCTCGATGTAGGCATTGCTGTCGCGCGAGGCGATCGAGCCCTCGGAGCCGACGAGCGTCGCCGACTGCGAGTACTCCGCCTCGTCGCCCCATTTCATGGTGACGCAGGCGCGCTCGACGCTCATGGCCTGCAGCACGCCGTTCGACGAGCCGGCGGGGAACTCGCAGAGGTACAGGTCGGCGATGCGCAGGAAGCCGGGCAGGTCCTTGCGCTTGCCCGCGTAGCCGACTCTTTTTGCGACGCCGGCGGATTCAAACTTGCGCTTCTGCCACGCCAATTCGCCCTCGCCAATGAGCAGGTAGATCGCGTGCGGGTGGGCGCGGAGAATGTTAATGACGGTTTCGACGAACTCCTCGCTGAGACTGCGATCGAGGTCGTTGCTGCTCGTCGCGAGCACGACCGATTGCGGGGGGATGCCGTATTGAGCCCGGCTGGGAGCGGGGGCTTGCGGCGAATCGATGTCGATGCCCTCGAGGATGAACTTGCTCTCGACTCCGCGCTTCTGCCAGTACTCGCGATCGTTCTCAAAGCGCACGGGGTCCAGATACGTGATGCACGAGACGCCGGCAGAGTAGAGCGGCGTGCTGCGGCAGAGGTTGATTTTGACCGGCGCCGTCTCCCATGTCGCGATCAGCGCTGCGATTGCGTCCGCCTGCGTGGCGTCGATGATCGCGACGTCGATTCTGTCCTTGATGAGCTGCGTCGCCAGCGCTTTGGCGGCGGTGACGAGATCGCCGTCGGTTGGCGCGATCCACGCGTTGATGCGCTGCTTGGCGAGCGCATCAACGAGGGCCGCGCCTCGCCGGCTGCTCGAGGTGGCGTATTTGTCCTGACCGAAGCTCTGCTTGTCTCGGCGGACGGCGGCCTCGGTGGAGTAGACCTTGATGACGAAGCGCTTGGCGTCGTAGTAGCGGCTGAGGCTGCGGATCATCTTGCCCGCCGCCTCCTCGTCCGCGAGCGACGAAACGATCACGCCGATCGTCGTCTGCTTGTTGTTCCACTCCAGCGGGGTTCCCGGCGTCCAGCCGATGCACTGGGCGGCGCGCTCGTATTGCGTCGCGACGAACTGGCAGTTCTCCCGATCCGCCGTCCACGACCCGCCCGCCTGGAGGTCAAAGCTCACGCCGTTCTGAATCGCCTCCAGCCCAAGCGCATATTCGCGTCGTCCGATCGCGCACGCCCCGAACTTCACGACCGGCCCCGCGCGCAAATCGGTCAGACCCAGAAAGGCGCTGACGCTGACGAACTGGTTCAGCACCTTCTGATCGCTGTAATCAATCGCTTCCAGCGATTGCATCATGTGCTGCTGCGCCCGGCGGAGGTCGAGCATGGCGCGGGCGTGATGGGCGAGGAATTTCTCGGCGCTGTTGCTCGATTCCTGGTAGATCTCCAGCTGCGCGGGGTCGATCATCTCCCCCTTGTTCACGCGTTCGATGAGTTCCATTAACGACGGCATGGGCAACGTCCTTTCCGTACGGGGCTGACACGTCCAGATTGCGGTTATGGCTTTATCGGGCGGGGGAAAACGAGCGCATGAATCTGAGTTGTGTGAGAATCAAGATTCGTGGCGGCGAACGGCTTTTTCAGTATTGATACTGAGGTTTGGCGTACCGGTTTGCTATGACAGAAGAGCGTCCAATTGCGTGCGCAGGATCGGCAGATCGTTTTGAATGATGTCCCACGTCATCGCGTTGTTGACGCGCGCATAGCCGTGAATGAGGACGTTGCGGAAGCTGATGATCTTGCGGTATTCGCCGATCTGTGCTCCAGGCCATGCAGCAGCCCGAAATAGCGCGAGGACGAGCCCTGCCATCCGGAGTGATCGAACTCGACCAGGAAGTCCAGATCACTGTGCGCCGGATCGAAATGATCACGTGCGGCTGAACCGAAAAGCGTCAAGGAACGAACGTGATGTCGGCGGCAGAGCTCAGCGATCGCATTGTGATGTTGTTCGACTAACGCCAGCACGACCTGAGTATACACTCGATTGACTCACGTGGCGTGGATATCCTTGCAGGAATGAAGTTCACCAAGATGCACGGCATCGGCAACGACTACGTCTACGTGAACGGCTTCGAGCAAACCGTCGCGGATCCCGCGGACGTGGCGCGGAAGGTGTCGGATCGGCATTTTGGCATTGGGTCGGATGGGCTCATCCTCATCCTGCCGTCGGAGAAGGCGGATGTGCGGATGCGGATGTTCAATGTCGATGGGTCTGAAGGCGAGATGTGCGGCAACGGGATTCGGTGCGTGGCGAAGTACGCGTATGACCATGGGCTGACGAAGAACAACCCGATGCGCGTGGAGACGGGACGCGGGGTGCTCACGCTGGATTTGAAGACGGGGGCGGGCGGGAAGGTCGAGCTGGTGACGGTTAACATGGGGGAGCCGATCTTCGAGCACGCGAAGATTCCGTTCGATCCGAGCAACGTCCTCCCGACCAAGTCGCAGTACATCTTCGACTACGAGCTGGCGGGACGGATGTACGATGTCGTGCCGATCTCGACCGGCAACCCGCATTCGGTCAGCTTCGTCGCGGATGTCGATGCGCTCGACCTCGACCGCATCGGCCCGCTCGCGGAGAAGCACCCGGCGTTTCCGAGACGCGTGAACGCGCACTGGGCGCAGATCATCTCACCGCGCGAAATAAAAATGCGGACGTGGGAGCGCGGCAGCGGGATCACGTGGGCGTGCGGCACGGGGGCGAGCGCCGTTCTCGTCTCCGCGGTCGTGGTGGGCAAGGCGGAGCGCAAGGCGCTGATTCATCTGCCCGGCGGCGACTTGAACATTGAGTGGCGGGCGAGCGACAACAACATATATATGACCGGGCCGGCGACGGAAGTATTCAGCGGGGAGTGGAACGGGTGAAGATGCGAGTCGGCGATGGGTTATCTACGACACAACCTCCGCCGCTCGCGCTGCCGTGCGCAAGTGCGCGCCTCGAACGCCCGGGCGCTGCCGCGGGGGACACCTTCGATGCGGCCGGCGCGCTTCGAGCGCAAACGCTACGTCGGGCTGGCGATTCAGCGAATGGATTGCGATTCCAGACGGCCGCAGGGGGTCTTCACAGCGGCGTATGCGCTATGCGATGACGACGGATTGGAGGCTCATTATCGCGAGCAACTCACCGAGCTGCTGGGATGGTTCGTCCGGCACCTGCGCGTTCCCAGGGACGTCCCGCCGGCGGCGATCTTCTGGTTCCGATCGGATGCGAACGGCTCCATCGAAAAGGTGTGGGAACTGGTGCATGTGCTGCGCGCCTGCGACTTGCACGTGACGATTACGCAGACCGATTCGCCGGGGCGGATCGAGTACGAGGATGAACAGCAGGTCGCCGCCATCCCGGAGCGGCGGTGAAGCGGACGCTGGAGTTTCATGCGCTCGACGAAGCGTTGGCGGATGTCGATCGACTGTTGCGGGATGGGTACACGCGCCAGGGCGATTGGAATCTGGCGCAGATCTGTGCGCATCTCACCGACGCGTTCAATCGCTCGATCGACGGTTTCAATTACGCAATCCCGTGGGCCGTGCGCAGGATCTTCGGGCCGATCGTGCTGCGGAAGGTGCTGAGAATCCGACAACTTCCGCCGGGATTTCAGTTGCCGCAGGAGCAGGTTCCCCCCGCAGGCCCGGATGCGCACGAGTGCGCGGCGAAGCTGCGGCGGAGCATCGAACGATTCGAAAGGCACGATGGCCCGATGGCGGCGCATCCGTTCTTCGGGCCGATCTCGCACGACACCTGGCGGCGGCTGCATCTCATTCACGCGGCTCATCACCTGGGTTTTCTCGTTCCGCACGATTCGCTCGGGAGGGAGGCTGCTCGTCGGGGCGCTGGTATGTCGCGATGATCTCGCCGGTCCCGAGGACCTGGCCGGTGATCTGGCGGAGGAACTCGGCGCGCGCCATCGCGCCCGATGCGGGAGGCTCGAGCGGGCGCGCCAGCGCGAAGACTTGGAAGTGATAATGATGCAGCCGGCCGGGCGGCGGCGCGGGGCGCGTATAGCCGGTCGACATCGTCGCGTTCTTTCCCTGGCGCGCGCCGGGCGGCGAAGCAAGAACCTCGCGCGGCGGAATGCCTTCGCGCAGGCCGGTCTCAGTGGGCGGAATGTTGTAGATGATCCAGTGCACGTAGGGGATCACGCCGGTCACATCCGGATCCTCCACCATCACCGCAATCGACCTGGCGCCGGGCGGGAGGTTCTCCCACGCGATGGGCGGCGAGATGTTGTCGGCGGTCGCGTACTTCTGGGGAATGAGCTCCCCGTCGTTGAACGCCGACGATGTCACACGGACCGTCATCGCGGTGTTCTGCGGCCGCATCTTGGCCAGTTTCTTCTCTCCCGCGCGGCAGGCGCAGAGGAGCATGGTCGCAAGAACGAGCAGTCGAATCGTCAGCCGCCGCGACATGGATGCTCCACCGGATCGAGTGGAGTATGCTACCCGCGGCAATCGTCGCCGCACATGACGTTTTCCAAGCCGCCCAGCCCGCGTAACGAGCACACGGTCACGCTGACGCCCAAAGCCGCCGACCAGATTCGGCGCATCGCCGCGCAACAGCGTTTTGACCCGCGGCTGCTGTGGCTGATCGTGTTTCGCAACGAGCACGGGATGATGTCGCTGGATCTTTCGGAAGACGAGTCCGAGGCGATGCGGCCGGACAAGGCGGTTGCGAGCTCGCAGGGCGTGTCGATCGTCATCCCGCGGCAATGCAAGGAGGAATTTGCCGATTTGCTGATCGATTGCCTCGGCGGGGCGTTCAAATTCAGCGGGTCGGCGGTTCCCGAATCGGCGGCATCGCATCCCGGACGCGTCGCGCTGGCGGCGGCGAAGCTCCTGAAGCTCAATCCAGAATTGCGCGGCAATGAGGAAGCGATCGAGTTGATCGGCTGGCACCTCATGCAGGGCGACAGCCGCGCTGCGGTCGTGATGTCGACCGATCCGCTGGTGATTGCTGCGTACACCGATGAACTCGATTGCGTTGCGCTGCTGATGTTTCCGCAGGACTACGCGACGCGTTACGGCCTGAAGCCCGGTCACAAGATGCTAACCGTCAACACCTATTCGCAGAAGGGTGAGTCGGCGACGGACATAGTGCAAGGCGCCCGCGCCAGCGGCCGATTCGTGAACTTCACACCCCTCATCGCCGAGTTCCTCACCACCGACGCCGCGAGGGTCAACACGCGCAAGCGCGAGATCGACCGCGACGAATGGGAGCGCACGCTGGCGATGGGCAAGGCCGCCATGGAGCGCGCCGGCGGCATCTACCGCGACGGCAGGCCACCGAATTCTGGGCAGTGTGCTTATTGAGCGCGCGGCTGAAAGCGCTTTCAAGATTGTCGCGTGATCAATGGGAGAATGGGGTTCAGCGTGTGCCCGTGTTGGCGGCGCTGCCTGGCGACCCTTGATCACTACCTCCGGCAACTTGCACGTCATCAACTCCAACGCCGCCGTCTTCCGCTCCGACAACGGAACGTTCCCCTGCGGGTTGTACAAAACCAAGTTCTGTCCCCGGCTGGTCGATGAAGAGGCAAAGCGGATCACATCGGACGCGCAGCGATCCGGTTGGCCGATTACGTTTTCGTGTTTCACCAGGGGACGAAATCGGTCCGGGGACGCTGGCGCGAATCGGGCGGCGGGCTGGTGTGACTTCGGAAGGGTTGTAGTCACAAAAGATATCGCGCCCGATTCACTGCCCATTGCCCGAATCGATCCGACCACGGCCGGCGGCGCCATTCCTTGAGCGTGATGCGGTTGGCGAAGCGGACGTCGTTTTCGAAAAGGGCATGCATGTGCTGGCCGAACTCGGTGCTTCGGATGAGGGCGGACAATTCGAGGTTGTATTCGATGCTGCGGTAGTCGAGGTTCGTCGAGCCGATGACCGTGTATTCGTTGTCGATGCACATGGTCTTGGCGTGCAGGATGACGTGCTGGCGCTCGTAGATTTCGACGCCGCAGGGGAGGAGTTTTTCGTAGAAGCTGCGGGCGGCGGTGATGAGCAGTTGCACATCGCACTTGCCGGGGAGCATGAGGCGGACGCGCACGCCGCGCTTGGCGGCTTTGCACAGGGCTTCGACCAGCTCATCGGGCGGAGCGAAATAGGCCATGGTCATTTCGATGCTCGATTTGGCGGCGTTGACGACGTCCTGGAGGCGCTGTTTCAGCGGGCTTTGCATCGACGGGACGGAGGCGAGCAGACCGAAGTCGCCTTCGCCCATTGGGTGATAAAACTCCGCGCGACGCGCGCGCCCGCCACCGTGCACGTAGCGCCATGTGGCGGCGAAGGCCTGCAGGAGGTGCTTGGTTGACGGCCCGACCAGGCCGATGGCGTTATCGCGCCACAGGTCGCAGGTACCCGACTTGGATTGGACGACCCAAGATCCGGCGTATTCCCCGCCCACGTTCAGCCCGCCCAGTCCGGCGATGTCTTCGTCCACGAACAGCAGCTTGCGATGGTCGCGGTTAAGCGGCCGCCAGCCGTACCGGCCCTCCCACGGGCGCAGCGGATGAAACTCCGCCAGGCGCACCCCGCTGCGGCGCATCTTCTCGAAGATCGGCGGCTTGGGCTTCCACAGTTGCGAGATGCTGAACGAGCCGAACGAATCGTAGAGACAATAGACCTTCACGCCCTGTAGCGCCTTCTCGCAGAGCAGTTCGGCGAAGGCGGTGCCGGTGTCGTCGCTGGCGAAGATGTAGACCTCGAGGCAGATGCGGCGCTTGGCGTGCTTGATCGCTTCGTAGGCCGCGTGCAGCGCTTCGCCGTCCTTGTAAAGCTGGACGCGCGTGCCATCGATCAGGCGGACGGGCTGGGGCACGATCCAGCCATCGTCGTCGCTTCCGGGCTTGACGTTGACGCCGGTCGACGTGCCGGCGTCGCCTTGCTCCATCCCGGCCGCGCAGGCCTCACCTGTCGCGGCTTGCGCGCGGAACGGGTCGTCGGTGCGCGTATGCAGCGCCGCCATACTTCGATAATAGCGGCGCGAATGCGATCGTGCAGCGGCTGAGTTTTCCCGCGTCAGCGCGACGGCATGACGACCATGTTGTCGATCAGCCGCGTCATCCCGACCCGCGCCGCGACCGCCAGAACGGTGGGTCCGGTAATGGTCTCCACCGGCTTGAGCGTGAGCGGATCGACGGCAGCCACATAATCGACGGAAACGGGAATTCTCCCCAGATTGCCCACATCCAATAAAGTGTTCCGCATCGTCGCCAGCAGCCGATTCGCCTGGTGATATCCCTCAGCCACCTGCTCCTTTGCCTGAGTCAGCGCCCGGACGATCGAGAGCGCGCGTTGCCGCTCGTCGGGCGAGAGGTATTGATTCCGGCTGCTCATCGCCAGGCCGTCGTGATCACGCACGGTCGGCACGCGCACGATCTTGATCGGCCAATCGAGCGCTTCGACCATCGCCGTAATGATGCGGAGCTGCTGGAAATCTTTTTCTCCGAAAGCGGCGAAGTCGGGGGTGAGGATGTTGAAGAGCTTGGCGACGACCTGGCAAACGCCCTTGAAATGCCCGGGGCGATGCTTGCCTTCGAGGACGCTGGAGAGCTGGGGCAGATCGACGACGATCTCGGTTTCGCCCGGGCGATACATCTCCTCGGGCGGTGGGTTGAAGATCAGATCGACGCCGGCGGCTGCGCACTTAGCGAGGTCTTCCTCGAGCGGGCGCGGGTACTTGCTGAGATCTTCGCGCGGGCCGAACTGGGTGGGGTTGACGAAAATGCTGACGGCGACGTGGGGGGCGTGTTTTTTGGCCGCGTCGATGCACGCGAGATGGCCGGCGTGCAGGGCGCCCATCGTGGGGACGACCGCGAGCTTGGGATATCGACTGCGCGCGGCGCGGACGTTGGCGATGGAATGAACGACCTCCATGGCGGCGAGGTTACGAGATCGATGTGATCGCCGCCAGCAATTCGCGGATGGACTTTCGCAGAATTGGATGACGGCGTGCTGGCGCGATTTCGTCCAGCGGCTCCAGGACGAACCGGCGCTCGTTCATCAGGGGGTGGGGAATGTGAAGGTTGTGCTCCGCGATGATCTGACCGCCGTACAGCAGCACGTCAAGATCGATCACGCGCGGTCCCCATTTCTCGCGGCGCTCGCGGCCGAGGGATTTTTCAATCGCGAGCAGGCGATCGAGCAGCACGTGTGGTGACAGCGCCGTTTGCAATTCGGCGGCGGCGTTGAGGAAGGGGGGCGAATCGGCGGGACCGCCGACCGCAGGGTACTCATGAAAGCTGGATACTTTGGTGACAGCGATGCCCGGCGTCGCTCGCAACGCCGCGAGGGCGGCATTGAGATTGGCGGCGCGGTCGCCGAGGTTGGCGCCCAGCGCGATGTAGGCCGTCACCATCGCGGCGATTGTACGCTCATTCCTCGACGAGCGTTTCCGGCTCGACACCGCGCGGGATGTCGTGGAAGCGCGTGCGAAGCTTCAGTTGTCCGACGGCGCGGCTGACCAGGTCCGGCAGGGGGGCGCCGCTGCGGACATCGAAGAAGAGCTCATCGTGGTCATAGGGCCGGCCGTCGGGTGTGCGGAAGTAGACGCGCGGATCGCGCTCGGTGGTCCACTTCATGTCCCCGGCCGTGTATTCCAGGTACATGCCGGTGCGGCAGATCCGCTCCTGGAACGCGGCGAGGTCGTCGAAGCGCTGTCCACGCCGGGAGCAGTCGAGCAGCATGGCGGCCAGGACGTTCTGGCGTTCGATGAGGGCAGCGTCGCGGGTGGGCTGGAGCTTTCGCGACCATTCGACGAAGCGCTGCTCGAAGCCGTCGATGTTGGTGGAGAAAGCCGAGCGAAACGCGTCCGTGCCCTTCTCGCCCTTGTGGATGCGCTGGAGCATCTCGAGGAAGCGCGTGCGGTATTTGGGCTGACCCTGCTCGGCGGCGTAGACGAGGAACTGGCACATCGCCCACGCCTGGTTGTAGTTCACGCCGCCCGCCTGCTTGTCCTGAGCCAGCGTCGAATTCCACTCCGGCAGCGTCATCGACATCATGCGGTCGAATTTAACCAGCCGCTTGCTCTCCATGTCGTGCTGAAGCTGGCGGACGCGGCGCGGCGCGACCTGGCCGAGAAGAAATTGCCGGCCGGTCCAGATGCCTTCCTGGAACAGGCAGGCGAGCCCTTCGTCGATCCAGGGCGGGATCTGCGGCGCGATGACCGAGTGCGCGAACTGGTGAAACGCCTCGTGCTGCAACGTGCAGCGCAATTCATCGCGCCCCTGCCCGTCGAGATAGGCCGCGACGATGTTCAATTCCGGAATCGTGATGCCCGAGGAATTGTTCGATCGGCCCTTGGTCAGCTTGTTGAAGTCATTCTGCTGGGCGAAGAGATAAACGTCGAACTTTTTGTCCGGATCGGGGATCGCGAAGTTTGACAGCCGCCGCGCGTATTCGTCGTACATCGCGTCCATGCGCTTGGCCAGGTCCTCCGCGAGGGCGCGATCGAGATCGGTGTGGATGCGGTAGTGGCGTGTGTCGCGCAGCTCGCCCGCCAGCGCCGGAGGCGCGATCAGGGCGAGCAGGAGCGCAAAAACGGCGATCGGCGAGAGGCGCATGCGACGGCCCTTTGTCCTCAATGACGGCTGCAACTATCATCGTCAAACTTTTGACCCCGGACAACATGAGCGAAGACGTCAGCCAGTACGAACAGGAACGCCGTGAGAAACTGAACCGCCTGCGCGGGCTGGGGATCGACCCCTTTGGCCAGCCGACCGACGGTTTATCGCCACTGGCCCAGATCAAGGCCCGATATCAACCCGAAATGGGCCACGATGGCGGGCCGGTGGTGAAGGGCGCCGGCCGGGTGATGTTCCTCAAGCGATTCGGCAAGCTCGCGTTCATTACCTTGCGCGACGAGAGCGGCGACCTGCAGGTGGCGCTCGACAAGAAACGGCTGCCGGAGCGCGACTTCGCCGCGGGTGAACTGATTGACCTCGGGGACCAGATTGTGGTCGAGGGTCCGCTGGGGAATACCAAGACCGGCGAAGTGACCGTGTGGGCCACCTCACTGGCCTTTGCGTCCAAGGCTTTGCTCCCGCCGCCGGGGAAATGGCATGGGCTGGAGGATGTCGAGCAGCGTTATCGGCAGCGCTATGTCGATCTGTGGGCCAATCCCGACGTGATGAAGCTCGCCAAGCTGCGCACGCGCGTCGTCGGCGAAATCCGCGCGTACCTGACGGGGCTGGGCTACACCGAAGTCGAAACGCCAATGATGCAAATCCAGCACGGCGGCGCGAACGCGCGGCCGTTTGTCACGCATCACAATGCGCTGGACATCCCGCTGTACATGCGGATCGCGCCCGAGCTTTTCCTGAAGCGATTGCTCGTCGGCGGCATGGGCAAGGTGTTCGAGATCAACCGCAATTTCCGCAACGAAGGGATCAGCCCGCGGCACAACCCCGAGTTCACGATGCTGGAGGCGTACGAGGCGTACGGGTCGTGGAGGACGATGGCGGATATGGTGGAGGGGTTGATTTGCCATGTGGCGGAGAAGGTCTTCAGCACGCTGCAGATCGAGCATGCGAATGGGCGCAAGATCAATCTGGCGAGGCCATGGAAGCGAATCCGCGTCGTCGATCTCGTCGCCGAGCGCACCGGCTGGCGATTCACAAAGGAGCCGATCACCGCGGACCAAGCGGCAGCGCTGCGCAAGGCGAATCCCGGCAAGGAGCTCAAATTCAACGGCTCACCCGCGGAACAGCTCTTCGAGGCCTACGAAAAACTGATCGAGCCCACGCTGGTGGATCCCACGTTCGTGACCCACATGCCAAGCGTAATTATCCCCCTCGCCAAGGAAAACCGCGACGATCCCTTCTTCGCGGACGTCTACGAGCTCGCCATCAACGGCGTCGAGATTTCGCCCGGCTACACCGAACTGAACGACCCGGACGTGCAGAGCAAGCATTTTCTGCACCAGGTTGGCGATAAGGAGGAGCAGCAGAAGGTGGATGACGATTTCCTCAACGCCCTCCGCTACGGCATGCCCCCGGCGGGGGGAATGGGGATGGGAGTCGATCGGCTGCTCATGATGCTGACGGGCGCAGAAAGCATTCGGGATGTGATTCTGTTCCCGCTGATGAAGCCGCAGGGGTAACGATTGGATATGATCCCGCTATGGAGGTGGCGCAACGTCGAGCACCCGCAGAAGCGTGATGCATCTCCGGACGAAGCGCAGTAGGTTGTCGCACGCGCGCAGCCTCCGTACCCTGACGATGTTGGCGACGGGAAGTGGTCGGTGCGTGGAAAGACAGACGGCGGGCGGTTCCTGCAGGTGATCTTCGTTTATGTGTCACTGGACGACGTCGAGGCCGATGAGTGGGCGCAACTGCGGCCAGATCAGCGCATGGCGATCGAGGATGGCGAAGAAGCCTTTCGTGTCATCATGCACGTGATCTGACAAGCAATGAGAAGCGGCGACTGCGCCGCCGACAACGATGAAACCCAAATCAAAGAAGATTCGATGGGGTGTGATGACGCCTGCGGAGCTGGCTGAGGCGACCAAGGAATTCGACCATCCGCTGCCGGCGTCCCGATATAAGCCCGCGACCAAGGCGCAACGCGCTCGATTTGAGCGGGCGCTGCGCGCTGGCGAGCGTGGACGTAAACTAATGGCGTCATTGGTGATCGATGAAAAGCTCGCCAGCCGGGCCGAGGCCTACGCGAAGAAGAAGAAAATCACCGTCATTGAGTTGATCGAGCGCAACCTGCGTCGCGAGCTTGCGGTCAAGGACTGATCGCCCGGCCGTAGATGTACAAACTCCACCTCATCCTCAAATACCTCCGCAAGCGCCGCATCGCGTGGGTGTCGCTCATCGCGGTCATGCTCTGCACGACGATGGTGCTGGTCGTGATCTCCGTCATGGGCGGGTGGCTGCGCATGTTTCGCGAGTCGTTTCATGGGCTGGGCGGGGATGTGCAGGTCGTCAGCCGCACGCTGACGGGATTCGCGAATTACGACGAGATGATCGCACAGATCGAGAAGCTGCCGGAAGTGGAGGCGGCGGCGCCGGCGATTCGGACGTTTGCGCTGATGAAGATCAACGCGGGCCCGCCGGATGCGGTGCAGGTGATGGGGTTTCAGCTGGATCGCATTGCTAAAGTGAATCAGTTTCGCGAGTCGCTGCATCGGCAGTACGAGCTGCCGATCGAGAAGGGCGAGACGCCGCCGCCGCCGTCGTTTGGGCTTGTGCCGGACGTCAAGTACGAGGATGAGGCGCCGCCGCGCGTGAAGAATCCGCGCGATTGGCCGGGGATGATCGTCGGTGCGGGGACGGTCGGCATCGGCAAGGACAAGGACGGTCAGGTCCGTCGGCCGCGCGGGTTGCTCGAGGCATTCGTGCGGCTGGAGGTGCTGGGGCTGGAGGATGAGACGGTTTCGCTCGAGGGGGCCAAGCCGACGCCGCGGTACTACTGGATTGTGGACGACAGCCGGACGCAGATCTGGCAGGTCGATGCGAAGAACGTGTACGTGCCGTTCGAGACGCTGCAGAAAGATCTCGGCATGAACGAGCGGCAGATAAAGAATCCCGATACGGGCAAGACGACAACGCGGCCGGCGCGGACGACCGAAATTCATATCAAGGCCAAGCCGGGGACGGACCTGGTCAAGCTTCGCGACCACGTCCGCGAGATCGCCGCCTCGTTTGATCCGCGCTTCGGCTTCGACGACTCCCCGATGAACGTGCAGACGTGGGAGGAGATCAACGCGACGTGGATCGGGGCGGTGGAGAAGGAGAAGGGGCTCGTCACGTTTTTGTTCGCGATGATCAGCATCGTCGCGATCTTTTTGATCTTCTGCATCTTCTACATGATCGTCGTCGAGAAGACGCGGGATATCGGGATCATCAAGTCCGTCGGCGCCACGAGCAGCGGCGTGGCGGGGATTTTCCTGGGGTATGGGTTGGCGATCGGGGTGGTCGGGGCGTCGCTGGGGTTGCTGTGCGGGTGGCTGATCACGCACAACATCAACGAGATTCACACGTGGCTTGGCCGAACGACGGGATTTCGGATGTGGGATCCCGAAGTGTACGCGTTTGACACCATTCCCAACACGATGAACCCGCACGAGGTGATCGTCATCGTCATCGTCGCGGTGGTGGCGTCGGTGCTGGGGGCGCTGGTGCCAGCGGTGCGGGCGGCGGGGATGCATCCGGTCGATTCGCTGAGGTGGGAATGACGCGCGTCGCCGAACAATCCGTGGGAAAACCGCGCGATTTGAGCGACGCGGTGCTGCGCGTCGACAAGGTGCAGAAATCGTTCCAGATGGGCGACGCGGTCGTGCAGGTGCTGGAGGACGTCAACCTGCTCGTTCGACGCGGCGAATTCGTCGCGATCGAAGGGCGCAGCGGCTCGGGAAAGAGCACGCTGCTTCACATTCTTGGAGGACTCGATTCAGCGCAGAGCGGACTGGTCGAATTCGAAGGTGAAAACATCGGCGAACTGGCGCGCAAGGCGGCCGCGGAGACGGCGACGCTGAAAACCCGCGCGGGCGGCGGAGGACTGCTCATGCCGTTCATCGGCCTCGCCAACTTCATCCTGAGCATCTGGTATTTCGTCTATTTCGTCGTGTCGCTGGCGTTCGATTTGCGCGCCGACAAGCGGCTGGCGTATCTGCGGAACACGAAGTTTGGTTTCGTATTCCAGTTTTATCATCTGCTGCCGGAGCTGAATGTCCTGGAGAACACGATGCTCTGCGCAATGATCGAGAAATCGTGGTTCGGCTTCCGGGCCAACGAGGTAAAGCTTCGCGACAAGGCCCGCCAGATCCTCGTCGAGCTGGGCCTCGGGCATCGCATGACCCATCGCCCGTCGCAGCTCTCCGGCGGCGAGCGGCAGCGCGTGGCGATCGCGCGCGCCTTGATGAACGACCCGAAGATTCTTTTCGCCGACGAGCCGACCGGAAACCTCGACGCCGAAACCGGTCAGCAGATCATGGCGCTGTTCGAGCGCTTGCATCGCGAGCGCGGGCAGACCGTCGTGATGGTGACGCACGACCGCACGCTGGCTCGGCGGGCGGACCGAGTGTTGGTTTTGCGGGATGGAAAGCTCGAGCAAGTCGCCGCGGCAGCAGTGGAATGATGGCGTCGGATAGCGGTTGCTACTGCAACTCGACCTGATCGACCTGAAACTCGAATTTCCCGCTGGCCGGCCCCCCGCTGAAAAGAATTCCCATCATGTCCTTGCCGTCGACCTTGCCGAACTCGGCGAACTCGAAACTGAACCTTTGCCACTGCGGACCGGCGGTGAAGCCCATCATGGCGGGCTGAAAGCCGAGCGATTTAGCGAAGAGCATGATGCGAACGGTCTTGCCGTCGCCTTTGGCCCAGAAGGAGACTGCTTTCTTGGCCGACAGATCCGCCGGCTGCATTGGCCCAGCGCCGGGGGAAAACAGCGCGCCGGCCCAGGGAAAGGCGAAGTCGGGCTTGATCTCGCCGGCGATGTGAAGCGAGCGCTTGGAACGGTCCGCGCCGTCATCGATCAGTTTCATCTCGCAGGTGGATTTGCCGCTGCGAAGCTCATCGGTCGAGACGCTCCAGCCGGCGCCGAAATTCGCGCTGATGTCTTTCGCCTCAAAGTCGCTGATGAGCAGCCCCCCAGGCGATTTCAGTTTCGCTAACGCGTCGCGCGATTCCTGGGCCGATTTTCGCCATGCATCGCGGTCGGTCTCGTGGCCGGCGACGAAGACGTGCTGAATGTCGCGCGTCGATTTGATGTCCGCGCTCGGGTCGCCTCTGACCAGCAGGAGATCGGCGCGCTGGCCGGCGGCGATGTGGCCGCGATCCGACAGGCCGAACGTGCGCGCGGGAACGGAGGTCGCCGCCGCGAGCGCCTCGGCGGGCGTCAGGCCGCACGCGACCAGCAGTTCCAGCTCCCGATGCAGGCTTGCGCCGTGCACGGTGCCCGGATTGGGCGCATCGGTCCCCGCCAGCAGGGGCACGCCCGCATCGTGCAGCGCGCGCACCGACTTTTTCGCGTTGTCCAGCCACTGCGTCTTGCCCTTGTGCGGAAACGTTGCCGTCAAGCCGCTGGCGTCCTGCGCGCGGAGCATCGGCTTGAGGCGCTCGTCGTTTTCCAGGCCGCTGGGTGAGCCGCTCAGTCCTTCGAGCACCGCCAGCGTCGGTACGACGAAGATTTTGTGCGCTTTGGAGGACTGGATGAAGGCGTCGTCGGCGGGGGAATCAAAAAAGACATGCGCGAGCCCATCGCCGCCGACATCGACCACATCGCGCGCCGCCTGCTGATCGGAGATGTGCGTGACGGCGAGCTTGTGTCGCTCGTGGGCGGCGCGCACGACGGCGGCGAGGATGTCGCGCGAAATCGTCGGCATATGAGCGCCGAATGCGCGGCCGTCGTCGTAAATCAGCTTGATGTAATCGGAGCCCTCAGCGATGCGCGCGTCGACGAACTGCTGCGCCTGGTCGGCGGCGGTCAGGGTTGGAATGGGCAGGCCATACTCGGTTCCGTGCCCGCCGGGCGCGGTGACGAGGGTGCCGCTGGTGCGGAAGTCGGCGCGGGAGAAGTCATCTTTGCTGCGCAGTTGTCGAGCGAGCTCGTGGAACATGAACATGTCCAGCTCGGTCGTCACGCCAAAAACGGCCGCGGCGCGGGGCGCCTGCGGATCGATGATGTGGACATGCGAATCGATCAGACCGGGCAATAGCGTGTGCCCGCGTGCCTCGATAACGCGCGCCCCAGCCGGGTCCAGTCCGACTCCGACCGCGGCGATCCGGCCGCCTTCGATCAGCACGTCGGGTTGACCAACCGATTTTTCACCGTCGAACACACCCGCCCCGCGGATAAGGAGTTTGCTGTCGGCCGCGGACGCACTGGACACGCACACGGCGAGCAGGACAATCGGGCGCAGGAGTCTCATGCCGGGCATATTATCCTAATGTGCTTTGGCCGCGTGTTTGACCCGCGCGCCGCCAGCCCGTAGTTTGTCGCCCTCTCGTTTTTGGAATCCGCCATGCCCAAAGTCTGGATCGACGGTCAATTCTTCAACAAGGAGGACGCCAAGATCAGCGTCTACGACCACGGCCTGCTTTACGGGGACGGGGTTTTTGAGGGGATCCGGGCGTATGGCGGGCGGATTTTCCGGCTCGACGCGCACCTGCGCCGGCTGTACGACTCGGCCAAAGCGATCCGCCTGGCGGTTCCCATGCCCGCGGACGAGTTCGCCGCGGCGATCGAGAATACGGTCAAGACGAACAATCTCTCCGATTGCTACATCCGCGCCGTCGTCACCCGCGGGGTGGGCTATCTCGGCCTGAACCCGAACAAATGCCCCAAACCATCGGTCATCATTATCGCCGACACCATCGAGATGCTTTCCAGCACAGTGGGATCCGAAGCTTGGAATTCACGTGACTTGAAGTCGCGGC
>JADMIO011306032.1_pt1 | contig 44214 bp, 38 predicted proteins | sample 8958161 | NCBI WGS metagenome assembly JADMIO01 (sample SAMN16585339, study PRJNA669376) | soil metagenome | isolation source: Crop rotation soil | place: USA: Cullars Rotation, Alabama | collected 2011
GTGCCAGCGCGCCCGCGGCTGCGCCCGTCGCCGCCGCGCCCGTCGTCGTGCCTCCGCCCGCGCCCGCCGTGCCGGCTCCGCTCGAGCGCGAGCGGCCGGGCATCATGCAGGCGCTGACCCGTTATCAGAGCGCCTATCGCGAGCGGAACGTGAAGTCGCTGGTCGCGGTCTACCCGGGTCTCCCGCGCGAGTCACGGCAGGCACTCGAGCGCGCGTTCGGCCGCGATTGCCGCGACTACGACGTGACATTCGGGAACCTGCAGCTGGCGCTCAACGCCGACGACCCTACCTACGCGACCGTCACCGTCCGATCGGTCTATACGTGCCAGCCGAAAACGGCTCAGCCCGCGCAGCCGCAGGCTGTCCAGGATGTCTTCGTGCTCCGCAAGCTTGGTGATGGATGGCTGATTGACAGCGTCGGCACCATGGACGCTGGCCGGCGGTAACGCGGACCTGAAGGTCCGCCTCTACGTTTGTCGGCACGATTGTCGCGAGCAGCGTTTGCCGTAGAGGAAGATCGTCAGCGCCAGCCGTAGAGGCGGACCTTCAGGTCCGCCTCATACCGCCGATCGCGTCAGGGAGCCAGCGTGATGACGGGGCTGGCCGCGCGTATCCGGTTGCCGTTGGCGTCGGTGCCGCTGAAGAACGCCTGGTAGGTTCCCGGAACGGGGCTGCATGCGACATACGAGCGGCGTGTCCCTCCGGCGATGCTGGTAAAGGGCATGTCGAGCGTGTTCGACGACACGATGCCGGAGTTGCGCCGCTCCTCGATGCGGAACTGCGAGTCGAACGCGATGTTCACGCCGGCCGTCTCGGACATCTCCACGGTAAACGGGTAGCCGGTGACGCCGGTGGCGCACGTGCCTCGCGGCACGGTCGCTCCGCCGAGGACGTTGACGACGAGGCTCGCGCGCGTCGGGGAGACGTCGGGAATCGGGCTCACGGCGGTCGCCTGCGCCTGCGAGCTGATCGTCAGCCCGGGGCAGTTGTCGTAGGCAATCGAGCCGCCCGTCCACGTCAGGTTGAGGCCGGCGAGGATGCCGGTGACCTGGCCGCGGCCTTCGCAGTTGGTCGTCGCCCCGCCCTGCCGCGCGGCGGTCACGACGAGGACCGTCACGTCGAACGACCCGTTCGACAGGTCGCCGGTCAGCACGCCCTGCACGGTGCCGCTGCTCTCGCCGCTTTCGAAGCGGCCGAACAGCTGGTTCACGTCGCGGAGCGACAGCGACAACGCGAGCGCCTGCGACGCCTCGTTGATGGTGAAGTTGCCGCCGAGGCGCCGGTAGGTGATCGAACCGTTGTACTTGGCGCCGCCGCCGCCCGACACGATAGGGCTGGGCGAGCCGGGGAGCGTGCCGGGGCTGCAGGCGGCCACCGCGGCGGCCGTCACGACGAACGCGATTCGAAGAAGCATGATGCGCATGGCTACTTGTCCTGACCGAGAAGATACGAGAACGACACGCTGACCATCTGGAAGCCCGGCATGTTGAAGCCGCCGCTCACGCGGACCTTGAGACGTTCGCCGACGAGCGTCGCCGCCGCGAGCTCGGCGCGGCCGACCGGTATCCAGTCGATCTCGGGGCGGCCCGTGACGGCGAGCGCATCGGTGAACGGCAGCGTGAAGTTCGTCGATGTGCTCCCGACGTAAGTGCCGGTGACGAAGCCGCGCAGCTGCGCGATGCCGCCTCCGAGGTTGACCCCCAGCTGCACCTTGTTCACCCGAGCGAACGGAAAGAAGCGGTGCGCCTCGACGCCGAGCATCTCGGCGTCGTTGGCGACGACCGTCAGCAGATCGGTGCTCCCCTCGACGGCGACGGTCGACTGCTTCGACAGCCGCTTGTGGACGAGCGACACGCCCCACTCGCCGCCGAGCGTCGTCCCGCGGACGATGCCGAGGCGGAACTCGGGACCCTTGACGTCGATCGTCTTGGCGTCGAAGAGGCCGGCGAGCCAGTCGCCGGGGACGGCCCACTGCGGGCTGAATCCGCCGGCGATGCCCCACGAGGTGTCGTCGATCTGTGCGGCGGCCGGCAGCGGGACCAGCAGGGCGGAGAGCAGCGAGAGGAGCGTGAGGAATCGGCGCGTCATGATCAGAACCCCCAGTCCAGCCCGATGACGGGCGTCAGGCGATCGACCAGGCCGGCGTCGGTCACCGGGATCAGGACGTTCGCGGTCAGCAGCGCCGTGCCCGCGACGTTCCACTTGATGCCGGCGGCGACCGACGCGCGAGTGAGCCCCCGCGGATCGATCGAGGCGACCGACGCGGACGTGAGACCGAACGGATTGGCCGGCATCGGGACGGCCTTGTAGGTGAGCCGGGCGCCGTCGCGGATGGTGCGCTGCATGAACTCGCCGTTCACCGTCAGGCGGTTCGTGGCGGCCCACTCGACGCCCCCCTGGAGCAGCGTGCCGTTCCTTCCGGCATCGATGGGCGCCTGCTGCAGCGGATCGAACGCGCGGAACGGATCGCTCCAGAACTCGTACCCGAACGAGGCGTGCGGCACGACGGGCCCGACGGTCCCGGACCAGATGCCGCTGACCAGCGTGCGGGTGACGCCGGCGCCGAGCATCGCCTCGGGGTCACCGGTCGGCAGCCTCAGGTCCACGCCGAGCGCGACGCCTCCCTGTCCCCGCTGGTAGACGCGCACCTTGCCGCGCAGCGCGATGTCGCCGAGCCCTTCCGCCGTGGCGCTGCCGATCGCCTGCTGCCCCGCGATGACGTGCGTGCCGTCGAGACGCAGGGTCACCCAGGGCGCGGCCAGCGACGCGTCGAACCACCGGTTCAGCGAGAGGTTCGCGAACATCACGACGGTGTCGCTCGTGATCGTCAGCGTGGCCGCGCCCGCCGGCGCCGCGGATCCGCCGTAGAACACCACGGTCCGCAGCGATCCGTCGTCGATGGGAATGCCGTCGAGGGTGTCGTAGGTGGCGTGGATGAAGTTGACGCCGATGCCGGCGCGCCCTTCGCCCGCCGTGATGGCGCGGTCGCCGAACATCGGGCCGAACGAGGGCGCCGCGCGCATGAACGATCGGGTCGCGGGGTCGAAGGTGAACGTGAAGCCGCCGGCCGACGACCCGATGGGTGCGGTCGAGACCTCGAGGCCGACGAGATCGGAGATCGCCTCGCCGATGTTCGACACGCCGCTGCCCGCGCCGGCGGCGCTCGTGATCTTGATGAGGACCTGTCGAGGTGACAGCCCCGACTCCGTGGCGGCGGTCTGCGAGGCGGCGATACCCGGCAGCAGCGCCACGGTCGTCAACGCCGTCAGGACATGGCGCACGAATCGGTCACACAGCATGGGTCCTCCTGCGATGCCGCGTCGAAGGCGGCCCTGTTGGAGTAACGTCGCGGCGTCCGCGATCGAACGGGCTCCTTCGTTCACTTGGTTGGCACCGACGCCCCGAGCACCGGCGGCAGAACGATCGGGGGCGGAAGCACGATCGGCGGCGGCGGAATCGGCGGCAGGGGGATCGGCGTTGGAACAGGGAGCGGCGGCAGCGGCGTCGGCGTCGGTGTCGGCGTCGGCGTCGGCGTCGGCGTAGGTGCCGGGGTCGGTGCTGGAGTTGGCGCTGGTCTCGGCGAAGGCGCCGGCACCGGTGCAGGCGCAGGTGCTGGCTTCGGAGCGGGCGCCGGCGTCGGTGCCGGTGTCGGTGTCGGCGTCGGTGCCGGTGTCGGCCTGGGTCTCGGCGATGGTGTCGGCGCGGGTTCGGGCGCGGGCGTTGGAGCCGGGGCGGGCGGCGGCACGACAGGCGGCGGTGCCGGCGTCGGCTCCGGTTCCGGTTCCGGCTCCGCAGCCTCCTGCGTCACCGCGAGAGCCAGCTGCGCGACGTTCACCCGCCCGCGGCGAACCGTCGCTCCCCGATTGGGCAGGACGGTATACGTCACGGAGCCTGCGCCGGTGCCCTGCGCGTTTCCAATCGCAATCCACGAGTCGTTGGTCGTGGCGGTCCACGCGCACGCGCTCGTCACGGCGGCGCGAAAGCTGCCGCCGGCCGGGGGCGCGGTCTGCGAACCAGGGTTGATCGTCAGGTCACACGCGGCAGACGACGGTGGAACACCGGTCGTGCTGCCGCATGCGGTGAGCAAAAACAGGGTGCCGGCTAGGAAGACTCCGGCGGAGATGCGGTTCATGAGACGCTCCAATTACCAGCGGTGTCCGGGGGGAATGAACCGCCGTCATGAAGGTCAACGTCCTGCAGCAGTCGACCGAACAGCGTGGCGCGGCTGCTCGGTCCTCCAGCCGTTACTGCGTGAGGAGTACCGCTAATCCTGCCTGCGAGACCGTTATGGCTCGGCCGTTGACTACCACCGAATCGGTGCGGCCCAACCGGCCGGTGTTCCTGTCGACGACGACCGAGACATCGGTCGTGCCTGCTCCAGAAGCCGGCGTCACGTGTACCCACGTCGGCGCTTTCTCGATTACCCATCGGCAACCGCCTGGGAGCGTCACCGTGAACCTGAACGATCCGCCGATCGCCGGAACCGACAACGACTCGGGAGTGAGCTTCACGATGCACGATGTCGGCGGATCGATCTTCGGCGGATCCTGCGTGACGGCAATGGCGAGTCCGCCGATCTTGACGGAGCCCGATCGTGCAGCGGACGTGTCGTTCGCCTTGACGCCAAACCTGCTCGTTCCGGATCCGGCGACGGAACCCGTCGGAATGCCGATCCACGGCGCGTCGGTCCCCGTGACGGACCACTTGCAGTCCGCGGACGCAGATACGGAGAAGACGACCTCCTGTGCGGCTGCTGTCAGCCTCACGCTGCTGGGTTCCACGGAGGCGGGGCAGGGAGCGGGTGGAAGTGCGGGAGCATCCTGGGTCACCGCGATCGCGAGCCCGCCGATTCTGACGGAGCCCGCTCGCGCGGTAAGACCATCGTTTGCCTTGACACTGAACCTGCTCGCGCCCGGTCCAGTGACGGACCCCGTCGGGATGCCGATCCACGCCGCGTCGGTCCCGGTGACGGACCACTTGCAGTCCGCGGACGCTGAGATCGTGAAGGCAACTTCCTGCGCCGCTGCCGTCAGCCTCACACTGCGGGGCTCCACCGTGGTCGGGCAGGGCGGAGGCGGCGGAGCGTCCTGGGTGACCACAATCGTTCGGCCGCCGACGTCCACGCTGCCCGAGCGCAATGGTCCGTCGTTGACAGTCACGAGGAATGTGCCCGTCGCGGAGCCGGCGCCTGAAGGGGTGGCGATCCGGATCCACGACGTGCCGGTCGATACCGACCACCGGCAGTCCGCGGCCGCCGAGACCGCGAACGACACCGTGTCTCCGCTTGCCTTCACATGAAGGCTCGCTGGTTCGACCGCGGCGGGGCATGGAGAAGCAACGAGAACGCCATCCTGGACAACGGCAATCGTCTGTCCACCGATGCTGACGCTGCCCGAACGCGAGGGCCCGTCGTTGGCACCGACGGCGAATGCGCCGTTGCCGGGACCAGCACCCGAGCGCGTCCCGAGCGCAATCCACGACGTGTTCGTCGAGACGGACCACGTGCACTCGGTAGAAGCTGAAACCACGAAGCTGACCGTTTCTCCGGTGGCCTTCACACGGGCGCTGCCGGGATTGACGGATGCGGGACACGGGCCCGGGTCGGTCGTGGGATCGGGGCCCGGATTCGGAACCGGTATCGGAGGCGGCGTCGGAACGGGTGTGGGCGATGGCGCCGGCGTGGGAGCTGGTGCCGGACTCGGAAGCGGCGGCGGCGGTGCGGGCGGCGGCGTCGGCTCCGCTTCGCCGGCATCCTGCGTGACCACAAGAACCAGCTGCGCGATGCGGACGCGCCCCTGGCGCATGGTCGCTCCACGATTCGGCTGAACGGTGTAGGCGACCATGCCGCCACCGCTGCCCTGCGCGTTACCGATGGTGATCCATGCGTCGCTGGTCGATGCGGTCCACGCGCACGCGCTCGTGACCATCGTGCGGAAGCTGCCGCCGGCGGGCGGCGCGGTTTGTGAACCAGGATCGATCGTCAGGTCACACGAGGCGGGTGACGGCGGAATATCGGTCGCGCCGGCGCATGCGATGAGCAGCGAGAGGACGCCGGCCAGGAAAACACCGACGGACGTGCGAGTCATGAGACGCTCCATTACCAGCGATGTCCGGGGGGATTGGTCGCTGCTATGGAGGTCAACGTCCGTGGACGAGCGATCAAACAGTCAGCGCTGCGGCTGATTCCAGAACTCGAGGACGCGCTCGGCCGCGCCGGCTGCGAGCACGCGCAGGTTCTCCTGCAGGCGCGCGCCGCCGAAGCGGGCGTCGAAGCTGAACGTGCGCGCAGGCGGCATCGCCACCTCGACGCCCCTCGATGTGCCGATGACCGTGACCGAATAGGTTCTCGTGACCAGTGGCGTGCCGAATTCGAGCGATGCGACCTCGCCGACGAGACTGACGGTCGTCGTCAGCGCGACTTCGGCCAGCGAAGCGTCTCGCACCACTGGCAGGCTGCTGTTCTGCAGCGCGGATACGAGCTCGGCACGGACGGAGGCGCAGATATCAATCACGCCGTCGCAGTCGACGAACACTGGCGGATGTTCGGGCCGCGCGACGGGTTCGGGTGCGAGCGCCGCCTCGCGGGGTCTTGCGACCTCCGACGCCGCGCGTGGGGGGTGCGGCGTAGACGTGACTGGCCGACGTGCCACGGAAGGTGTGGTGATCGCCACCATGGGTGGCGGCAACTCGGGTTGCGGTTCGCGGTCGTGGACAGCCGGCGCTGAAACACGCGGTGAAGCAGGCGCCACGTGTTCGACCGGCTTCCAGCGCGGCACCATCCCGGATGCGAGCGCCCCGACGACGGGAATCGCCACCACGAGCGATACGGCCATGATCCACGACTTGCGCGCGGCTGACACCGTCGGGTGTGCCACGGCTCGGGTGCGCACCCGTGTCGCCGGTTCCAGCGCCGCGGCGAATTCAGCCGCCGACTGAAAACGGTCGTCCGGATCTTTTTCCAGGCATTTCATCGCGATAGCCTCGAGCGACGATGGAACCGCGACATCGGTGCGGCGGCGCGACGGCGGCTCCGGCGACTCGGTCACGAGCTTGACGAGAATCGAGGCGGTGGACGCATCGCTGAACGGCACGTCGCCGACGAGCATCTCGTACAGGATCACGCCGAGCGAATAGATGTCGGCGCGGTGGTCCACGGCTTTGCCCGCCGCCTGTTCCGGCGACATGTAGTGCGGCGTGCCGAGGACGAAGCCCACCTCCGTGAGCTGCGCGGGCTCGTCGAACGTCTTCGCGATGCCGAAGTCGACCAGCTTGGCCGCCACGCGCCCGTCTGCGCCCGTCGTGACCATCAGGTTCTGCGACTTCAGGTCGCGATGGATGATCTGCTTCCGATGCGCGACGTCGAGCGCGCCGGCGACCTGCCGCAGGATGTCGATCGCCAGGTCCGCCGAAAGCGGCCCGTCGCGCCGGATGACGTCCTTGAGGCTGCGCCCCTCGATGTACTCCATCGCGATGTACACGGTCCCGTCATCGGACTGGCCGAGGTCGTACACGGTGACGATGTTCGGGTGGGCGAGCGCCGAGGCGGCCCTCGCTTCGCGCTGGAAGCGCCGGAGGACATCGTCAGATGTGACGAGCTCCTTCCTGATCACCTTCACTGCGACCGTTTTGTTCAGCATCAGGTGCGTGGCGCGATAGACGGAGCCCATGCCGCCGGCGCTGATGAAGCCGTCGATGCGGTATTTCCCGTCGAGCAGCTTGCCGACGTTCGGGTCGTCGATCCGTCCTGCGACGAGCGGCGTCCCGTCGTTGACGCAGATCCGGACCGTCAGGTCGTACCGGGTGCCGCAGGTGGAACAGACGGGCATGGCTAGGGCCGCTTGCGCAGGACGTCCTTCGGCGTCGCGGTCCCCGTCAGCGTGACGATCGCATATCGATCCTGGACCTCGCTGACCGCCGCCGTGCCGGTCTGTTTCTCGTCTGCGCCGAGGGTCGCGCCGCTCACCGGGTCGATGAGCGCCTCCCCGACGTTGAACACGTTGAAGGTGTCGCCGACCCTGATGCCGGCCAGCGCGCCGACGTTGATCCAGACTCTCTGGCCGTCGATCTTGACGACGCGCGCTTCGAGCGCACCCGGGCGCGCCGCAGCGGTGAGGCGGCCGATGTAGTCGCCGGCGAGGAGCTTGGCGATCATCGCCTTGGCCGCTTTCTCGATGGTCTCGCTGGCCAGACCCCATTGAGACTCGCGGCTCGCTCCGTTGTCGCGGAAGAAGCCGCCGCCTTTCTTCACCTGGGCCTCGGCGGACACGGCGAACACGCGCTCGCCGGTCGTCGTGTCGATGAAGCGGAGGTTGATCGTCGCCTGCGCCTGCTGGAGCACGCCGGCGAGCCCGCCGAAGGCGGCCTTGTTGTCGTTGACGGCGAACTTGTCGATGCCCCCGACGGCGATGTATTTGACACCGAGGAGCTGTCCGACCTTCGCGGCACCCTGCGGTGTGACCGCACCCGCAGCGGCAAGCCCCTGCTCCTTCATCACGAGGTCGAGCTGCGCGCGCTCGATCACGGTGAACGTCGACGACAGCGTCGCGTTCTCGGAAAACGCGGTGTCGATCTGATTGCGCGCGGCCGGCCCCATGTCGTTCCAGAACACGAGGCTGGTCGGGGCGTTGTTCTCGACGTCCCAGAGGGCGATGCGAATCTTTTCCTGCGCCTGCACCGGCCATGCGGCCAGCACCAGGCACGCGCATGCCAGCGAGGCTCTGACGAGTGACATGCAGCCTCCTCCCGTCCTGAAATAACGACGAAGGAAGCGAAATCAAACGGTCAGCGGCCGGGGGCCCACCGTATGGACGTGGCGACTGCGAAGCGGCGCACGTGTTCTACGTTGCCGGTCGTCGTGAAGCCCGCCGTGTCGAGCCACAAACGCGACGTCACACCCACGCTCAGGCCGACGCTCGGCAGCCAGTCGTGGTCGAGCAACGACGAGGCGCCGCGAAACTGCAGCCGGTTGTGAACGTATTCGAGCCCGCCCTTGAACCAGGTATCCTGCGACTCTCGCGCGACCTCACCGTGAAGCGACAGGGTCCGGCCGCGAAATGAGAGGTTGCCGCGGTAATCGGCCGGCGATACGACGCGGAGATTCGAGACCGTCCTCTGTTCACCTCGATTGAAGGTGGGAGCGCCCGAAAACAGGTTGTCCAGCCCATAGGTCCGTCGGCTCCCATTGCGCCAGGTGATGCTGTTGCCCAGGTTGTTGCCGCTGAGACCCAATTCAAAGGCGCCGAGCGCCACGCCGGCGCCGACGTCGAAGGAGACGCCGCGTCCGCTCGAATACGTCCGCCTGTCGAACGCCAGCGGAGCCGACGGGGCGCCGGATGACGTCAGCATTCCGAGCGCATCGGTGTCGAGCCGCAACGCGAGATCGACGTTCTCGTGCCGGATGCCGTGGAGGTAGTTCACGTTGAAGCTGACATATCCGGCTTCCGAGGGGCGTTCCCCGGCCCGCGATGCGGTGCCTCTCGCGAACCGGCCGCGATATCCCGCCGTCACGGCCGCCGCAAGATCCGCTGTCGAATCGTTCCGCAGCTCGAGCCGCCGATTTGCAAACGACGTCGGTTCCGACCGCGTGTCGAGGGCGGACAGGAGACCGGGGTCGGTCTGGAGCGCCGTGCGAAGCGAGAGATGCGGTCCTGCGCCGGCGTAGACACCGTGACGCGTGCCCTCCTCGCTCCCTTGAACCCAGAAGGTGTGGCCGTACTTCGGCGCGAGCAGGCCGCCGGCCGTCATCGAGGCCGGGGCGAACCCCTGATAGACGCTCAGGTCGGGGTTCAGCTGCGCATTCCGGATGTCGTGCACGAATGCCGCCCCGGCGGTCGACCGGGAGCGGCCAAACTCCAGGTGAAGCGGCTGGGACGCGTATTCGATGACGCGGACCGGATCGAAATCGCGGGAGCTCGATTTGAAGATGCTGCGGTCGCGAAGCACCTGCAGCAGACCGAGTGGCAGGACGATGCTCCTGTCGCCGCGGTCTTCGGCGATGGTCGTCGCGAACACGTTCTGGGGGCCGCCGATGCCCCCGATGCCAACCGAGCGTGCGTCGATATTCCACGACTGCGCCGCGCCGGTGAGAGGAAAGCTGACGAGGGTGACGACTGCAAGAACCGCGATGGTGCGCATGATGTTCTCCGTGATGCGGCCGGGCTCTCATCCGCCCGTGCCCGCATTCGTTCAACGTCATGCGATTGGAGTTCGAACAGGTGCCGGGATTCACACTCGATGACGAAACGAAGGCGACCATGCGAGCTCGCGTCACGAGACGTACGACGGATCGTCATCATTGGGGGGAGAGTGGCTCCGCACCGAGCCCGTCGGGTGTCAGTCGCAAGCGATCGGTTAGCCGCCGCGCTGGCCGAAGAACACATGTCCCGGTCCGCCATCTGCCTGATGCAGTCCCGCCGGATGGAAATGAGCGAAGAACACGTCCGTGCGGCCACTCCGCGTTGGCTCTTTCGCTTCGTGGATCTCTTCGAGCGGGTCGCCGTGGTAGGCATCACGCGCAAGACGCCGCGCATCTTCTCGAAAGAGCGTATAGACGTCTCGTCCGGCGGTTCGGCTGCCGGCCCTGACTCGCCGCAGGGCCTCTTCTCTTGGAATCTCGGGGCCGATCTCTATGCCGGGCACGCGATAGATGACCGCACCTGGCCGCGACACGATACGCCCGCGATGAAATTCGTAGAACTTTCCCCTGACTGCAAGCATGTCGATCACCTCGCTTCGATCGTTGTCGGCGCTGGTGTCAGCGCCGCGATGCCGAAAGCAGGTAATACGTCCCCGAGCGGGCGTCGCCCGCCCGCCGGCGGCTCACCGCGTTAATCGGAAGGCGATTATCGCGGCCAGGGCCCGTCTCCGATCCATCGACCTGGCATGTGCCGCCGTTCCAGCGCTTCGCTCCGAAGAGCCGCGACAGGAGAAACGGATCGAACTTGCCATACGGGTCGTGCACCACGAGCTCGAAGTCCCCTGCACACGTCTGGAGCACGTGGTTCCTGTATCCCGTGACCAGGATGATGTGACCGGCCACGCGGGCGTGGCTCACGCTCATCAACACCGGGAAGCCGGCATCGATGAAGCCGACGATGCGATCGATCGCACGCTCGGGGTCATTGAGCTGCAGGTACTCGAATCGGAGCGAGGGGAAGTGGCGCTCCAGCCACCACTTCATGTTCCCGTGGGCGTTTCGTTCCGCGTGGGGCCGCGCGGGGTCCTCGTTGATGTCCTTCCAGATGTCGAGGATCTCGCGGTCGGCGGCCCCGGTCGACTGCAGAACCACGTTCTGCTCCAGGTACGAGGCGAACATTTTTAACACCGTCGATTGACAGGTCACGCTCGTGGGCTGGACGAAGTACGGCACCGGCAAGGTCTTGCTGGACTTTGCGAAGCGTAGTGCGGGCGGGATCGACGTGGACCAGTCCGAGCCCGCGACGCCAACCGCACCAGGCGTCGGCGACTGATACAGGCAGGTGGTGCCGGCGTCGACGAAGGATGCGCCGGGACGAGTCCCTTGCGCTCCCGGCTTGTTTCCGTCGGGCATGGGGTCCCTCTTGCCGCTGCACGCCGTGTTGGCGCGCTCGTGTTGAATAACGACGCGCCGGCCTCGACCAAACACACACAACGCGTCGCTGTCGTGGTTCCTTCTTACGGTCTCGAGTCCGGCGCGGGACTGCGTAAGAGGTGCCTGCCGGCTGCGTTTGTACCTTGGGCAGCAGTGGCCGGGCCGGCACCGTTTCGCGAGGCGCCCCGGCGGCAGCAACGCGCCAGCGTGAGTCGTGCCATTCACAAAATCAAGCAAAAGTCGCTCGCGACGTTGGCCTGTTCGGACTAAGCTGGCACATCTCACACCAGCTTCCCCAGCGGTGACCCAGAAGAATGGAGCGCGCTAGATGGGCGAACGCGACGGCATCCAATTACTCCTGATCCGCCGGAAGCTCACGCGTGCGATTGCAGACTTCGTGCGCAACGAGCTGACGCAGCATCTGGCCACGTTGACGCCGCTGTTCCAGCCGCACACCGTGCTGGGCGAACGGATCCAGGGAGGCCACTCTGAATCGCTTCGCAGGGCCGAGCAGGTCTTCAGGGAGGTGCAGGCCGCGTACGACAGCATCGCACCAGCGAAGCCGTTCAGCCTCAAGCGCGAGCTCACGCCGCCGTTCGAGTTCCCAAAGACCAGCGTCGAGCTCACGGCGGTCGAATACGGACATCAGATCCAGACCGGCTCGAACGCCAAGAACATCACCGTGCGGTGTCCCCTGAGCTGGAACCTCTGCTACGCCGGCTTTGCACCAACGCGCCTACAGGAGCTGTTGGATCCGCGGGTGCGAGGGGAGCAGCTCCAGCGTTTCATTCTCAGCTACCTGTTCATGCACCAGATCGTGATCAATCAGAAGGGACTGCAGCCGATTCTCGACGCCCTGCATTTCTCCCTGACGACGATCAAGCATCCGGGCTTCGGCGAGCTACCCATGACGAGGATCGCCTCGGCCATCACCACCATGCGTCCGTCGGATGACGTGGTCCTCGAGAGTGCCGAGCTGACGGGGGTGGATGCGTTCGAAGAGATCGTCAACGTGGACGACATCGGTCGCCTGCAGGATTCGCTCAAGGAGCGGCTACTCGAGATCGTCCGCCAGCAAACGCCGGCATTCGCATAAGTCCACCGCACACGCAGCCGCCGTCGCGCACATAACGGCTGTCCGAAACGCCGTGCGCGCACACGCTGGCGGCGCGTCAGGCGCACACGGACGAACCGCGTCACCAGTACCAAATGAAACTGCCAAGCGGGCGTTCGACCTGATCTTCGGCGCGCTGCAGCGTGCCAGCAGAACAGGTGTTCGATCCGCTTTCGAAGTCGAGCGCTTGAACCGCGCAAGGGTTCGCGACCAGATACCTTCCTGCGTCGTAGCCGGTCAGCACCATGGCATGCCCGCTGGCTTGATTGACGTCCGTGAAAATGACCGGCGACCACGTCAGAGCATGTCGCAGGTTGGCGCCCTTTGGGTTGAGCAGCGATCGTATGCCCAACTGCTTGTAAAACGCGTCCATCTGCACCTGGGTCAGGCCGGTGTTCCGAGTAGCGAACGCACCCGCCCGAGCGACATAGCCCGTCGTGTTCTTGTGGCGCCATTGCCACATCATGCGGGCGCATGCCTCCCAACACATGTTGGGTGTTGTCTGCGAAAGCACGGGAACTCGCCATTTGGACATATGTCTTCCTGCTATCGACCGAGTCCGTTCATCTGCATCAACGTGTAGGGCGAGGTCGTCTGGTTAACGAATTGCGCGACGATCAGACCGCTTGGCCGACGCCGCAAGCGCACGTTCGCCGGGAGGATGCCGACTCACTTCATCTCGGCCAATAGGCGCTGCTGCCGCCACGCCGGCGCGCTCGTGTTGAATAACGGCGTGCCCGGCTCGAGCAAACAGAGGTAATGGGCTGCCAGGATCCGCTGGCGCTGATAGCCGTTCTTCAGCACCTCGATGCAATGCTCGCGCGTGACCGGCGCGCCCATGAAGTACCGCTGGCCCGATGTAAATCGCGATTTGTTGGCATCCCACCAGCGTTGAATCTTCACCGGGTCCGGCCACGGCAGGCCCTCGTCGGGATCCATCTTCACGTTCCGATCGTCAGGATGATCATTGGGTCCGGCATCCGCGTGCTCCGGCGTCGGACCGTCCAGAGCGTCTCGATCGAGATCGACACCGGTGAGAAGCCCGAAGGCCTCGCCCGCCAATCGCGCCGTACACGGCTCGGTCATGTGGTTAATGAGCCAGGGCACGTACGCCGGGTCGCCGACGATGCCGCTTCCCTCGATCAACCAACGGCGGTTGTCCGCTGTTCGAGCAAGTTCCTGGAGCAAACGATGCGCCGCCTCGACATTCGCCGCTTGAAGCGCGAGACGAAACGATCGACGCCGACGGCTGCCCGGTAAGAGTGCGTATTCCTTCAGCGCGTTGAGAGCTCGACTGCGATCACCGAACAACACTGCCGACCAGGCACCCCAGAAATGGCACTCGTCGTCCGCATCTCCTACGGCCGCGGCGCACGCCGGCATTACCTCGGTACATCCCAGCTCACCCGCCGCGCGCATCACACGCGCGCGCACTGCAAGGTCGTGATCGCGGTAACGGCGCGCTCCCTCGATGCCAGGATCGACGCGATGGAACGCGCACGCCGCAACAGCAACCATTCGCTTGAACCCGTCGGTATCGCCGAGCAGGGATGCCACGGCGCCTTGCAACCGCGAGCGCTCAACCCAACCAAAAGCGGCTATGACCCCATGGCGGGTCTCTGGCACTGCCTGGGCGAGTGCGAGCGCATGGGTCAGCCTCTCACTGCCGCCGTCCTCGAGCGCCCTGACCGTCATCGTAAACGCGACGCTTGGAGACGGCGATTCGGCAGCTGTCTCCACAATCGACCAGCCGCGATCGCCGGCGATCAACAATCCATCGAGGTGCGCGGCAAGTCGGTCGTCATGCCGTGACAATTGACGGAGAGCGAGATGCGCAGCCGCGACCATCCTCCCGCGCTGTGACCACAGGAATCCTGTCTCCTCGACGTGCAAGGCGACGATATCCTCGATCACGCCGGTGGTGCCTACGAGCGCGGCCATAACCGATCACACAAGTAATACCCTGACTGCCGATAGTGAAGCGGCGCCTCCTGCATGTCGTACTCGAAGTTCGTGGGCTCCATCTGAGAGGCCGCTACGCCGGCGACGAGCAGCCTGACCTGATGTCCGAACCATCGATCACCCTTCTCCACGTAGTCGCGAAGCACTTTCATCTTCGGCGGCCCGAAGACGTGGTCTTCGTCGGCGTACCGGTATGCGAACCCCGCGGCCTGGAGTTCGCCACTCAGGCCGACGCACAGGCGAATGAGATCCGCCTTCGCTTCTGGTGCGAAGTCACGCTCTTCGGAATCGAATGCGAAAACGCTCTCGTGTACCGCGGTTGGAAACCAGAGCTCGACGTCCGTCTCCGCACCGCCGGCGTCTCTCAGACGAATCGTAACCAGGTCTCTGTGGCTCCCGAAGTCGAGCTCGACGGACACCGATTGCCACTGCTCGAGCTTTCTGGGATCGCCGTCGGGTGGCGTACTAGAACCGTTGTACGGACGTATCTGCACAATCCGCCGTTTCTCCGCGTGGACCGTAACGGACGTGGGTTCCCGAGGGCTTACCGGATACGGCTCGTGTTGCTGCGTCAGGTACTGGCTGATGCGAGACATGACCTCACGCCACGCACCGGCGACAGGTGTCAGGCTCAGCGTTGTTGCCGCGTATTCCGCCATCTCAATGTTCCTGCGTACGACCCTTCAGATCCGGGTACGACGCTTCGAGTCCCGCCGCGACACCTGGAGGAACCGCGACTTTCATGACCATGCCCGCTCCAAGCACCTTCGCCGTTTCGACAAGAGCCTTTAGTTTGTCGAACTGGGGCTTGCTGAATCCGCCCGCGCTCGACTTCACCTCTTTCGCTTTGCCGGGGACGACCACATCGAAGTCGCCGATTTCTTCGCCGCAGACCTTGCACTTGATTAAGTAGTTCTTGCCGCCCCCCTCATCGTGAGCGACCTTGTTCTCGCGACGCGCGCTGGCGGCGGCGCGCTGCTGCTTCTTCAAGTAGTCCTTGGCGTCGGCGAGGCGCTTACCCGCAATTTTCGCAGCCTGCCTGATCGTCGACATGCGCGCGCCCCTCGGAGGGCTGGCCAACGCCGCCTGCGCCGCGGCGTTCTGCTGGTTCGCCGCGCCCAGATCGCGCTTCGCGCCGCTGACCCTTCGGTTCGCTTCGTGAACGTTTTCCTTGTGCGACCTCTCGATGAGCTCGAGCTGCGGATGGCCGCATTTCTTCGATGGTCCAGGGGCCTTTCCTTGTCCGACCCCCATCATCGTGGCGCCCGTGTTCGGTGGGCTTCCGCTCGTCCCGCAGTTGTTGAGCACCGGCTCACCGAGCAGGTGGACACTCTTGCCCTCGATCTTGACGGTCATCGATCCGGGCGTGATGAACTTCGCGGGGCCATGCGTGTTCGACGAAATCAGACCGCCGCCGGTGCCCTTGCTCGCCATGTCGCCCATGCTCTCGAAGGTCGCGCCTCGAATGGCGACGGTATTGCCCTCGATCTTGACGCTCGTCGAGTAATCCTTCGGCGACGTTCCTGACTTCGCGATGTTCGGCAGCGGCGCCGGCACGAATGGCGCGGGCGGGCCTGGCATCTTGCAGACGTTCGGCAGCGTGGCCTTGGCGGTGCCGTTGCTGCCTTTGGTCACTGGCGTCTTTGGCGGATGGATGCCTACCGATGACATGTCATGCCCTCGCGGTCGTCGTCTCCAGCATCGCCGCCGCGCGCAGTCCGTTTTCCGAACTCGCCCACACGAGCGTCAGCGGTCCTGTTGCGTAGCCCCGCGCCGCCGCCTGGCAGGCAAGCGCCACAAATAACGGCCCCGACGCGGCTCCGACATCGCCCCAGCAGTCCGCCGGCGAGCGGTACGCGGTCGGGTCCTCGAAGTACTGCGGAAGACGCAGACAGACAAACCCCCATTCCTCGCCGCGATAGCGCTCGCCATTCAGATCGCAGATCACGTTGTTAATCCTCTCCTCCCGAGGATTCAGGTTCTTGACCGCCTCATGCACCGCCGCGGTGAGCCCTTCACCGAGACAGGTCTCCGGCGTCTTGATCACGTGGCGCTCGTGGCCGACACCGACCGCCGCGACACACGCGTGCGAAGGCAACCCGAACCGCGCACGCACGCGGTCCGTCACCAGCAAACAAAATCCGGCCCCTTCGCCAGGGACGAAAGCCGATCGCGCCACCCCGCCGGAGAGCTGACGGTTCGCATCGAGCCACTCGATAGTGGCGGCCTCGACGTAGCTGTCGACACCGCCGACGAGGCAAGCCTCCAGCTCGTCTCGTTGAATCTGCTGAAACGCCTTTGCGAGCGCGGCAAGTCCCGCGGCGTGGCCGCCGTCAAACACGCTGACTTCCGAAATGTCGATCGGTAGTCCCTCCGAGCGGCTCAGCAGAGAGCGCACCGCCGCCGCATCTGCTCCGGCGAATCCTGGCCGGAACTCGGGAAGCGCCAGGTAAATCGCCAAGCGCAGGCGCGGTTCACCGGCGTGCGACGTGAGCGGGGCGCATGCCTCGAGCAGCGCGGGGATCGCCAATGCGGCGAGCCGCTCCGGCCCTGTGAGCAGGGGATCGAGCTTGCCGTCCATCGCCGCTGCGACGCGCTGACCGACTTGATCGATCAGAAACGGGTGCACGCGCACGCCGCTGATGGCGGCGCGAACGGCAGCCGCACTCGATGCGGCTCCCAGACCGACAGCCGTCCGCGCGCCCGTGCCCGCAACGTGTACGGCCCTCATAGCGTCGATGCCTCTTCTGAAACCAGCGTCTGGTCCAGGTAGTCGACGTCCGTGATGCAGAGCAACGAGGTCGTCCACACCATCATCAGACGGCGCGCGTCGGGATCGATGACGACCGTTGTCAGCTCGCCGCGATGCTCCTCCGTGCGCCGATGGATGCTCGTGCGAAACTGCAGCGTGACTCGCGGCAGCAAAAACCGGAGCTCTCCGTCGGGCGTGAGGTTGACCAGTTCGACGGATTCACCGCCACGGAACCACACGGGCGGCCGCTGATCCGCGGGCGCACTCAGCAGCGAACGAGGATCCCAGTCATTCGGAAGGAGAGGACGCCGGCTGCGCTCCCATTCGGCGTCGTAGGTCCCGTTCAACTCCCTGCGCGGCGACCAATGAACGTCGAGCGCACCAAATCCCGCGGGCCCCGCCGTCTCGAGAGAACCCTGCGGATATTCGAAGTTGGGTGCCGCAAGTCCGGCTCGACGATTTGCCACAGCGACGACGCCGCAGCCGATCGGATTCCTGGCATCCATGCGCTGGCGACGCGGATCCGGATCGGTCCGATCGAATCCGCCGAACGCCCGTTCGTAAACGATGGGGACCCGCGTCACGGCCTTCGGCGGCGACAGCGTTTCACCAAACGCTCCCTGATCCCAATGCCGGTCGCCGCGCACCCTTAGCGTCTTGTCGAGGGATCCGATGCGGAGCGTCACAAGGAAGTCGGTGCTCGGACGGCCGCCCGGCGCGTACGCCGTCGCGTTCAGCACAACGTCGGTCGTCGGTTTGGGGGCGACGAGATCAGCGTCATAGCGCAGGCTGGACAGACCCGGTGCTCCGGTGTATTCCGCCTGGACAAGCGGCTTCTGCTGCTTTTCCGCAAGGCGTAGCGTGCCGTCGGCCTCGATGTCAAAGGTCGCCTTGACGGCCACAATCCAAATATGGTCGCCGTCCTTCGTCCGGCCCCAGACGCCATCGGCCTCGTAACGTGTTTCGTTGGCAATTGACCACATGACGCACCCGCCCGCTACGCGACGGCCGCCTGCCGGGTGTGATACGCGGTCGTGAAATATCCGTCCTTCTCGCCCTCCAATTGCCTCAAGGGCTCCGCGTTGTCCAGCGGTTCCTCGGGCTCGCTGCAGCGCAATTCAATGAGACCGTTGCGGTGTAGCAACATCAAGTCGTCCCGCACCAGATCGACGTTCCGAAAGAGTGCACCGACGGCCAGCCCGCGTGGCCACAGTGGCAACAACGTCTCGAGTGCGGCGCGCATGACTTCGTCTTTCGCTTCCACCTGATAGCCGGACGCATGCACGAATATGACGTTGCCGGCTTCGCCGGTGGCCGACGGCTCGAGAGCCGATGCGACGACCAGACCCGCAAACTCTTCAACGTGGAGCGCGCGCTTCTCGAACGGGCATGCCGTCAGCACAGGCGAGTGCAGCTGCCGATAGCAAAGAAAGTCGACCGTGTCATCGGCATCGCGGCCGACGATCCGCTCACCGACGAGGCGTGCTGGCAGATCCGCTGGAATCCGGCCGGAACTGTAGCTGAAATCCGCATCGGCGACGTACGCCAAGCCGTACCGTGCCGCCAGCGACAGGAATTCGCTGCGCCAGTACGCATGGTTCTCAGCGGTGAGGTACTCGTGCGCGATGTACGACAAGTCGTGCTCGCAGATAAAGTTCAATTCCCTCACGAGCAGCCGCGAGTACGGGTGTTCGCTGCCCGCCATTGCCGCGGCAATGTCAGCAGCCGCCTCCTGGGCTCGTCGCGCCCGCGCGCGTAGGTCCGTCATCCCGGCCGTCTCCGCCATCAAGAAGCCGCGGACCATGCCGCGTACATTCCAGCCAGGCAAGGCGTTGTAGTTGAGATACAGGAGACCGCCGTGTCGGAGGCGCGCCGCGCAGAGCTCCAGCAACGCATCTCTGACGTCGGGAGAGACCCACGAAAACACCCCGTGGCCAATGATGTAATCGAACTGTCCTTCGAGCCGTTCAGCGGCCGCGCGGAAGTCGCAATGAATGAACTCTACATTGGTGAGGCCAAGGGTCGATTTGCCGGCGTTGGCGTTCGCAATCTGGCTGGCGGCGCCGTCGATGCCGACAAACGTCGAGTGGCCGCGGTAGTAGGCCTGCGGAAGCAGATTGGCTCCGTCGGCGCAACCGAGTTCCAGGACGCGGTACCCGCGCAGCGACGGACGCGGTCCGCCATGCAGCATGGACGCAAGTGTCAGACGCTCGGGTGCGGTCCACTCGATGGGAAGCGAGCGGTACGGAACCTCGTCGTAGGGATCGTTGCTGGTCATCTTCGTGGTTGCGCAGGTGCGGTGCCAAGCTTGTTAGTTGATCTGCACCGCACCCCCTTTGATCCGGTTGATTCCTGACGATTGCGTCGACACGTATTCGCCTTGAATGAGCACCTTGCCTGCTCTTGTCAGCGTGATGCTCGCCTTTCCACAGCGAAGCACGAGCTGCTGACTGGCCGAGACGACCGTCCTTACACCGTCGACTTCAATGTCGATAGGCATGCGCGCCGCTTCTGCGGAACCGTCGCCCTCACGGAGGACACCCATGATGATTGGCTTCGCGGAATCGCCCTCCTCCATCAACAGCACGACGGGCCGACCGATGTGGGCAGTCGTGATGTCGACGACGCATCGCGCGGCGGCCCACATTGGTCCCGTCTGACCGGGAAACCGAACCACTGGCCGACGACCGTCTTCGGCGATCGCGACGATCTCGCCAACGATCACGCTGGCATCGGAGGACCCTGACGGCTGCTTCGTCTCGCGAAGCACCAACGGAAGCAGCAGGTTGGCGCCATCCGACTCATCCTTCAGCAAGTCTGGGGGTTGCTCGACTTGATCCACGGCATTCATGGGTGACTCCGTCTGTGTTTGTCTGCTCTAGTTCTGGAGTATCTTCGCGCCCTTCATCGTGATATCGCTCGACGCCTTCACGTTGATCTTTCCGCTGCCCTCGATCGTGATGTCTTTGCCGGCGATCGTAATAGTGCCGTCCTTCTTCATCGTGATGCTCGCACTGCCGGTCTTGATGGTCACCGATTCCCCGGCGTCAATGACGAATCCTTTGCCCACTTTCAGCCCATCGCCCTTTCCGATGCTGGTGGAGCGCTCGCCGGTCACGTTGTGCGCCTCATCGGACCCGATCGTGGTCGCCGCTTTCTTGCCGATGGAAGTCGTCTGATTGCCAGCAACGGTGACGGAACGGTTGGCGCCCACGCTGGTGGACTGAATCGCGCCGACATTGATCGTCTGCGCGGCGCCAACCGTCACGGCCTGCAGGCCTCCGACGCTCACTTCCTGCGCGGCGCCGACGCTGATCATCTCGTTGATGCCGACGCTGTGCGTACGCGTCAGCGCAACGGTCGCTGTCTCGCTGCCGCTGACCGTGCTGCTGCGGTTGCCGCCGACGGAAATCGTCTCGTTCGCGCCGATCGTCTTCGTGCGATTGGAACCGACCTTGAGCGTCTGGTTCGCGCCAACCGTACGGCTCTGGTTAGACCCGACCGTGATGTCCTGATTCACGCCGACGTCGCACTTCTGGTTGTTCCCGACGCTTTCCGAATCGTCTACGTCAACGCGGTCGGTGCGGTTGTTATGAATCGTCGACGTCTGGTCGTGCTCGACGACGGTGTCCATGTTGTACTGGCCGTGGACGAACACCCGCTCCTTGCCCGCGGTGTCGTCCATCGACAGCTCGTTGAAGCCCGACCCCTTGTGCGTGTTCGACTTGATGCCGCTCAGCACCGCCCCCGCCGGGAAGCCGAACGGCGGCTGGCACTCGGCGTTGTAGACGCGGCCGGTGACGATCGGCTGGTCGGGGTCGCCCTCGAGGAAGTCGACGATCACCTCCTGGCCGATGCGCGGCGTCGCGACCGCGCCCCACCCCTTGCCCGCCCACGGGTGCGACACGCGCATCCAGCACGAGCTGTTCTCGTCCTTCTTCCCCAGCCGATCCCAGTGGAACTGCACCTTCACGCGGCCGTACTGGTCGGTGTAGATCTCGTCGCCCGCCGGTCCCACCACCATCGCCGTCTGCGGACCCTGGACGAACGGCTTGGGCGTCGTCCGCCGCGGGCGGAACTGCTGCTTGGTGGACATCGCGGCGAAGGTGCACTGGTAGCTCGAGCCGCCTCCCTCGAGCGCTTCGTAGTCGGCGGACTGGAGGTCGTAGCTCGCGGCCATGACGAGGTGCTCGCAGTTCTGATCGGCGCGCGGACAGTCCTCGAGCGTGAACAGCGCGCCGACGGTGATCCCGCGGGCATTGCTGGTCCCGTTCGCGGTCTCGAACTGCGTGCCGAGCTCGTCGATGCGCACCAGCGCCAGCTGCTCTCCGTCGCCCTTCTGCAGGTACTCCCCCGGGTAGTCGAAGACCTCGTGACTGCCCTCCGCGCACGTGTACGCGATCACCTTCTGCGTCTTGAGATCGACGCTCGGCCTCTCGAGGTCGTAGTCCTTGTGCACGTACTTGCCGGGCTGGATCTCCCGCGAGAACTGCCAGCTGCCGATGTGCTCGAGCTCCGGGCGCACCAGCTTGTCGGGCGCGATGAAGGGGATCTTCTCGTAGCCGCTGGCCGGCACGTGCTTGCTGCACGAATCGGTCAGCACCATCGTGTTGTGCCCGTCGGTGTGCCGGAAGTAGTAGTAGATCCCCTCGTGCTCCATCAGCCGGCTGACGAAGTTGAAGTCGGTCTCCCGGTACTGCACGCAGTAGGTCCACTTGCGATACGAGCTGGTCAGCTCCAGCTTGAAGTCCGCGGTGCCGTGGTCCGCGAACACTTTCTTGATGATGTCCGGCACCGTCATCTCCTGGAAGATGCGGCAGTCGGCGGTCCGCGTCAGGAACCAGAGCCACGGGTGCACGGTCGCCGAATAGTGGTAATAGCGGCCGTGCAGCTGCCCCTGCGAGAAGCGTGTCACGAAGCCGTTGAAGAAGCGCGTGCTGTCGTCGGGCAGCGCCAGCTTGATCGTGACGTTCTTGCCGAGGATGCCGTCGACGTCGACCTCGCCGTTGTCGCTCAGCAGGTCGAGGTGGTACTCGCTGATCCGCCCCAGCTCCTCGTGGCCGCGCATACCGTGAAACAGCAGGACGCCCTCGCCGAGCGGCGTCGCGATGTCCATCACGCGATCCATCACCCTAGACATGCTGGTCTCCAACTGTCGGGCCGACCTGCCCGCCTTCGCCAAGGCTACGGCGGGTCCACCGTAGCTTCGCGGAGGTGGAAAGGTCCGCCGCTACGTCTGGTGGGAGAAGATCTGCCCCTACGTCTGGCGGGAGAAGGTCGGCCGCTGCGTGTCCCGGGAGCGTGGTCACATCCGCCGCGCCGCACTTCTCGGCCCGCACGACGAGGCCGTCGACCGGAGCGCCGGCTTCGAGCCGCAGCTCCGCGTGCGCGATGACCGGCCGCAGGCCCGCATCGGTCAACAGCCGCTCGACGTACGCCCGCGAGTGGTTGTAGCGCCCGTGCGGCCGGAGGCAATAGTCGGCGCCGTCGGCGGCGCCAACGAGCTCCTCGACCGTGAACACGAGGTAGCCGTCCGGCCGAAGCGCGCGGGCCGCCGCCGCCACGACCTCCTCGAGCGCGCCAAAGTACACCAGCGTGTCGGCCGACACGATGACGTCGTATGCCTCCCGGCACGACCGCAGGTAGGCGGTCAGCTCGCCCTTGACCAGCTCGTCGTAGACGCCGCGCTCGCGCGCCTGGTCGAGCATCTTCGCGGAGAGGTCCACCCCGACGAGCCGCGCCGCGTATTCGCGCAGCAGCGGGCCGCACAGCCCCGTGCCGCACCCGATGTCGAGGACGTCGTGCGTCCGGTTTGCCTCGATCCCCGACTCCCCGAGCAGCGTCGCCACCAGCTGCGGCGCGCGGTACATCAGCAGCGTCAGCTTCGCGTCGAAGCTCGCCGCGAAGCTGTCGAAGACCGTTTCGACGTAGGCATCCGACGCGCGGCTCGGGACGTCGCGGCCCGAACAGGCGGCCAGCGTGTGGGTCGCCAGCGGGTCGGCGGGCTGCTCGCGCACCCACCGCTCGCAGATCGCCACCGCCTTCTCGTACTCGCCGAGCACGCAGTGCGCCATGCACAGCAGCCGCAGCGCCTGCGCGTGCTTCGGGTCGAGCGTGATGACCCGGCAGAAGCTGGCGACCGCCTCGGGCATCCGCCGCTGGCCGTAGAGGAGAATCCCCAGGTTCTGGTGCACGTCCTGGTGGTCGGGGTCCAGATCGATCGCCCTGCGATACGCCGCCTCGGCCTCGACGATCCGCCCCTGCGCCCGCAGGAGCACGCCGAGGTTGTTGTGCGCGTTGACGTGGCCCGGGTCGAGCGCAATCGCCTGGCGGAACGCCGTCACCGCCTCGTCGACCTTCGTGCGCGCCTTGAGCACGATCCCGAGGTTGCTGTACCAGTCGGCCTGCGTCGGCGCGAGCGCGAGGCTCTGCTCGATGAGCGCCAGCGCCTCTTCGTGACGCCCTTTCTGGTGCGCGAGCACGCCCAGGTAGTGCATCGCATCCGCGTGGCCGGGGACCTGCTCGAGGATCGCGCGGTAGATGTCCTCGGCCTGATCGACGTGGCCGTTCTTCTGGCACTCGATGCCGATCGACATCGCGGCGCCGATCGTCAGTGTCTCGCTCAGCGGCTCGAAGGCTTCCATGTTCACAGTCCCGCCATCTCGGCTTCCGCCGGGGCGCCCTCGAACGAGTACGTGAAGTCGCCGCCGGCCGCAGAGAGGCGGACGGCCGTCAGCGTCGCCCCCGACATCGTCCGCGTGAGGAACTCGCGGGAGATGGCCGGCAGCACCGTGTTGGTGAGAATCGTGTCGATCATGCGGCCGCCGCTCTCGACCTCGGTGCAGCGGCTCACGATCAGCCGCACCGCCGGCTCGTCGTACTCGAACGGGATCTTGTGGTGCTCGACGACGCGGTTCGCGATGCGTCCCAGCTGCAGCCGGACGATGTTCGCGATCATCTGGTCGCTGAGCGGGTAGTACGGGATCACGACGAGGCGGCCGAGCAGCGCCGCGGGGAACTTCTGCAGGAGCGGCTCGCGCAGCGCCTTGGCCACGCCGTCGGGCTCGGGCATCAACTCCGGGTCCTTGCACAGCGAGACGATGCGCTCGGTGCCGACGTTCGACGTCAGCAGGATGATCGTGTTGGTGAAGTCGATGTAGCGGCCCTCGCTGTCCTCCATCCATCCCTTGTCGAACACCTGGAAGAACAGCTCGTGGACGTCGGAATGCGCCTTCTCGATCTCGTCGAGCAGCACGACGCTGTACGGCCGCCGGCGAACCGCCTCGGTCAGGATGCCGCCCTCGCCGTAGCCGACGTACCCGGGAGGCGACCCCTTGAGCGTCGAGACGGTATGCGCCTCCTGGAACTCGCTCATGTTGATCGAGATGACGTTCTGCTCGCCGCCATAGAGCGCCTCGGCGAGCGCCAGCGCGGTCTCGGTCTTGCCCACGCCCGAGGGGCCGCAGAGCATGAAGACCCCGATCGGCTTGTTCGGGTTGTCGAGCCGGGCCCGCGACGTCTGGATGCGGCGCGCGATGGCGTCGAGCGCGTGCCGCTGGCCGAGCACCCGCTCGTTGAGCGTCTCGGACAGGTTCAGCACCGTCTCGATCTCGTTCTTCACCATCCGTCCGACGGGGACGCCGGTCCAGTCCTGGACGACCGAGGCCACCGCCTGCTCGTCCACGCTCGGCAGGATGAGCGGCGACTCGCCCTGGAGATACCCCAGCCTGAGTTGCCGCCCAGCCAGCCTCTCGAGGAGCGCTTCGCGATCCTCCGGCGTCGTCTCCGGCTTCCGGAGCGCCGCCCGGATCGCGAGAATGTCGTCCACGAGCTCACGCTCGATGTTCCACCGCTCTTCGAGCTCGACGCGCAGCGCCTCGTGCTTCGCGAGCTTCTCGTCGGCCGCCTTCTTCCGCTCGGCGACGTCGATGCCGACGGCCTCCTCGCGGCCGATGATCTCGAGCTCGGTCTGGAGCGCCTCGATCTTGCGGCGGCAGTCCTCGAGCTGCGGCGGCACCGCGTGCTGGCTGATGGCCACGCGCGCGCAGGCGGTGTCGAGCAGGCTCACCGCCTTGTCGGGCAGCTGCCGCGCGGGAATATAGCGGTGCGACAGGCGCACGGCCGCCTCGAGCGCCTCGTCGAGCACCTGCACGCGGTGGTGCTTCTCGAGGATCGAGGCCACGCCGCGAACCATCAGGATCGCCTTCTCCTCGCCCGGCTCGGCGACCTGCACCACCTGGAACCGCCGCGTCAGCGCGGGATCCTTCTCGATGTACTTCTTGTATTCCGCCCACGTGGTCGCCGCGATCGTGCGCAGCGTTCCGCGCGCGAGCGCCGGCTTCAGCAGGTTGGCCGCGTCGCCGGTTCCCGCCGCGCCGCCCGCGCCGATCAGCGTGTGCGCCTCGTCCACGAACAGGATGATCGGCTTCGGCGAGGCCTGGACTTCGTCGATCACCTGCCGCAGCCGGTTCTCGAACTCGCCCTTCATGCTCGCGCCCGCCTGCAGGAGGCCGATGTCGAGCGTCATCAGCGAGACGTTCGCCAGCGGCGGAGGCACGTCGCCCTTCGCCAGGCGCAGCGCGAACCCTTCGACGACGGCCGTCTTGCCGACGCCCGCCTCGCCGGTGAGGATCGGGTTGTTCTGACGCCGGCGCATCAGGATGTCGACAATCTGCCGAATCTCCTCGTCGCGCCCGCTCACCGGATCGATTTCGCCCTTGCGCGCGCGCTCGGTCAGGTCGGTGGCGTAGCGCTTAAGCGCCTCCTGCTTGCCCATCTGCGCCGGCGCCATCGCATCGCTCGCCTCTCCGGGCGCAGCCGTGCCGTCGCTCGCCCCGAGGCGCTCCTCGGGAGACCCCGTGACGATGCGCGCGAACTCCTCGGTGAGCGTGTCGGACTTGATCGCCTCGAACTGGCGCGAGATCGCCACCAGCGCGTTGCGCAGCGACGGCGTTTTCACCATGCCGACGAGCAGGTGACCCGTGCGGACCTGCGAGTCGCCGAACATCAGCGTGGCGTACACCCAGCCGCGCTCCACCGCGTTCTCGACGTGGGTGGACAGATCGGAAATCGACGTCGCGCCGCGCGGCAGCCGGTCGAGCGCGTCGGTGACGTCCTTGGCCAGCCGCGACGGATCGATCTCGAAGCGCCTGAGGATGCGGTGGACGTCGGAATCGGGACCCTGGACGATCTGGTGCAGCCAGTGCACCAGCTCGACGTACGGGTTGCCTCGCAGCTTGCAGAAGACGGTCGCGCTTTCGATCGCCTTGTACGCCAGGCTGTTGAGCTTGCCGAAGAGCGCAGAGCGGCTGATTTCACTCATGCTGGATCAACGAACCTTTCTGCATCGACGCACAGGTCGTCTGCATCGCCGGCGGCCTTCCGCCGCCCGAGCCACGTCGTCCACCCGAGCTGGGCGCCTCCGTCGAGGGCCAGCGCCGGAACCTCGGCGCGGGCGAGCACCAGGCGCACGTCCCAATCGAGCTCGAAGCCGAGGTACAGGCGCACCCAGTCCACGAGCTTGCGCACGAGCGGGCTGCCCGGAAGGAAGCTTCGATACTCCGCCAGCGAGAGCGGTCCCAGATGGAGGCGGAACTTGTTCTGGCGGTCCCAGACGCGGCCGCCGAGGACGGCGCCGCGGCCAAGGCAGGCGCCGCCGGTCTGCAGGTGCGTCCGTTCGCCCTGCCCGAGCGCCATCCAGTGGCCGACGAACTCCTCGACGCGCACCGGGACGCGGAAGAAGTGCCGGAGAATGGCCGCCAGCCCCTCGCCGTTCCGCACCTGGCGGACGAGCGCGCCCACGTGAAAGAACTTCGCCGGGTCTGGCAGCGTGTCGCGGTCGCGGAACGTGGCCGGCGACAGGCCGGCGAACGCGCCGACGTAGACGGCGAAGTGGTCGTCGTCGGGGCGATCGCGGTTGACGTGCGGCTGCGCCTGCGCCCACGCGCGGTAGAACAACGCGAGCAGGCGGTGGTGGAACAGGTCGAGGAACCGGCCGAGCGTCGGGTCGCCGGCGTGGCGCTCGCGCTCCCGCGCGTACTCGGTGAGGTGCGTCGGCAGCGGGCCATTGGGACCGAACAGGCCGAAGAGCCGCACCTGCAGCCGGGCCGGCGTCCCGTTCTCGCCGTTCTCGAGCGCCGCGAGCGGCGACGGCGCGAACGCCAGGTCGGCGTCCTGGCCGAGCCGCACGGGCTCGTCGCTCGGCCGGAGCGCGTGGCCCCACCGCGGCTTGTCCGGGTGGAGACACTCCAGCCGGCGCAGCGCCTGGTAGAAGTCGTGGCGGTACGGCGCGTCCGCCAGCGAGGCGAGAAACGCTACAGCGTCGGCCTCGCGCCCCATTGCGGCACCCACCTGTTGATCTCGCCCCGCGTGTCCGACGACAGGACGGTTTCGGTGAACGAATTCAGGGAGACGTAGCGCGCGAAATACCGATCCAGCACCGACCCGAGCGTGTACCCGCTGCCGCCCTCGAACGCCATCTCGTCGATCCGCACGGTGACCTCGAGCCCGCGGCCGAAGGCGAGCGGGCCCGCGACCGACGGCAGGCGGCGCACCACCCGCTCGAGGCGCACCGACCGGATGCCTTCGACCTGCCTGCGCGCGCTGGCGTCGCTCCCGGGCGCGTAGAGCCCGAGCACGTCGCGCAGCGCGCTCGCGCCCTCCTGCGGCGTGGAGTTGACGAGCGACAGGTAGTTCGAGGAGAGGTGGCTGATCGCGCGCCAGGCGACGGCGCCGTCCGCCAGCCGGCCGTAGGGGCGGCTCGGCGTCCCGACGACGCGAATGCTCGCGATCGGCGCGGCCGCGTCGAGCACCAGGTCGGTCTTGCCGATCCCGATCGGCATCTGCAGCACCAGGTCGCGGTTGGTGCAGAGCACCTGCAGCGACAGCTGGCGCAGATCGCCGTTGTAGGGCGCCTGTGCCGGATCGACCAGCGAGAGAAAGACCTCGCTGCCGATGTAGGTGGACCGCGACCCGCGCCTCCGCTGCTCCGCCGTCACCAGCCTCGGCTCGCGCCTGGTCGTGAAATACGCAGGCTGCTGCCGGACCGCGTCGGTGCTGTAGGCGGCGTAGAACGGCTGGAACGCCTGCTCGGTGTCGGTGCCGACGCCGTGCCCGACGACCGTGGTGACCTCGTACACTTCGAAGTCGAGCGGCCGCGTCCGATCGGGAACGACGTGGTATTCGTAGGCGCCGTCGGTCACCTGAATGCGGTCGGCGCGCTTGGCGAAGAGGTTGATGGCCGGCGTGCAGTACAGCGCGAAGTTCGAGCCGTCGACCACGCTCTCGAGCGTGGGGTCGCCGCGTCCGAACAGCAGCACGACCTCGATCTCGTCGGTCGCCGCCCGGCGGACGGCGGGCGCCAGGCCCGTGAGGTCGAAGAACCGGAAGCGCGCCGGGAACGAGAAGTACTCCTGCAGCAGCCGGTATCCCTGGAACGACCGCAGCGTCACCGGCAGCAGCGCCTCGTCGTCCTCGAAGCCGACGGGCTTGATCGTCGAGGCGGGCAGGAACTCGTGCCAGCGCGACGCGCCCTTCGACGGCAGCACCAGCGCTCCCAGGCCGGTGGCGAGGCACAGCTCGTACAGCTTGATCGCCACGTCGTCACGGCCGGTCAGGTAGAAGCGCAGGCGATCGAGCGGCAGCTGCGAGAACTTGACGCCGGCGGTGGTCCTGAGCCGGATCCGCACGCCGCCCTTGATGCGCTGCGCGACCGGCAGCGTGTTGAGCGGCAGGTCGGGCGCAAAGGAGAAGGAGCTCGCCGACACCACTTCGAGCGGCCAGAGTGTGACGTCGTGGGCCGTGCGGAACTCGCAGGCGGTCGTATCGTCGGCCCCGGCGAGGCTGTGCATCGTGCTGCCGCGGTGGACCGTCGGCCCGGCCGCCAGGTTCGGGTCGCCGAGGTCCGGCTTCAGCTGCGCGACCAGCATCGACGGCGTCGGCGCCAGGTAGTGCGGGTAGATGATCTCGAGCAGCGCCTGCGTGAAGCGCGGGAACTCGGCGTCGAGCTTCAGCTGGATGCGCGCGGCCAGGAAGCCGAACCCCTCGAGCAGCCGCTCGACGTAGGGGTCGGCCACCTCCAGCCCGTTCATGCCGAGCCGCGCGGCAATCTTCGGAAACTGCTGCGCGAACTCCGCCCCCATCTCGCGGAGATGCTGCAGCTCGAAGTTGTAGTACTGCAGCAGCCGTGGGTCCATCAGGCCACCCGCGCGGGAGCGAGATCGGCGATCTCGACCTTGCCGGTCTCGAGATCGATCTCGGTGCGGACCAGCAGTTCGAGCGGCACGGGCTGCGCCCACAGCTGCCCGCGAATCTCGACGCCGATCACGTTGTGGTGGTCGAGCGCGCCGGCGTCGACGAGCGTCCGGATCTGCAGCGTCGCCGGCAGGATGCGCGGCTCGAAGTCGAGAATCGACTGGCGGATCGCCCGCGCGAGGTCGGTCGCGTCGAGCGAGGTCGCGGTCTTGCCCGACAAGGCGGGCAGGCCGAAGTTGACGACCGACCGGCGCGCGTGGGGCGCCTTCGCCAGGTCGGTGTCGGCTTCCATCCTCGTGGCGTTGAACAGCCACGCGAGGTCGCGCAGCACCGCCTGCCGCAGGCGGCTCCGCGACAGGAGCCGCGCCTCGCGCGGCTCCATCTTCTTGTCCGGCTCCTCGTCGGTCAGCCGATCGAGCAGCGCCGGCTGCAGCCGTTCGTGCGGCGGAGGGACGTCAGCCATGGCTCGTCAGCGTGATCGTGCGGATATCCATCAGCGGCACCTCTTCGGCGTCGGTCGTGAGAATCCGCTGGCCGAGCCCGTGGTGCACGTCCGCGGCGGCCTCGGACCAGCGCGTCTTGCGCGCCATCGCCAGCGTCACGTCGTCGGCGGTCTCCGATCCCGTGTAGCGCGTCGGGATGAGCGCGAGCGACTCGCCCCCGTTCTCGAACGCGAGGTGCGCGGGCATCCACACCAGATCGCGCAGGTCCACGGGCGCCTCGAGGTCGACCTTCGTCAGGCGCGAGAACGGCACCCAGTAGTAGCGGCCGTTGATGACCGCCTCCATCACCGGACCGAGGCGCGAATCGGCGTCGGCGATCCATTCGAACGGGCGGCCGTCGATGCTGCCGGCGCTCGTCGGCGCGGCGTCGAACGCGCGGGCGCGGAGGTCCTGCGATTCCGCGGCGCGGTTCTGCCCGGCCAGCAGGAGCGACTCGATCAACAGCGCGAGCCACTCGTCGGGCTGCCCGAGCACCATCGGCGACTTCTTCCCGTCGAAGACCTCGCGCCGCATCGGCTCGCAGCGGACGGCATCGCCGTACATCTGCGCCATGGCCAGCGCGCCCGGGTCGAGCGACGAGGCGACGGTCAGCTGATTGAGCGCGCGCTCCCACTGGCCCAGCACGCACAGGAGCTGGAACAGGAAGACCCGCAGCTGCGCGTCGGCGGGCTGCGCGCGCACCTGGTCCTGCAGGAGCGCGAGCGCGGCGGCGGGGTCGCCCGCCCTCAAACTCAGTTCGGCGGCTTCAGCGCGGCTCATCCGTCCCCCCATTGATCCGAGTAAATCGTGCCGCCCATCGCCTGGCCGTCCTTGCCCTGCGGGACGTACTCGACGTTGATCTTGTTGAACGAGAAGCGCACGCTCTCGGTCACGCTGCTGCCGCCGTTGCCGTCGCCGGCCTCGACGTCGAGCCCGGTGACGCGCCCCTGTTCGATGGTGACTTTCAGGTACTCGAGCTGGGACTTGCCGGCCTTGCGCAGCGTCAGCACGGCCTTCTGAATCGGCTCGTTGGTCCGCAGCGCCGACATCAGCGCGGTGGAGGCGCTGTCAATCCTCTTGACGACCGTCAGCTCGCGGACGCTCGCCTTGCCGGTGGCGACGCCGCCGCCGAGCGAGGACTTGGCCTGCATCCCCCAGGACCAGCGCAGCACCTCGATTTCGCCCTTGTGGACGTCGTCCTGCGCCTCGCCCTTGATCAGGCCGCACTTGGCGCCCTTGACCATGAGAAACATGTCTCCGATGCCGGAGGGTGCGGGAGCACTTACACTGCTCACGATCGTCAGCTCCTCTCCCAGGCGGACCTGAAGGTCCGCCTCTACGTCTGGCTACGTCTGGCGTCCTCTCCCAGGCGGACCTGAAGGTCCGCCTCTACGTCTGGCGTCCTCTCCCGGGCGGACCTAAAGGCCCGCCTCTACGTCCTGAAGGCCGGCCCCTGCGCGTGCCGGGGCATCACGTCCCCGGCGCTGTCGTTGCCACAGAGGTCACAAAGGCTGCATCGGCGGGGGGAACGCTCCAATCGCCGCGCTCTGTGACTCTCTGGGCAGGGCCTCTTCGTGAACCGCGTTGTCCTAGCCTTCCTTGTTCGCCTTGACGTCGTACTTGAAGTGAAGCCCCGCATCGAGCGAACCGTCCGCCTTCTGCGGCTTGTATTCCAGGTCGACCTTCGAGGCCTGCAGCGCGACGTGCTCGAGCACGAGCCCGCTGTCGCCGTTCTGGCCCGCCGGCGCGACGTTGGTGATCAGGATGTCGTTCATCTTGATGATGAGGTACTCCTGCTGCCCCTTGCCGGCCTTGCGCTGCGTGATCGTCGCCTCCTTGATGTGCTCGCCGGTCGCGCACGCCTTCATCAGGTTCGGCGAGGCCTTGTCGACGTAGTGCGCGAAGCTGAAGTCGGAGAAGCTCGCCTTCCCCGCGCCCGCGCCGCTGCCGTGTGCCGCCGTGCCGGTCTGGTTGACGCCCCAGGACCAGGAGAGCAGCTCGATTTCCTCCTTGTGCTTGTCGTCCTGGGATTCGCCCTTGATATCCCCAATCTTCGCGAAAGTATCGGTCGCCATGCATTTGCTCCTGTCGTGATCGGTGAACGTGTGCGCCTGCCGCGTTTAACCGGCGGCCTTCGCCGACGGCAGCTTCGACACCAGGCGCAGTGATACCGTGAGTCCCTCCAGCTGGTAATGCGGGCGCAGGAAGAACTTCGAGGTGTAGTACCCGGGGTTGCCCTCCACCTCCTCCACCTGCACTTCGGCGGCGGCAAGAGGCTTCGCCGCCTTCGTGCTCTCCGACGAATGCGCCGGATCGCCGTCGACGTAGTTCATGATCCAGTTCTGCAGCCAGATCTGCATGTCCGTCCGCTCCTTGAACGAGCCGACCTTGTCGCGGACGATGCACTTCAGGTAGTGCGCGAAGCGGCAGCAGGCGAACAGGTACGGCAGGCGCGCCGACAGGTTCGCGTTGGCCGTCGCGTCCGGGTCGTCGTACTCGAACGGCTTCTGCAGCGACTGCGCGCCGATGAAGGCCGCGAAGTCGGAGTTCTTCCGGTGGACGAGGGGCATGAAGCCGTTCTTGGCGAGCTCGGCCTCGCGCCGGTCGCTGATCGCGATCTCGGTCGGGCACTTCATGTCCACGCCGCCGTCGTCGGTGGGGAACGTGTGGGTCGGCAGCCCCTCGACCGCGCCGCCCGACTCGACGCCGCGGATGCGCGAGCACCAGCCGTACAGCTTGAACGAGCGGTTGATGTTCACGGCCATCGCGTAGGCCGCGTTGGCCCACGTGTAGCGGCTGTGATCGGCCGCGCCCGTGTCCTCCTCGAAGTCGAACTCCTCCACCGGGCTCGTCTTGGCGCCGTACGGCAGCCGCGACAGGAACCGCGGCATCGCCAGGCCGATGTAGCGCGAGTCCTCCGATTCGCGCAGCGAGCGCCACGCGGCATACTCGGGCGTCGTGAAGATCTTCGTGAGGTCGCGCGGGTTGGCGAGCTCCTGCCACGTCGCCATCTGCATCGCCGTCGGCGACGCGCCGGCGATGAACGGCGTGTGCGCGGCCGCCGCCACCTTCGACATCTCGCCGAGCAGCTCGACGTCCGGCGGCGTGTGGTCGAAGAAGTAGTCGCCGACCAGGCAGCCGAACGGCTCGCCGCCGAACTGGCCGTACTCCTCCTCGTAGACCTTCTTGAAGAGCGGGCTCTGGTCCCACGCCGTGCCCTTGAACTTCTTCAGCGTCTTGCCGAGATCCTGCTTGTTGATGTTCATGAAGCGGATCTTCAGCATCTCGTCGGTCTCGGTGTTGTTGACGAGATAGTGCAGCCCGCGCCACGCGCCCTCGAGCTTCTGCAGGTCCTCGTGGTGCAGGATCAGGTTGATCTGCTCGGACAGCTTCGTGTCGATCTCCGCGATGATCGCCTCGATCGACTTGACGACGTCGGAGCCGATGAGCGAGGTCTGCGCGAGCGCCTGCTCCGCGAGCGTCCGCACCGCGCGTTCGACGGCCTCCTTGGCCTCGTCCGTCTTCGGCTTGAACTCCTTGCGCAGAAGCGAGTCGAAGTCGGTGACGCCGATGGCGGCGGTGGCCGCCTGGGCGTCCGACTGCTGTTGGGGATTGATGTCAGCCATTGCTCTCCTCCACTGGTCGCTTCACGGAGTTACACCGCCTCGGTGCCGGGCTTGGCCGCCGCCGCGAGCGTCTGCAGGAGCGTCGGATCCTGCAGCAGCTTCGCGACGAGGTCCTCGGCGCCGCTTTTGCCGTCCATGTACGTGATCAGGTTGGCGAGCTGCTGGCGGGCCTCGAGCAGCTTGTTGAGTGCGTCCACCTTGCGGGCCACGGCCGCGGGCGAGAAGTCGTCCATGCTCTCGAAGGTGAGCTCGACCATCATGTTGCCGTCGCCGGTCAGCGTGTTCGGCACGGTGAACGCCACGCGCGGCTTCAGCGCCTTCATGCGGCTGTCGAAGTTGTCGACGTCGATGTCGAGGAACTTCCGCTCGTCGACGCCCGGCAGCGGCTCGTCGGCTCTGGCCTTGCCCGACAGGTCGGCGAGCACACCCATCACGAACGGCAGCTGGATCTTCTTCTCCGCCCCGTACAGCTCCACGTCGTATTCGATCTGCACGCGAGGCGCGCGGTTGCGCGCGATGAACTTCTGACTGCTCGACTTGGCCACGGCTCACCTCCTGCCGTTACACGGAAACCGCCCGCCCCGGAGGCGGACTCTACCAACGCGCTATTCGCCGTCCTTCAACCCGCCCGCCGACCGCGCCTGCCCGAGGGCCTCGGGCGCGATGTCGGCGAGCACCTCGAGAAAATTCTTCGACACGAGCCGCTTCGCACGATCGAGCAGCATCGGCACCGGACTCGACGGCTCCTGCTGCCGGAAATACGCCGAGACCGCGTCGAGCGCCCGAATCGCCTCCTGGCGCGAGCGCACGACGCCGGACATCGCCGCGCCTTGAGCCTGGTCGGGCCCCGCGCCCTCGCCGTCCGATTCGGGCGTCCCGTCCCCGCGCAGCGCCAGCTGCGCGCGCAGCACCTTGTCGATCTTCGACAGCTGCAGCGTCAGCGGATCGAAGCTCGGCGCCGCGTTCGTGCCGCCCCCGTCGTCGCGCATCTTCGCGGCGATGCGGGTCAGCGCCGCGCTGGCGCGTCCCACGCTCTGCTGCAGCTCGGCGAGCGCCTCGCGCGACATGGTGCCGAACGCCGCGTCGATCCGCGCCTCGTCCGCGGGAACCGTGCCCTCCTCGGCGGAGACGACGCCGGTGGCGATCTCGATGTCGCGCAGGCTGAAGCTGCCGTGCAGGCGGTCGCTGACGAGCGGCAGCCGCCGCACGCCGTCGATGACCGCGATTGGGTCGGCGAAGCAGTTCAGCGCGTTGCGCCGCAGGATCGCGTCCTCGTCGATCCGCGGGTAGGTCTCTTTCCAGTAGGTCTCCAGCCACGCCGACGCGACCGTCAGCGTCTCGGCGAACGCCGGCAGGCCGCCGGTGCGCAGCACGGCCGACCCGAGATACGCCAGCAGGCGCAGGTCCTTGCTCTTGCAGAGCGCTTCCGTGGCGCGGCCCGCGATGGTGCTCCACTCGGGCATCGGGTCATACGGCGTGCGCAGGCCGAACACGCGGAACGCGTCGAACGACGCCAGCAGCGGCGTGTCCTCGAGGTCCTCGCCGCACGGCCTGTCGGGCGCAATCGGCTGAACCAGTGCCTCGTCCATCAATACAGCGGTCATTGGCGTCTACAGGGATATAACGTCCACAACGCAAGATCGAACACGCCCACGGCTGGCCCCTTCCTCACGCACACGCTTCCACGATCAAAACCGTCACGTTGTCCGGCGCGCCGGCGTCGAGCGTCGTCCTGATCAGGCCGTCCACGGCGCCGCGGATGTCCTCGTGCTCGAGCCACGCGCGAATCTGCCCGTCGGGCACGGACCGCGTCAGGCCGTCGGTGCAGAGGAGGAAGCGATCGCCCGGGCGGACGCAGTCCCGGTGGAGGTCCAGCGTCAGGGTGGACTCGCCGCCCACCGCCCGGGTCACCGCGTTGGCATAGCTGCCGGTCGCGCCCTCGCTCTCGGCGAGGTTGTGGTCGCGCGTCAACTGGTGCAGCCGGCCGGACCGCCACCGGTAGACCCGGCTGTCGCCGGCCCAGAGCACGGCGCAGCGGCTGCCGCGCGCCAGCAGCGCGACGACCGTGCTGCCGCTGCGGGCGCCGTCGGCCGAGCGCGCCGCCGCGCGATCGAGGTGGTCGTTCACCTGGCGCACCCGTTCGCGCGCGCTCTCGATGGCGTCCTCGAACACGCCGTCCGGCGTGAGGTCCCCGAGCGCATCGCACACCATCCGGCTCGCAATCTCTCCCTCGCTGTGGCCGCCGAGGCCGTCGGCAACCACCCAGACGCCGGCGTCGGGCCGCTCCACGAACGAGTCCTGGTTGACGGTGCGGACCCTGCCGACGTCGGTGGCGGCCGCCGATCGATACCAGGGCGCCGGCCCGTCGCCGTCCACCGCGGTATCGGACCCGTTGCCCGCGTCGTAGGCGGGAATCGGCCGCCACTGGCGCTCGGCCCAGGAGCCGTCGAGCAGCGCCGCGAACGCGTCGGGGTGCGGGAGCCCTTTCAGGATCAGGCAGCTCGGCTCGACCACCGACGACCCGGAGGTCCACCACAGCGCCAGCGGGTCGTAGACCGCCGACAGCCGCTGCGACAGCAGCTGCTCGAGCGCGGGCGCCAGCTGCGGCAGCGATCCGATCGGGATCTGCCAGCACGCCTGCGCGTGATCGTTGAGCACCGCGGCGGCTGCGCGGTCGAGCGCGACGGAGGGCACGATGGCCAGCGGCGCCTCCTCGGCGGCGAGCTGCATCAGCCGGTCGTCGAAGCTGTCCACGTCCACGGCGTCGGCCGCGAGCGTCTCGATCACCAGCCGCTCGGCGGCATCGAAGAAGGCCGCGGCCTGCGACGCGATCGTCAGCACGCTCGCGGTCGGCGGGAGCTGCGCCACCAGCGTCAGCGGGAAGTAGCGGCCGACGCGATCGACGCTCGGCACCATCAGGCCGGCGACGGGCGAGGGACCGCAGACACCCGCGGCGCACGCGAAGCGCCACGCCGGGCTGGTGAGGTAGACGTCGAGCCACCTGTCGCCGAGCGCCGAACGGCTCGCCGACACGCACTCCTGCAGCCACCCGTCCCACACGCCCACGAAGGCGTCCGGGACGCGGCGGCGCAGAAAGTCGCCGTGGCTGGGCAGCTTGCCGTAGAACCCGATGTCCACGTGTGTCGGCCTCGATCCCCTCACTCGCTGCAGCGGAACTGCCGCAGCACGTCCCTGTCGTTGAACGGGTTGTGAACGCTCGTCGCATCCAGGCGCACCTGCGCCTGGTGGCCGTCCCTCACGAAGGTCAGCTCCGAGCGCACCTCGGTCTCGGGCGACACGCGCGCGTTGTCGAGCAGCCGGAACCACGCCCACGCGCCCTGGAACGCCGCGTTGGGACGGCCGCCCGCCCGCATCTCGAAGCTCACCGCCGCCGGACCCGCGCTCTGGCCGGGCCAGGTCGCCGCCACGCTTCGCTCGGGACCGTGCCGGTACTCGACGTTCTGGCCGTCGAGCTCGAGCAGGAAGCGGGTGACGTCGGCGTCGAGCTCCGTCGGCGTGAGCCTGAACCGGACTTCGGCCTCCTGGCCGCCGGGACGGAAGAACATTTCGCGGATGTCGCGGGCCGACTCGAACTGCCGCAGCATTGCCGCCGACGAGCCGACCAGGACGCCCGAGGCATCGGGGCGCCACGTCCACGGACTGCGCGAGGTATCCACAAGCGGCTCGAGCTCGTTCTTGAAGAAGCGATCGAAGACGCCGCCGTAGCCGAAGACGCGCCCGAAATCGGCCAGGGGGACGTCGAGGGCGCTGGCGGCGACAAACGGGTAGCGGTCCTGCACGACCTCGCGGCACGCGCGCACGACCTCTTCGCGATAGCGCGTCTCGAGCGTGCCCCTGACGCCGCTCCTGATGGTGACGTTGGTGCGATCGGCGACTTCGTTGACGATCGCCGCAATCGAGGGAGGCAGCGCCGTCGCTTCGCGCTTCAACGCGTTGACCAGCTCGCCGACGCCGTTGATGGCGGCCGGGTCCGTCAGGTTGGTCCCGCCGACGGCGGGCCCGACCGGCGCGAGGCGCTGCTGCACCTGCTTCAGCTTGTCGATGACGCTGTCGATCGGCGCGGCGCCGTTGTCGGCCGACACGAGCCGGTGAATGTCCGCGAAGTGCGCGGTGACCTTCGTGCCCGGCGGCACGGTCGACAGGCCAACGGCCTGCTTCCCCTTGTTGAACACGTTGTCGAGCGTGCTCACGATGCCGGGCTTGGCCGCGGGATCGGCCGGCTTCACCAGGTACGTCTGCTCGTCGATCGTCTTGAGGAACCCCCGCAGCGGCGAGGTCGGGCCCGACAGGATCTCGAGCGCGTCCTTCGTGTTCGCCAGCGATCCCATCGACACGGGCTCGACGTCCTTGACGATGCCGTCCCAGAACGCGATGTAGTCCTTCTCGTAGAGGTCGTTGAACTCGGTCGCAATCGCCGTCGAACCGACGCGCGGCGCGCCGCCCTCTCCCCACACCCACTGGTCGGCGGCGAACTGCTTGATCAGCTCGCTGGCTCCCCGGCTGGTGATCTCGTTGAACACCGGCTTGGTGTAGATGCTCGGGACCGGTTGCGACAGCTTCAGGCCGCTCCGGCGCCGCAGCACGCGGTCCGCGCCGACGCCGGCCGACTGGTCCAGCCGCAGGGCGCGCGAGGGGTCGGACGCGTAGCCGAGGCGCATCTGCCGGTAGATGAGCCCGCCGATCGAGGCCTGCCGGATGGTGCTGCGCGCCTGCGCGACGAGCGACTGATCGAGCTCGATCGGCCGCAGCGCGTCCTCGTACTGGAGGAGGCTCGCGAAGTGCTGCGACAGCGCGGCGCCCGCGTCGGTGTCGGCCGAGTCGAGGCTCTTCCACTCGAGATCCGCGATGAACCCGAGCTGCGCCTTGTTGAGATGCTCGGGCTCGCCGAGCATCAGGTACGCCTTCAGGTACTCGTACAGCTTCTCCGGCTCGGGCACGTAGTCGACGATGCGCTCCTTGATGCGCGCGGCGACCTGCGGCAGCAGCGCCCCATCGAGCTCGCGCATGTAGGCGTCGCGCGCGGCGTTGCCGAGCGAGTTGCCCTGGAAGAGACCCCACCGCATCCCCCACGGCGTACCGCTCGCGTACCGGTTCGCCGAGTCGGACACGGCGCGCACCGCGTCGAGCCGCGGCAGGATGCTCTCGAGCGCGGCGGCCGTCCCGATCGGGGGGGCCTGCGCGAGCTTGTCGACGTCGGCGGCGACCTGCGCGACGTAGTCGCGGTTGCGGACGTAGCTGATCGACAGCAGCACGACGGCGAGGACGGCGAAGAGCGCCGTCGCCGCGTACGCGCCGAGCTGCGCCGCCGCTTTCTTCACCTCGAGGCGCCGGTTGATGCCCGCGAGCCCCGACTCGGCGAGCAGGACGTCCTTCAGGAACCGCTCGATGAAGTACGCCTTGCCGCGCCCGCCCGACGACACCACGGCATCGGGCGTGACCGCGAACCGCCGGCCGATGGCGCCGAGCAGCCGGTCGATCGCGTCCCCTCCTGCGTGCCGCTCGTGAAGTAGACGCCGCGCAGCAGGACCTGCTGCTGATCGAAGCGGGTCGAGGCGAAGACGTCGGTGACGAACTGTCCGAGCAGGTCGCGCAACGCCGCCATCTGCTGCGGGAAGCCGAACATCTTCGTCCCGCGCCCCGGGTCGCGGTCTTCCTCGAGCCGCGCGAAGAGCCGCGCGTTGAGACGGCCGATCAGCTCGTCGAACTCCGCCGGGTACGCGTTCGGCGCCTCGCCCTTGACGGTCTGCTCGTACGGGAAGGTGACGCCCCAGACCTGCGCGCGTCCTTCCTGCGCCAGGTCGTCGAAGTACTCGGTGAAGCCGGCGACGAGGTCGCACTTGGTGACCATCACGTAGACCGGCAGCTGGATGCGCAGCTCGCGATTGAGCTCGTTGAGCCGCCGCCGCGCGGCCGCCACGTAGGTCTCGCGCGCGTCGGCGTGCTGGGTCATCAGGTCCTGCGCGCTGACGGTGAGGATGACGCCGTTGATGGGCCGCCGCGTGCGGTACTTCCGCAGCAGCGCCAGGAACTCGAGCCAGCCGGCGGCGTCGGCGCCGGCGTCGGAATCCTGCGTCGTGAACCGACCCGCCGTGTCGAGAAACACCGCTTCGTCGGTGAACCACCAGTCGCAGTTGCGCGTGCCGCCGACCCCGCGCAGCGCGCCGCGTCCCGACCGCTGCTCGAGCGGGAAATGCAGGCCCGAGTTGACGAGCGCCGTCGTCTTGCCCGAGCCGGGGGCGCCGATGATCACGTACCACGGCAGCTCGTACAGGCTGTGACCGCCGCGCCGCTTCTGCTTGAGCGCCGCGGTCGCCTCCTCGAACCGCTCGCGCAGCTGCAGCGCGTCGGCGCTCGGCCGCTCCTCGGCCTTCGACTGCTTCACCACCGCCGCGACGAGCCGGTCGCTGGCGCGGAAGGCGCGCAGCTTCTTCAGCACGGCGCCCGCGAAGACGAGCACCGCGACGATCGCGATGGCGATCCAGCGCGCCGTCTCGCCCTCGAGCGGACGGTAGTCGGCAAACGCGAAGTACGGCCCCGCGAGCCAGATGAAGGCCGCCACCAGCAGGAAGCCGATGAACAGCAGGAAGCCGCGCCGTTTCAGGAAAGCAAACATGCTCGTCTCGCCATCAAGGGACGTGAACGATCTCGACCCGCCGGTTCCGCGCCCTGTTGCCCGGGTCCGACTCGGGGCGGAAGCGCGGCTGCGACGAGCCGACGCCGGTCCACTCCACGCGCGCGGGGTTCCCGATCGCCGGCTGCAGCACGTGCGCGACGCTCACGGCGCGGTCGCGCGACAGGTCGAAGTTGTCGCGATACCGCAGCGACCGTACCGGCTGGTCGTCCGTGTGGCCGACGACGAGCACGCGGCCGGGCACCTTGTCGATGGCCTGGGCGACGCGCCGGACGACCGGCACGACATCCGGGTTCAGCGTCGCGCTGCCGGACGGAAACAGGTTCGGCACGAGCAGCGTGATGAGCGTGCGTCCCTGCTGGTCCTCGACGCTCAGCGTCCCGCGAGCCTCCTCGGGCGCGAGCAGCTGCTTCAGCGTGGCGACGGAAGCCGACGGCTTCGACGGGCCGTTGAAGCTGTCGAGACCGACCCTGGCGAGCGACGCCTGCACCGGCGACGCCGCGCCGCCGAGCCGGGAGGCGTACACCGCGTACGCGGTCGTGACGATCACGAGGGCGGCCACGCCGACGATCCACCACGGCACGTACCGGACGAGGCGGTTGCGCCGGTCCTCGAGCCCGCGCCAGCGGAGCGACAACTCCGACGGCCCGGCCCCGCGCTGCTCGCGGATGCGCCGGTAGAGCGCCTGCCGCACCTCGGCGAGCCGCGCGTGCCCGCGCGCTTCGACGTGGTACTTGCCGGTGAAGCCGACGACCAGGCACAGGTACTGGAGCTCCATCAGCGCGATGTGGCGCTCGGGGTCCTGCGAGATGCGCTCGAGCATCGCGTAGAACTTCTCGCCGCCCCACGCCTCGCGGTGCAGCTGGACGAGCAGCGTCTGCTGCGCCCACTCGCTCTGCGCGCCCCACGGCGTCGACAGGACGGCCTCGTCGAGCGTCGCGCACAGGGCGTAGCGCGCGGCCAGCACCGTTTCGTTGGCGGCGCCGCCGGAACGCGCGCGCTCCTCGAACTTGTAGATCTCGTCGAGCGCGTGCCGCCGGAGGCCGGGGACGTCCGGCGCCGAGAGCGTGCCGCGGAGCTGCCCCGCGAGCAGCAGCACGCCGCTGGCGGCGCGCACGAGCGGGTTGAGCCCCGTGCCCAGGTGTTCGCGGCCGGCCGGCGGCAGCGGCTCGGCGGGCGGCGTGCTCGCCGCGGGCCACCGCGGGGACGGCGACGGCGGCGGGAACGAACCGGCACCCGGGCGTCCGGCGCCGGGACGCGGCCGGAGGACGGTCGCGTCTGCCGGTCTGAATGGATCGTCAATCTGCGGCATCGTTACGCTCCGTCAACTGCGGATGGCCCAGAACTCCAGCGCGAGCCCGGGGAACTCGCCGGCCAGGTGCAACGCCACGCCCCCCGACCCTTTCAGCTGCGCCCACAGCTCGTTGCCCTGGTCCAGCTCGAAGTACACGAACCCCGCGTGAAACGGGATCTGCCGCGGCGCCACCGGCACCGGGTGCACGGGCACGCCCGGCAGCTGCAGGTTCACGAGGTCGCGAATCTTTTCGACCGGCCCGATCTTGAGCTGCGCCGGAAAACGGCGACGGAGCTCCTCGGCCGGCATGTCCGCGCGCGCGGCAAGGATGAAGACGGCGCTCGAGTACAGGCCGCGGTCGTTGACGACGGCCACGCTGATGCCGAACTTCTTGGACTCGATCGGAATGGCGACGGCGGCCTGCTCGAGCACGACGCTCAGCGACTGCCGGAGCGCGGCCATCACCGGCTCGAACGACTCGCGCAGCGCGTCGTGCCGGTACGCCGCCAGCTGCGGAGGCCTCTTGGACGGCGTGGTGAACGTCGCCAGCTCGCCCGCCGCCGACGCGCACAGGCGGTACAGGTCCTCGGGATGCACGATGCCGGCGTCGAGGTAGTGCCCGAGCAGCGGCTCGTAGCGGTTGATCGCCTGCAGCATCAGGAAGTCGGCGATCTCCGCCGCCGATCCGCGGCCGGTCGCCGCCACGCGGCCCCCGAGTGCGTCGCCGCGCTGGTGCAGCAGCCCGAGCAGCTCCGTGGTGAAGGTGTGCAGCCGGTGCGAGGCGTGCGCGTCGAGGACGGTCGGGATGAACGATTCGTCGAGCACCACCTGCCTGTCCGCCCGGCATTCGACGACGTGCGCGAGCGGGATGCAGCCATAGGCCTGCGTGACGTCGCCGGCGAGCATCAGGCGGGTCCGCATGGCGCCCACCTCGAGCAGCACCACGTCGCCCACCCGTGACGTCGTGTCGCGCGCTTCGAGCTCGCGCACCGCGTGGCGTACGAGCCCGTTGGCCCCGGGCGCCCGATCCACGTCGGGGGCGCCGGTCGCGCGCAGCGGCAACGCGAGAAACAGCACCTGGTCGCGCGCCTCCGGACCGATGTCGATCGGCGCCGGCAACGGGTCGTCGTCCGGCATCCGGAACGGCGTCCCGTCCGGAAAGACGCCGGCGGCGCGCCGCAGCCCGAGCTTGCCGATCGAGAGGAAGTCGCGCTCGAGCTCGAGCTCGGTGAAGCCCCAGCTGTGCGGCGCCAGCGCGTGGCATCGCATCTCGACGTAGCGCTCGAAGTAGCGGTCCTGCTGCTGGAAGTGCTGGGGCCGCAGGAACAGCCCCTCCGTCCAGACGACCTTGTTGAAGTTCGACATGGCTACTGCGCCACCGCCAGGACCACCCGGGATCGCTCGACCGCCACGTTCAGACCCTTGCGCGACGCCGGCACGAGCACGCGCCATTCGGCGTTCCTGATGTCGCGAAACGCGGCGACCGCGCCCAGGAACTTCGCCTCGCCGGAGACCGCGACCTCGATCGTGCGGCGTTCCGCCGGCGCCAGCACGTACTCGTCGCGCGAGATCAGCGACGGGCCGAGCACCTTCATGTCGTCGTCGAAGAGCGGAAAGAACTCGGCGTTGACGAACGCGTCGTCGGCTTTCAGCTGGTAGACGCGGACGACGACGGGCGAGGGGCGCCCGTTGGCGTCGGGATTGGTGTCGGCGCTGGCCGTGATGGTGAAGGGCGACGTCGCCGGCGCGGGCCGCGCGATGACGATGGGCGACTTGCCGCAGCCCGCCAGCGCGAGCGCCGCGAGGAGGAGAACGCTAGCGCGTGCCACGATCGCGTCCCTTGAGGCGCTCGAGCTGCTCTTCGTACGCGCGGGCGAACTCGTCGCCGAACAATTCACGGAAGCTCGTGTCGGCGTCCTTGACGATGCCATGAACTTTCTCCCGGTACATTTCCCAGTAACGCATCTTGGCGGGCATGGAGATCAGCGCGCCCTTGCGCGGCTGGCGATCGAACTCCTCCTGGAGGCGATCGGGGTCGAACTCGGCGAGCATCGCCTCGAACGCGGCGCGCACGCCGGCGAGCATCGCCATCTGATGATTACGAACGTCGTCGAAGGCGTCCTCGAACGCCTTGACCGGCTCGAAGTACGCCGGGTTGCGTTTCACCAGCAGGTTGTGGAGCGCGTCGTCCACATTGGCCGAGAACTTGAGCGGGTTGTTCTCCTTCGGCTTGAACGTGGTGGTGCGCATCCGGAACTCCTCCTTGATGCGCTGCCGCGCCTGGAGCACGTCCATCACGCCCGAGACGACGATGCGGAGGATCTGGCCGAAGCTGCGGGCGAGCTCGGGCGTCGTCGTGACGTCGCGGATGCCGGCCTGGCGCAGCACGAGGCTGAGCATCACGTCCTGGCCGGCGGGGGCGGGCGGCGCGGGCGCACGCCTCGCCGGCGGCGTGGTGCGAGAGGGAGGCGGCGGGGTCGCCGCGCGCGGCGACTCGACGACCGCCGGCGG
>JADMIO010852352.1_pt1 | contig 44211 bp, 32 predicted proteins | sample 8958161 | NCBI WGS metagenome assembly JADMIO01 (sample SAMN16585339, study PRJNA669376) | soil metagenome | isolation source: Crop rotation soil | place: USA: Cullars Rotation, Alabama | collected 2011
CTTTCCCGCCATTGCGGTCCAGCGGCTTCAGGTTGGCCCAGGACCACCGTTCGTCTCGGATCGCATTTGAGATCACCGCCAGGGAATCGTCACCGGAAGCGTTGTCGACCACAGCCGCCCGAAGCCCCGGCTCGACCACGACCTCGGCGGCCAACGTGTGCAGGCAGTCAACGACGAGCGAAGCCGTCCGGTAGTTGACAATGACGACGGCCGTCGAACGATCGGTCAAAACAGTTCACCACAAAGAAAGCCAAGTTTAGACAGGATTAACAGGACCAACAGGATTTCAAGAGCCGAGGGCTTCGCGCCGTCCTGGAATCCAGTTGATCCTGTCCAATGCTGATTGTCGAGGCGAGTCACTGCCCAACCAGGAAGGCGAGCAGGTCCACGAGATTGTCCGACTTTGAGCCTTTCAAATGTTCTTCGCCATCAGCGACCTTGAGCCCACCTAACGGCTGTGGAAACCCAAGATCGCCAGCCGACGGGCGCCGCGCACCGGTTCCAGTGCCATCATCACAATTCAGGTTTTCTGTTCCATCTCTATACGCCACACTATCTTATGACCAGGGATCGAGACGAAGGCCGCCAACTTCGATATGTTTTGGCGATTTTCGTGGCGACCTTCGTTTTTTCCGTCGCCTGAACGCGGTCCAACCTCTGAAAGGCATCCGAACGACCGGCCCTATAATCCGATACACACCCACAGCTTGCGCGGGGACGCCGGATGCCGTCGAACGAGTTCGTCCTTGGCCTGGTTCAGATGCAGTGCGCTGTCGATGCGGCCCCGAACATGGAGAAAGCCGTCTCGCAGATCCACGCCGCGGCCAAGCGCGGGGCCGAGGTCGTCTGCCTGCCCGAGTTGTTCCTGTCGCCGTATTTCTGCAACACCCACGACATGAGCTTGTTCGACCTCGCCGAGCCGATTCCCGGTCCGCGGACCGACCGGCTGTCGAAGGCGGCGAAGGACGCCGGCGTCGTCGTCGTGGCCTCGCTGTTCGAGGAGCGGATGGTGGGGATGTGCCACAATACCGCCGTCGTTTTCGACGCCGACGGCACCCTGCTCGGCCTCTACCGCAAGATGCACATCCCCCACGACCCGCTGTTCTTCGAGAAGTACTACTTCCGCCCGGGCGACACTGGGTTCAAGGTCTTCACCACGAAGTTCGGCAAGGTCGGCACTCTGGTCTGCTGGGACCAGTGGTTTCCGGAAGGGGCCCGGCTGACGGCGATGAAGGGAGCCGAGGTCCTCGTTTACCCGACGGCCATCGGCTGGCACCCGCGAGAGAAGGACGAGTTCGGCAAGCAGCAGCACGACGCCTGGGAGACGATCCAGCGGAGCCACGCAATCGCCAACGGTTGTTATGTGGCGGCGATCAACCGGGTCGGGTTCGAGCCTTCGCCGGCCGGCCAGGGGCTCGAATTCTGGGGGGCGTCGTTCGTCAGCGACCCCTTCGGCGTGGTCCTCGCTCGGGGGTCGAATACGGACGAGGAGTTGCTGGTCGTCCCATGTTCGCGGGCCCGACAGTTGGACGTCCGGCGGAACTGGCCGTTCTTCCGCGACCGCCGGACGGACGCGTACGCCGACCTCGTCAAGGCCGCGGACTGAAACCATGAGCGAACCGACTGCCGCGCCCGAACATAACATGACCGGCCACGACTATGGCCAGCGGGACCATTTCACCTACGCCGGCCCACCGATCATCGACATCCACTCGCACGTGACGATGACCGACCCGGAGGACAAGGCCGCCGGGCCGGCCGGCGGTTGGGGCGACAAGGGCTCATCCGACTCGGCAGCGATGATGCTGGAAGTGGCCAAGACGTTTAATATCGGAGTGACGGTGACGATGTGCCCGCCACAAGACATCGCGCCGTTGCGGGTCCGGCTCGGCGACCGGCTCCTATTCAACGGGATGATCAACAAGAAGCCGGACGAGCCGGACGATTCGGCCTATCGGCTCCTCGACCAATTCCTCGAAGGCGGGGTCAAGATCGTTAAGCTCTGGTCGGCTCCCCGTGGGCGGGAGCGCGGCCTGCTGATTGACGCTCCGTGGCGGCTAGAAGCCTTGCGGCGGGCTTACAAAGCCGGCGTGCGGATCGTCATGGTCCACGTCGGCGATCCGGACGCCTGGTGGACTCACACTTACCAGGACACTGCCAAGTTCGGCACCAAGGCCGACCAGTACATCCCGTTCGAGCGGACGATGGAGTTGTTCCCGGAGTTCGTATGGATAGGAGCCCACATGGGCGGCGATCCGGAACACCCGGACCACCTGGAGGCGATGCTCGAACGGCACCGAAACCTGTACTTTGACACCAGCGCGACTAAATGGCAGGTCCGCGAGGTATCCCCAAGGGCAGAAGCGATACGGGCCATGATTTGTCGGCACCCGACCCGGTTCCTGTTCGGTTCGGACCTGGTCACCCGGCATGGACTCACGCGCGACCACTACGTCAGCCGATACTGGTGTCAGCGAACGCTTTGGGAGAGTACCTGGGAGGGGCACAGCCCGATCTCCGACCCGGACTTCGTACGGGGCGATGGGGTGCGGCAAACGCCTACCCTTCGAGGGATCGGCCTGCCCTCGGACGTGCTGCGCCAAGTGTACGTGGAGAATGCCCGAAAGCTGCTGGGACTGGGCGGATAGGAAAAGGTTTGCCGGCGCTGTCCGGTTCCGTTAATTTGCAGGTAGGAGCCTTCGCGGCCGGCGGCCGCGGAAATCGCGCCGCCGTCTGAGGGAGTCGGACGTGACGTTCACCGTGCGCGATGTAGCGGACTGGGTGCAGGGCGAGGTCGTCGGCGATGCGGCCCGCGAGATCCGGGCGGCCCGCCCACTCAGCGACTCCCCGCGGCCCGACGAAATCACGGTCGTTTTGGCCGAGAAGTACCTCTCTCAGTTCCACGCATCCGAAGCCGGCGCCGCCGTCGTGGACCAGTCGGTCCCGCTCAATGGCAAGACGCTCGTCCGGGTCAAGGATCCGCTCCTCGCGTTTGTCACCATTGTCCAGAAGCTCCACGTTAAGCCGCATGCGGTCACGCTCGGCGTCCATCCTTCGGCCGTGATCCACCCGACCGCCCAGGTCGGGCCAGAGTCGAGTATCGGGCCGTTCGTCAGCATCGGCGAAGGGTGCGTGATCGGCGCCCGCTGCCGGCTCGCCGCCGGTGTGACGATAGGGCAGCACGTACAGGTCGGCGACGACGTGGCCCTCGGGCCAAATGTGGTTGTCTACGACGGGTGCATCCTCGGTAGCCGGATCATTCTCCACGCCAACGCCGTGATCGGGGCCGACGGGTTTGGATTCCGAATGGTCCAGGGCCGGCACGTCAAGGTCCCACAGGTCGGAAACGTCGAGATCGGCGACGACGTCGAGATCGGAGCCTGCTCGACCATCGACCGAGCCACCTTCGGCACGACCCGGATCGGAGCCGGAACCAAGATGGACAACCACGTCCAGATCGCTCACAACTGTCAGATCGGCCGGCATAACATTTTTGCCGCGTTCGTCGGTATCGCGGGGTCGGTCTCGACCGGAGATTACGTCGTCATGGGTGGTCAGGTTGGGATTGTGGACCACTGTCGGATTGGCGACCACGTCATGCTGGGTGCCAAGTCCGGGGTCCACAACGACATCGCACCTAACCAGAAGATGCTCGGGGCCCCGGCCACGCCGGTCCTGGAACAACTGAAGATCCTCTCCAGCCTCGAAAAGCTGCCGGAAATCCGCAAGGACATCCGCGAACTGAAAAAGCTCCTGAAGGGGCCGGGCGGCGGATGACCCCGGAGCCCATCGGCCTGATCGCCGGGTGGGGCCGGTTCCCGGTCCTGTTCGCCCAGAAGGCCACGTCGCTCGGCATTCCGGTCGTCTGCGTTGGTATTCGCGGAATGGCCGACCGGGCCGCCCTCGAACCCCACTGCCACCGCTTCTATTGGTCCCGCCTGGCCGCGATGAATCGGCCGATCCGCTGCTTCCAGCGCGAGGGCGTCCGGCGGTGGACGATGGCGGGTAAGGTGTTCAAGGTGAAGGCCTTTTCGGCTCGCCGTTGGATCACGCTCGTTCCCGACCTACGGATGCTCCGGTTCTGGTTTTTCCGCCCCCGGCCGGACAACGCGGATGATTCGATCACCCGTGGGATCATCGCGGAATTCGCCCGCGACGGCCTGGAGTGTACCTCGGCCCTCGACCTCTGCCCGGAGTTGCTCGTGCGCAGCGGCGTCCTGACCCGACGGGCCCCCACGGGCCGTGAGGAAGCGGATATCGAATACGGCTGGCATCTGGCCAAGGAAATGGGCCGGTTAGACGTGGGCCAAAGCGTTGCCGTCCGCGACCGGGCGGTGCTGGCCGTCGAGGCAATCGAGGGGACCGATGCCGCCATTCGCCGGGCTGGTGAGTTGTGCCCAACCGGCGGGTTCGTGGTGGTGAAAGTGGCCAAGCCCGATCAGGATATGCGGTTCGACGTGCCGACCGTCGGCCCGTCAACCGTGCAGTCCATCAAGACCGCCGGCGGTCGGGTGCTCGCTATTGAGGCTGGCAAGACGATCCTGATCGACGAGGCCGACACAATCCGGCAGGCGGACGAGGCGGGGATAGTTATCGTGGCCCGATAGGTTTGGTTCCCCCTCTCCGCTTCGGAGAAGGGGTTAGGGGGTGAGGTCTTTGCTCCGGCGATCCCAACCTCTCCCCCCGCCCCCCTCTCCGAAGCGGAGAGGGGGGAGAAAGACATCACCCAATCCAGCTCGCGTCCGTCATCGTGGAGCTGACGAGTTCCTTCGACCCGAACCAGAGAGCCACCTCTGCCGCCGCGTTTTCGACGCTATCGCTCCCGTGAATCAGGTTGTTCTGCACTGTGAGTGCATAGTCGCCGCGAATGGTCCCTGGCGTGGCCTTCACCCCGTCAGTGGCCCCGATCAGGTTGCGGCAAACCGCGACCGCCTCACGGCCCTCCCAAACCATCGCGACCGTCGGCCCGCTGGTCAGGAACTGCAACAGAGACTCGTAGAACGGCTTGCCCTTGTGGACCGCGTAGTGCTTCTCGGCCAGGTCGCGGCCGGCGTGGACGAACTTCAGGCCGGCGAGCCGAAGGCCCTTTCGCTCGAATCGCTCGATCAGCGTGCCGATGAGCCGCCGTTGAACGGCGTCCGGCTTCAGGAGGAGCAAGGTCTGCTGCATGCGTGTGTCCAGGTGTGAGTATTTGGTTCATCGTCGCAACAGCGGGCCCATCCGTCCAGGGTGATAAGCCGTAGGGGTTGTATCACGCGGTGCCCTGATGCGGTTTGGCCGGGCGGTTCCAGACCTGCGGGTTCGACCCGGCACCGCCGATGAAGAAGGGTGCGACCCTTGGAGTCCCGTCATGCGCACCCACCGGACCTGCTTCGCCGTCCTAATCGGCATCGCCGCCGCGAGTCCAGCCCGGGCCGAATCGGTGTTGCTGGTGGAAACCCCGCGCGAAGGCGATTGCTTCCGAATCACAACCGAGACGCAAGTCACAGGTGCGCTCAAAGTAACGCGCGACGGCAAACCGCTGCCCGTCAAGATCGCCGCCCGGAACGAACACGTGTTCCTGGAGCGCGTCCTCATTGCCGACCGGGCGGTCGTCAAGAAATCGGCCCGGCACTACCTGACGGCCGCGTCGCGCGCCATGGTTGATAGCGGACCGGTGGAACGTTCATTACCGGCGGAGCGGCGACTCATCGTGGCCCAGCGCTCGGGCGAGTCGCTCTTCTGCTATTCCCCGGCCGGGCCATTGACGCGCTCAGACCTCGAAGTCGTCTCCGAGCATTTTGAGTCGCTCCACCTGACCGGCCTGTTGCCGGGCAAAGAGGTCGCGGTCGGCGACTCGTGGAAGCTCGAAAACGTGGCCGCCCAGTCACTCTGCCTGTTCGACGGACTCATCTCGCACGAGGTATCCGGCAAGCTCAAGGAACATGTGGGCGGTTTCGCGGTGATCGGAATAGAAGGGACGGCCAAGGGCATCGAGAACGGCGCCCTGGCGACACTCACGGTCACGGCCACCGTTCGCTTCGACCTGGCGAAGAAGCGGATCGTCGGAATCGAATGGAAGCAAAAAGATGTCCGCGACCAGGGGCCGGCGACTCCGGCGGCCGAGTTGGAGACGACCACAACTCTCAAGCGCGAAGCACTGGAGCAGGTTCCCCCGGAACTGGCAGATGCTGTCGTGGCCGTCGTCCCGGCGAGCGACGATCCGCCGGCGACGATGAAGTCGCTGGCCCAGCGGGACGCGAAGGGCCGGTATCAACTCCTTCACGCCCGGGACTGGCACGTTGTCGGGCAGACGGATTACCACCTCATCATGCGCCTTTTGGAACGAGGTGATTTCGTGGCCCAGGCCACGATCACCCATTGGGCCAACGCCGGCGCCGGCAAACACATGACGCCGGAGGAGTTCGAGAAGCTGACTGCCGGGGGCGCGAACTGGAAGATAGAGCAAGTGACTGACCGGACCCCGGTGCCAACCGACCCGGATCGTTGGGTGTTCCGGATCAGTGCCCGCGGCGAACTGGACGGCAGCCCGGTCGTCCAGCATTTCTACGTCATCGCCAACGCCAGCGGGGACCAGGCGATCGTGACGTTCACCATGCGACCTGCGGGCGCCAGTCGAATCGGCACCCGCGACCTGGAGCTGGTAAACGCCATCGACTTCCCTCGCAAGTAATCGGTCTCGAATGTAGCGGAGGCCGAAGCGAAGCGAGGACGACGCTGACTCGGTTCAGCGTCGTCCTCGCTTCGCTTCGGCCTCCGAAAACACATCACTCGACGGTGACGCTCTTGGCCAGATTCCGTGGCTTGTCGACGTCACATCCACGGAGCAACGCGGTGTGGTAGGCGAAGAGTTGGAGCGGGATCGCCGTCACCAGCGGCTGCAAATACTCCGGTACATCCGGAACGAAGACTACCTCGTCGGCACGCGACGACACATAGTCGGCCGCCCGCGGGTCTCCTTCACTGGCAATGGCGATCACCGGCCCGCCGCGAGCCTTCACCTCTTCCAGGTTCGACATCACCTTGTCGAACACGCTCCCCCGTGGGGTCAGGAAGATGCTCGGCGTGTCCGTATCCACCAGGGCGATCGGACCGTGCTTCATCTCGGCCGCTGGGTATCCTTCGGCGTGGATGTAGCTGATCTCCTTGAGCTTGAGTGCCCCCTCCAGTGCCACGGGGTACATGTACTGGCGGCCCATGAACAGCATGGTCGTGGCTGTGTGGTACTTCTCGGCGATCCGCCGCACGTCGTCGTTGCACCGCAGGGCCCGGGCGACGGCATCCGGCAGCGCCTGCAGTTCTTCGATCATCCTCCCGCCCTGCAAGCTCGACAGGTGCCGGGCCCGGCCGAAGAACAGGGCCAGCATTGCCAGGACCGTCACCTGGGAGGTGAACGCCTTGGTGCTCGCCACACCGACCTCCGGGCCGGCGTGAAGATACACCCCGCCGTCCGCCTCGCGGGCAATCGTGCTGCCGACGACATTGCAAATCGCGAGAGCCCGATGCCCCTTCCGCTTCGATTCCCGCAGGGCAGCCAGTGTGTCGGCCGTTTCGCCCGACTGGGTAATGGCGATGACGATCGTATTCCGGTCGATCGGCGGGTTCCGGTATCGGAACTCGCTCGCGTACTCGACCTCGACCGGCATTCGGGCAAACTCTTCAAACAGGTACTCGCCGACAATCCCCGCGTGGTAGCTCGTCCCGCAGGCCGTCAGGATTACTCGCTCGGCCTGCCGTAGCTGCTGCGGGTCGAGGTTGAGCCCGCCGAAGTGTGCCGTCTGGTCGGACTCATCGAGCCGCCCTCGCATGGCGGCGGCCACCGTCTCGGGCTGCTCAAAGATCTCCTTGAGCATGTGGTGCGGGAACCCGCCCTTGTCGGAGTCGCCGACGTCCCAGTCGAAGTTCTGGACATTTGTGGTGACGCGGGCTTCGGCGTCATCGTAGACGTGAAAGTCCTCCCCAGTGAGAACGCACAGCTCGCGGTCCTGGAGGTAGACGACCTTTTGCGTGTACCCGATCAGTGCCGACGGGTCGGACGCCAGGAAATGCTCGCCCTCGCCGACGCCGACAACCAGCGGACTGCCCAGCCGTGCCCCGACAATCTGGTCCGGGTTCTGCGGGCTGACCGCGGCCAGTCCGTAGGTCCCCTTGAGGAGCTTGAGCACCTTGCGCACAGCGGCTAGGAGGTCACCATCCATGTGGTAGGCGATGAGCTGGGCGACCACCTCGGTGTCGGTCTGGCTATGAAAGACGATCCCCTCGGCTTCGAGCTGCCGTTTGAGGCCGGAGTAGTTTTCGATGACCCCGTTGTGGACGACGGCCACCTGGTTGGCGCCCGTGCCGGCGACGTGTGGGTGAGCGTTCGTATCGGTGGCCGCGCCGTGGGTAGCCCATCGGGTGTGGCTGATACCGACACACCCTGGGGCCGGCTGTTCCTGGAGAAAGGAAGTCAGCTCCCCGACCCGGCCGGCTCGCTTGCGGAGGTGCAGGCGGTCGCCGGTCAGCGTCGCAAGGCCGGCGCTATCGTACCCGCGGTACTCAAGCCGACGGAGTCCGTCGACCAGGATCGGTTCCGCCTCGCGCGGACCAACGTAACCCACGATGCCGCACATAGGCGGACCTCCTGTCAGGACGCTGGAGAGGGGACCCAGAAATATACGTTACGCGAGTCGGAAAGCGAAACCCCAAGTCGAGAGGGGGGAGGTTTCGCCGTAAGTCCTTACTCCATCAGGCGCCGGAACTCCTCAAACAGATAGCTGCTATCATGCGGGCCGGCCGACGCCTCCGGGTGGTACTGGACGCTAAAGATGGGCATCCGCGTGTGCCGCATCCCCTCCAGGGTGCGGTCGTTCAGGTTCACATGTGTCAATTCGACGTCGCGGGACAAGCTATCGATGTCGACCGTGAACCCGTGGTTCTGCGTTGTGATCTCGACTTTGCCGGTCCGCTGATTGAGGACCGGGTGGTTGGCCCCGCGATGCCCGAATTTCAGCTTGTAGGTCTTCCCACCCATCGCCAGGCCGAGGAGCTGGTGACCCAGGCAGATTCCGAAGATTGGCTTCTTGCCGAGAAGGCCCTTCACGGTCTCGATCGCGTACCCGACCGCCGCGGGGTCGCCGGGGCCGTTCGACAAAAAGATGCCGTCCGGCTTGTGGGCCAGCACATCCGCCGCTTTGGCAGTTCCGGGCAGGACCGTCACCTTGCAGCCAACCTGCGTCAGGCAGCGTGGGATGTTCCACTTCATGCCAAAGTCGAGGGCGACGACGTGATGACTCTCCGAGTGGGCCGGGAGCATTGTTTGCGCCAGCGGCGCGAGGCCGGCCTGGTTCCAATTGTAGGCCTTCTTGGGGACCACTTGGCTGACCAGGTCGGCTCCCTCCATCCCAGGTAGCGACCGAGCCTTAACAATGAGCGAGGCATCATCGAGGTCCACGGTGGACAGCACACCCATCATGGCCCCGCGAACGCGGAGCCGGCGGACGAGCGCCCGCGTGTCAATCCCCTCGATTCCGACGATGCCGTGCTCGGCCAGATACCCGTTAAGGTCTTTTTCGAGTCTGTAATTGCTTGGGTGAGCGGCGTTCTCACGGACGATGAAGCCGGCAACGTGTGGGTCGTTGGACTCGTGGTCTTCGCCGGTCACCCCATAGTTGCCGATCAGGGGGTACGTCATCGTGACGATTTGTCCCTTGTAGGACGGGTCGGTCAAGATCTCCTGGTAGCCGGTCATGCTCGTGTTAAACACGACCTCGCCGGCCGTCTCGCCAGTGGCGCCGAACGCGCGGCCAATGAAAATAGTTCCGTCCTCCAGAGCCAACTTCGCCGTCGCCATCGCGCGTAGTTCCTCCACTTGGGTCTACTTCAAGATACGCACCGGTGCCGGCGATTGGTATTGGCGGATCAACCCGAATCAACAACCGAGACTCACAGAGAAGACACCAGACAGTTCACAAGAGAGCGATCGACTGCTTCTCTGTGTCTTCTCTGCGCCTCTGTGGTTAGTACATCACGCAATGTGCGGTTACCGAGTGCGGAAGGAGATTTCCAAGTCGCCGAAAGCGAGCGTCTGCTGGGCCCGGCCGGCGTTTGGAAAGAAATGTGCCAGTAGCGCCGATACCGCGTCCGAGGAAATGAAGTAGTAATTGAACTTCCCGTCCCGGCGAAAGTCGACCAGGCGGGCGTGCTTCAGCTGCGTCAGATGGTGGCTGACGGCCGGCTGCGACTCACCCAGTTCTTCACAGATGCGTGAGACGTGCATCTCCCCTTCGCGCATGAGGAGACGAAGGATGTGCAGGCGATTCTCGTCAGCCAGACTCTTGAAGATCTCCGCCATCTCCTTGTTCGTTCGGTCCTGTGCCGGTTTCGCCGGTTTGCGGGATCGTAGAAGGGCTGACTTCATCCCGGGTGCTCCGTCGGGGTCCGTCTCGTGTTGGCGGAATAAACTCAGTCTGGGGTCGCGGGTTCGCGGCCGAATGGGTGGTGGCCGCAACTCAGGCGTAGGTTAGGCGGACGGGACGCATCGTCAAAACTAAATCTGCTGAAGTGGACGGTTTGCCGGCCGGAGCGAATGGGATACCGAAACCTACAAGCATGCGTTGATGACCTCACCCGAACGGGACAACTCATCCGCATCGACCACGAAATCGACCCGTACCTTGAAGCGGCCGAGATTCAACGTCGCCTGTACCATGCCGGCGGGCCCTCCGTCCTTTTCACTCGCCTGAAGGGCTGTTCATTCCCGATCCTCGCCAATTTATTCGGCACGCCCGATCGGGCCCGGTTCCTGTTCCGCGACTCGCTTGAAGCGGTCCGTCGACTTATCCGTCTGAAGATCGACCCGCAGGATGCGATTCGCAAGCCCTGGCGGCACCTGGGTGTGCTTCGTACTGCCCTGCACACCCTGCCGAAGTACGTCGGCCGTGGAACGGTGATGGCCCATGAAACGACCGTCTCTGCCCTTCCGCAAATCTTAAGCTGGCCACGAGACGGCGGGCCGTTCGTGACCCTGCCCCTGGTCTACACGGAGGACCCGGACCGGCCGAGTTGGCGCCGCTCGAATCTGGGAATGTACCGCGTCCAACTCGCAGGAAACGAGTATGAGCCGGACCGCGAGGTCGGGCTACACTACCAGATCCATCGTGGAATCGGCGTCCACCATGCTGCCGCGATCCGCCGCGGAGAATCGCTCCGGGTCAATGTCGTGGTCGGCGGCCCGCCGGCTCTGATTCTGTCGGCCGTCATGCCACTGCCCGAGGGTGTGCCGGAACTGTTGTTCGCCGGTGCCCTTGGCGGTCGACGTATCCGGCTCGTGGTTCCCGAACCCGGCTGGCCGCCGATCCCGGCCGAGGCCGACTTCTGCATCTGCGGCACCATTGACCCGTCAGCCACAAAGCCGGAAGGCCCTTTTGGCGACCACCTGGGCTACTACAGCCTTCGGCATGACTTCCCTGTGATGAGGGTCCACAAAGTCTATCACCGACCGGGAGCCATCTGGCCGTTTACCGTCGTCGGCCGCCCACCGCAGGAAGACACGACCTTCGGCGAGATTATCCACGAGTTGACCGGTCCGGTGATCCCCAGCATAATCCCTGGCGTGAAGGCCGTCCATGCCGTCGACGCTTCCGGCGTTCACCCACTCCTTCTCGCTATCGGCAGTGAGAGATACGTCCCCTACGCCGGCGAGCGCCGCCCGCAAGAGTTGTTGACTCAGTCAAACGCGATTCTCGGCCAGGGACAGCTCTCGCTGGCCAAATACCTGCTTATTGCCGCCCGCGAGGACGATCCGAACCTCGATGTCCACGACATCGCGGCGATGTTTCGCCACGTCCTGGAACGGGCCGATTGGATGACGGACCTGCACTTCCAGACGCGGACAACGATCGACACTCTCGACTACTCGGCCGGGATGGGGCTCAACACCGGGTCGAAGCTCGTGGTCGCCGCCGCCGGCCCCAAGCGGCGGGACCTGGCCACCGCCCTGCCCTCCGGACTGCGACTCCCGGAGGTGTTTTCGAATCCGAAGATCGCACTGCCGGGAGTGCTAGTGGTCTGCGGACCGCGGGCAAGCCTTGAACGCGAGGTGGCGGAATACGACCCTGTGGTGCTCAGCGCCCTTGGCGTCATGCAGATCCCGGATGGCTTCCCGCTCGTTGTGATTGTCGACGATTGCGAGTTCTCAGCACGGTCGCTCGAGAACTGGCTGTGGGTCACGTTCACCCGCTCTGACCCCGCGAGCGACGTTTACGGTGTCGGGGCGACGACGCATCGCAAGCACTGGGGCTGCCGCGGGCCGCTGGTGATCGATGCGAGACTGAAGCCACACCACGCCCCGCCGCTCGAAGAAGATTCGACGGTGAGCAAACGAGTCGATGCCCTGGCGACCCGCGGGGGTCCGTTGCACGGGCTGATATGACGGGCCGTCACGGGTGCTTGCGGTAGAGCGTCGCTGTCTCGGTCCGTCGAACCATCTCCCAAGCCTGGGGCAATTCGGCAAGTGCCTCGTCAAACGACCCGCCCGATTCCACGAGCGCCAGGTCGAACGCTCCATACTCGGCCTGCCATTCCGCGAATGGCTCGCCGGGATGCTCGTAGAGGCCGTGGTACAGTGCTTCCTTGGTGCCGACGAAACGCTTCAGGAAGTCGTCCCCAAACACCTCGCACCGGTCGTCGATAAACACTCGGTAGCCGGGAGTGTGAAAGATGAGGAACCCGCCATAGGAGTACTCGCAAAAAATTCGTGTGCCTGCTGGTCGGTCGTGCTCGTGTTCGCGCAATTCTGGTAACAGGTCGACGGGCCAGATCGTCGGATCGAGTTGGGCCCAACCTCGGCCGACGACCGGCACCGGTACACCGACGGCCTGAATCAAGACCGTGAGCAAGACCAGTCCCGCCGGAACCGTGAACGGCCGGGCCGCATCGCTGGCCGGTTCCGGGTCGTCGGTCGCCTTCAATGGGTCGAACAGATCGCTCTTCTTGCGTGCTAGAACCGCCGCAACACGGGTGACCGGGAAGAAGGCAGCGATTCCGACCAGGCCAGCGACCGCGAACAAGGGGGCATGGCGCACTCGCAAGCAGGCGAGACCGAACCAGACGACTGGCAACAGCCAACTCACCCGCCACTGCCGGATCGGGGCTGTCGGCAGAAGCCCCACGTACAAAATACCGAACGCCAGAACGCTCAGGCCGGCCCATTCGTTCGGGTCGAGCCGCGAGTGTTCCTTGATGATGTCCGGCAGGCTTTGCATCTGATAGATTTCGAGCCACGCCGCGGGCAGCCGGTAGAAGTACGGGTTCGCGAAGCTCGAAGCGACGCACGCGACCCAGATCCCCGCCAGCCGGCGGAAATCTTGGCGCGACCCCACCGGCGAGTCGCGGCCGATCAACCAGGCGACGGTCCACCCGCTGACGGCGAGGGCAATTGTTGCCAGCCCGCCGAGCGCCCCGCCATGGATGTTTGACCACAACCAAAAAACGGGAACCAACCACCAGAGGCGGTTGATCGCGATTCGCTTCGCGTCCAAGTCCACCAGGTAGACCATGACAACTGCCATACCAGCGATCGTCGCCAGGTGAGGGCGGACGTGGAAGTGGCCCGAACTGGCCGCCACCGCGAACGCGATCAGGACCGCGACCAAGGACGGGTGCAGCCCACTCCTCAAGAGTCGAACCGCGATGCCCGTGTAAACTCCGGCGAGGAGGGTCGCGGTCGCCAGGAGCAGCGTGTCGAACCCGCCGATGTGGTTCAGCACGGCCATTGCACATTCGCCGAGCCACTGGTGGGGGATCCACTCCTTGCCGGCAAAAGTGAACGTGTACGGGTCCGTGTCGAAAAACCCGACGTTCATGATGCGGTCGCCGACCGAGACGTGCCAAAACGTGCCGGGGTCGTGGAAGAATCGCGACCGCCCGCCGACCAGCAGCACTAGCCAGACGCCCAGGAAAATGCCAGTGGCCGGGGTCAGGAACCGCCTCATCGGGCCCCCGGCCGGAAGAGGACGTAGGCAACGAGCAGGCTCGGTGCCATCCAAAAAAACATGTCGGACTTGCAGTGGAGCAGGTTCATTGTCAGAGCAACCCCGTTGATAGTTGCGTACGTCAGGGCCGCACCCGTCGCCCGACGGTCCCATACGTTCATGCTCGCAACGACATGGATCACGGCCGGCAGCAGGATCACAAGATCGAACGGCCAGGCTCCGTAGGAGGCAGTGATGAACGACACAAACACGAGCATGGGCATCCGGTCCGGCCAATCCCACGGTCGGCCGCGGTCGCGCGAGGCGATGACGGCCAGCCAGCCGAGGCCCAGCAGCGTGGGGACAAACTGTAGGTCGAACCGGTCAGCTCCGGCGATCTCCCGCAAGAGTGTCCCTATGGTTGGCGATCTGAATTGCTCAGGCGGCCGGTGTCGGAGAGCATCCCAATACTGGCCCAGGACGTCCGGGTTACACAGGATCGGGATCGCGGTTGCGACGGCCCCGGCGATGACCCCGCCGGCGATCACCTTCCAGCGATTCGGGAGCGGTCGACGCACCGCCCACACCGCGAGTGCCACCCAGAACAGGTAGACGAGGTGCGGCTTGATTGCAATCAGGGCGCCACTGGCACCGGCCAGCCGTGGCCGCCCGGCCCTCTCGGCGACCAGGAACCCCGTGATCCCCATTAGCACGAATGGTCCGATCTGTCCGGCCTGGAGTACGAATAGAGTGGGCACAAAGGTCAGCGCCACAAGCCACGATATCCAACGCCGCCCGGCCGGGCCGCCGTAAATGGTCCACAGCAGGTCCACACTGGCAAGGACCAGGACGAGCGACACCGCCAGCCAGAGGAACTGGGCAACTCGCGGCTTCAGCACCCCGATCGGCATCGCGACCGTCAGGGTCCACGGCGGGTTCCACATCATGATCGCTTCGTCCGTGTCCCGACCGGCGCGACGTTCGAGGGGAAGGAGCAGGTCGCCGTCGAAGGGATTTTGGCCGGAGGCGTTGAGCGACCCAGCCGCCCAATACTCCACGAAATCGTCAGGCGGGAGAACCGTCGGATCGGCGAGGAGGTCGTTCACCTTCCACCCGGCCACAGCCAGGCAGGCGATGAGCGCGACCGCCATGAGCGCGAGACGCGACTTCGAAGAAGGGGCGGCGGGCATAGGCTCGGGGTCCGGGGGCCGTGCCGGAAGTATACCCCACGCCCGCCGCCGATTTGGCCTATTCTGTCCGGACCGTCAGCCCCTCCTTCTTCTTCAGCTCGGCCAATCCTTTAGCCGAAAGCCCGGAGTCGCGGACCGTGACTTCGGTCAACAACGGGAAGGTCTTCAGGGCGTCGGCCGCCTTGTCGGTCAGCTTGGTCGTCCCGATCAGGGTGAGTTGTTGGAGTCTCGGCAACATCTTGAGTTTGGCCAGACCGGTGTCTGTGATCGCTGTTCCGTTCAGTTCGACCCGCTCCAATATTTCGAGCTGAGCAATGGCTGCCAGTCCGTCGTCGTCGGCCCTGGTATTGTTCAGCGACAGCCGGGCGAATCGCTCCAGGCGCTTCAATTGAGCGAAGCCACGACCCGTTACCTGAGTGTTCGCCAGGGTCAAGTGACGAAGTTCCTGCAAGTTCTTGAAGTTCACCAGGCCAGCATCTGTGACGCGGGTACCGCTCAAGTCGATCCATTCGAGTTCCTTCAATTCGGCGAGTTGGCTCAGCCCGCGGTCGCTGACGTCGGCGTCCCGCAACTCCAGTTCTCTCAATTTGGCCAACTCGTGGACGGCTATCAGGCCCCTGTCGGTCAGGCCAGTCCGGGTGACCTGGAGTCGTGTGAGTTCTGCCAGATTCCGCAGGTATTGAAAGCCGACGTCGGTGAACTGCGGGCCGGTGATCTCCAATACTTGAAGCCCGCCAATCGCCCCCACCGACTGCAGACCCGTGTCAGTCACCCGCGACTCAACAATGCGTAACTCGCGCAGGGCCTTGTGGTCCTTCAGGTAGGCCATCCCGCGGTCGCCGACGAGAAGGGAATTGATCTCAAGCCGGTCGAGCCCCGCCATCCTGGCGACCAGGGCCATCCGCCGGTTGGTCAGGTGGGCGTCTTTGAAGTCGGCCTCCTTGAGCCGTGGGAGCCCGCTCAGGAACCGGAGCCCGGCGTCCCCGTCATGCTTCAGTCGGATTCGCAGGCGTTCGAGTTGCTTCATCCCTGCCAGCGGGGCAACCTGCTTGATGTTGAGCGTGACCGGCGGCAGTGACAACACTTTGAGTCCGGTCAGGCCCTTGAGGTACACAAGCCCATCGCCCGTCACGGCAGTACCGGCAAGGTTCAGCTCGGTCAGTTCGGGGAGCGCTGCCAGGTACGCCAGGCCAGCGTCGGTGATCTGCTCGCACCCGCCCAGGTTGACCACCTGCAGATCCTTCCAGGCTCGCAAGTGGCCGAGTTCGATGTCCGTGACGGCCGATCCTTGAAGGCTGACCGAGATCACCGGCTTGTCCTTGGCTTCGGGGTCCGTCTTGGTCTGTCCCTCATATTTCTTGACGAGTGCCGCGGGGTCGGCCGGCGGCAGCTTATCGAGCGACATCGGCGCGGCCGGCGGCTTCGGGTCGGGGTACTCGGGCGGCACGTCCCAGTTGACGTTGTCCGCTTCAGGAAGGGCCGCATTGAGCTTGCTCACCCCGGCGACCGTCACCTCGCTGCCTTGCAAGTTTAGCCGACGGAGCGACTTGATTGAGTGTAATTTGCCTAGCCCGGCATCCGTCACCGCCGTATCGACGAGGCGAAGCGTCTCCAGGTGCGGACAACCTGTCAGGTTCTCCAGGCCCGCGTCGGTCACGAGGGTATCCGACAAATCGAGGCCTCGGAGCTGCGGTTTCGCCTTCAAGTGCGCGAGTGCGGCCCCGGTCACCGCCGTGCCCTGGAGCTTCAACTCGCGAAGCAGCTTGACGCGGCCGAGCGGGGCCAGTCCGGCATCGGTGACCCGGGTGTCGCGGAGCGAAAGGACCTGAAGCTCTGGCATGTCAGGGAGCATCCGGACCGCCGTGTCCGTGATCGCCGTCCCGCCAAGGTCGAGGTCGGTAATGGGCAGGCCCTTCAAGTGTTCGACACCACTGTTGCCAACGGCGGAGTCTCGGAGCGAAAGCCGGGTGACCTTCGGGGTCGAGCCGAGAATGACCAGTCCGCTCCCCTTGACTCTGGTGCGAATCAGTGACAACGATTGAAGGGCCGGCATGTTCTCCAGTGGTCGAAGGCCCTCGTCGGTGATCGGCATATCCTCAACGGTCAGGTGCGTTAGCCCCTTGAGGGCCGCCAAATGGGCCATGCCGGCGTCGGTCACACGGGCACGACGGAGGGTCAGTTGCCGCAGGGTCTTGAGCCCGGCAAGGACTTCGAGCCCCGCATCGGTCACAGACTCTGAACCAATCGTCAGTTCTTCAATGGACGGGTGCCCGCGGAGTGATGACAGGGCCTTGTCATTTGCGGCAGGAACGAACAGGAAAACCTCGACGAGCCCGCGAGCCGTCAGCAATTGAGCAACCCCCTTGGCGGTCACGTTCGGGGCGGCCTTCAGGGTTAGCGTCCGCAAGCCGGCGATATCCTTTACGAAGGTCAGGTCCTCATCTTTGACCTTGTCCCCTTCGATGACGACCGAATTGGCGGGGGCACCGGTGATCGAGCAACCAGCCCCAGCCAGGGCTGTCCGGGCGGCCAGCTCGTTCTGGATGGACTCGAGTGTCGCCGCCGTTTGTTTGAGCGACTGGGCCGACCGCAGCATCCGTTCGGCGTGCTCGCGGGTCACGCCGTTTTCGCCCTCGCTCTTGAGCTGGTAGGCCTCCTCACCGAGAGTGACGCGGGCGGAGAAGGCGAATCGCTTCTCGGGCAGGGACCGCCGATCGGCCAGGATCGCGGTCGGCTCGTCCTTCAGCCATACTGGGTCGAACGCCCCCCAATAGGCGCGCGTCTGGGCGAGCGGTTCCCGCTGTTTCTCCAGCACAATGCGAAATGTCGGCCCTGCCTCGATGACCAACGATCCCGTCGCCCGACGCGCCCGGGCACCGGCCGGCACCTGCATTTCGCCCCGGACGCCATAGGGCGACAGGTCGATAGCGATCATCGGCTCGACCACGGCCGGGCCAGCGCCTTTGCCCCCGCGCAGCTCTGGTGGGCCATTCGAGTGGTCATCCGGGAGGACCGGTTGGCCGCCCGGGGTCGGGTTCGATTTGTTACAGCCGGCGGTCAGAATGATGCCGATCCAGGCGGCCGCAAGCAACGACGAACGGGACATGAACTCCCTCCGGCGGGTCGGGGCTCGTATGCTTCGAGGAGTGGCGGCATTGTAGCGTGCCGGCAGACCGTCCTCCACCACCCCGTTACGACCAATGCTCGCGCCTCTGGTCCAGACCGGCCTTGATGTCCTTGCCCGCGACGGGTTCGGGCCGCTACGTGGCCAGCGGGTTGGCCTCGTCGCCAACCCAGCCTCTGTGGATGGGCGCCTGCGGCACGCGGCCGACTTACTAATGAATGCCCCGCTGGTGCGTCTCGGGGCCCTATTCGGCCCCGAACACGGTTTCGGCGGCGAGGCCCAGGACCTGGTCGGCGTGGCCGACGCCATGCACCCGCGGTTCCGCTGCCCAGTGTTCAGCCTATACGGCGACTCCGTAGAGACCTTGCGGCCGCGGTCCGAAGTACTCCGCGGCTTGGATGCCCTGGTCATCGACCTTCCCGACATAGGCAGCCGATACTACACATTTCAGGCCACCATGCTCTTCTGCCTGGAGGCAGCCGCGGCGGTCGACCTGCCGGTGATCATCCTCGACCGGCCAAACCCGTTAAACGGGGTCAGCGTCGAAGGCCCAACAGTCCAGCCAGGTTTCGAGAGTTTTGTTGGCCCACACCCGATCCCGACCCGGCACGGCATGACACTCGGAGAGCTGGCCCGGCTCTACATGGCCGAGAGGCAGATCCGCACAGCGCTTCACGTCATCCCCTGCGAGGGCTGGCGCCGCGAACATTACGCCGACGAGACCTTCCTGCCGTGGGTCCCGCCGTCACCGAACATGCCGACTCTGGACACGGCTCTCGTTTACCCGGGCCAGTGCCTGATCGAAGGAACCAACGTCTCCGAGGGTCGCGGGACCACTCGGCCATTCGAGTTGTGCGGCGCCAACTGGGCCAACGGAGACCGCCTGGCGAGCCGACTGAGCGCTGCGGAGCTACCCGGCGTCGTATTTCGGCCGGCGAGTTTCCGACCGACCTTTCACAAGTTTGTCGGCCAGGTGTGCGGCGGAGTTCATTTGCATGTCACCAGTCGGGCCGACTTCCGACCGGTCCGCACGGGCCTGGCGGTGGTCGCGGCGTTCCGGGCTGAGGGGTCCACCCACTTCCGCTGGCGGACCGAGGCATACGAGTTCATGGACGACATCCCAGCGATCGACCTCCTGTTCGGCGGCAGCCGAGAGCGGCTCGCCCTCCAGGCGGGCTTGACGGTCGACGAGATCGCCCGCAAATGGGCCGAGGACGAGACCGCTTTCAAGGCTCGCCGTGGGCCGTTCCTCCTGTACTGAGCTGAGGAGGCGGCCAGACGATGGACCACCTACTGACCGAAGCGCGGAACCCGGCCTCTGCGGAGCTGGACTCCCTGAGCGCCCTCGAAATCGTCCGGCTGATGAACTCCGAGGATGCGAAGGTGCCACCGGCCGTCGCCGCCGTGGCGGAACCTATCGCTCGAGCCATCGAGGTGATCGCCGACCGCCTGCGAGGAGGAGGTCGGCTTGTCTACGCGGGCGCCGGGACGTCGGGCCGCCTCGGTGTCCTGGACGCCTCCGAATGTCCACCGACGTTCAACTCGCTGCCGGGCCAGGTGGTCGGCGTCATCGCTGGCGGTCCGAAGGCTCTGACGTCCGCTGTCGAGGGAGCAGAGGACCACCCAGAGTCCGCCGAGACCGACCTACAGGCCATCAACCTCTCAAACAACGATGTGCTGGTCGGGATCGCGACCAGCGGACGAACGCCCTACGTGGTTCGGGCCATGACCTATGGTCGGTCGGTCGGGGCGTTCGCCATCGGTCTCGCCTGCGTCCCCGACTCCGATCTTGTGCCCGCATCGGACCTGATGATCGTGCCCGTAGTGGGTCCCGAAGTCGTAACCGGCTCAACGCGCCTCAAGGCGGGCACCGCGACTAAACTCGTACTGAACACTCTGACGACCGGGGCAATGGTCCGGCTCGGCAAGACCTACGGCAACCTGATGGTCGACCTCCGGGCGACCAACGTGAAATTGAAAGCCCGAGCGAACCGCATCGTCCGTTATCTAACCGGTGTGACCATCGAGCAGGCGGATACGCTGCTGACTCAGTGCGGCGGCGAGTTGAAGACGGCCCTCCTCGTTGGTCGAGCCGCGCTGAGCGCCGAGGATGCCCGCCGCCGACTCGCGGAGGCGGGCGGTCGCGTTGGCGATGTGTTGCGAGCACACGGTCCTCCGCCCCACCATTCAGGCCTGTTTCTTGGCGTTGACGGCGGGGGCACACACACCGTTGCCCTACTCGGGCGAGCGGACGGGACCGTGATCGGCCGAGGCCGGGCGGGGCCGTCCAATTTGAAGGCGGTGGGGCCGGCGGCGGCATTCGCGGAGATCGACCGGGCGATCACCGCCGCCTTTGTCGTCGCGGGGGTAACTCGCGGTACCTTGGCTACAGCCTGCCTCGGCCTGGCCGGGGCAGGCCGGCCGGCGGACCAGGCGATGGTGAAGGACTGGGCGGCCAGGACTGGGCTCGCCGATCTTGTGGAGGTCGTCGGCGATGTGGCCCTCCCGGTGGCCCTGCTCCCGGACGGCTGGGGAGTCGCGTTGGTCGCCGGGACAGGATCATGCGCGTGGGCCCGAAACGCGGACGGGCGGACGACGCGCGCCGGTGGGTGGGGCCCGTTGCTCGGCGACGAGGGGAGCGGGTATAGCCTCGTCGTATCCGCACTGCGGGCCGTGACCCGCGCGGCCGACCGGCGTGGGCGGATAACGTCCCTGACGGAACGCCTTTTGAACCGGATGGGTTTGTCGGAGCCGAGTCAGCTCGTGCCCGCGGTCCATCAGGTGGAATGGGATCGGCCCCGCCTTGCAACGCTTGCCGATGCCGTGATCCGTGCGGCCGATGATGGCGACTCCGTGGCCGCTGATTTGGTTGACGGGCAGGTGTGCGACTTGGCCGGTTGCGTCGGGGCTGTCGTCACCGCACTGGGGCTTCCGGCCGCCGGACTGCCACTCGCCCTGGCCGGGGGCCTCCTGGTCCGGGCCCCGACCTATCGCGACCGACTTCTGAGAAAGTTGCCAGAGTTGGGCATCCGGCCGGGTCACGTCCTGGCGGTGTCGGACCCCGCCGCAGGTGCATTGAGAATGGCCTGCCGCGACAAAGCACCATCCATGGGGACCCCGAACCCATGAGCACTTCGGTCCATCACGTCAGCACGGCCATGCGGGCCGATTCACACTTCAGATAGTCCGCCGGGCTCATCTGGATCGAGATCGCATGGTCCCCGGCATTGAAATTGATCGCGGGGTTGTCGGAAATGGCTGGGTCGGCGACCGTGGGCAAGCCGAACAGGCTGCCGAACGGCGGGATCGAACCTGGCAACAGGCCGGTGACCTCGAACACCTCGTCTCGCGATGCGAAGCGGATCGACCGCTCGCCCAGGGCCGCCCGGGCCTTCTTGCTGTCGAGCTTACGGTCGGCTGGGAGGACGAGCAGCACGAATTGGTCGCCGGCTTTCACGACGAGAGCCTTGGCCCCGCTCGAAAGTGGTGCCCCGCGGACAGCGGCCGCCTCTTCGCTGGTGAATACGGGGGCGTGGCGAGCGACCGAGAATGAAACGCCGGCAACCGTGAGCGTGCTCGCGACGCGGTCGAAAACGGTGGACATGGTGACACCCAATCGAACCGGGTCGCGGCCGACCCCCTCCGTAGAATACGGCTTTCGTGTGGTCGGAGGGGCTGGGGAACGATGATCGACGTGGCGCTCCTGGGGACCGGCGGCACCATGCCGCTGCCCGATCGGTTCCTGTCGGCGGTCCTGATCCGGTGCGGCGGGCAGCTCGTGCTAATTGACGCCGGCGAGGGTACCCAGGTCAGCCTGAGGAAACTCGGTTGGGGACTCAAGAACGTCGGCACCATCTTGCTGACTCACTTCCACGCCGACCATGTCGCCGGACTGCCGGGCTTGTTACTAACGATCGGCAATAGCGGGCGGACGCGCGAGGAGCCGCTCGTGGTCGCCGGCCCGCGGGGCGTGCAGCGGGTGGTCGAAAGCCTACGGGTGATCGCGCCCCACCTGCCCTACCCGGTTCGGTATCGCGAGTTGACTGGTGACCCGACGGAGGCCCTAACCGTCGGCCCGCTCCGCGTCGTCACTTGCCCGGCCGACCACGACATCGCCTGCCTGGCATACCGGCTAAGTCTGTCTCGCGCCCCGGCGTTTCAACCAGAACGTGCAAAGGCCCTTGGTCTGCCGATCCAGTTGTGGAAGTCACTCCAGCGTGGCGAAACGGTCGAACACGCCGGCCGGCCCGTGAGTCCCAATGAGGTCCTCGGGCCCTCGCGGCCAGGCCTGTCCGTCGGGTATGTGACCGACAGCCGGCCGACCCGCGGCCTCGTCGAGTTCTTCACAGACGTGGACCTACTGATCACCGAGGCGACGTACGGCGACTCGGCCGATCGCCCGAAGGCAATCGAGAACATGCACATGACGTTTGCGGAGGCGGCGACTCTTGGGGCGGCTGCTCGCGCCGGTCAGCTCTGGTTCACTCACTTCAGTCCAGCCTTGCCGAATCCAGACTATTTCCGCCGAGAGGCCGAGGCGGTGTACCCGGACGTGGTCATTGGGCGAGAACACCTGACTACGACCCTGGCCTACGCAGATTAGTACCGGATGAGAGATTTCGGTTGACAGGAAGCGGTGAGCTGGTAATGATGCGATTGGCGGCGGGCGGGTCATACCGTCCCTGTCCGACCTCTTTTCATACTGCCCTGGGACGACCGATCGGCCGTCCCAGGGCTGTTGTCTTTACCGAACCGACCAAACACAAACGGCCCGCCCGGTCTCTCCGGGCGGGCCGTTTCATGTTCTGAAACACTGCTCAGGCTCGCATGTCGGCCAGAGTCAAATATAGGCTCGCCAGGTGGTGCCAGGCACTCGCCTCGGACAGCCCGGTAACGGCGGTCCGCAGATGATCGCGGGCCTCGGTCGGGCGGCCAAGAAACAGCGACGCCATCCCGCGGTTGAACCGGACCGGAACGCTGTCCGGCAGTCTCGCCCACAAGTCGGCGGCCTTGGCATATTCGCCGCGGTGCCACAGCAAGGCGGCCTCCTCGTTCGCCAGCACCGTCTGCCATTCGGCCCCGACCGAACTCTTCAACTCGGCCAGAGTCGCGGCCGCCCGGTCGAAGTCGCGGGCGGCCCGGTAATTGGCTGCGGCGATCAGGGCGTGCGGCAGGTCCCCGGCCTGAACGTGCCGGGTGCCCCATTTGAGCAGCCCCGTCGACACCGGAGTGTTCTCGGTCGGCTCAGGGAGCAGGTCGCCCAGGTTCGTCGTCTGTAGCAAATTGCCCAGTTCCCGCACCCGCTGCGGGTAATTGGCGAGGGCGAACGGCAGGGCCGCGACGCCGTCCTGCCGAGCGACCAGCCCACCCCAATCCGTCGGGGCCGGGATCGGTGAGGCGGTCCGGCCGAACGCGCCCAGCACCTCAAGCGACTCCTGCCAGGCCAGCCGCGGTTCGGCCCGATACCCGACCGACACTTCGTGGGGCGAAACGTCTCCGAGCGCATCCGCTGCGGCAGTCAGGGTTTCAGCGTCCTCGGTCCGGCTCAGAAAGCCGGCCGTCAGGGCGGCCAGGGTCGGAGGCGTGGACGGAGAACGGGTGGTCATGCAATCCCCAGACAATACGGTCGTTGTCTGAAGAACGGACGGGTAGTTGATACTTGCGCGGACCAACACAGTTGACTGCATCGAAATGCAACAGCCCGTGAAGGTTGTTTGGTTACAATAACAACATTGGCACAAGATGTTATCCTAACAAGCTTTACGAACCAATCAAACGTGCATCCTTGGTTCGAAGGGGGTGTGCCACGGTTGAAATGAAATGCGAGCAGGCCAATAAACGAGGTCGGAGACGCGACCTGTTGAGTCGCGCCTCCGTCCCGAATCAAACGAGCTATTGCTTCTTCTCTTTCGGATCTTCCTTGTCCTTCGGGTCTTCCTTCTCCTTTGGCGGCGGGACCTCGTCCTTCGGAGCCTCGACCGGCTTCGGGACGTACCCCTTGAGGCGGTCGCCAGTCGCCTTGCGATCAGCCTTCAGGACGCCCTGGGCAGCCAGTAAGCGGGCCCGTAGGTCAGCGTCCTCAGTCGCCGGGATCGAGTTCACGATGGCATCCGCCTGCGGGTCGGTCACGAAGCGGCCGAACTTCTGGATGTGCTCTACCAAAGCGGTGGCCGCTTGGGCTCGGATCGCGACCGGCCGCTCCAGGGCGACCGCCAAGTTGGCCAGGTCGAGCTGGCCATCCTTACTGGGCAATCGGACGATGGCATCAATGGCGTAGGGGGCCAGTTCGTCCGAGGTCAGCCCCAGCCTCAGGGCCGCCAGGGCTGGCTCAACCGAGTAGCCGGTGATCTCACCCACGGCCATCTTCCGCAGCCAGATGACGGCGGTTTTGGCATTCTCTTTCTTCTCGGCCGGCGACAGGAGCGGAGCCTTGGGATCGGTGGCCTGGGCGAGCTGCTCCTTGAATCCTGCCTCGGTGAACACGGCCGGGACGACCCGGACATTCGGGAAAGCCGTCGCCCAACGGTTCAGCCGACTCTCGATGTCCGGATCGCGGACGGGGGGCATCGCCGGGAGTTTCGGGGCAACCGGGTCCCAGAACGAGTCCCACAGCTTGTTGAACGCCGCCAGCCGGTCTGCCGGTAAGCCGCCTTCATACCCGGCCGTCAGCTTCATCAGGTTGACGATGCGGGTCGCTTCGGCCCGCGAGGGCAGGTCCTCGGTCTTGATTCGCGGTTTGAGCGTAGCATTCGGAGCGTCTCCCAACTCATCTCGAATCAGCGGCGGAAGCAGCTTACGGAGGACAATCCGCTCCTCGTCCAGAAGCTGTCTGGCGAACACGGAGATCAGCTCAGGGGCGAACGTCTGGAGCGAGAAGTAGGCGATCCGGTCGTTCATTTCGGGGGTCAAAGTAAACCCGGCCTTTTCGACCGCCGCGCTCATTCGTGCAACCTGTGCCTTGTGGCGGCCGGTCATTAGCCGGTGCATTTCCTCTGGCGAGTGCGGTGCCCGCTCGACCAGAGATTTGTTGCCGTCCGGAGGGATGTCGATGAAGGGATTCTCGACCAGGTCCTCGAAGGCGACAACGCAAGCGAGACGGGCAATGGCCGTCAACAGATTAACCGGGGTGATCCCCTCGCTGGACGCCACCAGCATGATCGGCAGTGTGCGGGCCCGACGGTCGGCCCGGAGTTGCGGAAGGAGGTCCGGCAAGATCGGGTCGGGCAGGTGCTGGTCGACCAGTACGATGTCGATGTCGGCCTTTTGTTGAACGCGGGTCATCAACTGCCGGCCGCTTCGAACAACTTCGACGTCAAAACCGAGCCGCTGTAGTAGGGCCGCGACCCCGTCCGCTCTAACCGCGTCCGGGTCGCCGATGAGGGCCTTCTGTTTCGGGGCGCCCTCGTCGGGTAGCGCGGACAGGGTCGCCGCCAGGATTTTGACGATCTGCGCATTATGCCCGTGACTGACGTTGTTGGGCAGCCGGAGGAGCGCGTCGGCGACGGCGAACTGGACACGTGGGTCTGGATACTCAAGTGCCTTGACCAGCAATCCGGGCCGCTGAATCGTTCCGGACTTGTCCCCCGCCTTACCGGCGGGCCGGCCGGCCCGGCCCTCTGCCCTTGCGCCGAGCACGCGCACGACATTTAACACCACCGGGGTCTTCTTTTCGCGGATCGCTTCGTCTAAGAGGTCGACGAGCATGTCAAACGGAGCGGTCGCGAGGGCGGCATACAACTCCGGTGCGTCCTTGGCGGCAAGGCGGCCGCCGGTCCGAATCGCCAGGTGCTCGATCGCGATACCCAGAAACACCTTTTGAGCGCCGGCGCTGTCTGGCTGGATGTCCAGCGCCCATCGGGCGTACTTGAGCCCATAGTGTTCGACCGCCTGGTCACGCGTCATCGCGACTTCGCGGACCGTTTTGCCGTCCCACACCCAAACATTGTGGGCAGGCTGTCCGGCGGCATCACCCGGCAGTTTTGACAGATTGGATGTGCCCTCGTAGAACTTGCGGGCATAAGCGGTCAACTGGCCGGGCGCAGTGCGCAGTTCCAGGTCCTTTTCCTGGGCCGGGTCTCGAAGAGTCGCCTCGACGATTCCGTCACGGGCCCGGGCCTTGACCTGGTCGGTCGCGTCGCCCTTGCCGTACAGATACCAGAGCGTGGGAACCGGGTCGGAGTCTGCCTGGAGGGTCAGAGCCCGGAAATCCGATCGGTTCCGAAGCGCTCCGATCAGGTCGAGTTGAGCCGACGTGTCGGCGTTGGGCAGGTAGGCAATGAAACCGGGGACTGTGTCCGCACCGAGCAGCGGGATGGCGGCGAGGATCGCAGACCGGACTTCGTCCGTCAAACGTTCCGACAGCATTGCCGCAAGCACTGGCGGGACTGCCTTGCCGCTACGTCGCAACTCGTTCAGCGCGAAGGATGATTCCTCGGCCGTCCCGGCCAGGTTGTTGGCAAACCGCCGGATCCTGTCCGGGTTGCTCAGCTCCTTCTCCATCGCGGCGCTGATCTTGGTGATCAGCGTTTCGACGTTGGCTTTGGCCCCGTCATTCCGCTTGTCGCCTTCCCGGGGGTCGACGGGATACCAACGGGGTACATTTCGCAGTCGAAGGAACTGCCCCATCCCGCCTGCCGTGCCTGGCGGCGGCTTGTCAACCAAATCGAACAGGGTCTTGTCGTCCGGGTTCTGGTCGAGCAGTCCTTTGATCCGCTCGGCGGCCCGCTCGAAGCTGCCGGTCCGCAGCTCAAACTGTGCGGCCCGCCAGAACTCCGGGACCGTTTTGGGGGTGGCGTAGAACTCGGAGTCCGTTTGGCCGGAAGCGGCCAACGGAATCAGAGCCAGAAGGGGGAGGGCGGACAGGAGTCGGCGGGCCACGGGGTGCCTCCGGGGGCGGGCATGCCGGCGCGCAAGCCCTCACCCCCAATTCAACACACCGCGTCAAGGGTTGCAATCCTCTTCTGCCCGGACCAGGTCGGCGTACGTCTCCCGACGACGGATCAGGCGGTGCGTGCGGCCTGTAACGAGCACCTCGGCCGCTCGACACCGGCTGTTGTAATTCGAACTCATGGCCATTCCATAGGCCCCGGCACTGAAAGTCGCCAGCAGGTCCCCCCGGGCCACCCGTGGCAGGTTTCGGTCTTTCGCCAGAAAATCGCCGGATTCGCACACCGGACCGACCACGTTCTGAGGGAACGTGTCTGAAATGGGGACCTCATAGTCCGCGGGGGGGGCCGGCAGCCCGGCCGCGGGGGCCACCGGCCAGATACGGTGGAACGAGTCATACAGGGTGGGGCGGATGAGGTCATTCATCGCCGCGTCCTGGATGATGTAGTGCTTGCCCCCGGACTCCTTGGTAAAGATCACTCGACTCAGTAGGAGCCCAGCGTTCCCAACGATGAACCGGCCAGGCTCCAGTACGAGCTGACATTTGGTTTCCCGCACGGCCGGCAAGATGACCTCCGCGAAGGCACTCGCAGGGGCCGCCTCCTGCTTGCGATAGTGGATCCCGAACCCACCCCCCATGTTGAGGTACTGGACCGGGTGCCCCTGCTTTCGCAAGGCGGCGATCAGCTTGACCCCCTTCTCAACCCCCTGCCGATAAGGCTCGACCGACAGGATCGGCGACCCGAGGTGCATGTGCAATCCAACCACCTGCAGGTTCGGGTGCCCGACCACGCCCCGGGCGACATCCAGGATCGTCTCGATGTCCAAGCCAAACTTGACGCCCTTCACAGACGTATCGGTCTTGGCATGTGTCTTAGGCGGCAGGTCCGGGTTGACTCGCAAGGTCGCCTGTGCGACCTTACCCATCGATTTCGCGATCGCTCCGAGCGTGTGCAGTTCCTGTTCGCTCTCAACGTCAAAAAACAAGATGTCGGTTTCGAGCGCGTACCGCATTTCGCCGTCCGTCTTGCCCACCCCGGCGAAGACGATCTGCTTCGGGTCGCCACCAGCCTTCAGGGCTCGGTACAGTTCGCCCCCGGACGTGACGTCGAACCCGGACCCGTGCTCCCGCATCAGCCGAGCGATATGGATGTTGCCATTCGTCTTGATGCTGAAACACAGGACCGGTTTCGCCTCCGCGAAGGCCGTTTGTATTTGGTTGAGATGGTGAAGTAGCGTCGCCTGGCTGTAGACGAACAGCGGCGTGCCGTACTTCTCCGCCAACTCGGTAAGGGGAACGTCTTCGCAGTGCAAAACGCGGTCGAGATAGTGAAAATGGTCCATAGGTGCATGGTTAGGTCAAGGGAGGTCGAACGAACTTGCCGTCAGGGCACGACTGGGGCCGGCGGTTTGCTCCGGGCCACGAAATCGTTGGCCACGAACAACACCGGTTCGCCAAGCACGAGGTTGTACACCGGGGCTTCGCGAATAGTGACGTCGACGGACTTCACGGTAGCGGCAGCGCGCTCCCCCTTGGCCCAGACGTAGATCCGTTCGCCGGCCCTCAACTCGCCCGCTGGGCGGACCTTACCATCGGCCATCGCGAGAGGTTGTGTTGTCGTGGTGATGAGCGTCTTGCTGTCGATATTCACCTCAACAAGGCGGTTCCTGGTCATGAACATCGCGGCGACCTTGCCTTCGCCCGGCTTTCCGTCCGGTCCGACCGTGGTGACCCTGTCGCCGGCCCGCAAGTCTTCGATGCGGCAGGTACCGCCGGGCACCCGAACTTCGGTCCCCGACGGGAAGCAGCCGGGATGGCAAGGTGGCGGCGGCGGCCGCACCTCGGGCTGGGGCCCCTGCATCGACACCAAGGTACGGTTCTTTCCTTCCTTCGTTGCCCAAAGGAACCGGGCATAGCTCCAGCCGGCCCGTGATTCGTGAGCCAGAGAGAGCTTGCTGACAATCTTTGGACCGGTGATCTCGAAGAGCTGCCATTCCGATTCCACCGCCGGGGCTCCCGGCCGGCCCTCGGATAGCATCTTCTTGGTTCCGACAAGCTTCACAGTGCATTCGAGCTTCACCGGCGGCTCGGCCTTGATCGTAATGGGAAAGCCATACTCGTCGATTGGATTCGGAGTGGCATCAAGGATGAGGGTCCCAGTCCCCTCCCCCTTGTTGTTGACTTTGAACTCGAGCTGAATCCGGCGGACACCGGAGTCGCACTCGGCCATTGGCAGGCCGCGGCCGTCGACGGTCCCCTTGAGTTCGGTGGGGGGCCGGTCCGAGTCATCGGCGAGCGCGGGCGCCAACAACACAAGACTGAGTGCAACTGTGAGACGCATGGTCGGGTCTCCTCGTCTGGGAGTCATCCTATCGCGCTTCGATCGCCTCAAGCCAGTCGATCCTTCCAGTCCGCCAGTTGACGCTGGACTTGAGCAGGGGCTGTCGAGCCGTAGCTCTGAAATGCCCTGACCGCGTTCTGGACGCCGAGGACCGCGGCGACCGCCCCTCCCTTGCCCGGCAGAACAGCGTCAAACCGCTCCCGCGGGAGGTCGGCCAATCGACAGCCCTTCGTTTCACACTCCTTGACGAGGCCACCGACCGACTCGTGGGCCGTCCGCATCGGAACGCCATTGGCGATCAGGAATTCCATGAGCGTGGTGGCATCCAGAAACCCGGCATCGAGTCGGGCCGCGATGCTCTCGCGTCTGAGCCGGGCTTTAGCCACCAATGGAGCCGCGACTTCCAGCGCTCCCGCGATCGTGTCGTAAGAATCGAAGATCGCCGGCTTGTCCTCCTGAAGGTCGCGGTTGTAGGCCATCGGGAGGCCCTTCAGCAGCACAAGCAAGTGTTGAAGGTGGCCAATAACGCGGGCCGTCTTTCCGCGCGTCAACTCCAGCACGTCCGGGTTCTTCTTGTGCGGCATGATGCTCGAGCCGGTACAGAACTCGTCCGGTAGTTCGATGGCATCAAACTCCGTCGTCGTCCAGAGAATCCATTCCTCGGCCCAGTTGCTCAGGTGGACGGCCACAAGCGACAGGCAGAAGACGAACTCGGCGGCGAAGTCGCGATCGCTCGACGCATCCAGACTGTTCCGACAGACCTCGGCGAACCCGAGCTGGTCGGCCACCGCCTGCCGGTCGATTGGAAGCGACGTCCCGGCCAGGGCGGCGACACCGAGCGGCAGCACATTGACCCGCCGTCGGCAGTCCGTCAATCGGTCGCGGTCCCGTTGGAACTTCTCGACGTACGCGAGGAAGTAGTGGGCCGCCAGGACCGGCTGAGCCCGCTGGAGGTGGGTGTAGGCCGGCAGGACCACGTCCCGTTCCCGGTCGGCCAGGCCGAGGAAGGCCCGCTGAAGCTTGACCAGACGCGCGTCCAGATCGTCGATCGCGTCCCGCACCCAGAGCTTGACGTCGGTCACCACCTGGTCATTGCGGCTCCGGGCCGTGTGGAGCTTACGGCCGAGGTCGCCGAGACGGCGGATCAGATCGGCCTCGATATGGGTATGGATGTCCTCGAGCGACGTCCGGTAGTCCATGCGCCCCGCCTCGATGTCCGCCTGGATGGCGGCGAGGGCACCCACGATCTGCTCTGCCTCACTTACTGTCAGGATCCCGCAACCGGCCAGCATGCGCGCGTGAGCTTGGCTGGCCCGGACGTCTTGCGGGTAAAGCCGGCGGTCGAAGCTGATCGACTCGGTGAATTGTTCGACCAGCTTGTCGGTCGGGGCGGCAAACCGCCCCCCCCAGGTCTTCTGGCTCATCGCGGGCCCGCACGGGCAAATGGCAACGGGGGCCGCGCTGCCGGACACCGGCGGCGGGACGGCCCCCGCGAAAGGACACGTTTTATGGAACCGCCGGTCCGGCGTCCGGCATGCCGGCCGATTGTGAAGATCTGGCACGCCCGGCATACACGGTACTTTTTTCTTAACCTCCCTAACCCGAACAACCGAATTACCCGCTACTACCCGTACATTCGCGGCGAGGGAGCCATGCGCAAGAGGCAATGGTCGGCCACTCTGATGGCCCTCGGACTCGTGGGGGTGTTTGGCTCATCGATTTCGTCGGCCCAGACAATGAGTCGGCCGGCCACTCCGACGTTCCCGTACAACCTGCCGCCAGCTCCACTGCCTGCGGCCAGCCCGGTCTCGACAACGCCGGTCGCCGGCCCCGCCCTCCCGGCTGCGGGCCCACTAGCGGGGACGATCGTGCAGGCGCCGCCACTGATGGCCCCCGCCCCGCCCGTGCGGACGACCGTGTTCGCGGACCCACAGTCGGCCCCACCGATGCCCGCCCCTCCGATGACGATTCCGGGTTCACCCGTGCCGGCGTCGGTCACCCCAATGCCCGGATCGACTGTCGGTCCAACACCGGCGGCGATTCAGACATCGCCGGCCTTACCACCGACCGGAACGACTCCGGGCTCGGCCCCAGCGACGACCGACTCGGGCGGAGCGCCACCTCTGGTTCCCGCCGCCGCTACGGACCAGATCAAATTCACGTTTAAGCCCGGCGACGAGCATCTGCTCAACTGGGACTACGGCAATGGGCTGTTCAAGTTTTACGTTGGCGGTCGGCTCCAAATCGATGCGGTGTGGTATCGCGGCGACGACGCCCTCACCGCCTCGCGAACGGCCGGCGGCATCGGCCGGCTGGACGACGCTACCAACTTCCGTCGGGCCCGGTTCGAATTCGGCGGGACGTTCTACAAGAACATCGAATTCTTGATGCAGTGGGACTTCATCAACACGTTCAATGCCGAGCGGACCGGAAACACGCTTGCCGCGAACACCCCGGCCCCGACTGACATGTGGGTGACGTTCAAAGACGTCCCCTGGCTGGGGAACGTTCGGATCGGCAACCAGAAACCTCCAATTAGCTTTGAGCACCTGACCAGCAGTCGGTTCCTGAACTTCATGGAGCGGTCACTCGGGTTTGACGCCTTCGTCGAGAACCAGAACAACGGGTTCGAGATGGGCATCAGCGCGTATGACACATACGCGGACGAGCGCGGGACCTGGGCCGTTGGTGTGTTCAAGAACACGCGCGGCATCTTCGGCTGGAACGTCGGCGACGGGGAATACGATGTGACCGCCCGGATCACCGGACTGCCGATCTACGAGTCCGACGGGGCGACCCTCGTCCACCTCGGTCTTGGGGCCAGCCACCGCGACCTGGACGACGACGTGGATCGGATTCGGGCCCGCACCGAACTGCGGAACGGTCCGGCCGTTTTGCACAACATCGTGGCCGAGGTGCAGACACTCGGCAGCTCGCGAACGCAGGTCAATCCAGAATTCGTGGTCGTGTATGGCCCCTGGACACTGCAATCCGAGTACCAGCGGGTGTGGGTCGCCGACGCGACCACCCCGTTCACTGGGAACGGCCCGCGGACGAATCATGGCACGGCCCAGTACCAGGCGGGGTACGCCGAACTGTTGTACTTCCTGACCGGCGAGCACCGGTACTACAACCGCAAAACGGCTGTTTTTGGCCGGGTCACACCGAACGAGAACTTTACCGGATTCGGCATGGGGGACGATTGCACCTCTTGCGGCGGACTCGGGGCGTGGCAGATCGGCGCCCGCTACTCGTGGATCGACCTCGACAACGCCGGGATCCAGGGCGGCACAGTCCATGACGTGACGCTGGGGCTGAACTGGTTCCTCAACCCATACATGAAGTGGCAGTGGAACGTCGAGGCGCTCTACCGAAACGCCCCGAACCAGGCACACGACGGCTGGGCCTACGGCTTCGGGACGCGGATCGCTTTTGATTTCTAACGAACGTAGATCGCGGACTTCAGAATGCGGAACCTCATCCATTCCACATTCTGAGTTCCGCGTTATCTCAAACCGAGGTCCTTCAACTGTCGGGTGTCCACGGGAGCCGGGGCGCCTGTCATCACGTCACGGGCCTTGGCATTCTTGGGAAATGCAATCACGTCGCGGATGTTGGTCGTTCCGGCCAGTATCATCGCCCATCGGTCCAGGCCGAAGGCAATCCCGCCGTGCGGCGGCGCCCCAAACTTCAGTGCGTCGAGCAGGAACCCGAACCGGGCCCGAGCTTCGTCCTCCGGCATTCCGAGCATGGCGAACACGCGAGATTGGACTTCCGGGGAATGGATCCGGATGCTCCCGCCGCCAACCTCGTATCCGTTCATCACCAGGTCGTAAGCCTTGGCCTTGACCCGACCGGGATCACTCTCCAGGAATGCCAGATCCTCGTCACGCGGCGAAGTAAATGGGTGGTGGAGGGCCACCCACCGCCTCTCCTCGTCGTCGAACATGAACGAAGGGAAGTCGACCACCCAGAGCAGGTTGAAATGCTCGGCGCGGACCTGGAACGGTCGCGGGGCTCGTTTCTGGTCCTTGGCTGCCTTTTCCTCGGCCGCGTCCCATTCGGCCTTCTCGTCCCACCAATGTCGATAGAGCTTGAGTGCTGCCCCCAGGTGCGACCGTAGGGCCCCGAGTACGTCACAGACGACTGCCTCCTTGTCGGTTCCGAACAGAACGAGGTCGCCGTTCTGAATATTGAGTCGCTCCTTAAGCGCCTGGCGGACCGGCTCGGGACACGACTTCTCCAGAGCCCCGGCGAGCGATCCGGTGAATTTGTCCCCCTCGTATTTGAACCATGGCAGGCCGCCGGCCTTGTAAGTCTGAGCAAGCTTTAGCAGCTCGCCCTTGTTCAGCACCGTGTTTGAGAACTTGTCCGCTCCACCCTTGGCGTTTACCGCCCGCACGACCCCGCCGTTACCCAATGCGTTCTTGAAGACCGGCATGTCCGTCTGGCCGGCCAGGTCGCTGACGTCTACGATTTCCATCCCGAACCGCATGTCCGGCTTGTCCGAACCGTAAGTTCTCATCGCGTCCGCGTAGCTCATTCGACGGAACGGGGTCTGGACCTTGACACCGACGCACTTCTCGATGACCTCCGCGCTCAGCCCCTCGATGACCCGGAACACGTCATCCATTTCGACGAATGACATTTCCAGGTCGAGCTGAGTGAACTCCGGCTGGCGGTCGGCCCGCGTGTCCTCGTCGCGCAAGCAGCGGGCAATCTGAAAGTACTTGTCGTACCCGGCGACCATCAGCAGTTGCTTGTAGAGCTGTGGGCTCTGCGGCAACGCGTACCACTCGCCGTGGTAAAGCCGGCTCGGGACTAGGTAGTCGCGGGCCCCTTCCGGGGTGCTCTTGCCAAGTAGAGGGGTCTCGACCTCCAGGAACCCCTGAGCGTCCAGATTGTCTCGGATTGTCTTGCAGAGCCGGTGGCGAAGCGCCAGCGTGTCGTGCAACGTCTTCCGCCGCAGATCGAGAAAGCGGTACTGGAGCCGAACATCCTCGTTGGCCAGGTCATTACCGAACTCGGTCACCTCGATCGGCGGGGTCGGGCAGGCGTTGAGGACGCGAGCCGCCTGCGCCTCGACCTCGACCTGCCCTGTTGCCAGCTTGAGGTTGGCCTTACCCTCCAGGCGCGGGCGAACCTTGCCGGCGACGCTCAGGACATGCTCGCGGCCAAGACCTTCTGCCACCAACTTCAGTTCGGGCGCGTCGGACTCGAAGACGACCTGGGTGATGCCGTACCGGTCGCGGAGGTCCACGAACACCTGGTTGTTGTAACTGCGGTAGGTGTTCACCCAGCCGTTCAGGGTGACGACCTGGCCCACATGGGTGTTGCGCAGTTCGCCGCAGGTGTGGGTCCGCTGCCAGTCGGCCATTGAAAGGGCCCTTTCGCGTGTTTGGGAAATGGGTTGTTATACGAGAGGGGTTGGACGCAAGGCGGGTTCAGCGGAACTGCGAACGCCGGTAACTACTGGCCTAATACACGGGTGGGCGTGGGACGGCTCTAGGGGCAGAAGGCCGGGCGGATTCTTCGGCGCCCGGCCCGCCCTGAAAACGCGTGAGGCCGCGGCACACGGCCGCGGCCCCGCTCGTTTACCTTTCGACCATCAAGGGACGGTCGTCACTGGCCCTCCGGTCGAGAAACCCCACGGAATCATGTTGAATAGAAGGAGTACCAACAGCACCACTAACAGGAGGCCGAGGACCCCGCTCGGTCCGTAACCCCAGTTGCGACTATGGGGCCAGGACGGTGCCGCCCCCACCAGTAGCAGAATCAGGACGATTAACAGAATCGTGCCCACGACGTTCTCCTTTTGTGTCACACATTTCGGTCCGCCAACGACTTTCGCGATCCAATGCAGGGTCCGTGCCAATCACCAATGTTGCCTTCCGATGTCCGATCATTTATGCCTGGCACCGGGGTTGCAACCCGGAGACTCACGAGGCCCATGGTCGTCATTACGGCCGGGCCAATTCTCCGACGGAGGCATCTCGTGGCGACACGTAAGACAACCAAGACGGACAAGAAAGTCGACCTGCCCCCGAAAGGCCCGCGGAATGCGGACCCAATAACCGATGCGCCGGGCGCCCACCCGATTGAAACTGGTATCGGCGCCGGCCTGGGCGGGGCCGCGGCCGGGCTGGCGATCGGGGCCGTCGGCGGGCCAGTGGGAGCCGTGATCGGTGGGATCGTCGGTGGGGCCGTGGCCGGCGGCCTGGCCGGAAAGGGGGTCGGCGAATTGATCGACCCGACGACCGAGGACGCGTGGCTCCGTGAGTACTTCGGTGCCCGCACGAACCACAAGGTGGGCGTGACCCACGAACATTACCGCGACGCGTACCGGTACGGGCTCACAGGCTCGGAGCGGCATAGCGGCCGGCGATTCGAGGACGCCGAGCCCGATCTCCGGGGTGGTTGGGACACGGCCGGCGGGACCTCGACGATGGCCTGGGACGACGCCCGCGATGCCGTCCGCCATGCGTTCGACCGGGGCACTCGGATGCGCGCCGAGACGGGGGCGACCATTTCGGCCGCTGGTGACCGGACCGGCATGGCGTGCGATCGGCCGGTCACTCATTCGACGGGCAGCGGGAAGGTGTGACCAACGATGATGTAGAGACCGAACGGGCCGGCGGGCAACCGGCGGCCCGCTTCCATTTCTGACAGACTTACCGGTCCTCGGTTACGCGCTTCAACGACCGGCGGATCATCCCAACAACCGTCCACCCGCTGAACATGCCGAGTACGTAAGCTGCCCCCAGCAGCGCCGGCAGCGGATAAGTGTCTTTCCATTCGAGGAACTTGATCTCGATCGCGTCGCGGTTCTGAACGGCAAAGGCTGCCAGCGCTCCCGCGAAGAGCAATAACAGGATGAAGTAGAAGAGGCGCATGGGGTCTCTCAATGTGGAATGGGGCGAGGAACGTCACCGGACGCCCCTTGCCCCATTGTTAATACCGTTAGGGCAGCGTTTGCCAGCCTACTTGGCCGCCCGCGTGAAGCGGTAGATGCCCTTCCCGGTCGGTGTGTAGGTCATGAAGTAGACGTCCCCCGCCTCGTCCTCGCCAAACGACATGACCGGCTTGCCCGGGTCGGGGATCGACCGGTGGGCGACGACCCGCTTCGCTTGGTCGTCGTACTTCAGGGCCCAGAGCTTGTTGGTGACGTAATCGGCATGCAAGTAATGCCCCTGCAGTTCTGGCAGACGGGTCCCGCGGTAGACGGTCCCTCCGGTAATCGACTTGCCGATGTCGTGATGGTACTCCCATATCGGATCGATGTATTCCGGCCGCGGGCCGGTCCCCTTGGCTCCGAACGGGTGCAGGCCTTCTCGGCGATTCCAGCCGTAATTGCCGCCCGACGTCAAAAGGTTGATCTCCTCCCAAAGGTTCTGCCCAACGTCGGCACACCACAGGACCCCGGTCTGCCGATCGAAGGCGATCCGCCAGGGGTTTCGTAACCCGTAGGCAAAAACCTCCGGCCGGGCATCCTTCTTGCCAGCGAACGGGTTGTCCTTCGGGATTGCGTAACCCTTCCCATCGTCCTTGTGGTCGACGTCGATTCGCAGAACCTTGCCGAGCAGCGTGTTCACGTTCTGCCCATTCTCGTGCGGGTCGTTGGCCAGGCCGCCGTCGCCGAACACGATGTACAGCTTCCCGTCCGGGCCGAACACGATGGTCCCGCCGGCGTGGTTCCAGTATGGCCGCTCGACCTTGAGGATCACCTCCTCGGACATCGGGTCGGCCCGGTCGGGGTCGTCCTTGCTCACCTTGAACCGGCTTACGACCGACGTCAGCCGCTTCGGGTTGTAGTAGACGAAGAACTCGCCGTTCTCCTTGAACTTGGGGTGGAAAGCGAGGCCCAGAAACCCCTCCTCGTTCTCCTTGTCCTCGTACCGCACCTGTTTGCGGATGTCGAGGAAGACCTTCGTCTTCTTGGCCGCCTGGTCGTTCGGGAAGACGTGGATCTGCCCGTGCTGGTTGGCGACGAAGACACGATTCGAGCCGTCCCCGCCGTGCGTGAGAACAATCGGGCGCAGCGGAACGAGCTTGCCATTGACCTCCGGTTCCCATCCCGCCCAGTCCAAGTTCGGGAACGCCAACTCGGTGGACGACGGCAGCGGGCTAAAGTCGATCTCGGCCCCCGGGATCTTTGGCTCGAAGACCGTCAACGTCCCGGCCTTCATGCCCGGGACAATAAGCCGATTCCGCTTGGCGTCGAAGCAGAGATCGGCTGCGGCCTGGAAGCCGTCGGCAATAAGGACCGGCTTTGCCCCCGGTCGAGGGATGGCCCAGACCTTTCCCTCCCGCCAACTGCTGACGAACAGCCGGCCCCACGGGTCGTACGCCAGCCCATCGCCCCCAGGCAACCCCTCGGCGACCCTCTCGGACGACCCATCGGCGATCTTCATCCGGTGCAATTCGCCGGTGTGCATATCAACGAACAAAAGATGATTCAGGCTGTCGTGCAGGAGGCCGTTCGGGAACTTGACGTTGGCGTTTTTTTTCACGTCGGCCACGAGAGTGACCTTGCCCTTTGGGTCGATCCGGAAAATGGCCCCGCCACTACCGTCGAGCTTTCCGGAGTCGCTGACGAACACAGTTCCCTGCTCGTCAATGGCAACGTCGTTCAAAAACACCGGCGAGATCGGGAACGCCTTGTCGTCGGCCAGTACGCTGACCTTGCCCTTGGCGTCGATGCGGACGACCTTCGTGCGGTCGGCGACGAAGAACGAGCCCTTAAAGGTTGCGATCCCTTTGGGATCGTCGAGGCCGGTGGCGAACGGGATCACCTTGTCGCCGTCGATGGCAACGACGGACCCATCACCGGCCTTGTCAAGGTCGCCGATCACAGTCACGTAGACCCGGCCGTCCATGCCGACGCACGTCGATTCCGGGTTCTTCAAGCCCGTGACGAGCGGCTTCGGGGGCTCGGCTGAGCGGACGACAGCCGCAACGAGAAGCGCAGCCAGCATGGGCCAGAGGGAGCGGGTCAAGGTAGCGTCTCCGCGAAAGGTATGGGCGGGCCGACGGCCTCGCGGAGTTGTGATATGCAGACGAGGCGAGCCGACCGCCGAATGGTGGTCGGCTCGTTAGCACTCAGTCGCCCGAGCCGACCTCGGTTTCGAAACTCTCGATGAGCAGGCTGGCCTCCGCATCGTGGTGGCCGCGGAGGCCGGCAAGCAGTGCCGAACCGCGTTGATGCAGGTCTTCCTCAGTAGTCGGCGCGCCGGCCGCCTGACGGAAGGCCACGACCTCGCCCAAAAGGGCTACGCCCTCCTCACGGAGTCGGTCGTCTTCGCGGGCCAAGGACATGCGGTGGGCTTTGGCATCCTCGTCTAGAAGGCCATCCGAGCGGTCGAGGTCATGGCCGTGTTCTCGTAGGCCTTGCTCAATTTGGCGCAAGGCCGCTGCCAAGGCCCCCCGGTTGAGCGGGGTCGCTGCGAGCAATCCGGCCAGCTGGTCTAGCTCGATGGCGGTCGGACGGTCGGTGGTTGCGGTCATGGCGTTGCTCCAGGGGTTGCCGTGGATCGCCTTGCGGAATGCAAATCCGGTGCCCGATCGTGTTATCGTCCATATTTGATCGACGATCGTCGCGGCGCCGACTCGACCGAACCATTCGTGGCCGGAGCAGCGGGCGCATCCGCCGCCAGCGCCGGTAGGCATACCACGAATTCACTCCCCTTGCCCGGCCCGTCGCTGGCGGCTCGGACCTTGCCGCCGTGCAGTTCGACCAGGCGCTTAACCAGGGTGAGTCCGACCCCGAGGCCGCCCTGGGACCGGTCAATGGCTGCATCCACCTGGATGAACAGGTCGAACACCGCGGCCAGCATCTCAGGCGGGATACCAACTCCGGTGTCCTTGATGGCCACCACCGCCTCCGCCCCGTCCCGGCGGGCGGTCAGCCAGATTTGCCCGCCCTCCTCGGTGTATTTGGCCGCGTTGATGAGTAGGTTGGTCAGCACCTGGGCCAGCCGGGCCGGGTCACCGCGGACCTTAAGCCCGTCCGGCGGGACCGTCACGTGGAGCGCGTGCTGCTTGCTCTCGATGAATGGACGGCTGGCCTCGACCGCCTGGTGGGTGACGGCGCACAGGTCGAGCGGCTCGACCCGCAGGTCGATCTTGCCTCGGGTGATCCGGGACACGTCCAGAAGGTCGTCAACAAGACGGGTAAGCTGCCGGATCTGCCGGTCGATCACGTCGCGGCCCCAGACGTACTGAGGCGGGGCATCAGACTTGAGCTTCATCACCTCCACAGCATTGCGAATCGGGGCGAGGGGGTTCCGCAACTCGTGGGCGAGCATCGACAGGAATTCGTTCTTCTGCCGGTCGGCCTGCTGGACCTCGCGATAGAGCCGAGCATTGTCGAGCGCAATGGCCGCCCGGCTCGCGAGGTCCTCGGCCGTCGCCCGGTCAGCTTCTGAGTATTCGCGACCTGACGCCCCAAAGGCCAGTGTGAGCACGCCGAGTGTCCGGTCCCGGGCCCGCAACGGCAGCACCACGGCCGACTTCACTCGCGGGACCGGCTCGCCCTCGGCGGTCGGGACCGCCAGGTTCAGCTTCGTGAGTTGCTCCGATTGTCCGCTCGACAGAACGCGGTCCACGGCCGCCCGCAGTTCGTCGACCGGCCCGGCGGGGGCGGTGACGACGAGGGTCCGCACCTCCGTTGACTTTGGGTCCGCCCAAGCTAACTCGGACGTCCATGGCCGGCCGTGTTCGCCCGCGAGCGTCAGGCCCGCCACGTCGGCCAAGGTGGGAACAACCAGCCGGGCCAGCGCCTTGGCCGTGGCCTCGGGGTCGAGTGAGCGGGACAAGGCGCGGCTCGCCTCCGAGAGGAACGCGAGTCGGCGATTGGACTCCTCGGCCGCGGCCCGCTTGGACCGCTCCTCAGCGAGGGCGACCCTCTCCTCGGCCTGCCGGCGGATCTGCTGGTGCATCCGGAACAGGTCGACGAACACCCGGACTTTGGCTCGTAGGATCTCGGGCACGACCGGGGCGGGGATGTAGTCGACCGCCCCTTGCGCGTATCCCTCGGCTTGTTTGACCTCGTCCGCAAACGCGGTGATGAAGATGATTGGCGTATGGGACGAGCGCTTCCGTCGTCGAATCAGCCCGGCTGTCTCGAACCCGTCCATGCCGGGCATCTGGACGTCGAGTAGGATGACGGCGAACTCACGCCGCAGAACCTCTTTGAGGGCCTCCTCCCCAGACCGGGCGACCACCAGGTTTTGACCCAGGTCGTCCAGAATGGACCGGTAGACCAACACCTTTTCGGGCAGGTCATCCACGATCAGGATGTTCGTTTTGTCGGGGTCGTCCGACATGCCTTCACTTCCTGGCCCGGCGGGCGACGGTCTGAATTAGTCTAGCAGGGTGCTGAAGAACGCTTTGTTTGCGGCGTTTTTCTCGAATCTCTTGGCTGGTCGGGTGCCCGATGCACTTGTTGTTGTTTGAGGATCGGCTCGGATCGAACTGGCGATTGCTCGGTTAGCCAGCCATCGGAGCCAGTTGCCGCATCCGGATCAAGTTGAATGCGGCCGCCGACATTTCCAAGAGCTGCCGCAACTTCCACCGCCCCACCACCCGACTTCGACCCATCCCCGCCACCGACTTCAACCACCCAAAACACTCCTCGACCTTCTTCCGGCACCGCTGACTGAGCCGGTATCTCTCGGTATCCCTTCGCCGCTTCATCCGATGACGCGCCCGGACACCGGGGAGTCGCTTCGTGTGCCGCACCGTCTTCGGGTCGACGGGCTCTTTCACCAGCGGGATGTGCGGCTCGATCCGGCGGTGTTCGAGTGTCTCGAAGAACTCACCGTCGTCATAACCCTTGTCGCCCCCCAGCGTGGCGGGGACGCGGCCGTGCGTCGCCTTCAGGTCATCGAGCATGTCCAGGGTCGCCGTTCGCTCGGCCGTTCCGTTGGCCTCCGTGGCGGTGATGGTCAAGATCAGACCATTCCGGTTCTCGGTGAGAACATGCCCCATGTGCGAGAGCTTCGCCTCTTTCCCCGGCCCCTTGCGGTAGAGCTTTGCCTCGGGGTCCGTCCGACTCGCGTGCGTGTCGTTGGTCCGCTGCTGACCGTGGAAGTCGACGTCCGGGTTGCTGGGTTTGAAGCCGTTGCCGTCGGGCGGATTTGGCCCCTCCTCATCGGCTGCGGCCTTGGGCCGGAAACTCTTGGCGCTGGCAAAGCTCTCGATGAGAGTGCCGTCGACGCTGAAGTGCTCGCTGCACAGGTCCTTCGCCAGCGCCTCGGCGACGACCGCGTCGAAGAAGGCGTTCGCGAGGCCATGCGCGTCCAGGCGTTGGCGATTCTTGGTGAACGTGGTGGCGTCGAAGGCGTCGTCGCTGGGCTGCATGTCGAGGAACCAGCGGAACAGCAGGTTGAGGTCGATCTGTTCGCAGAGTTGTCGCTCGCTGCGGACGGAATACAGGGCCATCAGGAGCAAGGCCTTGAGTAACCGCTCGGGCGGCACGCTGGGGCGACCCGTCGCGCTGTACGCCGCATCGAACCGGGCGTGAAGACCGTCGAGAATGCGATCGGCTCGTCGCTTGATGTCGCGAAGCGGATGGTCGGGGCGGATGCGATCCTCAACTTCAAAGGTGTGGAACAGCGGGAATTGCCGATCCGCCTTGCCGCGCATGTCTGACTCCCAGAGGGTGACGGGGGGAGTTTAGCGCCACAAAAACGCCTGGCAACGACCATTTTTCAGCACCCTGCTAGTCCTTTCGCGGGCGGGGCGGATTCGTTTCATTCGCACTCTCACACACCCCCTGGATACGTTCGCACCTTTTCCATCAGGACAAGTTAAGAACCTTGCCTTGATGGCGCTTCGGCCGGAACACATTACCCGCGATCCACTTCCGACCGGCACCAAAAGCGCTTATGTATTTACAATCGTGCGGACGTCTCGGGGCCGGATTGCCGCTCGCGAACGAAACGGCTCTGGCCAGTGACCGCAGGACTCCGATCCTTCTGGGCTCGCCCAGGTTCGTAGACCTGGGCCGACGACCGGGCCTATTTTCGCAGCCACGCCCGCAAGACTGCCAGCAGTTGCTGAGTATCCACCGGCTTGGACAGGTAGTCCCAGGCCCCAGCTTCGATGCATTTCTCGCGGTCGCCCTTCATGGCCTTGGCCGTCACCGCCACGATCGGAAGTTTTTTCAGCTCCGGCACCTTTCGAATCTCCCGCATCGTCTCCATGCCATCCATCTCGGGCATCATGATGTCCATGAGCACGATGTCCACGTGCAAGTCGTCCCGTAGGATGCGGATCGCGTCCCGGCCGTTGTCGGCCGAGACGATCACCATGTCGTGTTCCTCCAGCACCGTCGATAGGGCGAAGATGTTCCGCATGTCGTCGTCGACAATGAGCACCTTCTTGCCGGCCAATACCCGATCTCCCTTGTCCAGGTCGAGCAATCGTTGCCGCTGGCCGTCGGACAACTTGGCCAGTGGCCGGTGCAGGAAGAACGTTGCCAGGTCGAGAAGCACTTCGGGATCGTGGACTCGGCGCACGGTGCACACGTCCGACAGGCGCCGCCAACGTCGGTCCTCGTCCTCCGCGGCCCCGTTACCGTCCGCGGCCACGACCACCGGCAGCCGACTGAACATCCCGTCCGGTTGCGGCAGCACGGCCGCGAGGCCGTCCGGGAACTCGCCGGCGCCAGCGCCAACGACAACGCAGTCCGCATAGTGTTCAGCCAACGTCTTGACCGCGGCCGCCGCGTCCGTTACCGAAGTGACTTCGACGTCAGGCCCGGCCAACCGGCCCATGACCATGTCTCGCCGAGCCGCGTCCGGCTCGACCAGCACGACATGCCGGGCGGGCCGGTCGAGGTAGCGCCGCAGGTGGTCCAGCACCCCGTCCAGCACGTCCCGGCTTTGGATCGGCTTGGACACAAACGCCAGGCACCCGGACATCAGGGCCCGGTCGCGGGAGTCGTCCGTCGAGATCGCGTACACCGGGATGTGCCGGGTCGCCGGGTCTTTCTTGAGCCGCTCCAGCACGCGCCAGCCGTCGATGTCCGGCAGGTGGATGTCTAACGTGATCGCGTCCGGATTGTATTCCCGGGCGAGGGCCAGGGCCGACGCGCCGAGGGCGGTGACGAGGCCCTTGAACCCCTTTTCGCGGGCCGCGTCGAGTAGGAAGCGGGCGAACCCGACGTCGTTCTCGACAACGAGCAACACCTTGTCGCCGGGTCGGATGTCCTCCCGGTCATCGCCGTACTCGTTGACCATCGTCACGGCCGCCGCGGCCGGCTGGTCCGCGGCGGCCGGCGCCGTCGGCTGACCGTTCTTCTCGTACGTCGTCTCCTGGGAGTCCCCCCGCGCCGGATGCAGATCGGCCCGCGGTCCCGTCTGGACCGAGTCACTCGGGACGATCGCTTTGCGGGCAGCTCCTCGGCCGGGTGTGTAGGTGATCGGCAGGTAGAGGTGGAACGTCGACCCGCGGCCCGGGCTCGACGACAGTCGAATCTCACCGCCGAGCAGTCGGGACAGCTCCCGGCTGATCGCCAGGCCGAGACCGGTGCCGCCGTACTTCCGGCTGGTCGACCCGTCCGCCTGTTGGAATGCCTCGAAGATGATCTGCTGCTTGTCGGACGGGATGCCGATGCCCGTATCGGAAACGGCGAAGGCAACAACCTCGCTGGCCCGGTCTTTCCAGCACATTGGGATCCTAAGCTTAGAATTCCACGTGGACAAGTTGTCGCG
>JADMIO010987921.1_pt1 | contig 44207 bp, 50 predicted proteins | sample 8958161 | NCBI WGS metagenome assembly JADMIO01 (sample SAMN16585339, study PRJNA669376) | soil metagenome | isolation source: Crop rotation soil | place: USA: Cullars Rotation, Alabama | collected 2011
GGGCTCCTGCCCCGCCCCCGGAACTCGGATCAGCCATGGACCGCTACTGATCGCGGCCAACTCGTAGCGCACAGAGAAGTACCTCAAGACCCACCAACCAGCAAGGCGATTCCGCCGTCACAACTACAACCGGCACTCTCCCTGTCATGCCGGCCACCAAGCTCGGGTCGCCGCGTCCATTGGCTTTCGAATCGCCGTTCATCCTCAGGCTGAGGGCCGTCAGCGGGTGGATTTGCGCTGGTTCGAGCAGGATTTGGCTAGTGGGCGAACGGGGGGTTCGGTCCCGAAGGAAAACTGATTGCCTGGTGGATAGTGATTGAACGCCGAACCAGCCATGGTACTCTGGCGCTCGAAGTACCTATCTCACAGAACCGGTGTTCCACGTACCCGAGGACTCGCTCATGCCCCGAAGCTCCCTGCTTTTCAGCCAACCCTTTACTCTGGCCATAGTTGTCGGGTCGGTCGGACTGTCAACCCACATCGCGTTGGCTCAGTCTTGGCAAGCGGGAAGTGCAGCCTCCAACGTGAATGGCACCGTCGTCGGGTTGAAGATGTGGGACGCGGATGGCGCGGGAGGAAATCCCGCGGTTCTCGCGGCCATGGGAGTGTTCACCGCTGCCGGCTCCACGTCTCCCGCGAATCACATCGCCACATGGGACGGAACGAACTGGTCCACATTTGCGGGAACTGGGCTTGTCTACAGCGGGACGAGTGGCGGTCTTGCCACCCTGCCGAGCAATAACAATCTATTCGTCGTGGGCACGGGCCTGACATCTGCAAACTCCGTCCCCACCAAGGGAGTCGCAGGATGGGACGGTACCTCCTGGTTCGGCCTTTCCAGCAGTTCCGTAACCGCCCTAGTGGGCATCGGCACGGTGGGCACCGACTCGATTGTGGTAACCGGCGTTTTCACCTCGATCAACGGCGTCCCAGCGAATCGGGTGGCAACGTGGAATCCCACAACCGGGTGGGCAGCCTTGGACGACGGCGTGAACAACGGCATCAGCTCCACCGGGGCCTCCTGTATTGGACTCTCCAATGGAAACATTATCGTCGGCGGCGCGGGCGACTTCACGGGTGTGTCGGGCGGTTCCGGAGCGGGGCCACTTCAGATCAATCGCATCGGCCGCTGGGACGGTTCATGGCACACCATGGGCGCCGGGTTCACCGCGGGGCTGAGCGATGGCGCCCCCGCCGGTTTGGCTCGCTGTCTGCTCGAGCTGCCCAACGGCGACGTGGTAGCCGGGGGCTCAATCCAAGCCTCGGGCTCTACAGCACTCAACAAGATCGGCCGGTGGGACCATGTGACCAACACCTGGCAGCCCTTCGGCGTGGGGATCAACAATCAGTCTTCGCTCAACGTGAACAACCGCGACGTGTACGCGATGGTCCTCATGCAAAATGGCGACCTTGTCGTTGGCGGGGATTTTAATACCGCCGGAGGCGCTACGCAGAACTACATCGCTCGGTGGAACTTCACCACCTCCACCTGGTCTGGTCTGGCGCCCGGCGATGTTGGTCTTGGCGGCCCGGTTCGGTCTCTGGCGGTCCTGCCCAACGGTGACCTGGCAGTAGGCGGGGATTTCCTCACCGCGGGCGGTCAGCCCGCTCAGCGCTTCGCGATCTGGCACGAGCCCGTAGTGGTCGCCACGCCCCCGGTCATCACCGTCCAGCCGACGGCCGACTTCCTGTGCATCTTCCCCGGTGGTGTCGCCGACCTTGCCGTCACCGCCACCGGTCCCGGGCTGACATACCAATGGCAACAACAGGACTTGGGCCCGACCTTCCCCGACTTTATCAACATCACCGATGGCCCCGTGCCGGACATCTTCGGCAACCCGATCTTCACCGCTTCGGGCGCGACCACGAACCACCTGACGCTGACGAACGGCGCGGGCTATGCGCAGGTCTTCCGCGTCGTAGTCAGCAACTCCGCAGGGCATGTCGAGAGTAGCGAGGCGACGGTTTCGTACTGCCACCCCGACTTCAACTGCTCGGGAACCTTGGAGGTATTGGACATTTTCGAGTTCCTCAACGCCTGGTTCATGGGCGATGTCCGGGCTGACTACGACTTCATGAATGGACTCGGCGTACCAGATATCTTCGAGTTCCTCAACGAGTGGTTCCTCGGCTGCTGAGCCGAGGTTTCGCAGACGGACAGCGTTTCTGGCCTCATCGCGCTGCCTCGACATGACCACCTTGGACTTTCGAAGTCCACATCTAAAGGACAGGACGCGAAGAGCGTCTTGTTCTTTTTGTCTGGGTGAACACACGAGCCAGCGTTGTTCCGCGCCCGGTCCCGTCGTCCGCTGGGCGAATCGGGCGGGGGCCGGCGCTGCTGCCAAGTCGTCACGGTGATCTCTGGAGGGTGCAAACAGACAACGGCCCCGGTTTCCCGAGGCCGTTGCCCACGAGACAGAACAGTCATCTAGACAAAAAGCCTCGGCAATGGCCAAGGCCTTTCATCCGTCATTGGAGATCAAGACCGCGGTGAGTATCGGTCGGGTGCGACGTGCACTTTGGTTAGCCTCCTACTTCGCCGTGTACCGCCCCCGCTCGACGCGCTTGAACTTCCCGCTGTTGATCAGGGTCTGGTTCACGATAGTGCGGAAAGAAGGCGAGGTGGTCTGGTACCCGGCCCTCTGCACGGCCTCGGAGACCTCAGTCACGCTCATGGTCTTGCTTTCCAGAACCTTTGCGAGGGCATCGACCAGGTTCATCTCGTTCTTCGGGCGCTTGCGGCCGACAATGCCCCCGCCTCGCGCCGAACCGCCGTGCTCGCGGATCTTCTCTTCCAGCCCGGCGATCTTCGTCAGCAGCCGCTCGCGCTTCCGCACCAGGGTTCCCACCCCGCGCTCGCGCCGGCGCAATTCCCGCTGAAGATCACCCACCGACAGCCCTGCCAGAGATCCGTTCCTCGCCATGGAGAAGCTCCTTAACTTGGTTGCGACCGCTAGGCCGCGGGGAGAAACCGTAGCCGTCGCGGGCGGCGTGAGTTGGCGGAAACGGGCGCGGCAGGGGGCGGTGCGGGGGCGGCGGCGCGCCACGGGCCAATGTCCGCCGACTGGCGCGAACGTGGCGGGCGGGCACGCCACGTGCGCCGTCATGCGTGAGCAGGAGTTCCCCTGCATCGCCCGAGCCACCTGATGCTGGGTAGTTCGCACGCGGCGCGCTGCAAGGCATTCCCTTGATCTGACGGCATGTCGCCCAACTCCGCCAGCACGCCTTGCAACGGGGCGCGGTCCATGGCTTCATGTCCACAACGCGGGGCGAATCCCGCCCGCAAAGGAGAACGCCGCATGTTCATCAAGAGCATCGTGATCGAGGGGGCGACCGGAGACCTGGAGATCGCCCGCACCGAGGACGGCGCGCTGGTCACCGTCGGGGCCAAGGTCATCTGCGAGGTCCAGCGCCGAGAGGGCCGCGAGGCACGGTTCGCCAAAGCCACGCTCGCAACAGCAGCCATCTACGGCACCGACCGCCAAGGCCGCCCGCTGGCAACCAACTCGATGGTCCACGACGTGATGAACGAGATCGACCGCATCGCCGGGTGCTGAACCAGACCCCATTCCAGGAGCCACGAACATGCCCGCCAAGAACGACCCCAGCGCGACGACCAAGGCCTTGGCCGACCTACTGAACGCCGCCGAGAAGATGATCGCGGCGCGAACCGACGACATGCTCACCGACGAGGAATGGGATGGGCTCAAGGCCGCCATCGATGCGGGACGCAGGGTGATACGGACGATGCCCACCGACCCCGCCGAGATGCTCGCCACGCTGATGATCACCAAGACCACCCGGCGCAACGCCGGGGCGGGGACCTGGGTCACCGGCACCATCGCGGGCCACGCCTTCGAGGCCCTGGTGTTCCCCGAGCATGCCGAGTGCGAGTCGTACGAACTCGGCAAGAGCCGCATCTCCAAGTTGCACCTGCGCACCATTGCCACCAGAAACCCGGTCGCGTGCTTCGACCGTGGCTGGGACGTGATCCCCATCAACGACCCCGCCCGGCGCGCTGTGGACCTTCTATGCGCCGGGCTGGCCGAGACCGTCTACGGCAAGTGAACACCCGCCCGCCGCGCGGGGAACCGCGCCGCCGACTTTCCCAACCCAGCAGCGAACCCCACGAGCCACCGGAATGTCCGGCGGCAAGGACGCTGCATGCACCCACCCACGCAGGAGACCACGATGAGCAGCAAGAAGAAGACCGGCCCGAAGCCCAAAGCCCTCGCCAAGGACGCCACCGAGAAGACGCGCAAGGCCGCCATCAAGGAGATCGACGCACGCATCGAGCGGCTCGACGGCGACACCCCCGCGACGGCCGCCACGACGGCCCCGGATGCGCCTGCCGCCAACGTCGGGGAACCGGCCGCAACCGGCGCGCCCCAGGACCACGAGGTCCCGGCCGCCAAGGAGGTCGCCAACAACGCCGCCAACGCGCAGGCCGCGGCGGAGCGGAACAAGAAGGCCAAGGGCGAGAAGGCCCCTAAGCCGGCCAAGGCCCCGAAGGCGGCCAAGGAGCCCAAGCCCAGCAAGCCCAAGCGCGTGAGCGCGCTGGACGCCGCGGCGCAGGTCATCGCCAGCGCCAAGGAGCCGATGCGGGCCACGGACATGATCGCGCAGATGGAGGCCAAGGGTCTCTGGAAGTCCCCCGGCGGCGCGACGCCCGAGGCCACCCTCTACGCGGCCATCATCCGCGAGATCGCGGCCAAAGGGAAGGAAGCCCGGTTCAAGAAGCACGACCGGGGGCTCTTCGTGGCCGGGAAGGGCGCGGCGTAGCTACGGGCGACATGCCAAACGCACCGACCCTGCATTGGCGGGGTCTTTTTCGTCATGGACGGCGACATCGAGGATCGAAGAAAGGTAGTTCGTGGTACGCTGTTGCGATGAGACTCCATGCAGCATTGGCGATGGGCTTGACGCTTGGTTGGGGGGCGCCATTCGCTCGGGCGCAGACCATCGTCGATTTGGGTTTGTTGCCGGGCGGTACGACACTCCAGCCAGCGGCAGTGAACGGGGATGGATCGGTCGTTGCCGGCCAGGCGGACGCGAACGGCGTTACGTCCTTGCGACCGTTCCGATGGACGCTCGGAGGGGGCGTCGAACAACTGCCGCTTGCTCCCAGCGACGAGTGGGGCTTTGCCGCCGCGGTGAGCACTGACGGAACCAAGGTCGTGGGAGTTGGCTTCATTCCCGGCGGCGGCCAGGAGATGCTGCAATGGACGGCCGCGGGACTTGAATCCCTCAGCTTTGGGGCTCGTGCGATGGGGACGAGTTACAACGGGGCAGTAATCGTGGGCGAGTGTCAGGCCAACCTTGGTTTTTGGGCCGACTCAACCATCCCGCTCTGCCTGCAAGAGGCGTCCTATTGGACGCGGCAGGGAGGGCTTGGTCCACTGCCGGGCGGCTTGGGGCCGTACCCCATGACGACCTCCACATACGGGACAGGTCAGATATGTCTGGGCCACTTGTTTCTGAACTTCTGGCCGCTCTATGCGACTGGAGTGAGCGAGGATGGATTGGTGGCATGCGGTGTTGGTACGTACGTCGGTGGACCTTGGGGGGCGACGGCGTACTCAGCGGCTCCCGCGGAGCACCATTGCTTCGTGTGGCGCAATGCCGTGGCGTACCCCCTCGGGGAATTGGCGGGTCACAACTTCTCCGAGGCGATGGCGGTGAGCGGAGACGGCTCGACCGTCGTGGGATTCAGCATGCTGCTCTCCGGTGGTGGCGAGCGAGCATTCCGCTGGACCCTCGCGGGTGGAATGGAGGACATCGGCGCGGGCCGGGCTCTTGCGGTCAATCGCGATGGGTCGGTGATTGTGGGCCAGTACGCGGGTGGGGCGTTCCTGTGGACGAGGGCGATAGGCGCGGTGAACCTGCAGGACTGGCTCCAGGCCCGGAGCGTGAATCTGAACGGCTGGCAGCTAAAGGAAGCGACCGCGATCAACTCTGACGGTCGCGTCATGGTCGGTCGCTGGAGCGGCGGGCCGTTCTCTCCCGGACGGGGTTGGCGCTTGCTGCTGCCCTGCCCGCCGGACTCGTTTGCCTGCCGCGCCGACTTCGACTGCTCAGGCGCGTTGTCCGTGGCCGACGTGTTCGCCTACCTAAATGCGTGGTTCGCAGGCGAGCAACGCTGCGACTTCGACGGGTTGAACGGACTACAGGTTGCGGACATCTTCGCGTTCCTGAACGCCTGGTTTGCGGGCTGCTGACTGACCGCTACCCCTTTACCCAAATGCGTAGCACTCATGCCCGAAATAGGGCCGCGGTCATTTTCATCCGGGGTGATTTGCTTGTGCCGCAAGGACATCCCGTGGTACGCTATCGGAGAACCGATGGGTTGAATCAGGGGAAGGCATCAGTATGTGCGAAATGTCCATTCCATGGTCCGGCGCAGTGGTTCACGGACGGGGGGCGAGGCCTGCCGCTCGGCTCCAAAGGCGAGCGCGCAATAAATCGCTTCTCAATGCTCTCGTTGCGGCCACACTGCCTTTGTTTGTCATCCATGACCGCGCAGCGGGCCAGGCGCACCCCGTGGTTTGGCTCGGTGCCTACGAAAAAGGAAGCTATGCACCTCTAATAGAAGTTGGTCTGCAATACTGCACGTCAACGGGCGAGTCGTGTATTCACCGAGCTGAGGTGCATGAATCCGTTCAACTCCACGCCGGCACGCTTTACTGGTTCAGAGTTGGTCCGCAGACGGGGCCTTACGCTTCCCTCTCGTACACTCCGCAGATGACAACCGCCGTGGTTCGTGAGAATGTGAATCTTGTCGCGACTTTCGGCGGCCTTCAGGGTACCTTTCCACCGCCGAATACACCTTCTCCCGAACGCTTTGTCAGCCTACAAGCCGGAACACTCGGCTGCTATCCGAGTTACTGGAGCGATGTGATATCCAACCGCGACATTGGCCATGTTGGGCAAGCCTGGAGTAGCGCGCAAAACTGTGTACGCCCCCCTTTCGCTGGCGACTATTCGGGGGTCTCGGTGACCTTCAACTCCGACCTTAGCGTGGACGGACTAACGGTAGACCTAAACGCTGCATTGATGGTCCAGACAGGCGCATACGGACCTAGTGGGTACGACTTCGCGACGGAAAGCTGGGGCGCGTGGAGCTGGTTTGTCAGCAACGGAGGGATTTTTCGCGTAGACGGCTTTGTACAGACCATCGAGTTCGCCGGTCCCGCGTCAAGCGGGGTGCCCGGCTCATCTGCGAACAATCCGTTTATGCCAGCGGGATCTCGCCCGTCTTCCGACGGTAAGCCCTTTCCATGGTGGCTCTTCTTCGGATACGACCTCGGCAGCCTTACGGATGATCTCATCGGAGGCTGGTTCGACCCTCCCCTCGCGGTTGGCTACGAGTACGTCGCGACAAGCTCCACTCTTTTCAAGGCGCTCACGGATTTTCCGCCCGGTTTCTCGCGGCCGCTCCATGTGATCGTCGGAACAGTCGATCTGGGAGCGTTTGGTCCAGGGCAGCGTGTGCGCTTCTCTGACCACGCGGCCGAACTCGGCCCACTGCTTGTCGATCATGGAAATGGTCCTGGGGTTGCCACCTTTAAGATCAAAGGCGTTGCTCCATTGGTTGACGCTTCGCTCCCCGGAACCTTTCCGCTCAAGCTCGCTTTCACTACGAGTTCTCCGACGTTTGAGATGCGTGCCATCGATCTGCCACTCCCCTGCGGTTACGACCTCGATTGCGACGGCGTTATTGGCGTTGGCGATATCTGTTCGTGGCAGGCGAGCCCAGTCGACCTCGATGGTGACGGGGTCGTTGACGCGACGGACCTTCCTTTACTGTTGAGTCAGGTCCCGAGCAGCTACGTCACCCATGTCGATCCGCTAGCACCGGGCGTGCGCTGCGGGAATCAGACGGTCACCCTCTCAGTAGCCCCGTTCGCAGGCTCGATCTCGCACCAGTGGCGAAAGAATGGCGTTCCGATCATCGACACGGATCGGGTCACCGGATCGGCCCGCTCGGAACTGATGATCGCAAATAGCAGAGGCCTCGATTCCGGCCAATACGATTGCGTGCTCACGACCGCGTGCGGCAACACAATGGTGCACCCAGCGACCCTGACCATCTGCGCGGCCGACTTCGACTGCTCTGGCGCGCTCACCGTTGCCGACATATTCGCCTTTCTGAACACCTGGTTTGCGGGCTCCCCCAGCGCCGACTTCGACGGCGTCAACGGCCTTCAGATCGCCGACATCTTCGCGTTCCTCAACGCCTGGTTCGCGGGGTGCCCATGAGCGCCGCGCATCGCACCCTGGGTGTCGCCCTCGCCGCGGCGGCTGTTGTTCTCCCAGCGACCCAAGCGCCGGCGCAATCCTTCCAGGGTCTCGGCTCTCTCAACCCTGGCAACGAGGTTTCGTACGCCCTAGGCATCAGCGCTGACGGTTCGGTGGTGTGCGGATATTCCAGCGCGCCGGGATGCTTCGTGCCATTCCGGTGGACCGCGGCAAGCGGCATGATCAATGTCGGCGTGCAGGGCCTTTGCTCCGGCTATTGCCAGATCCCATACGCGATCAGCGGGGACGGCGCATCGATCGTTGGCGGAGGGGTCTGCAACGCCTGGCGGTGGACGGCGACTGGCACCGGCCGTTATCCTCCCGCGCCCGGCTTGGGCTACACGACCGCGCTCGCGGTGAACTACGACGGATCCGTCGCCGTCGGGAAGGCCAACCCCGTACAGAACTACCAGGCGACCGCTTGCGTCTGGACACAGGCGGGGGTCACCATAGTTCCGAACGCCCTCTCGGCGAACGCCGTCAGCGCTGACGGGCTCGTGGTCGCGGGAGAGGCGTACCAGGGTGGTTTCCGCTGGACGGCCGCCGGCGGCACGCAGAACATCGCGCCATTCGTCGCGAGTTGTGCCAACGTGGACGGCTCGGTGCTCGCCGGATACGTGATCGCGGGGTCGACAGTCACACACGCCGCGCGATGGACCGCGTCAACCGGTGGGGTCAGCTTGGGAATGGTTCCGGGCGAGACGCAGGCCGGAGCGAGAGGCATCAGCTGGGACGGCAACGTCATTGTTGGTTTCGCGGGGAGTTCGGCGATACAGACCCACCGCGCCACTGTCTGGACCCCGCGGCTCGGGCTCGCCGATCTCAACGCCTACCTCCCGTCCCTTGGAGCAAATCTGAGTGGATGGACGCTGCTGGAGGCCTACGGCGTGAGCGCTGACGGTCGGACCATCGTCGGGGTCGGTACGCACGGCGCCGTTGTGCACGAGGCGTGGATTGCGACTCTCCCGCCCCGGTGCACCGCCGACATGAACTGGGACGGGCAGACGACGACCGCGGACATCTTCGACTTCCTCAACGTCTGGTTCGCCGGCGATACGCGAGCGGATTTCAACTCGGCGAATGGCACAACCGTTCAGGACATCTTCGACTTCCTGAACGCCTGGTTCGCCGGCTGCCCATGACGGCTGCGCTTTCCGTGAGGAACGTAGCTGAGGATGCGTTTGCACACACCTCTCTGCCGGGACTCGTATCGACTGCTCCTTGCCGCTTCGTCCGTACTCAAGGCGTAGCCATCAGGGTACTTGCGGGACGGTTGTGGCCTCCCGAGGAACGATCGTGATTTCACCGTTTCGCTCAACGATCGCGTACTTCACCTGGTCCATGCGCTCCAAGCCCTGAAGCTTGCGTGCCGATTCCAAGATGTCGGCCTCGTCCACACGAACCTTGCGCATCCGGTCTTTGTGCATCGTCCCGTTCTCCACAATGACCACCGCGGTGCCGTCCACCCACTTCTCGATCGCAGGCACTCGTTGCTTCAGAAGGGAGAGTCCGAGGCTCGCCCCGATAAGGGTCATGATCAACAGGAAGCCGTTGGTTACCGAGTGGTCACTATCAACCATGGCCTGCTGGGTCGTCTCGCTGATGATCAGGAGCAGCACAAGGTCGAAGTTGGAGTTGTCGGTCAGCGTGCGCTTGCCAGAAATCCGGAACACCAAGAGGAGAAAGGCGTACACGACAAGCCCGCGAATAACCGATTCCATGACGTTTGCTCTTTAGGGATAGTTGAACTGGCTGAACCCCACCTCCGGTCCGCCCTCGACGCCAATGGCGACTGCGGTTCGTCCAAAGGTGTTGGGTTCGAAGTGGAAGACGACGGTCGTCTGGCCAGCGCCCGTGACTTCGAACGTGTACGTCAAACGATCTCCACCCGCTTCGACGCTTGCCGGTTCAGGGTCAATGTGCAGAAGTTCGATGTTGTGGACGTATTCCTGATTCAGCCAAAGGCGGAGCTTGCCGGCCTGAGCGACCCCTGAGCCGAGACGTACTACCAACTGTTCGGGCGCTTGGTAACGAGCCAGCCGGTTGTATTGGACGTGGAGAAGAGAGTCGCGATCTGATGTAGTTGCCCTGCTCAGTGGACCAGGCCCCAGCAGTCCGCCCAGGGCTAACAGAAGTACGAGGGCCATAACGACCCAACCGATCCGCTCAATCTTCCATTCCAGACGCTGGTGAGGGAGATCTTGCTGGATTTGCAGGCCGGAGTCGTCCGAGGAACTGAGCATCGCTGGTCTCACAAACCGCGCGCAGAGCTGGATGGTCTGAACATCCGATCGCTCTGTGCTGGTAAACGGAGGCGACGGACCCTGCGTTAGCCGACTTTCAAGGAGGTTCGAGAGACGAACGAAGAGGGCGAGCTCACTGATTCACCCGATGTTGCCGCCCTTCTTTCCGTTGTTGCCGGTTCGTGAACCTCTTCCTCCCCCCCGGTTGGGGCCGCTGGGTCCAGAACTCTTGCGTGTAGTGACGCCCTGGCCTCGGGCGCCCTTGGATCGGCCGCCGGTTCCGGCTCTCGCCCCGCTCCGCGCTGAGGCGGAGGCAACTGCGCGGCGTGACGGCGTGCCGCCCGCGGATGAACCTCGTCCATTGTTCGGCATGATTCTGCTCCTTGCATCCTGTGGTTCCTCGATTTCCGCACCGACGCGGGCGGAGGACCGGAGGTCCGCGCCGCCTTGACGCTCGACATCTAGGACCGCGACGAGCCCTTGGCCTTCGAGGCCCCCTCCTTGGATGCATTGCGGTTAGGCCGTCGTTGGCGCGTGAATCCGTTCTGAAAGAGTGCAAAGGGGACGAATTCTCACGAGCGAGCTCTTTCGACCTCCGGCTCAGCAAGCTTTGGGTTGGACGAACTTCCCATGGCCGTTGCGCGAGCTGGCAGTCCAGGGAAAGTCGCGGATCAACCTCGCAGCCGAACTCGCAGGCCGGGTGTACGTAGCCACAAAAAAACGCACCCGTGTGAAGAGTCAGTCGAGAGGGACAACATGGACGGTCTAGTCATTAATGGCCTTCCCGATGCTGAGCGACGGAGCGCAGCGGAGCATTGGAATCGAAGGTGGCGGCGAATCGAAGCCGGTTTGCATGCATTCCCGGAGCAGACTCGTTCGATTCGAGTCATGGTCAATGCGCAAGCCGGTGAGTGCAATGCCCACGCGGTCCTTCTTCTCCCAACGGGAACGCTTACGGGTACGGGGCGATCTCCCGCGGACGCGCCTGTTGTGGCGGTTGACAAGGCCGCGGATCAGCTGGCGCGGGAACTCCATCTCCACAAGAGAATGCTCCGCCAGGAGTTCCTGTATCACCGCCGCGAACGCCGGCGAGGCGACCTGTCGGGAATCGTGCCGTCGCTGCAAGACTGCAGGGCGAGAAACGATCGAGGGACTTTCGTGGAGACGCTCCGGCCTGCCTTGCGTGAACTCCGGGATCATGCTCGTCGCGAACTCATCGTTGCCCAGTTGGAGGGGACGTTGAGTCCTGGGGAAGTCAGCGTCGCGGGCCTGCTTGGCGAACTGGTTGCCCGCGTGTGGGAAGAGTTCGACCGCCGCCCTCCAAACCTTGCCTTCGAGCATTGGCTCACCCACCTCCTTCACGAGATGCTGGACCGCCGAGGCGCTGAGCCGGCTACCGGCGCGGTGAAGAACATTCTCGCGCGAGATGATCCCCGCTTTGCCGCCGAGCCTGGCACGCTCGAGCAGGGCGACCAGCCTTGGCCGCCAGTCGAAACGCTCACCTTGGCCGATGTGGTCAAAGTGGCAGAGTCAGGGTCGGCCTGGGAACGGGCCGACGAAGAGCAGAGCGCGTGGATTCTCTCCCAACTCCGAGAGTTCCCACGATTGCAGCGTCGCGCGTTCACGCTTCGTGTGCTGGAGGGTTGGAGCGAGGATGAGATAGCCATGGTCCAGCACAGGCCGCCCGAGGCCGTGTTGCTGGACGTGGAGGGCGTACGCGATGAGCTCGCTCGCAAGCTCGAGGTTTCCCCGCCGACAGTTGCGTTTCCCGCCAACCCAGAAAAGTGATCCCTGCGCGGGAACGCCCGAAAACCGGGGCGATGGCCGATGCTCTCAGAGCGCATCCCGGGCGGATGTGTGCGCACCGCTTCGGATGGTCACGGACCCGATAGTCCAAGGTGGGTATTGCCCCGACGCACGGGAAAAATCGGATGCACCGGCGCAGGACCACTCTCTATGCGCACACACATCTGCACTTCGCATCCACACCGGGCGCACGCATCCGGGAGACTTTCGCCTCCCGCGCCAATCTCCCCGCCCCGCGGGCGATCGCGCCCCTGGCATCGCCCGCTCGTGCCGCTCTCCGAGCTGGCGATCGTCGCGGCGGCGGCGCTCGCGATGAGCGCCTTGGGCGTGGCCGTGATGGCCGCCCTGAGCAGGTGGATGCGATGAGGGGCGGCTAGCCTGCTTGAAACGTGTCCGTGCCCCGTTTATGCAGACCGGTCAGAAGTCATCCCCGCGAAGACTTCCGACAATAACCGAATGTCCGGGCGCGACCGCCCATCACAGCCCCGCATCCTCTATCGCCTCTGCCTCGGTGCGCACCGCCGCGCCCGGCGCCTCCGCACGGCACGCCTCCAGCATCGACTGCATGGCCCGCTCGGAGGAGTAGAAGTTGCTCGCGGCCAGCTTCCGCCCATCGGCGGCCAGGAGCATGTACGAGTAACGTCCCGCCGGAGTGAGACTGCGCTGATAGCTCGCCGCCTCCCCCGCCCGGGCCCGGACCTCCGTGATGGCGGCGGCCGCGAACCCCGCGCTGGAGTGCAAGCCCCCCTTGAGCAGCGTGTCACCGCGCCGGTTCACCAGGCGGAACGTCCAGTCGCGGCCCGAGGGCCGGATGACATAGACAGCCACAACGCGCTCCCCAGCGTTCGCACGGCGCTCAAGAACGCGCCGTCCAGGGACCCGAGTGGGACCGATGGGAGGGGCGGGGCGTCGGTGTTCGCTGAGGCACCCTAGGAGCGGCCACGCCCAAGTAAAGGTAGGGAATGCTCTTTTGGGATATTTCGATCGGGGTCAATATTCACGCTTGGTTCGCCGGCTGCTGATCGCTACGTTCCATACTCAAGGCGTAGCGGTCAGGCCGGCACGAATTGTCAGTGTGCCAAGAGCTGATTGACGACCCGGACCAGCCGCGACAGGCGAAGGGGCAGCGTGACCTGCTCCACCCGGCGATCACCGAGAGCTCCTTCGGCAAAGAACCCCGACGGCCCCGTCGCAACCACGAGGGCGGGGAGGCCTCGCACGCCCTCGGCGGCCTCCGCTTGCTGCAATCTTGAGAGGACCGACGTGCGCTCCCGTGCATCGACAATCCGAATCACTGCCAGGTTGGGCGCTTCGGCCGGCCCCGCGGTGGACAGACGCCGCATCAGGATGCCGCTCACGGCCGTACGAGGTTCCATTGCGGCAACGAGCGGATGAGGGCGCGCGGGAAAGTTGGATCGTGTGCGCTCGAGGGCCGACATCCCAGGCGAGCCCCCGTGAGCGAGCATCTGGATCGTCATGTCGGCTGTCTGCTCCGGCACGGTGGCGCAGAGATCCTCGATATGGTGCGGGGTGAGGCCCAGAAAACTCACGAACTCTTCAATGGGATAGATGACCTCGTTCCCGCTGCTTCCCAGCAGCAGCGCATGAGCCAGACGGTTGGCCAGCCCCAGCGTGGCCACCGCCTCGGCCATCCTGGGCGCAACCCGGCGAATGTTCCCAACGCTCAGATGGTGCAGGGCGATAGGGTTGATCAGTTCGGGCGAGAAGTTCCATTGCCGGAGCAGGCGGTCGGTCAGGTCGGCATGGTTGATGAGGAGCAGACGCGACTCCACCGTCTCCAGGGGCATCTCCAAGCGGTCGGCGATGGCGATGACCTCGGCGTACCTGTCCCCCAGGCGCTCGGCGTAGATGCTCCGCCCCACGTCGTGCAGGAGCCCGGCGGTGAACATGGAATCCACCGCATCGGACTTCAGGCCACGCAGCTGGGCGATCTGCGATGCGATGAGCCCGCAGGCGATCGAGTGCTCCCAGAACCAGTCGGCTTGGATTCGCCCGGCCAACTGCACGGAACCGAAGCGGTCGATGACTCCGAGGCTCATCACCGTCGTGCGAATCTGCTCGATGCCGATGCGGGACACCGCCTTGTGCACAGTCTCCACCCGCTCGCCCCTGGTGTACACCGGGGAGTTGGCGACCTTAAGCACCTTGAGCGCAAGGGCCTGGTCCTGCTTGATGGCCTTGGCGATGGTGTCGATCGCCTCCGAGCCGCCCGTGAGCGCGAGCACCCGCTGCACGGCCGGCTTGATCGCCCGAAGATCCTCCCCCTCGATCTGCTTGAGCAGGTCGCTGCGCGACACCATGGGCTTGAGCGCCTTGAGCTCGAGGGTCGCCTGCTCGATCGCCACGGTGTCGCCGTCGAGCTGAAGAACGCTGGACCTCATGGATTCCACCTCGTCGGCCTCGGAGATCCCAAGCGTGGACTTGGTGGCGATGGACGCGGCGGGACTTGGCCGCGCAGCGGGGGGACTCTCCGACGCTGTCACGACGACGGGGCTGGGGGGATTCGGGACGGCCGTGGATCTCGGCCCGCCGAGATTCGCCAGGCGCGCAAGCAGCCGTGCCGCCAAGCCGTCATCCCTGAGAAGCACTCCCGCGACCTTGAGCTGCGCGGCACGCAACAGCGACGCTTTGGACGGGGCCGTCGCGATGACGAAGACGGGTATGTTGATCAGGTCCCGGAATGCCCTGATGGATTCCACACAGCCAAGCCCGCCAACTCCCGGCAGCTCCATGGAGATCACCGCCGCGAGGGGTTTGTCGCGGCGCAGTGCCACGAGCGCTGTGGGGCAGTCGTGGGCCACGCCCACGGTGAAGCCTCTGCTCATCAGGAGCGAGACCAGCGTCTCCTGGAGTTTCCGATTGTTCTCCACCAGCACGACGTGCGACATGGAACGTCTTTGGGAAGAGGCTCAAAGCCAGGGGGAGGGGCACATCCGTGTCCCGAGTGCTCGCAATGAGGAGCGAAGCCAAACCGAAGAGTGTGACGCGAACATATGAGAATCGTCCAAGAATGCGGGTTCACCCGCACAAACGATCAGAAATCTCAGTTGTGTCTTAGATGTCGTATCGAGGGCAATGGATACGCGATGATCTGACGGCGTTTGCGGCGCCACCTTGAAATCCTCCGGGACTGAAGGCCAGTCCGAGGATTGCCGATGGTCTGCAACCGCATCCACGACATTTGGATGGGCGAGCAAGCCCCCGGCCACCGCGACGGGCCGGGGGTTGTTCATTGCTTCGGGCTGCGGTGCTGGCGCGGAGTCGGGTTTTTGCCTATCCCAGAAAAGGCTGAGGCGCGCGCCTAGCGTCGCGCTCGTGAGGGAAGGTGTTTCAGCGATCCGGGAAAGGATGCCCGCGATGCTCGATTCGTTCGTGACCGCGATGTCGCGGTCGTCAGGGAAGCCGACCGTGGATGACCAAGCCTCGAGGGGTTCCACCCCCGATCCCCAGCCTGTGATCTTCTGGGTGGCAGCGCATAATTGCCCTCACTGCGCCTACGCGCACGTCGTCTCCCTGGACCCGGCCCCGAGCGCCACCAGCGTGTACCGCTACGAATGCCCTGTAACAGGCCAGTCCGCGAGGTTCGCGGCCACGGAAGTCTCGCTGCGACGACATGCGCGGCCGTTTCTCGGCGCGGTCGGTGCGGTGCTTGACGGTCCGGGGGGAGCCGACCGCCGGAGGGATTGATCGCGCGCAGGTGGTGGTGGCGGCTGTAGCTGGGATCAACTCCATCCCGAATCTAGGCCCAGGGTGATCCGTGATGCGGCGGGGGCCGCTGTCTCTTGGGCCACCTACCGCACGCGGCACACGGGGGAAGATCTTCGAGTAATCTGTTTTCATGGCCGAAGCCTTGCACTCGAAACTTCGGATCGGACTATGGGGAGGCGTGTGCTGCGGGATGGGGATAGTCGCCGCAGCGCATTGGCACAACACGGTGGGGCTCCCCATATGGGCTGTCGCATTGGCGGGCTTGACCGCGGGCTTCTTGGCCGTGGTGATTCAACTGCGGCGAGCACGACTCTCTACGGCCCAGAAGTACATTCTCGGGGCCATGCTGCGACGAAACGAGGCGATACTCGTCGCTCCCGGCGTTTCCCCCACACACGTCCAAGCCGGAGGTTTGCGATTCTGTGGACCCCGAGAGACGAGAACAGAATCCGCGCCCGTCACTGAGAAGTACCTCGATGCCTTCTCCAAGCTTCAATCGAAGGGCTGGATTCGCGAGTATTCCCCCCACAGTCCGACCTGGGTCCTGTCCGACAAGGGCATGGCCATGGCGAAGTCGCTGCCGCCCAGATTCAAACTGAACGCTGGAGACATTGTGGGTGGCTGATTCCCTCCTGGTACTGTGCGCTACGTTCCGTACTGAAGTCGTAGCGTTCATGAGTGGGTACGGGCGGGATCAATCCAACCTCCGCCGGCGGCGGAACGTAACGCCAACCAGGACACACATCGCCGAGGTCATGGGCGCGGGAATAGTGGCCACCCACCCGATCACCGGACCACCGTGCTGGCCCGTTCCTGCAATGGTGAGGCCATCGGCCGAGATTGCCTTGGGCTGGAAGTTGGTCCAACCCGACACATCAAAGCCGTGCATTGAGAGGTAGTCGGTGAGTGTGACGGGCTGCGCCGCCGGTCCGTTTGCCCACACGAAGAATGTGGGCGTTGGACTCCCAGCTCTGGCAATGATCGTCTGGGCATCGTCCGACATGGCGATCGGGGCGATCTGCGAGTACCCGATGGGTGCCGCCAAAGGGACCAGAATGTCGCCGGGAAGCCAGAGACACCCTGTCCTCGGCACGGCTGGAGCTTGGTAGTACCCCAAAATCGTTCCCCCATCTGCGGAGACATCCACAGCGGTGCCCGTACCGCCTGCCGGCAGTGGCAACGTCTGCTGCGTGGTGCCTACCCAACGCACCGGCGCAGTTCCCGATGTACCGACTGTGATCGAACCGTTGTAGGAAACGGCGCGCGGGACGACGCTCTGGTCGAGCGGAGGGGTGAGGGGGAGGCTCCCGATGAGAACCATTCCTGACGCCTGGGTCCATCGAAATGCCTGTGAGTTCTGGCCCGCCGCGTCATGGTTCGTTCCAACGACCACGCTGCCATCCCCTGACATTGCCCACGTGATGTTGTTCACGTTCCGTCCGAAAGTCCCCAGCTTCTGTCCTGTCGGCGAGGGAGCAGTCCACAGGGCGGCGGAAGCTCCGGTATCGCCCGAGTTGCCAGTGAACCCGGACATTCCGATCCCGTCGGCAGTCACGGCGGCAAGAGCCCCGATCGTGCCTGGGCTGACGGGCGAGAGTTGGTGTGGACCGCTCTGGTCCCAGTAGATGGGCTTGTACCCGAAGCTCGACGCTCCTAGCGGAAGGTACGCGCCGCCCACGATCGTGCTGCCGTCGGCCGAGAGTCCGTTCACAAGGACGTTCTGAGCATTTGCAACTTCCAGAGTGCGAATCGCGACGGCGGCCAAGCCCGGACTTGCCAGAAGCACAGACCCAGCGGCGGCACAGCACAGACTTGCAACGACGGAATAGTGTCGCATCTCTCTCTCCACGGCCCCGTGCAGACTATCGCGCTGTCAGGGGGCTTGCAACGGAAATGGCTCCAAACGGACTCCTCGCCCCGTATTATCCACCCTCCGCCCGCCGCTTGGCGATCAGGTCCACTTCCACGATGTGGATGTAGGTGTTCATGTCCTTGCCGCAGCGCGGGCAAGGAGTCGGGGTGCGGTCGTCCCGGACCCGCTGCGTGCCACACCAGGACTTCATACGAAACGCCCGGTCGTCGAGCGTCACGTACCGCCCGCCCAGCTCCTTCTCCCGCCCGGTGCAGTACCGGCAGGTGCCGTCTCTGTTGGTGCCGACCTGGAGGCGGTCCTCGAGACGGGCGATTCGATGGTGGACGCGCACGGTCACCCTCCCTTGTCGAACTCGATGTGGTACGCCTGACGCCGGCCGCAGCCGGGACAGTGATCGGGCATGTCGTCGGGCTCCCCCGCCCAAACGACCGCGTAGTTGCGCTCCATCACTGCGGGTACGGAGAGGTCCAGCGGATCGCCGCAGAGCGCGCACAGCCGGGGGGTGGTGACGACAACCTGGCGCTCCAAGACGGCAATGCGGGCAACCAGCGCCTTCACGTCTTCCATATCGACCAAACTCCGGGCGGCGTCGGTCATAGCCTCCCCGGGTCCACACCGACAACGTTGACCAGATCCACAATCTCCCGCCCGCAACCGGGGCAGGTGGTCTCCAGGCTTCCCCCGTCGTCGGCCCACGTAGGCACGCCGTCGAAGCACGTCACCGACCGCCGCTTGGTTCCGTCGCGGCAGGTGGGGCAACGTCGGGCCGCTGCGCCGGTCGTGGCGTCGGTGGTGACCATTGCCCGCTCCAGGCGTTGGATTCGGCTTGTCAGCGCCATTTGCCCCTCCGGCGATTCTCCATGAACTGGGAGCGGGCGACCGTCGCCCCCTCCCCCCTCAGCCAATCCGTAATCCTCGCCGTAACCCCCCGCCCGCATCGAAAGGCACGCTTGTTCACGTGAACGTAGCGCGCGCTGCTTGAGGTTCGGTCCTCCCCACGCCCGCCAACGAACGCGCCGCAAGGACAAGGCGAGGGACGGTCCAGTGGGGGTTGTGGCCCGTCACGGCGGCGACGGCGACGACGGTGGCGCCTCACCCCTCAAGGCGTAGCGATCAGGCCGGATTAGCGCTAGCAGGTCGCGAACCAATACTGCAGGAAGTCGAAGATATCCTGCACGCTCAGACCGCTACTGCCGTTGACATCAGCGGCGGATGTGGCCCCAAACCAGGAGTTGAGAAAATCGAAGATGTCCTGCACGGTAACAAAGCCGTCGCAGTTGAAGTCTCCCGCGCAATATCGCAGGAACACGGAGAGGCTGGCGGTCGTGCCGCAGTTGTTCGTGGCCAGGCAGTAGACGATGGGGTCAAGCTCCCCGGGGTGATAGTTAGAGATTGACAGGAACGAGGTAGTCGCCCCGGAGATGCTCGTGCCCCGCGGGCGGACGCCGTCGACGATGTCGTTGGTGGTCACGCCGTTGCGGGTCATGACCCATTGATACGCAATACTCGTCGGGTTTCCGGAGGCGAAGGTGTTCAGCGTGGTCGAGCCTCCGTAACAGGGGGAAGCCTGGAAGGGCTGGAGACCGAAGCCGGGAGCCCACTGCGTAGGCATCGCGATTTGGTACAGCCCTGCATTCGCGGCGTTCAGGAGGACGCGCGAGCCGTCGGCATTGGGAACGACGTTGCCCCCCGCTCCGCTGTTGTGCCCCCCGCCCGTGGTGCCGGCGTGCGGGGTGTCGAGCCTGGAGATGGGGAACGGGATGCCCTCGTTGGTGAGGATGCCGGGCGGGAGCTCGGAGATCATCGTGTCGGTGGCATCCACGCCCTGGAAGGAGTCCGGCCGTGTGCCGATGAGGAACTTCCCCACGGGCGATGAGACGTACGCGAGGTTGTCGTACACATCGGGCCATCCGGCGCCGGTCGTGGCATTGCTCAGCCATCGCATTGTCGGCGCGCCCATGTTCGCGACGCTGATCGATTCCAGCCGGGAATCGCGATAGGTGCTCGGGAAAGGTGCAAGCACCTCGCCGCTGATGTAAAGGTAGTTGTTCCCCTTTGCCAAGGCGCGAACGTGGTAGTTGATCGTGGGCAGGTAGGTGCTCGCCAGGACCGGCGCCGCGGCGTCGGTGGTGTCCATCAGGAGCACACCGCCGATGTCGGTGCCGATGGCGAGGGCGTTGTTGGACCACGAGGCGATCGCGGTGAAGTCGCCGTGCGGAACGTTGAGCGAGAGCGTGCTGCAGGGCTCGGGGGCGAGGGGCTGCGCCAGTTCGTAGATTTTCAGGTCCCCCTCCGGCGTAACGGCGTAGAGCCGGGAGCCCGACGCTGAAAGCTGGCTGATGTGGAATCCGGTGATGGTGGACAGGAGAGCCGGCGCGGACGGATTTGTAATCTCTATGATTGCGATGCGGTCGCCCCCTTGACTCGCGGGCGTGCCATCCGTGCCGACGCAGGCGAGCACGCGAGCCCCCCCATTGAGATTCGCGAGCTCGAGGAACTCGGAGTAGAACGGGAGGAAGTACGACCCCCTCGACTGCTGCGATTCGGGCAGGGTGTAGTCGAAGAGGCGGAGCGTATTGGAGACGTAATCCAGCACGGCCGTAGTGTTGCCGAACTGACGCACCTTGCTCGGACCCGCGGGGAGGTTGTTGAGCTGAGCCCGGATGCTCATCGAGCCCGGGGAGGGGGAGTTCATGGTGAGCAGTCCGTTCTTCCCCGCGGCCCAGTAGTCGGTCACCCCATTCGCCGCACCCGCGATCATCTGCCCGATATCGGAGTACCCGTCGCCGTACGTGCCGAGGAAGATCGGCGCCACCGCGTTGGTGGTGTCGAACGTGCTCACGCCCAGGCCCGCCCGCGCAATGCGGATCAACGCCCCTCCCCCGATGTCTCCGACCGCGCCGACGGTCGTCATGGCGGTGGTGAGCGATCCCATGTTGTTCTCGGCGTTCCACACGGGATTGCCGGAGATATCCACCATTCGCAAGAAGTTTCCGATGAACCCCGAGGGGTATCGATAGGCCACCGCGAGCCGCGGGCCCGGCGTGCTTGTCGCGACCATGTGCGTGATGTACGCCGTGCGCCCGAAGGGGACGTTGTTGAGCGCGGCGGAGACGTGCGCGAGGTTCGACGGGTCGGCGATGGAGATCGCCTGCACGCCGTAGATCGTGGAGCCGACCTCGTGGAAGCCCGCCCAGAGCGTGGCGCCGATTCGGACGAGGCGGTCGTACCCGTAGGTGTCGATGAGCGGGTGGAAGTGGTCGAGCGTCTGGGGAGACGGGGTGGAGGTGTCGTAGACCTGGATGTAGCTGGAGACGTTCGGAGTGATGCCGTCGAGGTCCTCGTTCTGGTACGCCACATACACACGCACACCATCGGCGACGATGTCCACCGCGTGCGTGATGTTAATCGTGGTGATGAGGCCGACGGTCAGGAGCGGCGAGTACGAGATGCCCATGACGGCCACATCGCCGGTGTCCAGCAATGCGTACGCGCGGCTGCTTCCGGGGGTCATGGCGACCTTCATTGCGGGCGCGGGTAGGGCCGTGCGGCGGATGGGGGAGAACGAAGCGGGCAGGCTCGGGTTGGCGATGCTCAGGATCTCAAGCCACGTACCGCGCGCGACGAGGATGCCTTGGGCCCCGGGAGCGCCCGGGACCGTGACCTGGGCGACACCGGAGATCTCGCCGCCGAAGTGGCCGGAGATCGTGGCGCCGCATTGGCCGCGGGCGGGGCCTGAAAAGAGGAGAACGAGCAGGGCCAGGAGGAGCGATGGAGAAAGACGAGGCATGGGAGCTCCGGGTTGGGCTCGTGGTGGGCTCGGCCACCCGAGGGCGTTGGTCAGCGCCGCTGTGTTTCAATGTTTGCGAGTGCTATTCCATGCACATAATCCCGCTCATCAATCCCAACGGCGGCTGGCGAACGCCCGCGTGGCCTGAAGGGCCGTGGCGTCTCGTGCCTCCGCGCGTGCGCCGCTCGCGCTTGTGGGAGCGCGGTTGCTGAACACGTGAGCGGGCGCCTGCCCCGCGGGCGACCCGCGTCAGTTGCCGCGCTTGCCGCCCACGAGAAGGACGATCACCACGATGAGCAGGATCAGCCCCAGACCGCCCGCGGGGTAGTACCCCCAGCCGGAGCTGTACGGCCAGGTCGGGAGCGCGCCCAGGAGCAGGAGGAGGAGGAGGACGATGATGACGATCCGAATCATGGCATACTCCTGCGATCACCGCGCCGCCCCACAATTCTATGCGCGGGATGCCACGCTTCGGATCTTCCCGTTGCCAGGGGACGGATCAGTTTCGAATCTGGTCACTCGGTGGTCGAGCATCCCGTTACGGTACGAGCGGCGACCGTGACCCCGCCCCCTCGCCCACGATCCATAATCCTCCCGCGATACCCGCCCCACGTCGAAGAGGTCGCTTTCTATCGTGAACGTAGCTGGTGCTGCTGGGTACCCGTCGACCCCACGCCCGTCCACGAACGCGCGCAAGGAGAAGGCGAGGGACGGTCCAGCGGGGGTTGTGGCCCGTCACGGCGGCGGCGGCGACGGTGGCGGCGCACCCCGCGGGTCCTCGGCCGCCAGGTAGTTGATGATCATGGGATCGTCCCGCCCGCAGCCGGGGCAGGGGGGAGGGGTGTCGTTCTGCTGCACGCCCAAGAGATTGATGATCACGCCTGTGGACTTGGTCCCGTCGGCGCACACCTTGCACCGGCGGTGGCCCGTGGAAAGCACGCCGATGGACCGTTCCAGCCGGCGGATGCGCTGGCTGATCATCGCCGGGCTCCCCAGCCCCGCCTGCCGCGTGCATGCAAGCGACCCTCGCGAGGGTCCTTCCACCAGGGGAGGTGACATGGGGCGAGATCACCGGTCGCAGCGATGTACCTGTCGCCCAGTTCCTTCAGCTCGCCGAACAACTCCATGGAGCGCCACTCCGCCTCCGTGGGCTTCCATTCCTCGATGTTCTTGACGAACTGTGCCATACGGGAGTGCGTGATCAGTACGCCGAACAGCGTGCCCGCGTGCAGAGTCGGGGGCGTATCGACCTCGTACTGGTACTGGCCCAGTTCCTTGGCCGCGGCCTGACCCACCTCGAGGATCTCGTTGTACCGGGGACTGAACGCGGCCAGCCGCCTTGTCCACTCCCGCGGGCACGAGGTGCTGTGCTGGGCCTGCCAGGACTCCCTGAGGTGGTCCTCGATGCGGCCGATCCGGTTGGCCAGCGTCTTGTTCATGCGGCTCGTCCGTGCGGTGGGGGGGCTTGGCCGGCCGTCTGCTCCAGCGCCTCGACCCGCGCCACCACGTCGTCCAGCTCGATGCTCTCGCGGCTGAACTTGAGCAGGGCGGTAGCGGCCGACACCTTGGCCGTGTGGGCCGCCGTGGGATCGGCCATGACCTTCATCAGCGTCTGCACCGCGTGCGGGGCGTACTTCTGGGTCAGCGCGATCGCCTGCGCGAACGCCTCGCGTCTGGCCTTGCGGTACCGGCGGGAGAACTCGGGCTGGTCCAGCCACCTGTGGACCGTCCGCTCGTCCACCCCGATGCTCTCGGCCGCCTTCCTGACCGTCGGCTCGTTGAGGAGCGCGACGATGCCGTCCTCCTGCTTTGGGGTGAGCGAGTTGGGCGCGTTGTCGGACATACTGAGGCATCCCCCGACACGGGTGGGCTAGGGCAAACTGCGGCCGCCGCCCTCTCGGAGCGTGCGCCGCAGGTCGTTGCGTTCCTTCTGGAGCGTGGCAATGCGCTGACGGTGTTCGGCCAGCCGCTTGCCGAAGCCCTTGCGGCCAGCGTCGATGTCGCGCTGGCAGCGCCAGGCGAAGTGGTCGTACATCACGATGTCCTGGCGGCGGCGCTCGATCTTCCGCTCCAGGTCGATCTGCTTGCGGATGGTCAGGACTTCGGGCATGGCTTTTCTCCTTGGACGACCGCCCCTTCTCGTACGGCCTTCTTGCCTGAGAAGGCCTCGTACCTGGCGACGATGACATCCGCGTACAGCGGATCGAGTTCCATGAGGTAGGCGTGTCGCCCGTGCTGCTCGCAGGCGATGAGCGTGGAGCCCGAGCCGCCGAAGAGGTCTAGGACGTTCTCGCCGGGCTTGGAGGAGTACGTGATGGCCCGCGCCGCCAGCTCGACGGGCTTCTCCGTCAAGTGGATCATGCTCTGTGGGTTGATCTTCTTGACGTGCCAGAGGTCGGGGATGTTGGCGGGGCCGAAGAAGCGGTGGGCTGCACCTTCCTTCCAGCCGTAGAAGCACCACTCGTGCGCGCCCATGAAGTCCTTGCGGGTGAGGACGGGGTGCTGCTTGTCCCAGATGATCGCCTGCGCGAAGTAGAGGCTCATGGCCTTGAGCACCGGCGGGTAGTTGCCACAGTTGGCGTAGCCGCCCCAGATGTAGAAGCCCCCGCCCGGAATGAGCACGCGCGCGATGTTGCCGAACCAGGCCGCGAGCATGGCGTCGAAGTCGCTGTCGCTCACGAAGTCGTTCATGAGCGGGCGGTCCTTGGGGCGGAGCTGCCTGTGCGTCCCCTTGACCTTCTCCGGGTGCCGCTCCACGTCGAACTTCTGGTGGTGGGTGTTCGTCACCGTGAAGGACGACAACCCCGCGGCGATGGCGTTGTTGGAGCGAGGCTCGACCTTGACGTTGTACGGCGGGTCGGTGTTGACCAGGTGGATCTGCGCGCCGCCGAGGAGGCGATCGACATCGTCGGGCTTGCTACTGTCGCCGCACAGAAGGCGGTGCTCCCCCAAGATCCACAGGTCGCCGCGCTTGGTGGTCGCCTCTGCGGGCGGCTGCGGGATCTCGTCGGGGTCGATCAGACCAGCGTTGCCCGCGGGGGCCATGATCTCGGTGAGTTCCTCGCTGTTCCAGCCCAGGGTGAGCAGATCGATGCCGAGTTCCTTCAGCTCCGCGAGTTCGAGGGGGAGGAGCTGCATGTCCCAGTCGGCGATGGATGCCGTCTGGTTGTCCGCAAGCCGGTATGCCTTGGCCTGCTCGGGCGTCAGTTCGTGCGCCACGTGCACCGGGACCTCGGTCATTCCCAGCGACTTCGCGGCCTTCCAGCGCGTGTGGCCGACGACGATGATGTTGTCCTTGTCCACCACGATCGGCTGCCGCCAGCCGAACTCGCGAAGCGAACGCGCCACTGCCTCGACCGCGGTGTCGTTCAGACGCGGGTTCCTGTTGTACGGAATGATCGTGTCAATGGAACGAAGCTCGATGTGCATGAACCCAGCCTCCCCCGAGGGTGCGACAAACGGCGCGGAGAATCATAGGTGCGCTGCGCGCCGGCGTTTCGAATATGGGATCGCGAAATAGCTTGAAATGCAGGGGTGCGAGACGTTTGGAGCACCGACCAGCATCAAGGTGCACAGAGGCGCACGCGGGTGCAAGACGGCCGCGGTTGAAGCTGGAACCTCATCGAAAGCCTCGCACGACTTGGCTGAATCGTGGGTGGGTCGTACCCATGAGCGGTCGTTACGCCAACTTCACGCACGAGTCACGCCCAGCCCGATCTGCACCGTCAGGGTCAACACTCACCGCGTAACACTTGCATCTTCGTTTGTTTCGCCTTCCCTACACCGGCCTCGGGCCTCGGGGTACATCCATGAGCAAAGGCAAGTCACCCGTTCGTCTGGCAGGGGCCAAGACTCGCACCAACCGGAGCGGCGCTGAACCCACCACGATCGAAGGCGATGGCGGCGAGATCCATCAGGTCGCCGGAGGCGCGATCGATCCACTGACAACCAATCAGGGGATTCCGGTTTCTGACAACCAGAACCAACTCACGGCCGGCCCCCGCGGCCCCGTCTTGCTGGAAGACTTCGTCCTTCGCGAGAAGATCTTCCACTTCGACCATGAGCGCATTCCGGAACGCGTAGTCCACGCCCGCGGTTCGGCAGCGCATGGTTTCTTTGAACTCACAGAATCCCTCTCGGACATCACTCGGGCGGACATTTTCCAGCGTAAGGGTGAGCGCACGCCCGTGTTCGTACGGTTTTCCACAGTGGCAGGCGGGGCGGGCTCGGTGGACACGCCGCGAGATGTCCGTGGATTTGCGGTGAAGTTCTACACCAAGGAAGGCAACTGGGACCTGGTCGGCAACAACATCCCGGTGTTTTTCATCCAGGACGCCATGAAGTTCCCTGATTTGGTGCACGCGGTGAAAATGGAAGCCGATCGGGGCTTCCCGCAGTCCGCGACCGCCCACGACACCTTCTGGGACTTCATTTCTCTTACACCCGAGTCCACCCACATGATTATGTGGGCGATGTCCGACCGGACGCTGCCCCGCTCTCTCCGGATGATTGAAGGGTTCGGTGTCCACACCTTTCGCTTCGTCAACGCGGAGGGGAAATCAACTTTCGTAAAGTTTCACTGGCGGCCGCGTCTGGGGGTTCAGTCCACCGTATGGGATGAGGCGGTGAAAATCGCTGGGGCCGATCCGGATTTTCACCGTCGCGATCTGTTCGAGGCCATTCAGCGGGGCGACTATCCCGAGTGGGACCTGGGCTTACAGATCTTCGACCAGAAGTTCGCGGACAAGTTCCCCTTCGACGTGCTGGATCCGACCAAGATCATCCCTGAGGAGATCCTCCCCCTTCGGATTGTTGGTCGATTGGTGCTTGATCGCTGGCCCGACAACTTTTTCGCGGAGACTGAGCAGGTCGCGTACTGCCCGGCGAACGTGCCCCCCGGCATTGACTTCAGCAACGATCCTCTATTACAAGGCCGCCTTTTCAGCTACTTGGATACGCAGCTTAAGCGCCTCGGGGGTCCCAACTTCCACCAGATCCCGATCAACCAGCCAAAACGGTGTCCCTTCGCGAACTTCCAGCGGGATGGGCACATGCAGACCGCGAAGTTTGCTGGTCGGGCCAACTACGAGCCCAACAGTCTCGGGCAGGCTGGGGAACCGACCGGACCGCGCGAAACCCCGACGGCAGGTTTCACTTCCTTCTCCGAGCCCATGGAAGGGTCTAAGCAGAGACTCCGTCCCGAGAGTTTCAGCGATCATTATTCACAGGCTCGACTGTTCTTCCGTTCATTGCACGAAGCGGAGCAGAACCACTTGGTATCGGCCCTAGTCTTCGAGCTCTCCAAGGTCGAACTCCTCCACATCCGAGTGCGGATGCTGGCCAACCTTCGCAACGTGGACGAATCCATGGCCCAGCGTGTCGCCAAGGGCATGGCGATGGACTTGCCCAGGGTCAGTCCGGCCGCCGTGCCCCCTCGTGACCTCAAGCCGTCCCCCGCTTTGCGGATCATCGGAAAGACCAAGGACACGCTTCAGGGTCGGTCGGTCGGGATCCTCATCGACGACGGTTCGGATGCCAAGGTGTTTTCTTCAGTCAAGGGCGCAGTAGAGGCGGCGGGCGCACGCGCCGTCGTCATCGCTCCCAAGGTCGGCGGAGCCACGCTCAGCGACGGCAAGAAGCAACCGGCCGACGCGCAGCTCGCCGGCTGTCCCTCGGTGCTACACGACGCCGTCGCCTTGGTACTTGATGCGAAGGCCGCCGACAAGCTCTGCGGCGAAGCGGCCGCCGTTCAGTTTGTGATGGATGCGTTCGGACACCTCAAGGCGATCGGCCATACCGCGGGGGCGAAGTCCCTCCTCGACAAAGCGGGGGTCGTCCCCGACGAGGGAGTTGTGACGCTGCCCAGCAAAGCCTTCACTGCGCAGGCCGCCAAGCGGTTCTTGGAGCGCGAGCCCAGCGTCCGCCTTATCCCTTGAGGGTCGAATGGCATGACTCGCCGATCATTGGGATCACCCTCAGTCAGGGAACCGCTTCAGCACAAGAGATTCCCCGCCATTGAGTTGGACTTCTACATTCCTGCCTCAATCTGGCGTCGGCGCCCCACCCGGCTCTTGCTCGAAACGGTGTACGCACTGGTCCACGGGGCCACGATTGTCGGCAACGCGCGGGGGATATGGCGAGGGGATGTCGAGAGCACAAACATCGTGCGGATTCTGGTGCGCCGGCACGAGTTTCAAGAACGCCGCATGGCTCGGCGACTCCAGCTTGCGGTAGACCAGGCGATGCGATCGTGGGCGGCGACGCCCGGCCGTCAGAAAGTCGTCGTGTTCACCGTCCGCCATGTGATGGTGGTTCAAACGTCTCTTCCGCATTGAGGCAGGCAACTCTTAGGTATTCCCCGACTCGGTGCATTGGGCCGATCTTCCAGGGTTTTTCGCTCGGTTCACGCTGGGGTCACTTCCGACCGCATTGGTCCTGATGCTCGCTCATCCATAGGGAGGCTTGTGATGAAGGCTGTCTGCTGGTTCGGCAATCGTGATGTCCGTGTGGAGAACGTTCCTGACCCGCGGATTGAGTCCCCAACCGACGTGATCATCCGTGTAACGGCATCGGGAATATGCGGCTCGGACCTTCATCTGGTGGATGGCTTCATCCCTTCCATGCAGAAGGGTGATGTGCTCGGGCACGAACCCATGGGGATTGTGGCGGAGGTCGGCACAGCCGTAAAGACCCTGCGGCAGGGCGATCGCGTGGTCGTGCCATTCAACATCGCCTGTGGGGACTGCTTCTTCTGCAAGAAGACGCTCACGGGCGCGTGCGACCGCTCAAACACCCCAGAGGGACGGGAGATCTCCAAGAAAGCGCTCGGCCATCCCGGGGGCGCGGCGTTTGGGTACTCGCACATGACGGGCGGCTTTGCGGGTGGACAGGCTGAGTACTTGCGCGTGCCCTATGCGGAGGTTGGTGCCTTCAAGATCGAATCGGGTGTCGACGACGAGGAGGTGCTGTTCCTCTCCGACATCCTGCCGACTGGTTACATGGCCGCGGAGAACTGCCAGATGGAGCCTGGGGACACCGTCGCGGTCTGGGGGTGCGGCCCCGTGGGACAGTTTTGCATTCAGTGCGCTTGGCTGTTCGGCGCAGGCAGGGTGATTGCCATCGATCGGGTGCCTGAGCGCCTGGAGATGGCCCGCACACTGGGCCGAGCAGAGGTGCTGAACATGGACGACGGGAAGATCCCGGAGCGTTTGGACCACATGACCCAGGGCAGGGGGCCAGATCGATGCATCGACGCGGTCGGTGCTGAAGCCCACGGTCTGGGGACCATGGACGCAGTGATGGACGACCTGAAAAAGAAGGTGCACTTGGGGACGGATCGCGCCCACGCATTACGGGAGGCGATCATGTGCTGCCGCAAGGCGGGCACGGTCTCGGTGCCGGGTGTGTACATCGGTATGCTCGACAACATTCCCTTCGGCGCCGCCATGAACAAGGGGTTGACGATCAAGACCGGGCAGACACATGTCCGTCGCTACATGCAGCCACTGTTCGACCTCATTACCGCCGGCAAGATCACCCCCGCATCGATCATCACCCACCGGATCGGGCTGGATGACGCGCCGACCATGTACAAAACCTTCAGGGACAAGAAGGACGGATGTATCAAAGTGGTCATCAAACCCCATTCAAAGGGCTAAACACGCGGGGACTTATCACTAGTGAGCGTTGCGAGCTTTGGTGATGGAGCGGGTGTCTTCGCGAAGAGCGGCGCATTTGGCGCCCCGTCTCTAGGAAAACCCACGTTTCCTGAACAAAACGCGATTGGTTCGAATCCCGCTGGGTCCTACCGACCATCAAACGCGTTGGCGAGAGGCGAAGGCCGCCGCAACCCCGGCGGTACCCCAGCGGAACCGCCGCAATCTCCTTCCCAAGGGTCGTAGGTTGCTGGGAAAGCGGGCCCCCGCTATTGGCGACAGATACGGCCTCCGCGAGGGGGCCGTTTTCGTTGCGCGCTTCGCGGATCAATGCGTCATCCGCATTCGGCCGAGCGCCCCAACAACTTATGCTGATTGACCACCATCACCGAACCGTTGCTTGAGTGTTTCGGCGTAGGCCTCGACGCATGCTTCTAGCGCGGTAAGGGCGGCCGATCGCGTTCGTGAGCGGCCGCAGGGTGGCTGCGTCTTCGCTGAGTGAGAATTGCTGTAAACTTGGGGAATGGACCCTGTCATCTTCATCCGGCTTGCCATTCCGGAGATCGCGCCGCTGCCGGACTTTACCAAGCACACCGATCTCCTCAGTTCACCACGCCGGTTCCAGACGCACATAGTCCTGGCCTTCTGCGCTCCCGACGTTCCCAAAGCGCCTGTGGAACGTGCGCACCGGCCATCTGGTTGGGGGCCACCAGCGCCTGAAGGTCCTCATCGCCCGGGGTGACCAGACCGCCGAGGTCAGCGTGGTCGACCTTGCTCCCGAGCGCGAGAAGGCCCTCAATCTCGCCCTCAATAAGGTCGCCGGCGGCTGGGACCAGGACAAGCTCGCCGCGCTCTTAGACGAACTGTCCGCGCTGCCCAACTTCGACATCGCCATCACCGGTTTCGATCTCCCGGAGATCGATGCGATCCTCGCCGGGGCCATGGGGGGAGATTCCCGTCCCGAGTCGTTCGATCTGGATGCCGAACTCGCCCGGGGCGCCGCCGCGGGCCCGCCCGTGACCAAGCCGGGGGACATGGTTCTCCTCGGCCGAGATCCTCGTGTACAGCACCGGCTGGTCTGCGGCGATTCGACCGATGCCGCCGTTGTCCGGCGCCTGATGGAACCCCACGCCTCGACCCCGGTGGCCAAGACCTCTCGGCACCCATGTGGCATGGTTCTCGATGGTCCGCGGCCGAGCACGAAGGGCCCCTCGCTCAGGGCCGCGTTGTTCTGTACCGATCCGCCGTATTTGGTCGGCTACGACGGGACCAACCACCCCGGATCGGCCAAGAGCAAGTCGCGCCGCTCGCTGAACAAGAACTGGTCGGGAACTTACTGCGCTTCGCCAGATGGGACCACCTGGGACGACCCGGACGTACACCCGGAGCTGTACGACAAGTTCGTCGCCGTGGCCATCGCCGAGGCCGTCCGGCCCAACGCCGCGTTTTACTGCTGGCATGCCTCCAAGCGACAGGGACTTCTCGACGCGGCGTGGGCCAAGCACGGGGTGCTCATGCACCAGCAGATCGTGTGGGTCAAGCCCAGGCCGGTGCTCAACCGGTCCTGGTACACCTGGCAGCACGAGCCCTGCCTCATGGGGTGGCTCCAGGGCAATAAGCCCACACGTGTCGAGCGTGCGGTCCTGTCGACCGTCTGGGCCGTGGACGGCCTGGAGCGCCAAGACCGCCCCGACCATCCCACGCCCAAGCCGCTGGAGATCTTCGAGATCCCCATTCGTCAGCACACCCAGCCCGGTGAGATCTGCTACGAGCCCTTCGCCGGCTCGGGCACGCAGATCATCGCCGCCCAAAGAACCGGCCGGCGCTGCTTCGGCATCGAGCTCAGCCCCGTGTACTGCGACCTGATCGTCCGCCGGTTCATCGCGTACGCGGGGGAGTCCGCGGTTGACCCTGCCACCGCCGCCCGCTACCGGCGGAACTCGATGGCTGCTCCCAAGGGCTCCTCGGCAAGAGCATCGGCGGTCTCGGCTACTGCCGAATCCAACGCACGGTCGGGCAAGACCAGCAGCGAGTCGTGGTGGAGGATGGTCCCCACAACCACGATGTTGACATCCGGCGCCCCGGCCTTGAGTACCGCCTTCTCGAACAATTCCCGCAGATGATCCCGCTGCTCTGCGCTACGGACCAGGGCATCGCTCTCGACGTCGTCGAGAATGATCAATCCCGGCCGGTTCTCCTTGTGCTTGCGGCCGCGAGGCTTGCAGTCCATGCCGATGGCGGAGATGCGCATCCCGGAGGCGGTGGCCAGGTCGTCCTTGCGCCACTTGGCCTGCCGCTGGGGGGCCGGGGGGATGATGCAGGCCTGCGAGAAGTCCTCCCGGATGACCGGATTGGCCTCGAGCTCGGCACGGATCTCGGCCAGTCGCTGCGCGGCCTGCTGGGCCGTCTCGCTCATGATCATGATGTACGGGACCTTCTGGTAGAGCAAGCACCAAAGCGAGTACCCAAGGGTCACGACCGTGCTCTTGGCATGGCCGCGGGGGGCGGCGATGGCCAGCCGGGCCGAGCGGTTCTGGGATGCGCCTTGCAGGAGACCGATGACCTCCCGGTGCATGCGCGAGAAGGGGGGAATATGAACGACGGCGTGGGGTGCGGCGAGGCATGGTCGAGTTTCCTTCGGGCGTCATTGCCCGCCGCAACCGTGCCATCTCGCGAGCGCCGGCCTGGACGCGAGATGGCCGCGGCGGCGTTGGAGTGGCAGCAACCCTGTGGCGGCCAGAAACCGGCCATTTCCTCGACGATTGCCAGCGAAACACATCTGCACCGTGCAGACGTCAAGACCATATAGTTGCGTTATAGTGCAACCACTCAAGAAACGGCCGGCGAACCCCGAGCGAGCCCTGAGAGCCCGGACCCCGCTCGACAAACTCCTCGATCCGAACCTCTTCATGGCCCTCTCGGACCCGACCCGGGTGAGGCTTCTGTCCTGCGTGGCCAAGTGCGGGCGCTGGTGCACGGTCGGCGAGATCGCCGAGTGTTCCACGGCGCATCTCTCCATGGTTTCCAGGCATCTGTCGGCGCTCGCCGAGGCCGGAGTGCTCGACACCCATAGGCACGGGCGCAACGTCGCCTACCGGGTGCGATTTGGCGCGCTGGCCGACGTCTTCCGGTCACTCGCGGGAGCCTTGGACGACTGTTTCCCTGAAGGTCGTCAACATGCCGTGCTTCCCCCCGATCCACGAGGTCCCGGCCTACCCCGCGTGGTCTTCATCTCCTCGGGCTGTTCGTGCCGCAGCCCGATGGCGGTGGGCTTCTGCCGCCTCCTTTACACCCACCGCATCGAGGCCTTCGCTGCCGGCCATGCCCCGACAATCGGTTTGGATCCCTCGGCCGTTGCCGTCATGAAGGAAGTGGGCATCGACCTCCGGGCCGGCGCACGTTCGCGGGTGCAAGAGTTTTGGCGCAAAGACTCTCAGCTCGTCGTGACGATGTCGGAGTCGGTGCGAAGGGAGTATCCTGCTTTTCCAGGTGCCGCGCGGCTTATCCATTATGGGGTCGAGGATCCGGCTCGGGCGGGTTCCTCGGCCCCAAATCCTCTGGAGAGCTTGGCCCACTACAGGCGGGTGCGCGACCAGATCATGGCGTTCGTGGTCACGCTGCCAAAGCTGCTGGCGCCTTGTGCCCCAGGTGACACCGCTCCTGCACGGCATGACCGTTGATCCGGGTGGTCGCAATATGTCGCGCAGCATTCAACGCACCCCACGATAGTTCTCGGTGGACATGGGCGAAGCAGATAGACCATTTGAACGAATCGTCGCCGCAACCACGTCGAGGAGCGTGCGCGTCTCAAACGGCTTGTGGAGAAACGACACATCCCGAAGCGTCCGGAGCCTCCGGCGGAAGTCGTCCTTCACTCCGCTCATGAGGATGATCGGAACGTCGGAGAGGCGGCGGATGGACTCGGCGAGCGTCACCCCGTCGCCCCGCGGCATGTGCAGGTCGGACACGACCAGGTCGTGCGGGCACTCCTGGAACCGCGTCAAAGCCTCCGAGCCGCAGCGCGCGATCGAGCAGGCGTACCCGTTGACCGACAGCCGGGTCGTGAGCGCGCTCACGACGACCGGATCATTGTCCACCACCAGGATCGTGCGACGGCCGGCTGTGCTCATGAGTGTGCTCCCTGCTTCGATGCCTCGGCCAATGTCGCGAGGATCGCATCGATGACTTGTTGATGGTGGAAAGGCTTTTTGAACAATCCCGCGGCCCCCAAAGTTTCGGCTCGCCGGCGCACCTCATCGGTCGCATCGCCCGTCAGCACGAACGTCGGCGTGGCCGCCAATCCGTTGTCGCACCGAAGGCGGGCCAGCACCTCTAGGCCATCGATTTCGGGCATGCGCACGTCCAGGAGGATGCAGTCCGGCCGACACTCTCGCGCGGCCGGCAGGGCGGCCAGGCCGTCGGGTGCGGTAAAGACCTCGAAACCATGCGCCTTGAGGCGGGCGCTGAGGACTCGTGCGATAGTCCATTCGTCATCGATGATCAGAACTTTGTAGCGCATGTGGCTCACTCAAGGCGCTTGAAAACGGAACGTCCCCGGCGGGGCGGCCACGCATTGGACGCCGCGTGCTCAAGCTATCGAATCCCGTGACGGCGTCGTTGAGGATGCCACCCCGAATCGCGTACGCGCGAAGCCGACTCGGGTCTTCCCTTCGGCACATTCAACCGCGCTTGCCGAATCGACATGATCAGCGGCCACAGCGGAAGCGCGAAGGCGCCCTGGCATGGTCACGCTCGGCGTTCCGGGACTCAGTGCGACAGCACCCGCGCGGCCTGGAACAGCGGAAGCAACAGCGAGATCGCCACGAACCCGACAAGACCTCCCATGATGATGATCATCAGCGGCTCCGCCATCTGGGTGGCCGCGCTGATGGACCGGTTGAATCGCTCCTCCAGATACTCGGCCAGGTGCGAGAACGCGGAATCCAGCTTGCCCGTCTTGTCCCCCACGGCGACCATCTGCCCGACCGCCTCCTCGACAAAGGGCGAGGCCAGGAGCGCGGGGGCGAGCGGCTCGCCCACCTGCACTTGCTCCTTCATCTCGGCCCAGAGATCCTGGTACCAGACATTGGGCACGACGTTGCGCATCACGGCGAGCGCATCGACCAGGGGCACGTGGGCCTCGATCAGAACCGACAAGGTCCGAAACGCGCGGCTCTGATGCAGCGCATTGAACACCGAGGAGATTCCCGGGATCGTGATGTACATGAGGTCCAGCCGCCGACGCCCGTGGGCGGTCTTCCCCCACCAGACCAGCGCGATGACAATCGCAATCAACCCTCCGAGGCCGTACTGCCACCAGTGGATCAGGGCATCGCTCAATCCCATCAGCATGCGCGTCGGCAACGGGAGGGCCTTGCCGTGTCGGGCGAAAACCTCGGCGAATCGCGGCAGCACGAACGTCAGCAGCACCACCAGGACGGCCGCGCACATGACCAGCATGAACACCGGATACGCGATCGCCGTGCGGACCCGGGCCATCACCTGCGCATCCTTGATGAGATACGTGGAAGCCTGCCGCAGGATGCGCGACAGAGTCCCGCTCAGCTCGCTCGCCCGCGCCATGGCGATGAGCGATGGCGGAAAAGAGTTCGGATGGTTCTCCATGACCGCGGACAGGGCCCGCCCGTCGCGCACGCCCGCGCTGACATCGACCAGCAGGGCCCGCAGTCCCGGCCTCGTGGCCTGCCGGGCCAGACATTCCAGGCTCTCGCTCAGCCCCATCCCCGCCTCCACCATCGTGGCCATCTGCCAGAGGTTCCAGGCGATCTCGCTGCGGCTCGCCCCGGGCCGGCCGGAAGCCTTGATCGCCCGCTGCGACTGCATCTTGAACACGAACAGGTTTTTCCCACCCAGCAGCCGACCCGCCGCCTCGCGGTCCTTGGCGACGACCGCTCCGGCGACGGGCACTCCGTTCTCGTCCCTCGCATCATACTTGAACTTCGGCATGGACTTCCTCCGGGCTTGTCGCGGGCGACGCAGCCCCTGCACAGGGCTACGCGGCCGCCGCCAATCCGGGGGATGACGCGCGGTTGACAATTTCCAGCAACGATTCGAGGCCGATCTGGCCGCCTCTCGCCTTCTCCAGCCCGTCCATCAGCAGGCCGCGCGAACCCCCGCGATCCGCGAGCTCCTGGAGGCGCGCCGGGTTGGTCGCGTAGTCGAACAGCGTGGTCATCATCTCGTCCACGACGAGGAGATCGAACACGCCGATCCGCGCGCGCACCCCCGTCGAGGCGCATTGCCCGCACCCTTCGGCGACAAATGTGTGCACCAGCGGATGAGCATCGGGGCACAGCCGCTGGAGCAATTCAACGTGTCCCTTGGAAAGGTCGATCGGGTGCGCACAATCGGGGCATAGGCGCCGGACCAGACGTTGGGCCAGCACCCCGCGCAGCGTGGCCGCGACCAGGTACGGCTCGAGCCCCATGTTCACGAGCCTGGGGACCGCGGCGAGCGCATCGTTTGTGTGCAGCGTGGACAACACCAAATGGCCCGTCAGGGCCGCCTCCCCGGCGAGCTTGGCAGTTTCCGGGTCTCTGATCTCCCCGACCATGATCACGTCGGGGTCCTGCCGGAGCATCGATCGCATCGCCGATGCGAAGGTGAACCCCGCCTTCGGGTTGACCTGGAACTGATTCAGGCCGGGCAGGATCCGCTCGACCGGGTCCTCGATGGTGCTGATGTTGCTTCGGTCCGACAGCAACTCCGCGAGTGCGCCGTAGAGCGTCGTGGACTTGCCGCTCCCCGTGGGGCCGGTCACGAGCAGAATGCCGTGCGGCTCTCGCAGGACCTGGCGGAAGCGCCCGAGCATGTCCGCCGACATGCCGATCTGCTGGAGCGTGAGCAGGCCCGCTCCCCGGTCCACGATTCGAATGACCACCTTCTCTCCGAACTTCGTCGCCATCGTCGAGACTCGGAGGTCGATTGAGCGGCCGAAGAGGGTGACCGTGACGCCGCCGTCCTGCGGCAATCTGCGCTGCGAGATGTCCATTCCCGCGAGAATCTTGATGCGGCTCACCACCGCGGGAAGCAGCCGGAGCGGCGGCCGCGAGGTGGGGACAAGCTCTCCGTCGATGCGGCAGCGGACGCGCAGGCTTCCCTCGGCCGGCTCGATGTGGATGTCGCTCGCGGAGACGCGCACCGCGGACTTGATGATGTTGTTCACCAGCGCGACGACCGGGCTCTCCCGCGCGATCGCCTCGAGGTCCGCCGCGCTCTCGGCCCGGGATTCCACCACCCGCAGATCATCCTGGTCGATCTGGCCGAGGAGGGAGTCGAACGAGTCGTCCACCGAATCGGACGGAGGGGCCCCCGCCCTTTGTTCGCCGCGGAGGGCGAGCCTGCGAACCTGCCGAATATTCTCGGCCGTCGCGGCCACCACGCTCAGCACGCACCCGCTCTTCCGGGCGATGTCCTCCAGGAGCACGACATCGCTGAACGCCGCCACCGCGATCGTCAGCCGTTCTTTGTCGAGGGTGAGCGGGAGCACGTTGTGCTGCTCCTGAAAATCCGGTGGCAGACGAGCGAGGGCCTCGTCGTGGACCATGTCGGCCGCGAGCCGCTGGAACGGGATGCCCAGCATGTCCGCCAGGGAGCTGGTGAGGTCCTCCTGCGTCAGACATTGCATGTCCACAAGAATCTCGCCGAGGCGCTTGGTGGAGGAGTTGCGCTGGCGGGCCAGCGCTTCGGCGAGCTGTTGCTCGGTCACGAGGCCCTTGGAGAGCAGAACCTCGCCGATGCGGAGTTTCCGCGGGTGGGAGGAGCCGTTGAGCCCGGGGAGAGTTGGCGAGGGTTTCATGGGAGCATACCTATGGGGTGAGGACCAGCGTCGTCCCCTGAATCTCCAGCACGACACTCTCGCGCTCGATGCGCTGCACGCGATGGCCCCCGATCACGTCCCCCTCCTTGCAGATCACGCCATTAATGAGCGCCACCGGAGTTGTGCCGTACAGAATGGCCCCGACGCGGAACTGGGAAGGTGTTTCCTTGGTGGGCGCCGGGGTCGGAGTGGGGCTGGGGGCTGCGGACAGAAGGGGTGGGGGGACCGGAGTCGGTTCCTTGAACAGGCGAGTGAACGGGTCGCGAGACCAGGAAGTTGGCCACGGGACCTCCTCGGATGGCCGGGGCGCTTCAGGAGTGGCGCTCTGCAGCGAGGACCTGCCGGCCCGGCCGGGCGCAGGCGGGACCTCGGCAAGAGCGGTTCGCGGCGCATCGATCGATCGGAACCACAGGAACAGGGCCGCGCCTGCGAAGAGCACGGCCGCGACCCGCAGGGATCGGGGCCGACCGCGCATCGCGGGATCTCGTGTGCGTGAGATCATGGTGAGGCCTCCGTGCCATGTGTGATGTTCTGGGTCGCGGGCTCATGGTTCACCAGAGCCAGGGTGACATCGAGTAACTGACCCGTGGCCTGCCTTCGCGTGACCAGTTGTGAAACCCGGACGCCCCCCGGGTATTCGTCGATGCGCTGGAGCAGTCGTCCGAGCGTGTCGAACGAGCACGCGAAGCTCGCGCCGACCACCTGCTCGCGATAGCCGGGCCCGGCCACGGCCGGATCGAGCTTCCATCGACGCTCGCCCACCGCCAAGTCGTCGAGATCCCTGCTCAGAGCATCGAACAGGCTTGACAGTCCAAGGGCGCCGGAGGAAGGCTGAGGGTCAGCGTCCAACCGCTGCCGAGCCTTCTGGATCTGCTCCCGAAGCTGCTGGCCCTGCTTTGCGAGATTCACCTCCAGCCGAAGCGCCTGCTGTGCCGTCAGGAGACCCTCCCGCGGCGCTCCGAGCATCCACGCGTACCCGGCCCATCCCAGGGCGAGGCAGGTTGCGCAGACCAGGCAACGTGCGGCGAGGGGTTTCATGGCCGCCTCCCTGCCTGCGTCGAACGCCGGGGATTCCGCAACTCCATCACAATGGAGAACCGGCCGCGATGATCCTCGCCGGGGCTCGACACGTTCTGCTCTTCGGCCCGAACGCCCGCGACGAATGGACAGGCCGTCAAGTTCTTGAGCAGTTCCACCGTCGCCGCATCGTTAACGGCGGCGCCTTTCACCTGCAGTTGGGCTTTGCCGCCTGTGACGGAAGAGCTTCCGTTTGCGGGCAAATCCGGCCCGGGCATCTTCAGGTCGAACGCTTCGAGCTCCACTTGCTCGGGGACAAGGCGCGACATCAGGGCAAGGGCCGCCACCGGCGGCATGGCCCCGCGGGACGTGGGCGCCTCCGCGGCCCGCCGCTGCAGGACCTCGTACTCATTGGCAAGCCGCACCAACTCCTCCCCTTCGGCGGCCATCCGCTGAATGGCGGCCTGGGTGAGCGCAACTTCCCGCCCGATCCGCCCCACCCGCACCACCCCCGCGGCCAACCAGGCCACGACGATCACCGCCCCCAGCGCGAGCCACGGCCCGGGGAGCAAGCGCCCCCGTGAATGGTTCCGTGCGCGTCGCGCCATGAGGTTCACTTCTCTCACCGGCCCTCCTCTCGACCACGGGAGATGCCGTAGGCGCAGAGCCCCAGCGGCACGAGCCAATCGTGATGCTCCACGCCCGCAAGAAGCTGGCGCCCGGCCGTGCGCAGATGAGGCGCCAGCAGGTCGGTCACGTCCGACACCCCCAGCGACAGTCCTTCCGTGATCGCCTCCCGCAGCTCCGCCTCCGCGGATCCGGCCCCCAGAATGCAGGCCCGGCTCGGGACAATCTCGCCCCGCTCTTCCAGGAAGTGCATGCATATGCGCATCTCGCGGGTGACTTCCACGACAAAGGGAGCGATGTGCGAGGAATCCTGGTCCGACTCGAACATCTGACGGCCGCACCCGAAGGAATGCACAAACACCGGCACGCCGCCCACCACGACGCACAGAAGCGTCGCGCTCGCCCCGACCCTTACAACGAGCAGGGGCTGCTCCGGCACGCCGATCGCCGGCGCATTCGAGAGGCACCGCGCCACGGCCCCGACGGGGGTGTCGATCGCCCGGAGTTCCAGGTCGCGCGCAGCGAGCTGCGACTCGATGCACTCCAGGGGGCGCGCAGGCGCGCAGACGGCCACGACCTCGCGGCGCTGCCCGGAGGATTCACACTCCATGTCGGCCTCGTAGTAGTCGCAGCAGAGCTCCGACTGCTGCACGTTGCACTCGCGCGCCAGTTGGCCGCAAAGCGTTCTCTCGATCTCGTCCTCGGGCAGTTGCGGCACGGTCATGCGCCTGTAGGACACGAGCGCGGGGGGCGCGCCGACCACCACTCCACGTCCCGAGAATGACCCCTCGACATGCAGTCGCGCCGTCGTCGCGGCGACTCTCGCGATCCACGCCCCAACGGCGTCCTCGCCCGAGTCGGCGGGCGGATCAATGGAAGCCTCGGCCATCCGCACGCGCTCCAGTCGAGCGCCATCGAGTTGGGCCAGCCGCACACGGTCGGCTCCCACCTCGCACCCGACGTTCAAGTCACGCGGCTTTGCAAAGCGGTAGGACATGGAACATCCTCCTGCTGCCTATCGACATCTCTATCCCCCCATTTCGGACTCATTCTGTAGTTTTCCTTTGCAATATCGAATGCTGTCATATTTCGTGTCCTGCAATACTCATAACGGTTCTCATCTCAAACGCCGACCCTCATGTGAAGTTCATTCGCCATTCATGTAGCACTCCCCCGTTGCGGCGTCCACGGTCAGCGTGATCGTCCGCGCTCCGCACCGCAGCGCGACCGTCGCGTCGGTCGCCTGATTCAAGCAGCCGAGCGAGCTGAACGCGATCCGCCCGTTTGTCACCGAGTCGGTGCTCTGCAGCTCCACGCCCGTCAGCGCGGCCATGGAATCGGCCCCGAGCGTGCGCCGGTACGGCGTGTGCGCCGTGGGATGCAGGATCGGTGTAGAAGGATCGCTCTGCTTCGCAACGTGGTAGCTGTTGGTAGTTGTATCGATCACCAATAAGCACGGGTCGGCCCCATCTCCCAGAGACTGCATCTGGGCGAACTCCACGTCGGATATCAGCACCTTGGCGGCCCCGGTGAGGCGCTCCTCCGCGAAGCCGTCGTTCTGGGGAATCGCAACCAGCGCGATAATCCCGAGCACAACGACCACGATCAGCAGCTCGCAGAGAGTGAAGCCTCGCGATGCTCCCGCGAGGCCATTGCGGGAGTTGGCGACGGTGCGGACCATGGGGGCCTCATCGGACCAATCGCCCGACGGATCGAGCATCAAGTCATCATCGCCGATGCGCGAGACGATATGCGAAGCATGACCCGGCACCGTTCATGCAAGCGCAGCCGTTGCACGTTGCATCGCTTCGCTGGTCTCACACTCATCGAGTGCATGATCGCCGCACTCGTATTGTCCATCGCGGTCCTGGGCGTTCTCATGCCCATGATTACGGGCCATCGCTGCCTGCAGCACGCGGATCTACATTCGCGTGCTATTCGCATTGCCGAGAATCTCCTCGAAGAAATAGTCCCGCGACCCTATGCCACCGGCGGTCCCACCCGAACGGAGTGGGGCGTAGACCAATATCAGGCGTTCTCAGAGCAGGCGGGAAACTTGCGAGACTTTTCCGGTCAGCTCTGCGAGTCCGAAGACCAGTTGTTCTCCCGGTCCGTCACCGTGGCGCCGGTGACTACCAGCCTCGCGCAGATCGGCGGCCCCGACCTGGTCGGCAAGATGGTAAGCGTGCGCGTGGATGGTCCGAACGACGAATCGTGGACATTGCGTCGAGTCGTGCTGGCCCCAACCCAACCATGATCTGCAAGCCCCCCCAATCAGTGATGGTGCGACGCGGCTTTACCCTGGTCGAGGTTCTTCTCGCGGTCACGCTCGCCGCCTTCATCGGCGCGGCCGTCCTAGTCATGCTGGGCGCCGCGACGAGCGCCACTGCAGTTCAGGCGGACTCGCGAAAAACCACGCTTTCCCGGCAGATCGCCGCGGAACGCTTGGGATCGCTGGTTCGCAGCAGCAAGCGCCCGCTGTTCGTTTCCGCAGACCGACTCCTCCTGTGGGTCGCCGATCGCAATGGGAACGACACGCCGGAGTTGTCGGAGATGCGCCTGATCCGGTGGTCCCAGGGGCAGCAGCGTGCGGAACTCGTCGAAGCGGCGGCGGGCGCCCCTCCCAGCCCCGATACCGCCTGGGCCTTGACCGACGACTTCGGCGCCGTCGCGGGAGTTGTGGGCAGCACTCTCCCCAGCCGGGCGCTTCTCGTGCACCTGGTCGAGCTCGAGTTCTCGCTCGACACTTCCGACGCCCGAACCGCCAGACGCGTTCGCATTCGGGTCGCATCCGAGTCGGCCGCGGGGATCGACCACGCGATCATTATCGCGACCCCGCGGGGCGTCGAGTAACTCACACGCCCACCGTTGCCTCTCTCATGTGATGCTTGTGTGATTCTTATGTGCCACCCCGCGACTCAACACCCTCCGCTTCCGGACCGATGACGCGAGAGACCGGCGAGGATTGCTCCATGCTCCTGCCACTCCGACAACCCGCGACCCACTCCCGCCGAGGCACGGTGCTCCTCTTGGTCGTGCTCGGCATCGCCTTCGCCCTCATCGCCGGCCTCACCTTCCTTGCGGGCTCTTCAAACGCCGTCGGTGCGGCGACCATCGTGGACGATCGCGCCCAGGCCCGTCAGGCGGCCGAGGCCGCCACGGCCATGACCGTTGCCTATATGCGAAAAGTTCCAGATTGGCGAAGTCACCAACCAAGCGGCGTGTGGACCAATGCCCTAGAAGTGCTCGATGCGCAGGCTCAAATCTCGGTTTCGTACGCCCCGGCGGGGATGGTCGCGGCGGTCATCGTCGATCCAAGCTTCGAGCTGCAAACGGCGTCCGCTCCTGCTCCGCTGCTCAATCCCCCGGCCTCCGCAACCATCGGTGGATGGAGTTTCACCCGGTCGGCGCTGCTCGTCACCGGCCCAACCGTTCCCACCATGGGCACTCGCGCCTCGGCGAGCGCGACCGACGGCGCCAACCAGGCATTCGCGAGCTTCACGGTCGCCGTGCAGGGGGGAGTGGTCGTTGGCCAGACCCTGAGCGAGGAGCTCAAGCCCGACAGTGTCTACGAAGCGTCGGTGGACATCGAAACCTCCGGCTTCCTCCCGGCGGCGTCGGAGGTCGGGGTGCGGGTGCTGGCCGGCTCAACGCTCATCGCCTCCAGCACGAACGCCGCAACGCTCGCGGACGGACTCTCCGCGCAGGCGATCCAGGATGCGGCCCAGCAGGTCCAGGGAGGCGCTCAGGAACCAGCCACGCTGCTCACCCAGCTTCTCTCCGGCGCCACCACGCGATACACCCTTCGCTTCCTCAGCGACGCAAGTCCGGCTCCGGGAGCGATTCGTCTCGAGTTCTTCGCAAACGCCACGGCCGTGCTCCGGACCGTTGCCTTCGACAACGTCCGGCTCGAATATCGATCGAACTTGCCCACCACGATCACCGTCATCGCCCGGCGCGGCACGGCCTCGCACCGCACGGCCGCGACAGTGAAGACCGACATCTCCGGAACCCCGCGAATCGTCGCGTGGACGGAGCCGTAGCCGACACGAAGGAGATTCTCATGCAGTACGTGCTGATCGCCGACGACGATGGAGCCTTGACCAGGGTGCTCGAGGGCCGGTTCCGGGCCCAAGGGGTCCGCGTCGTGACCACCCACGACGCGGCCCACGCCCTGTTCCTGATGCAGAGCAGCCCCCCGACACTCGCCATCCTCGACATCAGCATGCCCGCGGGCAACGGCTTGGCGGTCTGCGAGATGATGCGTGACAACTCGCAGCTGAAGGACGTCCCCGTCATCATCATCTCCGGCCAGAGTACACCCTCCGCGCAGGCCCGCGCCCGGGTGCTCGGTGCCCATTTCGTGCAGAAGGGCCCGGGGCTCTGGGAGGACTTGCGCCCGTTGTGCGAGGGCCCTCTGGGATGGACTCATACACAGTGCAATGACCCGGAGGTCGAGCCGGCCGCCGGCCCAACCACATGATCCACCAAGCGCCGCAATCCTCGCCACGCACCCCTCGCGCCCTCCCTTCGCCGGGCGGGGCCGAGCGGCCCGCCCCTTCGTCCGATCCGATCGACGATCTGTCGATCCGGCTCCTCCCCAAGCCTCGAATGCGGTCGAGACTGCGTCGGCTCCTGCTCATGCTCTTGGTCGCGCAGGCGATCGTCGGAGTCGCCGCGCTCCTGGCGATGCAAAGCCCCTGGCGGAGCTCCCATCGACCCAACCTGAGCGAGTCCCTGGTCCACCTCGCGGCCGCACAGCTGCGGGAGGAGTCGCTCGTCTCAGTCCATCCCGAGACGCAGCGGATCCTCGACAAGGCCGCCAGCACCCCGTCGGTCCGCTTCGCCGCGATCGTCGATGCGGCCGGCACCATCGTTCGCATTGGCGGAGAACCGCCCAAGGACCTGCGGCTCGGCCCAGACCTCGCAGGGGCAAACCCAACGGACCTCGCGCCGCGATTGGTCAAGTCTGCTCCAGCGCAGAACCTGCAGGTCTTCCGGGCTCCTCTGCTCGACGAGCTGGGGCGGTCGCGGTGGCTGGTCATGGGTGTTCAGGACGTCGGCGCCCAGCGGGCGCTGCTCGATGGGGCGTGGTGCATCGGCATCATGATCATCTTCTCCATCGTTCTGTGCGTCCCCCTGGTTCTCGCCCGCTTTGGCCGCTGGACCGACGGCTTGCACCAGTTGCACACCGCCATCCGGCGGCTCGCCCTCGGCTCCCCATGCAAGCCCGTGGCCATCACCGGAGACGATGAGGTGGCGTACCTCGGCCTCCTTTCCAGCACAGTGGGATCCGAAGCTTGGAATTCACGTGACTTGAAGTCGCGGC
>JADMIO012752847.1_pt1 | contig 44202 bp, 37 predicted proteins | sample 8958161 | NCBI WGS metagenome assembly JADMIO01 (sample SAMN16585339, study PRJNA669376) | soil metagenome | isolation source: Crop rotation soil | place: USA: Cullars Rotation, Alabama | collected 2011
TCTCGACCTCGCGCACCGCGTCCACCGGCTTCACGAGCCGCAGATCCAGGTCGGCCTCTTCGAGGAGGGGCTCGACCGTGAGCCGTCCCGATGCCGCGAACGTCCGTCCCTCGGGTAAAGATCCGGACAGGGAGGAGATCCGGATCTCCTTTCCTTCTCCCACCGCCTCCGCGTGGAGATCGGTGAGGGTGGCGAATTCGGGTGGAGCCGCCGCAATCACCACGCCCGAAGCATCGATCCGGGCGGTGGCGGCGAGCGGGGTCAGCTCCGGGCTGAAGCGGCCGTCGCCGTCCACGTGGAACCGTTCGGCCTGGACCGTGCCGGGCGCGTCGAGGCCCGTGCCGTCCAGGGCGATCCGGCCTTGATACGAGAGCGGCTCGGCACGGAACGTGCCGTCCGCCCCCAGCTCGAAGGTATCGAGCCGGGCCATGTCCGACGCGTCGAGGCCGGTGCCGTCAAGAGCGATCCGGCCCTGGTACGAGAGCGGCTCGGCCCGGAATGTACCGTCCGACGCGAGCTTGAAGGCATCGAGCCGGGCCGTGTCCGACGCGTTCGGGCGGGCAAACAGGCCGGAGCCGTCGACGTCCACCGTGCCCGTGTAGGTGAGAGGTTCGAGCCGGAGAGAGCCGTCCGCCGTCACCCGCGCGCGCTCCAGGCTGTCGAGGTAGGGCGGATAAGCGGCCTGGACGACGTCGGCGTTCACCTTCGTGCGGTAGGAGCGCGGAGAACCGGCGATGGTGAGGACGCCGGAAAGGCGGCCCTCACCCCCCGGCCCCCTCTCCCGGTCCTCCCGAGTCCCCCGCCCCGGGAGAGGGGGAGACTTGAGAAGCGCCATGGACAGATTCTCTACCTCCGCCTTCGCCGACCCCGTCCTTGTCGTGGGCCGGCCTTCAGCCTTGAGATGGACGCGTGAGCCCGGCTCCGGCAGCCAGGTGGCGTCCACCTTGGCGAGCGGCGAGGCCAGCGGTCCGGAAGCGCGCAGGTCCGCCTGGAGAGATCCCTGCACCGGCACGCCGTTCGGGATCGGCGGCACCAGCCGAGGCCAGAGCGTCCGAAGCTCGGCTAGAGCGGCCTTCACGTCCGGGAGCCGGATTTCCGCATCGAGCTTCTCCACCGTGGCCGAGGCCAGCTCTGCCCAGCCGGCGGCCTCGACCGCACCCCGCACGTGCCGCCTTCCGGGCGAGCCCGGCAGAAAATCGCCTTCGGCCGTCAGGCGGATCGCCTCGCCCGCCCCGGAAATACCGGGCGCCACCCCGAAATCCATCCGGACGAGCTGCCGGTCCGCCCGGCGCCAGGTCGCGTTCCCCGTCCCCGCCACCCGGGCGAGCGTCTGCGGCCCGAGCACGAGATCCGCCTGGGCGTCGGCCACGGTGCCGGCGAGGGAGAGATCCTGGAAGAGCGCAGCCTCCAGGTAAGGCCGCATCACCTCTGCCGGGATGTCCCGCGCGGTGACCGCGACCTTGCCGGTCGCCTCGGGCAGACGCAGGCCTCCGCGAGCCCGGATGCTGCCGCCGGGCGGTGCGCCCGCCACCAGGAGCCGCGGCTCGGCCTGGACGTCGAAGTCGGCGATGAGAGGCGTATCTTCAAGCCCGACCGTGCCCGAGCCGTCGACACGGAGACCGCCGCCGGCCGCCCGCAACGCGGAGATGCGGACCGGCTCGCCATCCTTGTACCCCACCTCGACCGCGGCCTGCAGCGTCAAAGGCTCGAACCCGGGGCGCTCCAGTTGGACCCGCGAGCTCTCGACCTTCAGGTCCCAGACCCCGTCCACGAACGAGCCGCCGCCTTCGACCTCGTCCACCCGCCAGCTCCGGATGTGCTCGGAAAGCGGCGGCGCGGGCGGAGCGCCCACGACGACCCCGCGGCGGATGACGAGCCGCCGGATCTCGAAACCGGGCGGCCCGGAGTCGGGGATCTTAGGAATTGGGGCCGACAGGTCGAGGCGGGCGTCGTCGATCTCCAGCGAGCGGATCACCTGCACCGGGCTGCGGAGGGTCTGCATGTCAACCGCAACATCCACCCGGCTGGCGGTCAGGAGCGGAGCCGCGCCGGGCGCGCCGACCCGGAGACGGTCCATCGAGAACCCGCCCCAACGGACGCCGAAGTCCTGGGCCTCCATTACGAGCCCGTACTCGCGCCGGAGATACCCGGCCAGCTCGCCGAGGATCGACCGCCGGACCGAGGCCGAGCGCAGCGCGACCAGGGCCGCCAGCGCGAGCAGCAGCGGAATCCCGACCAGCACCGCCAGGATCAGGACGATCCGGCGACGGCGGCGGCGTGGGTTGTGCGTCGGCTCGGTCATGATGGCCCATCATCATGGTATCCCGAGCGGACGGTCGCGACTCGACCAGACCGTCTTGAAGGACTCTCAGCCTCTCCGCACCAGGTCGCGGGTGATGTCCGCGATCGTGGGGGCTCCAGCCAGGGCCATGGCCAGGTCGAGCTCATCTCGCAGGAGGCGCAGGACCGTGGCCGCGCCGGCCTCCCCACCGGCGGCGAGCCCCCACAGGACCGGCCGGCCGACGAGGACCGCCCGCGCTCCCAGGGCCAGGGCTTTCACGACGTCCGTGCCCCGCCGCACTCCGCCGTCCATCAGGACCTCGATCGTGTGGCCGTGGGCGGCCAGCGCGTCGACCACCTCCGGCAGGACGTCGAGGGTGGCTGGCGCCGTGTCGAGCTGGCGCCCGCCGTGGTTCGACACCACGATTCCGGCCACACCCGCCTCGGCCGCGCGCAGGGCGTCGTCCGGCCGGACGATCCCCTTGACCACGACCGGCAGATCGGTGATCGATCGGAGCCAGGCCACGTCCTTCCACGTCAACGACGGATCCAGGAAGGAGGCGACGTAGGCGGCCAACCCTGAGTCCGACGGCGCCGGCGCCATCTCTCCGTAGCCCTCGGGCAGCAGGTTGACCACGGCGAGGCCCGGCGGCAGCCGGAAGCGGTTGCGGACGTCCCGCTCGCGCCGCCCCAGGAGAGGAGCGTCCACCGTGAGCACGAGCGCCCGGCAGCCCGCCGCCTCGGCCCGGCGCACCAGGCCTTCCGTGGCCTTTCGATCCTTGTAGACGTAGAGCTGGAACCACACCGGTCCGGAGGCGGCGGCCACCACCTCCTCGATCGAGGTCGTGGAGAGGGTGGAGAGGATCATCACCGTGCCCGCCGCGCCGGCCGCGCGGACCGTGGCCAGCTCGCCGTCGGCCGTGGCGAGCCGGTGGAAGGCGGTCGGCGCGACGAGGACCGGCATCGAAACCGGCTGGCCGAAGACCGTCGTCGCCAGGTCGCGCCTCGAGACGTCTACCAGGACCCGGTAGGCCAGCGAGAGGCGCTCATAGGCCGCCCGGTTGTCGCGCAGCGTGACCTCGTCCTGGGCGCCACTCGCGTAGTAGTCATAGGCCTGCCGCGGCAGGGTCTCGCGGGCGAGCGTTTCGAAATCGAAGACGTTGACGAGCTCCTGGGCCATGTTCACCCGTGCGGCGGAGGCGGCTCCGGCACCTTGAATCCGAGGTAGGTGCCGGAGCTGATCCCCATCAGGCCGAGCAGCGTCGTGCTGAACTGTGGCATCTGCAGGCCGTGGTACACCGAGGCGCAGAAGATCACCCCCAGGACCAGGGTCCATGCGAAAAGCTGGAAGCGATAGATGCTGATCCCCTCCTCGTCCGAGAGGACGTCGTGCAGAAATCCCTGAGAGGGCATGGGAGCGGGCACCGGGACAGGGGGAGCGGGAGCGGCTTCCGGCGGTGGCTGGACGACCGGAACGGCCGGCGGCGGATTGGCCGGCGGATTGGTCTTGCCCAGGTCGATGATGTTGGCGCCGAGCGCTGTGGCAGAGCCGATTCCGAGCAGCGCCAGGACCGAGCCGGTAATGGTGTCGAGCTCCTCCGTGATCAGCCAGATGAAGAGATAGGCCGCGATCACCAGGAGAGACCAGAACGCGAGCTGGAAGCGCGAAAGGCTGTACGGCGCCTGGGATGACGGCAGCCCGGGCACGCGGTCGCGCAGGATCGGCGTCCTCTTCGCCAGCAAGACCGCGGCCACGAGCGTCAACAGAAGCCCGATGAGGAAGAGCGCGAATTCGGGCGCCGGCACGATCTCCAGCTCGAAGGCATTCACCTCCGTGGGAAACGCGAGAAGTCCCTTGGACCCGATGCTCACCGAGACCTTCTTCGTGAAGCTCACGGGTTCGGCCAGGAGAATGTGCCAGGCCTGGTCTGAGTCCGCCGTGCGGTCGAGATCGAAGCGCACCTCGCCGGTTGCGGGGTCGCAGGCCTCGGGCGGGTTGCCGGGGATGGGGACGTCCGCCAGAAAAAGGATGAGGTTTCCGCACACCTTCCCGTCTACGCCCATATACCCTTGGAGACCCTCCACCTTGAGGATCAACGCGTCGCCGAGGCCGGCCTTGTCGGGATGCTTCGGATCGTTGCTCCGCACCGCGGTCACGAGCGGAAGGGAGGCCAGGGAGGTCGTCGCGGGAGCGGATACCGCGGTCGCCGCAGATACCATGGGTGCCGCGGGTGCCGGAGGCGTCGCAGTGGGCTCCGGGGTCGGCGTTGCGTCCGCGGACGGTGTTGCGTCGGCGGACGGCGTTGCGTCGGCGCCCTCCTGTCCGAATGCGACAGCGGGCAACAGCAGCACGACAGCCAGAAACAGAAACCGGGACCAGCGCACCAGCCGGATTCTCATCGCGATTCCCTCCGCAAGTGGTTGCAGAGATCGTAGCACCGAACCTCTTTCAGGGCGCCGGCTTCGTGTACAGATCGATCACCTGCTCGATGCCGCGCTGGCAGACCCGGCAGAACGGGACCTGGTCGCGCGTGAACATGATGCAATCGGTCTGCGGGCGGAAGTAGCCGCGGGCCGCATAGTTCGCTCCTTCGAAGGCGCCCACCTTGCCGGCCTGGGGTCCGCTCCCCAGGAGCTTCGTCTCCACCGTCCGCTCTTCCAGGAAGAGAGCGTCCATCTCGTCCTCCGGCCGGTTCTGCGCCCGGATCTCCCGCCGCCGCTTCTGGATCTCGGCCGCATGCTTTTCAAATTCCTCTTTCGGCCAGGGCGTGGGGATCGGCGTGCCCGGCTCCACCAGGTCCTTCCACTTCAAGGTATCCCGGTCGGCCTGGGCGGTCACGTTCGGCTCCCAGGGCTCGACGATCTCGGCCGCCGGCTCGTAGGCCACATCGGAGGTGTAGTACTCGTCCGCCAGCGCCGCGAAGTGGTGGCCGAACTCGTGGATGAAGACATAGGGCGACCACAGGCTGTCCGCCGCGACGGTCGAGTAGAGACCGAAGATGCCGCCGCCGCCGTAGGTCCGGCTGTTGGTCAGGATCTCGATGAACTCGTACGGGGCGAAGGACGCGATGTCCCGCATGGCGCGGTTCTCGAAGGTCAGGACGTAGCGCTCAGAGCCGAAGGCGTCGTAGGTGGCGCCCACCGGCGAGCGGCGATGGATGCCGGTGGACGGACGCGAGACGCCCGACTCCGCGGCCGGCGGGCAGAGCCCCCAGACGTTGAAGTCGCGCCGCCGCTCCTTGAACGGCGAGGTCGAGAAAAGGATGTCCACCAGCCGCTTCGCATCCTTCTCGAATTTGCCCCGCTCCGCCGCGGTATAGCCGTCGCCGAGGATCAGGAAATCGACCTTCTCCGCGGATGGACCGTTGTGCTCGATCTGCAGGAGCGGCCCCGGAGACGCGGGCGAAGACGGATCCACGAACGGGTCCGCCGGATCGACCAGCAGCGACCAGATCTCGCGGAAGGCGTTGCGCGCGTCGCGTTTCTTGAGCAGCACCTGGACGGGGCCGGACGGCGCCGGGAAGCGGAGCGATTCGTGGAACGTCCGCCAGATCTCGTTCGCCTCGCCCGTCGTCTCCCACTCGCCGTAGACCGAGGCGAAGCCGCGGGAGTAGACGACGCGGTTGGTCCTGCGGTCGACGACCTCGAACAGGTACTTGCCGAGGTTGGTGTCGTCGATCGGCCGGCCGGGGTTGCCCGGCCAGGCACCGGGCTCCAGGACGACGCGGTCAAGGCTGAAGTGCTCCTGGGTGGCGTCGCCCGAGTGGTAGTAGTCGACGCGCAGGGTACGCGGGGCGGAATCAGTGGGACCGGCGGCGGCCAGCAAGGCGAAAGCGAGCAGGGAGGCGATCATGTCCCGGAATGCTAGCAGGTGCGTGGCCTCGCGGTCTGCCATACTCCCCTCCGCATGTCGAAACGGCACCGCTTCCGGCACTTCAGCCCCATCCTCCGGCCCGGTCCCGGGCGGCGGCTGCCGCGGGAGCTGCACGTGCGCCGGGTCGGCCGGCTCGCCCGCACCCTGGCCGACGGGGTGAGGGACCCCGGGTTCGAGGTCCTGCTGCGGCGCATCGACGGCGCTCCCATCCTCGGCGGCAACCAGGTGCAGGTCTACTTCAAGGGGCAGGACGCCTTTGCCGCCATGCGGGAGGCGGTGGCCGGCGCCAGGCGGGAGATCCTCCTGGAATCGTATATCTATAAGGACGACGCCACCGGCCGCGACTTCCTCGACGAGCTCTCCGTGGCCGCCCGCCGCGGTGTGGAGGTGAGCGTGCTCGCCGACGCGCTGGGCTCCTTCTCCACCCGTTCCGCCTTCTGGCAGGAGATGAAGCGGCGGGGTATCCACGTCCGCCTCTTTCACCCGCTGTTCACCGCGCTCTGGTACCAGCCGTTCCGGGATCACCGGAAGATCCTGGTGGTGGACCGCCGCGTGGCCTTCACCGGCGGCATGAACATCGGCGAGGAGTACGGCTCGACCTCGGCCGGCCATGGAGAGGCCTGGCGCGACACCCACGTGCGCGTCGAGGGGCCGACCGCCTGGGAGATGGCCCTGGTCTTTTCCGAGGGGTGGGTGCACGCCGGCGGCGAGCCGCTGGAGCTGCCGCCGTTGTCAGCCGAGGAGGCCGAGGCTCCGGGCACGCGCATCCTGGTGCTCGACTCCCGGCCCAAGCGCGGCCAGGCGGAGTCGGCCTCGGCCATGTCGGCGATCGTGGGCGCGGCGAGGACGCGCGTCTGGCTCACCAACGCCTACTTCGCGCCGGGCTGGGACGCGGTCCGCATCCTCGGCGACGCCGCGCAGCGCGGGGTGGACGTCCGCCTCCTCCTGCCGGGCAAGACAGACGTGCCCATCGTCCGCCACGCCGCCCATGGCTACTACGACCGGCTGCTCGCCAGGGGGGTGCGCATTTTCGAGTACCAGACCTCGATCCTGCACGCCAAGAGCCTGACCGCCGACGGCTACGTCTCGGTGGTGGGCTCGACAAACCTGGACTTCCGCTCCTTCCTCTTCAACGCCGAGTGCGACCTCTGCATGCTCGACGAGGACGTGGCCCAGCGCCTGGAAAAGGCGTTCGAGGAGGATCTGCACAGCGCCGAGGAGGTCCATCGCACCCTCTGGCGGCGCCGGTCCCTCTTTGAGAAGGCCAGCGACCGCATGGCCAGCATGCTCGCCCCGATCCTGTAGAGGCTCTTCCCCGTCAAGAGGAGGTTCAAGGATGCACCGCAACAACATCTTCGCCCTGGCGATCCTCGCTTTGACGGTCCTGTCATGCGCATCGTCGACAGCCGGACGCAACGCTGGTGACGCGGAGCGCTTGCTCGCGCTTCACGAGGAGGTCCTTCGAGCCCATCGCGAGAGCGACGTCGATCTCATTCTCAACGCGGAAGAGGACGACTACATCGTAGCCGGCGACGGCGAGATTACACGTCCGAATCTCGATGACCGGCGGAACCAGTTCGGTCCCTACCTTGGAACCACGAAGTTCACGGTGTACCGGGATCGAATCCCTCCAAGCGTCCAGGTCTCGGCTGACGGCACGCTGGGCTGGGTGATCGTACAGGTCGAGGCGAAAGGCCAACAGACCGCGCCCGACGGCAGAGTCAAGCCGATCGAGTTCGTGAGCTCGTGGATCGAGCTTTACGAAAAGCGCGGCGCGCGATGGATTCGAATCGGCAACGTCTCGAACTTCAAGCCAGACCCGGGACGGCCGAATCGCGGCCGATAAGCTTGTTTACCGCCAGATAAGCTTATCTGGCGCCGATAAGCTTGAATCGCGCCGGATAAGCCGACATTCCCGTGGATAAGCCGACTTCGTCCTGGATAAGTCGACTTTGCCTTGGATAAGTCGACTTCCCCGTGGATAAGGCGACTTTCCCGCCGATAAGTCGACTTCGTCCCGGATAAGCCCAAATTGCCGTGGATAAGTCGACATCGCAACAGATAAACCCAAATCGCCACAGATAAGTCGACATCGCAACAGATAAGCCGACGTCGTCGCAGATAAGTCGACATCGCCGTCGATGAGCTTATCTTCCGGTCCGGTTCATCAAAAAAGGACCGGGAGCCCGCCGGCCCGAGCGGGCTCCCGGAAATCTTGTGAATCGAATGTCAAAGAACAGGCGAAACCACTGTTCATCCACCTTCGGGCACCACGATACACGAGGGCGAGATCCAGTCAAGAGGGCAAAAAGTCGGTGTCACCGACATTTTGGTCTTTCAAAATGGTTAAAAAGGTCTTGACGGTGGCCGACAGGTTGGTCATCATGCGCCTCCCTGCGATGCGGGTCTCCGCTGGCAGGCGAGTGTTCTTTGACAATCGATGGACCCAATAGTCAGCCGGGGGCTCTTCGGCGGGAGCCCCCGGCCAGCCACGGGTGTGCGGACGGCGCCCCAATGGTTGGCCTCTTAAAAGAGGCTAACATAGCCGAGTCAATCTTCTGCTGCCTGCCGCAGGAACTCGCTCAACTTGATGAGCAGTCGGTTGCGTCTCGCCGTAGAGACGCTACCGATCCGTCCTTTGAAGTCGGAGCGTGGAAGTACAGCGAGATAGCCAAGCCGAATCAGGGACGTAGACTTGAGGCCACTCGTGCGAAAGTCTGGATCGGCTGGCGAGATAACCTCGTCGAGCGCCGGCACGCCATGCTGGAGCTGGGTACTGACACCACAGACGAGGAAATCCTCAAACGGCGGCATCCTCTTCAAGAAGAGGACGGGCCGATCTTTGAGCATGCCGTCTCCCTGAGGCAGCGAAGCAAGAAGAACGTCACACTCCTTCATGGCACCACGTCGGAAATCGAATACTCAGGTTCAACGTCCCCATAGGCTCTGGCCAATCCACGGGCGCTAAGATCAAACCACGCGGCTCTCTCCTGATCCCCGGGCGCGGGCTCCAACACCGTCACAAGCAACTGAGCGCCTTCCGGAAGCTCGAAGGGCTCGTCCAGGCAAATCGCATTTCCGTCGTAATGGGCTTTTAGACTCACGGTTGGCATGTTGAAATACTACCTGTACTAGGAAGCCGCGGCAAGTGAACCCCCTCCCCTTCCCTCCCCCGCGCTGACGCGCGGGAGAGGGCGCCTCCCACCCACCCAGACGTCCAAAGTGGTATCCGCCCTCGGGTGGGCTACTTCGTGGCCGAGATCACGAACGACCAGGCGTTCGCCCGGTAGTTTCCGTTGAGCCCCTGGGCGCTCGTGGAGACGATGCGCTGATCGTAGGTGGTCCAGGAGAAGGCCACGTCCAGCCAGTCCAGCCCCGCCCCCACGGCGAGCGTGCTGCGGTTCGAATCCGGCAGGAAGGCTCCCACCGACAGGTCGGGCTGCGGCGTTTCTTCGAAGGCGTAGCCGGCTCGGAGCTGCGGGCCGGTCGGCAGGCGGAAGATCATGCCCACCCGGTAGGCCATGGCGTCCTGGAAATCCAGCCGGTAGCGCGTGTCGAGGAACGACGAGGACGCGAAGCGGAACGACAGGTCCTGGACGCTGCCCCAGCCGGTGCGGCTCACGTCCGCCTCGACCGTCAGGGCCTTGGTGAAGCCCCAGGCCACGCCGAGGCTCGCCTGGTCCGGATACTCCAGGGAAGAGGACATGGCCAAGTCCTGATCCAGCGGAAGGGTGGCCTTGACGAGCTCGTCGTACTGCGGGTCGCCGCTCTCGACCTGGGTGAGGCGGCCCACGCCGACGTAGTCGGTCTTGATCGCGCTCCGGTACGAGAGACCCCAGGAGAGACGGGCACCCTTTTGGAGCAGGCCGGCGGTGAAGCCGTAGCCGGGCTCCGTGTCGGTCTTCATGCCGAGGCTCGCCACGTCGACCGGACCCGCCAGGGCCTGACCCTCGATCCGGCGTGAGACGGAGATCTCCGAGGTGCGATAGATGGCGCCGACCCCGAGGCCGAGGGTCGGCGTCAGCCGGATTCCCAGCGTGGGCGCGAAGTCCCAGGCCTCGATCTGCGATGTCGTGGCGTCGTGGCGCGCGGCGAAGGACGCCGGGTCGGCCCACTCGGTATGCATCCGGAACGGCGAGTAGACGCCCATGCCGGCCACCATCCGGTCGCCCACGGGCAGGGTCAGGTAGGCGTGCGGCGGCGTGCCGAGGGAGGTCTCCTGCTGGCCGGTGGTGCCGGCGCCGATGCCCGGCGGCAGGCCCTGGTAGAGCGACTCGTTGAAAGATGACATCGCCGCCCCAGCCGAGACCGACTTCTTCTTTTTGAGCAGCCCCAGGCCGCCGGGGTTGTAGACGATGGCCGAGGCGTCGTTCGCCTGGGCGGTGAAGGCGCCGGCCATGCCGGCCGCCTTGGCTCCCTGGTCGCCGAAGGAGAAGCCCGCGGCGTGGACGGGGAGGGCGGCGCCGCAGAGAAGAGCGCCGCAGAGGAGAGCTCCGATCCGGTTCATCATGTCCTGACTCCTTTTCCTCATGGGCAGATGGAGCCGGGGTCGACGAAGTCGCCGACCTCGACGAAGTGGGTACGGGTGGTCATCTGTCCCGCCGTGTTCCCGGCGGTGAGCGAGACCGCGTAGGTCCTCGGCGTGGCATAGGTGTGGCCCGGGTTCTGGGAGCCGCTCTTGCAGGTCGCCGCCTGCGCCTCGCAGTCGCCGAAGTTCCACTGCCAGACCGCGGGGCCCGGCGTCGACTTGTCGGTGAAGATCACCACCAGGCCGTTGCGCTGGTAGCAGAAGCGGGCGTCCGGCGGACCGGCGCTGCTGATGGTGACCAGCTTGGTCGCGCGGCTCGTGCCCGCCGAGTTGGCCGCGGTGAGGGTCACCGTGTAGGTGCCCGGCGTCGAGTAGGTGTAGGTGGGGTTCTGCTCGGTGCTCTGGCAGAGCGGACCCGAGCAGGCGCCGAAGTCCCAGGTCCAACTCGTGGGCTTGCCGGTCGAGCGGTCGGTGAAGACCGCGGCGAAGCCGTTGACCTGGACTTCGAACTCCGCCTTCGGAGGCTCGCCCAGGGAGACCGCCACGAACTTGCTCTTCGAGGTCGAGCCCGCGGCGTTCATCGCCGTGAGGGTCACGTTGTACGTCCCGGGCTGCGCGTAGAGGTGCTCGGGGTTCTGGAAACGGCTGTTCGAGCCGTCGCCGAAGTCCCAGCTCCAGTCGGTGGGCCTGCCCTTGGAGTCGTCCGTGAACAGCACCCGCAGGCCGTCGGCCTGGAACAGGAAGTCGGTCTGGGGCGCCTCGCCGAGCGACGGGGTCACGAACCGGCTCGTGCTCGACGCGACGCCGTAGATGTTCTGGACGGTCAGCCGCACCGTGTAGTTGCCGACCCTGGAATAGGTGTGGCTCGGATTGCGCTCGGCGCTCGCGCCGCCGTCGCCGAAGTCCCACATCCAGGTCACGGGCTCGCCCGTGGAGATGTCGGTGAACAGGACGGTCAGGCCGTTGGCCTCGTACCCGAAGGCCGCGGTCAGCGGGAGGCCGGCCTGCACGGTGACGAACTTGCGCTTGGTGGCCGTGGCGCCGCTCTCCGTCTTGATGGTCAGCGAGACGGTGTAGGTGCCGGCCACGGCGTAGGTGTGGGCGGGGCCCGTGCGGCCGGAGACGGCGTCGCCGTCGCCGAAGTCCCAGTCCCAGGCCACCGGGTTGCCGGTGGAGGCGTCCGCGAACAGGACGGAGAGGCCGCTGACCTCGAAGGTGAACTCGGCCACGGGCGCCGCCGACGGCCCGACGATCGGCAGGTTGAGCTTGCCGACGCCGGTCCCCACCTGGGCCAGGATGTTGGCGGTGCCCGGCGCGGCGCCCGGATAGAACGGCACATGGGTGGCGCCGCCCGCGAGCGGCGTCTTGACGAGCTGGATCGGCTTGCCCGACGCGTCGACTCCGAAGTTGCCCAGGCTGGTGTTGAGGACGACTTCCGTGCCGTCGGTGGCCGGAGCGCCGTCCTTGGTGCGCGCGCTGACGGTGAGGGTGGCCCCCTTCACGGAGCCGGCCTCGAGCTGCCCGCGGTCGGAGGTGACGACCACCACCGAGGCGTCGGAGGAGCCGCCGCCGTTGCCGCCGTTCTCCGGCGGCGGCGGAGCTACGGGGTTTCCGGAATCACAGGCCGCCCCGAGGAGCAGGACGGGAACGATCAGAAGGGCGAGTCGTCGCATCGGTACGGTCCCCAGCAGTTGGCGAGACGTGAGCCTCATCCTGTAGGTGGGACGTGCCGGCCGTTTGTTGCTTGGAGATGCGCACGCCGGCCCGCATGCCGGCAATACAGCCGGCCATGAACAGCAGGACTCCGAGGAAGAACGCTCCCAGGGCGACGAGGATCACCCCCGTGCGGTGCAGGCGGAAGGTGACCATGGTGTGCTTCACCAGTCGCGCCCCGCCACGGGACGGCCGTCCGCGCCGTAGATCACGGCCTCGCCGTCCTGGATACCGTTGCGATACAGGATCTTTACCTGGAGCCTGCCGGCGTCGTAGTAGAGGGCCTCGCCGTCGAGCTTGCCGGCACGGAAGCACAGCGCGGCCTCGATCCGGCCGTCGCGGTCGTAGCGCAGCAGCTCGCCGTCGAGGAGACCGCCTTTGAAACGGCAGCGCTCCGAGATCCAGCCGTCCTCGTCCCACGTGGTCCACTCGCCGTCGGGCGCTCCGTTCAGCAAGGACTGGCGGCGCAGGACCTGGCCCCGCTCGCCGTGCACGACCTGCTCGGTTCTCTCTTCGGTTTCGTTCGCCATGCGCAATTCCCGGGCTCCAAGGGCCACTTACTTCACAGGTGTGAATCCACGCTCCCGAATTGCAGACCGATCGGAGATGACATGTCGAAGCCCGCGGCCCGCATGGGCGACATGGTCCTGAACGACGCGCCGCACTGCCACGCGCCGATCCATCCGGCGGCGCCGGTGCCGACGCCGCTCCCTCACCCGCCCACGCCGCAGACGATCATCAAGGGGCTTCCGACGGTGCTGATCGGCAACATGCCGGCGGCCCGGGCCACGGACACCACCACACCCTGCATTCCCGCCGGCTGCGTGCCGGGCGGTCCGGGGATGATCGCGCTGGGCTCGATGACCGTGCTGATCGGCAACATGCCGGCCGCCCGGGCCGGCGACATGACCTCGCACCCGAGCTGCGTGGCGCCGATCCCCGGTCCCACCGGGAAGATCCTGCCTCCCGGCTGCCCGACCGTGCTGATCGGTGGATAGTCCCGATCAATTGATCTTTACCAGGCTGCCCTTGACGGTGAGGATGCCACCGGCTTCCACCGTGTGGAGGCCTGAGGCTTTGTTCGTCATCATGGCGCCCTCGTTGTCGAGGTTCACGCTCGCCTTGTTGGTGACGTTCAGGGCTTCGTTCTTGAGGTCGCCCGTGGCCTTGTTCGAGATGTTCATCCCCTGCGTCGCAAGGTCGCCCGTGGCCTTCGCCGTCAGCTTCGCGGAGGACTGGAGCAGCATGTCCTGCGTCGACTTGATCGTCACCGTCCCCGACACCTCGATCGACAGGTTGCCGTCCACCTTGAGCGTGTAATTCTTCGTGACCTTCTGATCAAAGTTGTCCTTGTTGGTGTGCGTCTCGGCCTTGGTGACCGTGACGTCCCGCGTGCCCGCGACGGTGTGGGTCTCGTTGCCCGTGTCCACCTTGATATCGCGGTTGCCCTTCTTGACCTGCAGGCTCTGGTTGCCCTCCTCCACCGTGATCGTCCGGTTCTTGTAGACGTCGATCGTCTGGTTGCCGTCCTTCTTCTTCTCGAACCCGACCTTCACGGTCTCGTTGTTCTTGACCACGCGGTTGTAGTCGCGCTCGGCCTGGAGGAAGACCTCCTCGGAGTCCTTCTTGTCCTCGAAGCGGAATTCGTTGAAGCCGCCGCCGCCCTTGGAGACGTTGCTCTTGATCGTGCTCTTGGTCTGCTCGCCCGGCAGCGTGTAGGGGACGGTCTGCTCGGCGTTGTAGACCGAGCCGGTGATGAGCGGCCGGTCCGGATCGCCGTCCAGGAAGCTCACCACCACCTCCTGGCCGATGCGCGGCAGGAACATCTGTCCCCAGCCCTTGCCCGCCCAGCCGTGCGCCACGCGGATCCAGCACGAGCTGTTCTCGTCGTTCTTGCCCAGTTGGTCCCAGTGGAACTGGACCTTCACGCGGCCGTACTTATCCGTCCAGATCTCCTCGCCGGACTTGCCGACCACGATCGCGGTCTGGGTGCCGGGGATGACCGGCTTGCGCGTGGTGCGCGCCGGCCGCCAGGTGACGTCCGACGGGAAGGCTTCGAAGGCGTTCGTGTAGGTTTCGGGAGTGGCAGAGTGGGAGACGCGGGCCAGGACATAGGCGGCGTTGGCATCCTCCCGATAATGTTTCTGAAGCGTCGTCTTGCCGCCGGCCGTGAAGGCGGGGCAGAAGCTCTGGCCGCGCAGGACCTTGCGCGGCGCCTCGTGCTCCTCCATGCGGAGCTTGGCGAGCCCCTCCGCCGCGTCCTTCTTGGTGAAGCCGCCGGGATACTCATAGATGCGGCGCTTGCTGCCGTTCGTGGCGACCGTGCTGTCGGTGCTGCCCATCAGGTCGGTCGACGGCGTCTCGAAACCGAAGTCGTCCACCGCCACTTTTCCAGGAATGACCGCCTCTTCGACCGTGCAGGCGGAGACGACGTTCTGCTGCGTCCAGTCGCCGTACGAGCCGTAATCGACCGTGGCGGCGCCGGCGCAGTCGGCGAACGCGGTGGCGTCGTCGCCGAGGACGAGCGTGTGCTTTCCGTCCTCGTGCGAGAAGAAATAGAAGATGCCGTGCGCCTCCAGCAGGCGGGAGACGAAGGCGAAGGCGCTCTCGTTATATTGGACGCAGTACTCCATCGCCGTGTAGGTACCGGTGGTGCTGTTCTTGTAGTCGGTGAAGCCGAGCTCGGTGAACAGGCCGGTGACGATGTCGATCACCGACTTGTTCTGATAGATCCGGCAGTCGACGCTCATGGTGAGGAGCCAGGGCCACGGCTGAAGCTCGGCGAAGTAGGTGGTGAACCGCGCGTCGCTGCCGGCCTGGACGAAGCGGCCGACGATGCCGTTGATGTACCGCGAGCTGCCGTCCGCGAGCTTGACCGTGACGGTGGCGCTCTTGCCCACGATCTTCGAGAAATCCAGGCTCTTCTCCTCGGACTGCATTTCGAGGAAGACGTGGAACAGCCCGGAGACCCGCTCCTCGCCGTGGAAGCTGCGCAGGATCAGCTTGTCCGCGCCCAGCGGGGTCGAGATCGAGATCTGCTGGTCGGTCTGGGTGAAGGCCACTCAGGACACCATGCCGACGGTACCCGAAGGGCCGAGGACGGCAGAGCCTTTTCCGACACCCGAGCCGGAGCCTGCGCCTGCGCCGCCCGGAGGCTTCGGCGGGGGCAGGCTGTTGATCTTCTTGAGGGCCTCCGTCAGGACTCTCAGGTACTCTCTGCAAGCGTTCAAGACGATCGCCGCAACCTGGTCCGCATAGAATCGAAATACGGCCTCGTTGGGGACGGCAGCCACTGCGCCCGGAGTATGCTGTGTCCACGCTTCCCCGTTGAGGCCATAGTTGTACCTCAGCTTGAGCTCCGGATGTGCCTGCACCAGGAACGTTATATGAAAGGTTTGAAACCATCCGCGCTGGACAGAAGACTCGACGAAGGTGACATGGCAAGGCCAGATATCCAGCGCCGGTATATGGACGACTCGGAGAGGAAAGTTTCCGCCATACGCCAAGGGAAGGAGTGGAAGCACGCTGATCCTCCATTCTCATGAAAAGCACGCTCTACATGGAAGGTGGGAGTCCCCGGGGAGGAATTGCAGAGATCGGCCGGGCTTCGCGCTATCATCCCGGCCGATGCCTGACGACCCGCTCCATGCCCCCCACTACGCCGACGGCCGGTTCTTCAATCCCTGGGGCCGGTTCCAGACCCGGTTCAGCGACCTCTTGAAGTGGAAGCTTGGCGGCAAGGCTCCCTACGACCGGAAGACGCCGCTCCGCATCCCCGTGGTGGAGAACGACGGGGCGTATCTCAAGGACAGGAGCCAGCCGGATTCGGTCACCTGGGTGGGGCATTCGACGTTCGCGGTCCAGGACGGGGGCGAGGTCTTCCTCACCGATCCTCACTGGGGGGCCCGCGCGCTGCTGCCTCCCCGGCTCAGCCCGCCCGGTATCCCTCTCGCGGCCGTGCCGGCGGACGCCTTCGCAGTCCTCTCCCACAACCACTACGACCACCTGGATACCTGGACGGTCCGGCGCCTGCCCCGGTCGATCCCCTGGTTCGCACCCCTGGGGCTCGGTGGATGGCTCAGGTCCCACGGCCCCGGACAAGTCACAGAGCTCGACTGGTGGCAGAGCGTCCGCCACGGCCGCTGGACCCTCACCTGCCTGCCCGCCCAGCACTGGTCCAACCGGATCGGCATGGCCCGCAACTCCACCCTCTGGTGCTCCTGGCTGCTCGACAACGGCGCCCGGCGCTACTACTTCGCCGGCGACTCCGGCTATTACCCGGGCTTTGCCGAGATCGGCCGGCGCTTCGCGCCGATCGACGTGGCGTTCCTGCCCATCGGCGCCTACGAGCCGCGCTGGTTCATGAAGTACCAGCACACCGACCCCCGGGAGGCCTGGCAGGCCTTCCTCGACCTCGGCGCCCGCCACATGGTGCCCATGCACTGGGGGGCCTTCGACCTCACCGACGAGCCCGCCGACCTGGCTTCTCATGTTCTTGCGCAGATCCTGGAGGAAGAAGGGGCCGACCGTGGACGCGTCCATACCCTGGCCGTCGGAGAGCGCTGGCTTGCCCAGACCCCTGTGCTAGAGTGAGGCCGCACTGACAACGAGCGGGCTCGACCCGCCGGACCTGGCACGAGGCAGCCAGCAAGAGAGGTCCGACGTTATATGCGATCTTCCGCCCAGCCGCTCCCGCGGTCGTCCCGACGCAGTACCAGGGAGACACGGGAACAAACCGGCCGCAGACCCGTCCAGCTCGAGCTGTTCGGCGGCCCCGGCTCTCCCGCGGAGACCCGCGAAGCGGTCCGCCCGCGGCTGATCGCCCACCCGGACTCCATCCGCCTGGAGCTGCTGCGCCGGCTGAACCGCTATGCGGCGGGACGGCTCCGGGACCTCAAGCTCACCGACAACCGCCGGACGATCCTGAGCGTCCGCCCGGCCACGGACCGCGCCCGGCTGGAGCTGCGCATCCACCGCTCGTTCCTGGAGGCGCCCGAGGAGGTGGTGCGAGCCGTCGCCGAGTTCGTGGAGAGCAAGAAGGGGAGCGAGCGCGCCCGCCAGGCCCTGGTCACGATCCGCGAGCACTTCTCCCGCCACCGTGGCACTCCTACCGGCGCCCGCCGCAGGCCGGTGCTGCGGCCCGAGGGCGCCACCCTCGACCTGCGGACGGTGGTGGACGACCTCAACCGCCGCTACTTCGAGGGCCGGCTCTCCGTGGACGTCACCTGGGGCAGGTCGTCGTCCAGCGGGTCCGGCGGGTCCGGGCACCGTTGCCGCCGCGGCCGCACGGCGAGCCTCCAGCTCGGCAGTTATTCCTATGAAGACGGCCTGATCCGCATCCATCGCGTGCTCGACGACCCGGACGTGCCGCGCTACGTGGTCGAGGCCGTGGTCCACCACGAGCTCCTCCACGCGGACCTGCCGCCCGAGGTCCACAACGGGCGCCGCTTCTTCCATACGCCCGAGTTCCGCCGCCGTGAGCGCCTCTTCCGCCAGCTCGACCGCGCCAACTCCTGGATCCAGGAGCATCTCCCCGAGCTCCTCCGCGCGCGGCGCGATGTCTCCAAGGGGCCGCGCCGGGCCCGCCGCGCCTGAGCGCCGGAAACAAATCGTCCCTCCGTTCGTAATTCCTCTCGTTTCTGGAGGGATTTCCTGCATGTTGTCTGCTCGTCGTCTCATCGGTCCGGCGCCCTGGCTCACCCTGGCCTGGCTCGCTTTGGCCTGTGCTCCGCTCCTGGCCGCCCCGGCGTCGACTCCGTCCGAGGAGATCGTCGTCAACGGCCGGAAGAAGATTCATTACCGCATCCCGCGCGCCGACGCTCCCATCCGCATCGACGGCGTGCTCGACGAGGAGGTCTGGTCGCGAGGCCTGGTCCTCGACGTCAACAACGAGATCGATCCCGGGAAGAACATCCCGTCGCCGGTGACCACGGTCGCCTATCTGACCTACGACGACGACCATCTCTATGTCGCCTTCCGCGCGGACGATCCGGAGCCGCAGGCCATCCGCGCGCACTTGGCGGACCGCGACACCCCGTTCCAGGACGACTGGGTCGGAATCATGGTCGACACGTTCAACGACGAGCGCAACGGCTACGAGTTCTTCGTGAACCCGCTCGGGGTCCAGATGGACCTGACCTTGAACGAGGTCTCGTCGGAGGACGAGGAGGATGCGGCCTGGGACGCCATCTGGAATTCGGCCGGGAAGATCGACGACCGGGGCTACGTGGTCGAGATCTCCATCCCCTTCAGCTCTCTGCGCTTCCAGCGCGCCGAGGGGGAACAGACGTGGGGGCTCACCCCGTTCCGCTCCTACCCGCGCAGCCGGCGCCACCAGATCATGGGCATCGCCGTGGACCCGGACGACAACTGCCTGCTCTGCCAGGTCCCCAAGATCACCGGCTTCGCGGGCGCCACGCCCGGGCGCAACCTCGAATTCGATCCGACCCTGACCGCCAGCCGCACGGACGTGCGCCAGAGCTTCCCCGACGGCTCGCTGGAGGACGGCGACCCCGAGGCCGACCTGGGCCTGACGGCCCGCTGGGGCATCACCCCGAACCTGACCTTCTCCGGCGCGGTGAACCCGGACTTCTCCCAGGTGGAAGCCGACGCCGCGCAGCTCGACGTGAACACCCAGTTCGCCCTGTTCTTCCCCGAGAAACGGCCCTTCTTCCTGGAGGGCTCCGACTATTTCGACACCTATCTGAACGTGGTCCACACCCGCACGGTCGCGGACCCGGCATGGGGCGCCAAGCTGACGGGCAAGGAGGGCAGGAACGGCATCGGCGTCTTCGTGGCCGAGGACGATGTGACCAACCTCCTCCTGCCCGGCAGCCAGCGCTCCAGGACCGCCGCCCTGAATCTGCCGACGACGGATGCGGTCGTCCGCTACCGGCGCGACCTGGGCGACACTTCCGACGTGGGAATGGTGGTGACCCACCGGGAAGGCGAGGGGTACCGCAACAGCGTCTACGGCGCGGACGGCCTCTGGCGGCCCACCTCGACCGACCGGGTCCGGGTGCAGGTCCTGGAGTCGCAGACCGAGTATCCGGGCGCCTTTGCCGAGGCGAACGATCTTCCCGTGGGCTCGTTCGACGGCCGCGCGATCGTGGCCGGCTACTCGCACGACTCCCGGAACTGGAACTGGTACGGGCGCTACGACGACATCGATCCCGGCTTCCGGGCCGACCTGGGATTCCTGCCCCAGGTGGGTTACTCGATGAAGCTGGCCGGTATGGAGCGGCGCTGGTGGGGCGACACCGACGACTGGTACACCCGCATCTTCGCCGGGATCGACTGGAACCGGAGCGAGGAGCCGGACGGCACGGTGCTGGAGGACGAGCTGGAAACCTGGGCCGGCGTGGCAGGGCCCCGGCAGTCGTTCTACTTCATCGACCTGGGCCAGCGGGAGCGCACCTGGAACGGAGTGTCCTTCGACGAGCAGTTCGTCTATGCGGAGTTCGAGATACGCCCCACCGGCTCGCTGAGCCTGCACATCGGCGCGAGCGTCGGCGACACGATCGACTTCGCTCACACCCGTCCGGCGGACAAGATCGAGCTGACACCCAACGTCACCTGGAAGGTCGGCCGGCGCCTCGAGCTCGGCCTGGATCACGTCTTTCAGCGGCTGGACGTGGAAGGGGGCCGGCTGCTGGAGGCGAACCTGACGCAGCTCCGGACGGTCTACCAGCTCAACATCCGGACCTTCGTGCGCGCCATCCTCCAGTACGAGGACCTGACGCAGAACCCCGAGCTGTTCGACGACCCGGTGTCCGAGAACGAGAAGCAGCTCTTCACGCAGCTCCTCTTCTCCTACAAGCTGAACCCCCAGACCGTGCTCTTCGTGGGCTACTCGGACAACGCCTTCGGGACCACCCTGGAGGAGCGCACGATCGGCCTGACGCGGTCGGACCGGACGCTGTTCTTCAAGGTCGGATACGCGCTGGTGCTGTGAGGATGCAGGGCGCAGCATGCTGCGCCCTTCCCTACCCCTTGTACGGCAAGGCCGCTCCCAGCTTCCGCGCCACCCGGTCCTGGATCCAGTGCGGATCCCACCACTCGACCGGGTTGATGGGCAGCCCGCCGACGAGCATCGTGAAGTGCAGGTGGTCGCCGCCGGCGAGGCCGGTCTGGCCCGAGCGCCCCAGCTCCTGGCCGCGCTCCAGCATCTGCCCCTCCTTGACGCCGATCGACGAGAGATGGCCGTAGAGGCTCATGAGACCGTAACCGTGGTCGATCACCACGGCGTTGCCATAGATCCCGAAGAACCGCGCCAACACCACCTTGCCCCGGTTCGAGGCGCGGATCGCGTCGCGCTCCACCGAGGCCATGTCGAAGCCGAGGTGGTCCTGCTGGTCGATGTCCTTGCCGTTGTAGACATAGGTCCGCCGATCCGCGAAAGCGGCCGTGATGGCGGCGTTCATCATCGGCAGGAACGGCTCGGTCCACAGGAATTTGCGTTCCGACTTCTCCGCCAGGTCCTTCAAGGTGCGCGCGTTCTTCTTCCGGAGCTCCCGGTTGATCGCCAGGTAGTTCTCCAGCAGGCTCCCGCGGTCCTCGATCTCGGGTGACTGGGAGAGGATCTCGGGCACGACCTTGTTCATGAAGGCGTCGTTGACGTCGATCGTGTCCTTCCGGATGGGCCGCGGGTCGAAGCGGTCCACGAAGGCCGCCTCGGCGCGGTTGCCCACCTCGTCGGTCGCGACCAGGCGGATCTTCGTGGGGTCGGTCAGGTCGTAAGGAATGCCGAAGATCGCGAAACGCTGCTGCTTGTCGGCGCCCGGCATGGGGAAGCCTGGGAAGAACCAGTTGCCGGCCTGCACGCCGTCCTGCACCGCCCCGTCTCCCACCCGGTACACGATCGCCTCGCTCCCGCCCTGCCGCAGGTAGTGGAAGGTGGAAAGGATGGCCAGCGTCGGCGGCGCCAGCCGCACGGGGAGCTTCACCTCCGCCACCACCGGCGCCGGCCGGCGCAGCCAGGTGCCGGCCCGGTCCACGCTGACGCGGACGGTCGCCTCCCCGGAGCGCAGACCCTTCACGGTCTCGCGGCCGACGTCGACCTTCATCTCGACCGGCTGTCCCCCGCCGAAGGCCCAGGCCGACTTCGGCTCGAACACCTTCTCCTCGACGGGCTTCACGTCCATGCCCTGGACCACCTCGACCCGCACCTTCTCCACCCGTTGCGGGTCCTCGATCCGGATCTGGATCGGGGTCCGCGTGCCGATGCCCGGCAGGCCCGGCTTGATCGTCACTTTCGGCTCGGCCCCCGTGTAGAAGGTCGCCGCCGCCACCGCGGCGACCACCAGGAGGGCCAGGATCATCAGGACGCGCAGGAGACAACCTGCGGATTTGTTCCGGTCAGAACCACGGTCGCGTCGCGCCATCGACTCCCTTTCCCTGTTGTCGTTCCTCTGGCTGCGGGACGTCACCCGCGCGCGGATCGTATCAGAGCCCCGCACAGAGCCCGTATCGTAGAAAATTTACATTTTGGGGAAGTTGAGCAGACCGGGAATGGGAACAACCGGGTGTTTGTTGCCACGGATTGAAAGCACACACCCGACGGTGTGGTCCCGCTTCCTGTGGGAAGGGGCCGTCCGTCGAAAATTTTGCAACTCGGCTCGTTCAGTCTGGAGGTGTGGTGAAGTACTCTCGCTTTCGTCTGGTTGTTCTCGTCCTGTTGGTCTGCCTCGCCGCCGTGGTGCACGTGGCGCTGAGTGTTCCGAAAGATGTGCAGGCCGCTGTCTCCCGCACCACACCCGCCCGGACCTCCCACCCCTCCGTCCCTACCAGCCTGTACGCCCAGGCCGCCCGAGCCCTGCGCCAAAGTGAATTGCAAGAGGCGCGCCAACTACTTCAGCAGGTAGCCGAGAGCCACCCCCGGGAGGCCGACCGCGTCCGCCTCGTCGAAGGGCTCTATGCCTCCGAGGCCGGCGAGGACGGGTTGGCCCAGGGACTCCTCGCAGCCGCTCCGCCCGCCGACACCGAGGACGGCCACATCCTCGAAGACTGGCGGCTGATGCTCCTCGCCGAGAGCAGCCTGGAGAACGGCGACGCCGACGGTGCAGTCACAGCCTTGGATCGCCTGCTCGCGAGCTGCCCGGACTCGCCGCTCCGCCCCCAGGCCTACCTCCAGGCCGCCCGGCTGGCGCGCGAGGAGGGGGACGAGCGCCGCACGCTCTCGCTGATCCAGGACGCCCGGCGTGAAGGAGTCTCCGGCAAGGCCGCGGTCGAGCTCGAGAACGTGGCCTGGAAGATCGGCCGCGAGATCGACGACGACCAGGTGAGCCGCGAGGCCGGCCGCCGCCTGCTCTCCACGGCCCCCCTCACCGCCGGCGCCCTGGGCGTGGCCGACACCTTCCGCGGCATGGACGGCGACCTCGACTGGAACCGCATCCTCTCGACCGGCCAGACGATGCAGCGCGCCCGCTCCTTCCTCTCCGTGGAGCGCCTCTCCGCCGCTCTCGACACGCTGGACAACGTCCCGCAGCCGCAGCGCGACGCCGAGTGGCACCTGATCCGCGCGCGGATCCTCATCGAGTCGGGCAAGCCCCAGGACGCTCTCACCACGCTCGACTTCCCCGCCCGCACCCGCGAGGACCGCGCGAGTATCGAGTGGGAGCGCGCCGTGGCCACGGCCGAGGTCGCTTCCCGGGGGGGTGACCAGGCAAGGCGGCGCGCCCTGCTGGAGTCCTCCCACGAGCACCTGGCCCAGGCGGTCCGCCTCGGCGGCGAGAGCCAGCTCTCCCAAGACTCGCTGGAGAGCCTCTACGACGACTTCCTGGACGCCGGCCTGATTCCGCAGGCGGTGGACGTCCTCAAGACCCTGCGCCGCCTCGATCCGGGCGACACGACCGGCGCCCGCGACCTCTGGGAGCGCGGCTGGAGCGCCTACCGGCGCGACGACTTCGAGACGGCTGTGACCCTCTGGGCCGATCTCTCGGAGGTCTATCCCGAGCACGGCGACGCCCAGCGCGGCCGCTACTGGCAGGCCCGCGCGCTGGAGAAGCTCGGCCGTCCCGGCGACGCCCGCGAGATCTACAGCGGGATGGTCGCCTCGTCCGACACCTCCGATTTCTACGGCCGCCGCGCCATGGCGCGCCTGGGCGTGCCCCCCGTCTCCTCGGACATCCAGCTCGCCCGGTCGGAGTCGAGCTTTCCCGCCGATCCCCTGCTGGAGCGCGCCAAGCTGCTGACCGACCTGGGCCTCGACGGGCTCGCCCGCCGCGAGATGGAGCTGGTCGAGGACAAGGCCAACCCGCGCGACCTCCTCGCCTTGCGCGCCCTGGTGCTGGGACGGGAAGGCAAGCGCCGCGAGAGCATCGCGCTGCTCCGCGAGGCGTTCCCCGCCCTCGGCGGACCGCAGCAGTCGACGGTGCCGGAGGAGATCCTCCGCGCCTACTATCCCATGGACTACCGGGAGACGATCGTCGCCGCGGCGCGCGCCAACGGCCTCCCGGCCTCCCTGGTGGCGGGCATCATCCGGCAGGAGAGCGCCTTCGACCCCCGGGCCACCAGCCCCGTCGGCGCCCGCGGCCTGATGCAGCTCATGCCGCCCACAGCCCGCGAGATGGCTTCCCGCCTCGACGCGCGCTACCCGCAGGACGGGCTGTACGACCCCGAGTTCAGCATCGAGCTGGGGTCCGCCTATGTGAAGCAGCTCCTCCGGATGTTCGACGGCAACGTCGAGCTCGCCCTGGCCGGCTACAACGGCGGGCCGAACCGCATCCTGCGGCTCTGGAACGAGGCCGGCCCCTCCGCCGAGCTCGACGACTTCGTCGAGAACCTCGGCCTCGAGGAGTCCCGGGACTACGTGAAGCGCATCCTGGTGCTGGCGGACAGCTACCGCCAGCTCTACCCCGATACCGCCTTGTAAACCCGATCCACTTTCTCCCCCTCTCCGATTCCAGAATTACACGGCGCCGTCCCGACCGGGACGGCGCGTCCGCACCCCCGTACCCACCCGTACCCAGTTGCCAGGCGCCATCATCAGGCACTTTTTTTGCAAAAAAAGTCGGAGCCCGGACCCATGAAAAAGGAGAGAGACGATGAACCTGTACGTTGGTAACCTTTCCTACCGGATGACCGAGGACCAGCTGCGCCAGGAGTTCGAGCAGTACGGCCAGGTCGCCTCCTGCACCATCATCAAGGACAAGGTGACGGGGCAGTCCAAGGGCTTCGGTTTTCTGGAGATGCCGTCCCGCGAGGAGGCGGAGGCCGCGGTCACGGGCCTCAACGGCCGGGAAATCCAGGGTCGCAAGCTGAACGTGAACGAAGCGCGTCCGCGCGAAGGCGGCGGCGGAGGCGGCTTCCGCGGTGCCGGCGCGGGCGGTCCGCGCGCCCGCAGCAATGACGGCTGGTAGGGACGGCTGGTAGAGGAAGCTGAGCTAAGACATCGCCGCCAGCATCTCGCGCACCGCCGCGTCGAGTCCCACGATCACGGCGCGGGAGACCAGGAAGTGGCCGATGTTCAGCTCCTCCATGCCGGGGAGCGCCGCGATGGGACCGACGTTGTCGGTGCGCAGGCCGTGGCCGGCATACAGATGAAGGCCCTGGGCGCGGCCCAGCTCGCCGGCCCGGGCCACCTTCTCCAGCTCCCGGGCCAGGTCGGCCTCTCCCGCGGCCCGGGTGTAGGCGTCGGTGTTGATCTCGAAGCCGGTGACGTGGTGCATGCCGGCGATCCCTTCGATCTGGCGCGGATCCGGGTCCACGAACAGCGAGACCACGATGCCCGCTCCGGCCAGCCGCTCCGAGGCCCGGGCCACCGCCTCGCGGTGACGCAGCAGGTCCAGTCCGCCCTCCGTGGTGACCTCCTCGGGCCGCTCCGGCACCAGGGTCACCTGGTCGGGCTTCACCCGCAGCGCCAGGGCCAGCATCTCCTCCGCCGTCGACATCTCCAGGTTGAGCTTTCCCCGGACCGACTCCCGCAACCGCTCGACGTCGTGGTCCTGGATATGCCGGCGGTCCACCCGGAGGTGGACGGTGATCCCCGCCGCCCCGGCGTCCTCGGCCACGCGGGCGGCTTCCACGGGGTCGGGATAGCCGGCGCGGCGGGCCTGCCGGACCGTGGCGACGTGGTCGATGTTGACCGACAGCCGGGCGGGCATCTAACGCTCGATCTCCTGGTCGACGCGCGTCAGCTCCTCGGGCTGGCGCTGGATCAGCACCGTGCTCTGGATCGGAAAGAGCGTGCGGTGGACCCGCTCGCCGAAGGTGCAGTTGACCTCGTAATACCCCTCCCGGTTGACCTGGAGCAACGTCCCCTTGCCGCCCTTGATCCCGAGCAGCTCGTTATGGATCAACACCTCCGAAGGTAGTTCCATCGTCTCTCCTCAGTCCTGGTAGAAGCCTTCATCCTTGTACTCCTTGAGCTTGCGCTGGAGCGTCCGCAGGCCGATCCCCAGCAGGTCGGCGGCCTTGGCGCGGTGGCCGCTCGTGCGCTGGAGCGTCTCCAGGATCGCCTGCCGCTCGATGTCCGCCATCGTGCGGGTCTCCCCCGCCGCCGACTGTACCGGGCCGCCGCTCGCCGAGACCGTGACCGAGTCCCGCACCTCGACCGGCAGATCGGCCGGCTGCACCTCCTCGCCCTGGTGAAAAACGACGACCGACTCCATCACGTTGCGGAGCTGGCGGACGTTGCCCGGCCAGGGATAGCGGTGCAGCATCTCCAGCGTCTGCTCCCCCAGCCGCTTCGGGGCCTTGCCGTGCTCCTGGCAGAAGACGGCGAGGAAGTGGTCGGCCAGCGGCTGGATGTCGCTCACCCGCTCGCGCAGCGGCGGGATGCGCAGCGTCACCACCTTGAGACGATAGTAGAGGTCCTCGCGGAAGCGGCCCTCGGACACCTCCCGCTCCAGGTCGCGGTTGGTGGCCGCGATGAGCCGGAAGTCCACGTCGATGAGGTCGCTGCCTCCCACCCGCATGACCTGCCGCTCCTCCAGCACCCGCAGGAGCTTGACCTGCAACTCGGGGTAGAGCTCGCTGATCTCGTCGAGGAAGAGCGTGCCGCGGTGGGCGAGCTCGAACTTGCCGATCTTGCGCGACACGGCGCCCGTGAACGCGCCGCGCTCGTGGCCGAAGAGCTCGCTCTCCAGGATGTCCGAGGGGATGGCGCCGCAGTTGATGGCCAGGAAGCGCTCGTTGCGCCGCGGGCTCGCCCGGTGGACGGCATTGGCGACCAGCTCCTTGCCGGTGCCGCTCTCGCCGATGATGAGGACGCTCGACCGGGTCGGCGCCACCAGCTTCATCTGGTCGAAGAGCTTCTCCATCGGGGCCGAGCGGCCGATGATGCTCTCGAAGCCGAAGCGCTTGTCGAGCATCTCGCGCAGGTTGGTGACCTCCTCCTTGAGCTGCTGCTTCTCCAGCAGGTTCGTGACCCGCTGCCGCAGCTCGTAGAGGTCGACCGGCTTGGTCAGGTAGTCGTCGGCGCCGACGCGCATGGCCTCGACCGCGGACTCGATGGAGCCGTAGGCGGTCACCAGGACGACGCCAAGGTCGAGCTGCCGCTCGCGGACTTCCTTGAGGAAGGCCACGCCGTCCATGCCGGGCATGCGCAGGTCGCAGACCGCGGCGCGCGCGGTACCGGCCTCCTCCATGTACTCGAGGGCCTTGCGCGCGTCGTCGAAGGTGCGCACCTCGCACCCCGCCTTCTCGATGGCGATGGCCATCGATTCGCGGGAACCGGTTTCGTCGTCGATCACGAGCACAAGGGGCTTGTCGGCCATGGCGGCGTCATTCTGGCACAAGCGGAGGGAGGGGTCGAGGCGCCGCTTTCCCGTGTTATCCTTCCTTCCAGGCGGAACGCGGCGGAGGAACAGGTCTTCCGTTTCGCGAGGAAGCGGGATAAAGTCCTGGTCCGAAACGACCACGAAGGAGATTGCCATGAGCCAGCCAGCCTTCAAGGCGGTCGATCTTCCCTTCGAGCTCATCGTCGAAGACGGGATTCCCATGGACCATTTCCTCGACTCGGTTCAGTTGAGCCTCTTCCGGAGCGTGATCGGCCAGCTCATGGACGAACGCGGCCGGAACGACTACTGCATCGGCGGCAACAACTTCGTCTACTACTCCCCGGAGCAGGCGTGGGACGTTTTCGAAGGCCGCCCCTACTACCGCGGGCCGGATCTCTTCTTCGTCGACCATGTCCCGCAGCGTCCGCGCAAGGCCTGGGTCTCCTGGGAGGAAGGAGGGCGTCTCCCCGACCTCATCGTCGAGTTTCTCTCTCCTTCCACCGAAGCGGTCGACCGGGGGATCAAGATGGACCTCTATGCCCGGGTCTTCGGGACTCCCGAGTACTACCTCTACGACTTCGACACCGCGGTCCTGGAAGCCTACCGCCTGAGCGGCACGGCCTATCGCCCGGTCAGACCCGACCGCAACGGCAGGTTCAGGAGCGACGTGCTGGGTCTCGACCTCGGCATCTGGCGCGGCGTGGTGGACAATTGGGATGCTTCCTGGATCCGTCCTTTCTTCCCCGATGGCCGCCTCGCCCCGACCCGGGCCGAAAAAGCGGAGGCCGAGATCGCCCGCCTGCGTGCGCTCCTGAACGAGCGAAGCGGGGCGTAGCTTTCCTGGGTCTTCAGGGCTTCGGGCGCGGGGGCAACGGCGCCAGGACGGTCTCTACGTAGCGCACGAGCCGCTCCCGGTTCTTCTCGCGGTGCTCGCGATAGCCCGGGACCAGTTCCTCGTCCAGAAGATGGAGGTAGATGGCTTCGTCGAGGAAACCGGCCCGCTCGGCGCGGTCCATCATGTCCCAGAAGGGAGACGGGCTTGAGGCTTTCGGACGACGGGATTCCAACACGCCGAGCACGGCCACCCTCTCCCGCTCCAGCGCTGTCTTCGGGGCGGCCGGCGCAGGCTTCTTCTCTCCGGGAGCGGGCTCTTCCGGCAACGCGGCTCCCGCCTTGAGAAGGCCGTACATCATCCATTCAGACCCTCCGGAATTATCCGAGAAGGAGGAGGGCAGATTGAGATTGACCTTGCCGCCGTCGGCCTTGACCCGGGGCTTGTCGCCATAGACCCGCTGCCAGACGCCGTCCCGGCCGGTGATGAAGTCCCTGAGCGTCAGCCATCCCGCCTCGTACGTGGGGTCGCTCAGCACGGCCAGCACAGCTTCGTGGTAGCCGCCCTCCCAGTTCTCGGACCGGGCCAGGGTATCGGCGAGGAAGCGGTGGCCGGGCCCATACCAGGGCGCCTTGGCGAGCCCCTTCTCGAACAGAGTGCGAGCCTCCCCCATCTCGCCAAGGGCGTAATGGGCGTCGGCATAATGGATCCAGAAGACCGGCTCGTCGGGGCAGACCTCGACCGCCTTCCGGTAGAAAGGCAGGCTCTCCCGGATCTTCCTGGCACTCAGGAGCCGCTCGGCTTCGTTCATGGCCACCCCCGCCTCGTCGGGACAGGAGACCTTGGGGACCGGAAAGAGCTCGCGCCCCTCCATCTTGGCCAGCGCGTCGCGCGCGATGCCCCCTTCCCGGCCGTCCGGGGCCAGGCGGGCGAGAGCTCTCAGGTCTTCGACGAGAGCCCCCTCGATCCAACGGTTTGCCTCGTCGTTGCCACCGCGTCCCTGGATCAGCTCCAGGAAGCCGAGCCGCCGCATCCTCACCGGAACGCTCTCCGGGTAGGTCTGCACGGCCTGGTTCAGGAGCTCGAGCGCTCCCTGATAGTCGCCTTTCTGCTGGGCGGCCAAGGACTTCTCCAGGAGTTCGTCCGCCCTCGGGGCCTGGGCGACGACCGACAGCGGCAGCAGGAGGGCCAGCACCCCAAGCACGAAAGCAGAACGTTTCATGAGACGCTCCTGTTCTGGAAAGGCGTTCCCCGGTCGGTCTCCAGCGTATCGTAAACTCTGCCCGCGGAAACCGTGATGACTCTCTTCGACCCCCGAGCCGCCGGACAGGCAACCACCCTCGAAGGGGTGCTGGACCGGGTCGTCTTCTCGAACGAGGAGAACGCCTGGAGCGTGGTGAAGCTCACGGTCCTTGGACGCCAGGATCCGGTCACCGCGGTCGGCAATCTCCTCGGGATCCAGCCAGGCGAGAGCCTCCGCCTCAGCGGCTCCTGGATCGAGGACCCGAAGTACGGCAAGCAGTTCAAGGTCGCCTCCTATTCGACCGTAGCGCCGGCGACCGTCGCCGGCATCCGCAAGTACCTGGGTTCCGGACTGATCCGCGGCATCGGCAAGGTCATGGCCGGACGGCTCGTCGACGCGTTCGGCAAGGAGACGCTCGACGTCATCGAGAACCAGCCGGAGCGCCTGCGCGAGGTCGAGGGGATCGGCGTCGGCCGCAGCTCCGCCATCCGCACCGCCTTCCTCGAACAGCGGGACATCAAGGACGTCATGGTCTTCCTTCAGTCCCACGGCGTCTCGACCCACTACGCGATCCGGATCTTCAAGACCTACGGCCCGTCCGCCGTGAACCTGGTGCGCGAGAACCCCTACCGCCTGGCCCTGGACATCCACGGCATCGGGTTCAAGAGCGCCGACCGGATCGCCGCCGCCCTCGGGATCGACCCGGCGGCGCCGCAGCGGCTGGAGGCCGGCGTCCTCCACCTGCTCTCCGAGGCCTCGGACCGCGGCAACCTCTTCCTCCCTCGCCGGACTCTGGTCGAGGAGGCCGTGGCGCTGCTGACCGCGCCGCCCTACGCGGTGGAGCAGGCCGTCGGCCGGCTGGGCGAGGCGGGGCTGGCGGTCGTGGAGCCGTCGTCGGCGGCCCCGGACGATTCCGGCGAAGCCGCGGTCTATCCCAAGGCTCTCCACCTGGCGGAGACCGGGATCGCCTCGCGCATTCGGGACCTCCTCGTGCAGCCGTCCCTGCCGTTCGAGATCGACGTGGAGCGCGCCCTGGACTGGTTCGAGAAGACCGAGAAGGTCGCCCTTGCCCGGCAACAGCGCCAGGCGATCCGGTCCGGCCTGACGCGCAAGGTGCTGGTCATCACCGGCGGCCCCGGCACCGGCAAGACCACCCTGGTGCGCGGCCTGGTGAAGATCCTGGAGAAGAAGCACCAGCGCATCCTCCTCGCCGCGCCGACCGGTCGCGCGGCCAAGCGCCTGGCCGAGGCGACCGGCGGCGAGGCGACCACGATCCACCGCCTGCTGGAGTACGAGCCGCGCAGCCGGACTTTTCAAAGAAACCGCGAGCATCCGCTGGGCTGCGACCTCCTGATCGTGGACGAGGCGTCGATGCTCGACACGGTTCTGGCAAACCACCTGCTGCGCGCCGTGCCGGACCCCGGGCGGCTCGTCTTGGTGGGAGACGTCGACCAGTTGCCCTCGGTCGGCCCGGGCCGGGTGCTCGCCGACCTGATCCGCTCCGACGCGGTCGAGGTGGTCCGCCTGACCGAGATCTTCCGCCAGGCCGAGCGCAGCCTGATCGTGGTCAACGCCCACCTGGTCAATCAGGGCAGGATGCCGGAGATGCAGGCGGCGGACGGCGACGGCGACTTCTTCTTCCTCCCCCGCCGCGACCCCGAGGAGATCGTGGCGACGATCGAGGAGCTGGTCGGGAAGCGCATTCCGGGCCGCTTCGGGCTGGATCCGGTGGAGCAGATCCAGGTCCTCACGCCCCGCAACCGCGGCCCCCTCGGCACGGAGCGGCTCAACGAACGGCTGCGCGACCTCCTCAATCCGCTGGGGCCCAAGGGGCAGGAGATCGCCCGCGGCGGCCGCACGTTCCGGGTCGGGGACAAGGTGATGCAAGTGAGGAACAACTACGACCTGGAGGTCTTCAACGGCGACATCGGCCGGGTGGCCGGGATCGACGAGGACGAGGGGCTCCTCAAGGTGACGGTCGACGGCCGGGAGGTGCAATACGACCTGTCGATGCTGGACGAGCTGACCCTGGCCTACGCCTGCACGATCCACAAGTCGCAGGGCAGCGAGTATCCGTGCGTGGTGGTGCCGCTCCATACCCAGCACTACCTGATGCTGGAGCGCAACCTTCTCTATACAGCCTTGACGAGGGCGAAGAGGCTGGCCATCCTGGTGGGCGAGCCGCGGGCGCTGGCCACGGCGGTGAACAACCGCCGGGTCCGGACCCGCTTCACGCGCCTGGCGGAGCGGCTGGCGTCCTCCCGATTTGCCGAATGATTGTTCGGCGCTTATACTACGTCCAGTGCTCCGAGTTTTGATTCTCGACGACGAGTCGATGGTGGTCGACATGCTCGCGGCTTGCCTGCGCAGGCCCGGCATTCACCTGACGACCTGCCTGGAGATCGAGGCGGCCATGGCGCTGCTCAGCTCCTTCCGCTTCGACGTGGTCGTGACCGACCTCTCCGTGTCGCAGCTTGGCGGGCTGGAGGGGATGCGCCTGATCCGCTTCGTCACCACCAACTTCCCCGACACCAGCGTCTACGTGCTGAGCGGCTACGTGGACGAGAACGTGCGCTCGCTCTGCTCCATGCTCGGCGTGACCGCCGTGCTCGAGAAGCCCGAAGGCCTGAGCCAGCTCCGCAGCCTGCTCCTGGAGCGGCGCGACGCCGCCCATCCCGGTCCGGAGGCGGGTTCGCACGAGGCGCACGATGGGGAAGAAGCGAACGAGGTGCAGCAGGTCGAGCTCCTCGAGGACTTCCTGGCCACCAACACCATCCGGGCCGTGCTGCAGCCGATCGTCAACATGCGCGACGGCTCCGCCCCGTTCGAGGTCTTCGGCGTCGAGGGCCTGGCCCGCGGGCCGGTCAACTCGGTCCTCGGCAGCCCGGCGTTCCTCCTGGCCTACGCGGCGAGCAAGGAGCTCCTGTTCGAGGCGGACATGATCTGCATCCGCGCCTCCCTGAAGGAGGTGATCGAGCTCGGCACTCCGGTGACCAGTTTCCTCAACGTCCAGCCGCGCTCCCTGACCAATCCCGAGTTCACGGCGCGGCTCTGCGCCGAGGTCCACGAGGCGGGGCTGGACGAGCGCAGCGTCGTCCTGGAGCTCACCGAGCAGCAGACCATCGTGAACCCGCGCGCCTTCGCCGCCACCCTGCAGAAGCTGCGCGAACGGAACTTCCGCGTCGCCCTGGACGACTTCGGCGAGGGCTCCTCGAACCTCAACCTCTTCCAGGACCTCCGCCCGGACTTCCTGAAGATCTCGGGCACCTTCTGCCGCGGCCTCAACCAGGATCCCTTCAAGCGGATCATCGTCCAGAGCACGGCCGAGATGTGCCTCCGCGCCGGCACCAAGACCATCATGGAAGCGGTCGAGACCGCCGACGACGCGGAGGCCCTGCGGACCCTCGGGATCGACTACGCTCAGGGGTATTACTTCCTCAAGCCGCTGCCCGGCCGCGACCTCGCGCAGGCCTTCCGGGCCGGCGCCCTCCACCCGCCTCGGATCAGCCCGGTGTACCCCATCAGTACCGCCGCATCCGCTCCCTGATTTTAAATAGAAAAATACCGAACGGTTGTCCCGGATCTGTTGATTCCGGAGTGTCCCGGTTTGTCCGGTTCGCCACACTCTAGCCTGGACCGGCGGAACGTCTCATACCTCCCGCTGATCAGCTTTGTTTGATTTCTTTTTTTCTTTTGTTTGGAGGGGAGAAAATCTTGATGCAAGACCACCCTTGACGCGCCGCGGCGTCGCCAATGCAGTAAACCGTGCCAACATTGTTGTAATTCTTTTAATCGGGGACTTTCCGTCCCCAAGACGAGGGAGTACTACGCAAATGTCAATTCAAGATTTCTACAAGAGGTTCGTGTCCGCAACCGAGAACAATGCCCTGGTGGAGTCGCTCCGCCGCCTGAGCCTGTTCGAGGACCCGAAGGCCATGCTCGCCGAGGAGCCCGGCGAATGGATCGTCTGGACGGATGGGAGCGAGATGGCAGCCGTTCAAGCCTGATTCATCGGGCAGATTTCTTGCTTACATGTTAGGTCTATTTCAGTGAAGTGATCACAGGCCCGGGGCTCCGGCCCCGGGTCTGTTTCGACGGAGATCGGACCATGGTCGCAGAGGATCGGAAATCGATCGCAACGTTCGAGGAGATCAAGGAGAGGGTTCGTGCCGTCTCGGAGATCTCGGCCTGGCCGCAGATGCTCCGGCTCACGGAGCGGGTTGTCCACCGGGAAACGATTTCAGTGTGGGACTACCCGGCCGCGGCCTGTCAGGCGGTGGGCGGCGAGATCGAGGCCGCCCTGGCCGGCGCCGCCGCAGTCTTCTGCTCCCTGATCAGCATCCACCTCGTCGACGACATGCTCGACGACGACCCCAAGGGGGACTACCACCGTCTCGGAGCCGGCCGGGCCGCCAACCTGGCTCTCGCCTTCCAGTCCGCGGGCCATCTCCTGCTGGACGCTCCGGAGGTCGAGCCCGCGGTCCGGGCCGAGCTGCATGCCACGTTCGCGCGCATGTCTCTGGGCACGGCCTACGGCCAGGACATGGACTCCAGCGAGCTGCGCAGCGAGGAGGAGTACTGGCGGACGGTGGAGGCGAAGACGCCGCCGCTGTTCGGCGCCGCCTTCCGGCTGGGCGCGCTCCTGGGGAGAGCGCCGCTCTCCGCGGTCGACGGCCTCTACGCCTTCGGCTGCGTCCTGGGCCGCTTCGTGCAGGTCAGCGACGACCTGTCGGACGCCCTGGAGACGCCGGCCCGGGCCGACTGGGGCCGCCGTTCGAACAATCTGCCGATCCTCTATGCGATGACGGCGGACCATCCGCTGAGGGAGCGGTTCCTGGACCTGTCCGCCCGCGCGGACGACCCGGAAGCGCTGGCCGACGCCCAGAAGATCCTGATCCGGAGCGGCGCCGTCAGCTACTGCACCTTCAAGATGATCGAGCTTTCGCAGGCGGCCCGGGAGACCCTGGCGGGCGTCCCGCTGCGCGACTCCGGACCGGTCGAGCGAATCCTCGCCGCCCACCTGCGGCCACTCCATAATCTCCTGGAGTCGGTCGGGGTGGAAGAGCCTGCGGCGTTGATGGAATGAGGATGCAATGGACCTCCCCGCCCCGGTGGCTCGACGCCTCTCCGACCCTCGGCGGTCGGCCGGGCGGGCCAGCGCGCGGCGCCCCGCTGGGTACGCGATATACCCCCTCCCCCCTGGAGAGCGCTATACTGGTCTGAACCTTCCAAATGGGAGCACGACCACCGTGCCGACGGCCATCTCTCTCTGCGGGGCCCTTCGGCTTCTTTCGAAGCCGGGGCAGGGGAGCGCCTGCCACCCACCCCGCGGACCTCCGGCCTCCTTTGACAGCCCCCTGTATGAACGGAGCTACGCCGTTAAACTACGGAGGGGATCTCCCCTCAACACGGGAGGAGGTTGCCATGTTTATTCGTGATTTCCATTCGAAGCTCGTATCCGGGAAGGAAGAGGGCAGACTGTTTGAGGCTCTTCGCAGGCTGAAGGGCATCGAGAACCCGAAGGCGCTGTCGGCCGAGGCGGCCCCGGAGCCCGGTGCCTGGAGTGTCTGGACTACCGAGGATCTCACATCGCCTCTGACGACGGCGAAAGCGTGATCGTCGCCGGTCCGTGATCAGAAGAGTCCCAGTCAGGGCCGCGTCCGCGGGAGCCAGGGTAGCCTCTCAACCCTTCCCGCGGGCGCCCTTGCGGTCCGGGAGACGGCGCCGCGTCATCGGCGCTATACTGGCGCCCTCATTTTTCGGATCATGGACAGTCAGAATCGGTTCTCGCTGAAGAAGAACGACCTTCCGTGGGTCGTCCTCTCTCTTCTCATCCTGGCGCCCTGCCTGTACTACCCGTACATCAACGTCACCAAGGCGCCGAGCTTCGCCACCAACGCCGACTGGCGGATCATCACGGTCTTTCCCTGCCCGCCGGACACGCCCTGTCTGAAGCGCGGCGACCAGGTCCTGTCCATGGGGTCCATCACGCGGGAGCAGTTCGCCCGCGACCGCACGGTGGACCTGCTCAAGGCGGTCGGGCGCGACGGCAGCCTCCGGATGAAGATCCTGCGCAACGGCAGGGAGATGGAGATCTCCGTGCTCTTCTGGGGCGGGGACGGGTCGCGGCCCGAGATCACCCCGGCACTGCTTCTGCCGGTGATGCTCTGGCTCCTCGGGACCGTCGCCGTCCTCTTCCTGAGGCCCCGCGACGAACGCTGGCTGGTGCTGGTCCTGTTCAGTTATTCCACCGCCCTGTGGTTCGCGGCGGGCATGGCCTCCGGGATTCACATCTTCTACTCCTCGGTCGTCTTCCATCTGCTCGTCTGGAGCTTCCTGCCGCTGTCGCTGCATCTTCACCTGATCCTGCCGCACTCGCTGCTCTCCCCGCGCAATCGCCTGCGGGTGCTCGCTCCGGTCTATGCCGTCACGCTCGCGGCTATCGTCCTGGATGCCTTCTACCTGCTGGGCCCGTTCGCGAAGGCTTACCTCGCGACGACGATCCTGGCGATCGTGGTGCCGCTGATTCTGCTGGGCCTGCGGCTCATCCTGCCCGTGCCGGGCGCGGTGAAGATTTCGACCCGCATCATGCTCTATGGCATGGTGCTGGGCCTGGCGCCCTTCTTCGTGCTCTTCACGTTGCTTCCCTTCTGGCTGGCCGAGCGCACGTTCCTGTTCACGGACATCCGGCTCCTGTTCCCATGGCTGCGCTGGACATCCATACTCTCGGTCCCCATCCTGCCGATGAGTTACATCTATGCCATCTACAAGCACCACCTGGGGGCGCTGGAGTTCCGCGCCAACCGGCTGCTCGGCCTCTATACCTTCGCCGTGCTCTCGGTCACGACGTACGTGGTGGCGCTCTTCGCGGTCAGCAGCCGGTGGGCGCCCATCGACGCCCAGCCCCTGGCAGCGGTGCTCGGCACCTCTCTTCTCTTCGTCTGCCTGACGATCCTCCTGCAGGGACGTTTCCAGACCCTGGTGGACCGGCACGTGTTCGGCATCCGCTACTCCGCCGACCAGGTGGTGGAGCTGGTCTCGGAGCGCATCCCCACGGCCTTCGACCGCTCGGTGCTGGCGCGGGTCGTGTCGGCCGAGATCCTCCCTTCGCTGATGGTCCGGCAGGCGGCCCTGTACCTCCTCGACGGCGAGAGCATGGAGACGCTCTTCGAGAAGGCTCTGCCCCCGTACGGCACGCCCAGCCTCGCGGAGCTCAAGACCATGCTGGAGCGCAGCGGACGCTATCTCTACCCCTCCCGGGGCTCCGGCGACCGCATCGAATGGGTGCGCCTGGCCATCCCGCTCGTCGTGCAGGCCGAGACCATCGGCGTCTGGCTCCTGGGCCGCCGCGACCCCGACGACGCCTACCCCGCCGCGGACATCCACCTCCTGACCACGGTGGCCAACCAGATCGCTCCCATGGTGGAAAACATCCGGCTCTACGAGCGCGCCCAGCAGGAGATCGCGCAGCGCAAGGCCGCCGAGGAGGAGATCCGGCGCAGCGAGGAACGTTTCCGCACGCTGTTCGAGGCCACCCTGGAAGGGATCGCCATCGTCCGCAACGGCGTGATCCTGGAGGTCAACCACGCCCTGCTCGCGATCTTCGGCTACGAGCCCGAGGAATTGATCGGACGACGGCTCTCGGACCTGGTCTCGGAAGGCGAAGCCGACCTCGACGACGCGCCGCGCGAAGGGGTCGGGTTCAAGCGCGACGGCTCGGTGGTCGACATCGAGACTGCCGGCAAGCGCTACGTGTTCCAGGGCGAGGACGTGACCGTGGTGGCCATCCGCGACATCGCCTCGCGCAAGCGCAACGAGGCCGAGAACAAGATGCTGCAGCGCCAGCTCCTCCACTCGCAGAAGATGGAGGCCATCGGCCGCCTCTCCGCCGGCGTCGCGCACGACTTCAACAACTGCCTGCTCGCCATCTTCGGCTACAACGACCTGATGCTCGACCGCTACGGCGACGACCCGTTCCTGGCGCGCAACCTGGGCGGGCTCAAGGAAGCCGGCCAGAAGGCCGCCGCCCTCACCAAGCAGCTCCTCGCCTTCGCCCGGCGCCAGCCGATGGAGACCCGGGTCCTGGAGCTCAATCCCGTCGTCGCCGGCCTGGAGAAGATGATGCAGCGGCTGCTCGGCGAGGACATCCACCTGGCCACCGAGCTCGCGCCGGGCCTGAGCCCGATCAAGGTCGATCCGGGACAGATCGAGCAGGTGATCGTCAACCTCGCCGTCAACGCCCGGCACGCCATGCCGTCCGGGGGCAGGCTGACGATCCGGACCGCGGCCCTGAAGGCCGGCCACGACAGCCCGGCGCCGCACAAGGACGTGCCGGCGGGCGCCTACGTCCTGCTCACCGTCACCGACTCCGGGACCGGCATGGACGCCGAGACGCAGGCGCGGGTGTTCGAGCCCTTCTTCAGCACCAAGGGAGAGGGCACCGGGCTCGGCCTCGCCACCGCCTACGGCATCGTCAAGCAGAGCGCCGGCCACATCTTCGTCGACAGCGCGCCGGGCAAGGGGGCGACGTTCTCGATCTACCTCCCCGTCACCCAGGAGGCCAGGACCGTGCTGACCGCCTCCCTGGCCGGCCTGGACGACACCGGCACGGAGACCATCCTGCTGGTCGAGGACGAGGACGAGGTGCGGCGGGTCCTTCACCAGATCCTCATCGGCAAGGGTTACCGGGTGATCCAGGCCGAGTCCGGAGACGAGGCGCTGGCCATGTCGCGCATGTTCCGCGGCACCATCGACCTCCTCCTCACCGACGTCACCATGCCGCGGATGAAAGGCCCGGAGCTCGCCTCACGCCTGCTCCACGACCGGCCCGGCACCCGGGTCCTTTACATGTCGGGCTACAACGACGAATCGATGACCGGGGAAGAGACGATCCTCCAGAAGCCGTTCTCCGCCCAGACGTTAACGCAGACCCTGCGGGGCATCCTCGACGCCGAGGACAGCCTGCCCCGCACCGCCACGGCCTGATCCGGGAGCCGGTCTAGCCCGGATTTCTCACGGAGATAACGAGAAAGGGCTACCTCTCGTGGTATAAGTGTCGTGTCACCAATCACTTGTACCCCAAAAGAGGATAGCCCTATGACGACAGACTGTATCCCTCACCAGCTTGAGTTTCAAGGCCTGGCTCGTAGGACGTTGGTGGTGGCGTTCGACGGCGGTGCGCTCAGCTCCGACGGCGGTGTCGTGCTGCTGGGCGAAGTCGACCGGCGCTTGGGGCTTCTGGACCGATTTGCCGCTTGTTTCCAGGATCACCGCAATCCGAGCCTGGTGGAGCACAGTGTCAAGGACCTGGTGCGCCAGCGGGTCTTGGCTCTGGCCCTGGCCTACGAAGATCTCAATGACCACGAAGAGTTGCGGACCGATCCGTTGCTGGCGACGGTTGTCGGCAAGGCCGATCCGACCGGCAGCGATCGACGCCAGGAGCAGGATCGGGGCAAACCTCTGGCCGGCAAGAGCACGTTGAACCGCCTGGAATGGGGAGCCGTCAAGCAGGATCGCTATCGCAAGATCAGCGTCGATCCCGAGGCCGTGGATCGCTTCTTTGTTGACGTGTTTGTCGCCGCTTATCGGAAAGCTCCGGTTGAGATCGTGCTGGATCTCGACGCCACCGACGATCCTGTGCACGGCCAGCAGGAAGGCCGTTTTTTCCATGGCTATTACGGAGGCTACTGCTATCTCCCCTTGTATATCTTCTGCGGCTCTCACCTGTTGTGCGCCCGGCTGCGACAGGCCAATGTGGACGCCTCGTTTGGCGCCGTCGAAGAGCTCGCGCGCATCGTGGCCCGGATTCGCCAGAGTTGGCCGCACGTGCGGATTATCGTGCGCGGCGATTCCGGGTTTGCTCGTGAAGAGTTGATGAGTTGGTGTGAGCAAAACGAAGTGGATTTTGTCTTGGGCTTGGCTCGAAATGCCCGACTTCAGCGGGCTCTCGGCGGGGAACTGGCCCAGGCTCGTGCGCTTTTCGAAGCCTCTACCCGGGCGGCCCGTGTGTTCAAGGATTTTCTCTACCAGACCCGGAAAAGCTGGTCGCGACAGCGGCGCGTCATCGGCAAGGCCGAACACTTGGCCAAGGGAGCCAATCCGCGGTTCCTGGTGACCTCTCTAAGCTGCAAAGCGTGGCAGGCTCAGGAGTTGTACGAAAAGCTCTATTGTGCCCGCGGTGAGATGGAGAATCGCATCAAAGAGCAGCAGTTATGCCTGTTTGCCGACCGCACCTCAACCCATCACATGAGCAGCAATCAGGTGCGTCTGTGGTTGTCTTCCGTTGCCTATGTCTTGCTCGACGCGCTGCGCCGCCTGGGTTTGGCAGGTACCGATCTGGCTCAGGCGCGTTGCGACACGATTCGACTCAAGCTCCTCAAAATCGGTGCTCAGATCCAGGTCACAGTGCGGCGTGTCTGGGTCCATCTCGCCAGTTCTTATCCCAATGCCGCCGTGTTCGCTCAAATCGTGGCTCAATTGCGATCAAGTCCGCCCATCATGGTCTGAGCTGCGCGATCGACCAGATATCTTTTGGCTCAAGGCCTTCCAGGGCCTTGGTGTGTCTCCGACGAGCTTGAGGAGAGAAACGCACCGAAAACTCCAAGGCACATACGCTCGGCTTACGCTCAAAGCTGGGACCGCAAGGAGGCTTGCAGGCTCACCCCCTGGCTGATGTGCCTAAAAGCCCCCCACCAAGCAGGAATCGGACCGCGAGCCCCCCGTCCGTGAGAAGTCCGGGCTAGGAGTAGTACCGGCGCATCTGGGCGGCCACGCCGTCCAGGTCCGGGAAGAGCCGCCGCTCGTCCACGCTGGCCAGGTCGAGCTGGTCGCGGATGCGGGCCGTCCCTCCCGCCGGGATGACGAAACGGGTCAGGGCGTCGCCCAGCCCGTGTTTCTCCAGGAAGGTGTCGAACGGCTCCGACTTGTCCGAGCAGAGGGTGAAGACGGCCGACTGCGCCACGATCCGGGCATCCAGGGACGGGGGCTCGATCATGCAGGCGAACGGCTTCTCGCCGGAGCCGCGGTTGAACAGCGTCCAGGGGCTGAAGCGGCCGCCCTTGAAGAAGAGCTCATCCAGGTCCTGGATCAGCAGCGCCAGCTCGGGGAAGCCGAACGCGCGGTGGACCTTCTTCCAGTCCAGGCGCCACACGGCGCGGTCGATGCGGAGGCGGTCGAAGGTGGCGAAGTGCGCGGCCACCAGCGGTGAGTAGGTCCAATCGAGCAGCCGGGTGGGGAGCCCGTGGTGCTGCGCCGCCACCAGGAGCTCCCACTCGTTGACCGGCGGCGCCGGGAAGTATGGCCGCGAGTAGCGGATGAAGTTGCGGAGGATATGCTCCTCGAGCCCGGTCTTGATGTGAGGCGGGTCCACGCCGCCCAGCCGGTCGAGGCTGGTCAGCAGGGGCCGCGAGGCGTCGGCGGCACCGCGATAGATTCCGCTGTCGCGGTGCCGGCCGGTGATGGAGTCGGGCTCGGTGGGAGTGACCTTGTCGATCAGGTCGCCCAGGCTGCTGATCCGGATCTCCTCGATCGGCATCTGCTGTCTCTCATCTTTCCGGCGGCTGCGGCTCCTCCCATCGGTCGTCGGTCAGGGGCAGCGGCTCGGTCCCGCCAGTATAAGGGAGGGGAGGAGGAGGCGGAGGCACCGTCGGGACGACCGGGACAACCGGGATGACGCCCCGCCGCGACCAGTCCTGCGAGCCGAAGGCGACCAGCAGGATCCCGCCGAAACCGACCACCAGCGTGGCGGTCAGGAGGAAGAAGGCGAACAGCTTGAACATCGCGGCGAACAGGTTGAGCGCCCCGGGTCCCAGGGAGAGGAGCTGGCCGAGGATCCACCAGATCTGCAGCAGGATCACGCCCACGAGGGCCGACAGGTACGGGCTGCCGAAGCGCCGTCCGAAGCGGCCCTCGAACCACCGCCCCACCCGCAGCGCGACCGCGGCGTATCCGAACAGGTAGACGAAGAACAGGACCACGCCCAGCACCGGGTAGAGGAGCAGGAAGATACAGCCGATGATCGTGATCGCCAGCAGGAGCCCGACCACGAAGAGCAGCGGCACCAGCGCGAGCGAGCCCGCCAGCCCGACGCCGGCCGCCTTCCAGGGCTCGGCCGCGATCTGGCTCTCCACCCGCTCCATCGGCCCCCGGGCCAGCAGCAGGCACAGCCAGGCGAACAGCGTGAGCGCGATCATCCAGACCAGGCCGCCGAACACCCTCATCGAGGCGCCGAACAGGAAGAACGGCCCGAAGCCCCAATCGTGGTCCCAGCCATCGCTCCAGGAGCCCGAGCGGAACGGCGACACCTCCTGCACGGAGCCGTGGATCTGCGCCCCCTTGGCGCGCTCGATCGTGCCGCCCACGCTGGTCACGTCCCCTTCGATCACGGCCTCAGGGCCGAGGTGGACGGTCCCGCCGACCGAGGTCACGTTGCCTCCCACATGGCCGTCGATCCGCACGGGACCGCCGATCGACACGGCATCGCGGCTCACCTCGCCCTCGACGCGCACGGAGCCGCCGATCGACACGGCCTCCTCGGCCAGCTCGTCCTTCTCCACGACGATGGCGCCGCCGAACTTGACGAGGCTGCCGGAATGGATGGACGGCTCGGGCGTCGGCGAAGCGTCAGGGTTTTCAGGGGTCTCCGGCGTCTCGGGAGTCTCGTCGATGTCGACCGACACCGATCCGCCATCGCCTCCATCATCGCCGGTATCCTCGGTATCGACGGTCTCATCCGCCGGGGTCCCGGTCTCCTCCGGGGTCGCGGAGGCGGCCGGGGTCCTCCCTTCGGCGGCCAGGCCGAAGAGCGTGCGGCGCTGGTCAGGGCTCAGGTCCAGCAGGCGCAGGACCGGGCCGGCGTCCTCGCCGAGCCAGTCCTGGAGCGTGCGGGTGTTCACCCGCTCGCCGTTGACGGCGACGTCGCCGCCGCTCACCTCGATCGTCTGCACGCCGCGGCGCGGCTGCTTCGGCGTGAGCACGACGCCGCCATGGATGGGCAGCACCTGGTAGCGCTGCTCGACCTGCCGGCGCAGCTCGGGAGAGGCCTCCTGGGCGGGCGCGGCGGCGGCGAAGACGAATCCAAGGGCCAAGGCGATCAGGACCGTCAGGGCCCTGAATCTCCTCATGGTTCGATCATTGGATGGGATCCACATAGCTCCATCTCCTGTCACGGGTCATCAGGTCGCGGAGAACGACGAAGGAGACCCCCGAGACCGCCAAACAGGCGGCCGTCACCTTGACAGCTGCGGGGGACGTGAGGGAGACCGCCAGGGCTCCGCCCACGGTGAGGAGCCACTCTCCGATGCGCGCCGCCAGGGCCAGCCAGCGGCCGAGGTCGATCACCGACGCCACCCCGAGGCCCATCAGGTCGCCCGGGGTCACCAGCCGGCCCAGGACCAGCAGCAGGTCGGGCAGCCAGAGCAGCGACAGGGCTGTGGCCATCACGCCGAAGGCGACCCCCAGCCGGAACCCGCCGGACCGGAACAGCCGGCTCAGCAGGCTGACCCCCACCGGCTCCGGTACCGGCGCGGCGTCTCCGATCCTCAGGAGCACCCGGTCGGCGAATCCGGCCGGAGGCGCAAGCGGAGGCAGCAGCTCGAACAGCTCGAGCAGAGCGGCATCTGCCATGTCGTCCGCCATGTCGTCGGCGGCCCCGGATCCGTCCCGCTCGGCGTCGAGCCAGCGGGAGATCAGGGCGTTGGGGTCGTGTCGGTCGGTGCGCATGCTTCGTCTCTCCGTCCTGCCCTACGGTCCGTCCGCGCGGCGGGTTTCAGCCTCCCCATCCCATCGCGGTCATCTCCTGGGCCAGTTCCTTGCGGGCGCGGTGCAGGTTCGTCTTCACCGTGCCCAGGGGCAATCCCGTCGCCTCGCAGATCTCCTGATACGAGGCCCCCTCGATGTAGAACAGCACGACGGACTCCCGGTACTCCGGGCGGAGCCGGGCGACGGCCCGCTCCAGCGATCTTGCCATGTCCCGGCGCTCGGCGGCGGCGGAAGGGTCCTCGGCCGAGCTGTCGGTCAGCACCGCGGCCAGCCCGCCGCGGCCCTCCTCGTCCGGCGGCGCCTCCAGCGAGACCGTCTCCGGCGCATGCCGGCGCAGGTGGTCGATCGTCGTGTTGTGGGCGATCTTGAACAGCCAGCTCGACAGCTTGCGCGACGGATCGTAGGAGCGCAGGCTCCGGTACGCCTTGACGAACGTCTCCTGGGCCAGGTCCTCGGCCGTCCCGGAGTCCTGCACCATCCGGGCGATCAGGCTGAAGACCGGGCGCTCGAAACGCACCACCAGCTCGCGAAAGGCGTCCTGGGAGCCCGTCAGGGCGCTCGCCACCAGCTCGGCGTCGGTCCTCATTTTGACGCGATTATGACCGGTCGCGAGGCCCGATGTTAGACTCAAGGCATGAAAACCGTCATCCCCGCTCTGCTCGCCCTGCTCCTGACCCTTCCCGCTGACGCCGCGACGCTCGCCGGCGTCACCCTGCCCGACAAGGCCGATGCCAACGGCAAGTCCCTCGTGCTCAACGGTATGGGGCTGCGCAAGAAGTTCGTCATCAAGGTCTATGTCGGCGGCCTCTACCTCCCTCAGAAGGAGAAGTCCGCGTCGAAGGTGCTCGGCGCCGACGTGCCGCGCCGCATGACCATGGCCTTCATCTACGACGTCAGCAAGGACCAGATGTGCGAAGCCTGGGAGGAGGGCCTGGAGGCCAACACTCCCAACGCCTCGGCCGAGGTGAAGAAGAACTTCACCACCCTCTGTACCTGGATGGACGGCGTCGGCAAGGGTCAGCAGCTCAACCTGACCTACGTGCCCGGCGAAGGCACCCACGTCGACATCGGCGGCAAGGCCAAGGGCACCCTGCCCGGCAAGGCCACGGCCGACGCCATCCTGAGCACCTGGATCGGCCAGAACCCCGCCCCGGGCGAGGACTTCAAGAAGGCCGTCCTCGGCGGATAAGCGGGCGGATAAGCCTTTCCAGCACAGTGGGATCCGAAGCTTGGAATTCACGTGACTTGAAGTCG
>JADMIO012731093.1_pt1 | contig 44194 bp, 36 predicted proteins | sample 8958161 | NCBI WGS metagenome assembly JADMIO01 (sample SAMN16585339, study PRJNA669376) | soil metagenome | isolation source: Crop rotation soil | place: USA: Cullars Rotation, Alabama | collected 2011
CCGCGACAACTTGTCCACGTGGAATTCTAAGCTTAGGATCCCAATGTGCTGGAAAGAACATGCACAAATATTTATAGCAGGTATTCATTTTGATGCTGAAGATTTTCATTTTAAAAAAATTATTTCAATGAAAAACTTCACTGTGATTTTGTGAAACAGCCTAAAACGGGCACTCCTCAAAACATTTTTGATATCTCCAAGTAAGATTTTCATTTTTTAAAAAATATTTTAATGAAAATCTTCATTCCGGCTTCACGGGGTTATTTAAAAAATATAAATTAGCGTTTTATTTCTAAATTAATTTAAACACAAAAGCTATGATAACACCTCATGAATTAATTGTAATAGATGGTTATGAATTTACCAGTGTTTCACTAAACTCTTTTCTAAAAAGGGACCGTGTATATGACAGGGTTTCTCTCCTGTGTAATTGCAAGAATTTTTCAGAACTTACGGATGAAAAAATCAGGCAGTACAATCCGCGGTTTATTGCATTCAACTATTGGGGGTGTGCATTCAACCTTGTAAAGCACCTCGAGCATTTAAAGAAACTTTTTCCGAAAATTATCCCGGTGTGTTATTTTTTCCTCGGAAGCGAATTTGAACTCAATATTCTTCTGCGTGAAGGTGTAAGGGCAATTCTCGGCTGGCATGATGCACCGGGTGTATTGCTTGAGGCACTGGATGAATTGGAGACAGAAGAATATTTTATGAATGAAAACATAACATCTGAAAGAATTCAAAAAGCAAATCGGGCATATTATCTGCATGAAAATTTATCTATCAATGAAGTTGTTCTTATGAAACTTCTCAGCATGGGATTATCAAGAGAAATGTGCAGCAGGCATCTGCACAGGGAATTGTCAACACTATCCAATGACATTACGAGCATCCATCATAAAACACATACTGAAACAGATATGCAGATAACCCGGTACGGATTATTGCACGGTTATATTACACCGGAATTGATTTCACTTTCCGCGCGTATGGACACAATAAATCTTGAAGGTAATTACACCTACCTGGAAGATGAGGATTAAATATTCTCAGCCCTTAAGAAATCATTGTGCAGAGAATGAAATCTTACGCTTTTCTGGGTAAGATTTTTTAAAATCGTGTGAGTTTTTCCCAGGCATTTTTGTTTTCCTTTAAAAACAGGGATTGGTAGAAAAAATGGTTCCGGATTCCCGAGAAATGATTTTGAATTCCCATGCAAAGGGTCGGGATTTCTGTAGAATGGTTTGGGTGGCGCAGACCTTTGTTTGGATTTCCGCGCAATGGGTCGGGGTTTCTGTAGAATGGTTTGGGTGGCACAGACCTATGGTTGAGAATTCCTGAGCAATGGTTTGGGATTTCTGAGCAATGGTTTCAGTGGCGCAGACCTTTAGTCGGGGTTCCCCCGGCGAGGGTTTTGGATTTCTGTAGAATGATTTTGGTGGGTTTAAAACCAACGATTCAAATCGTTGGCTATACAAACCCTAACCTCTCACCTCCCCATTTCCACCTCCACGCTCACCTGCGGCATCTCCCCGTTCACAGGGGGATTAATCTTGGTGACGCGGACGGATATTTTTTCGATATGGGAAATATTTTTCATCAATGCATCAGCAATGCGCTTTGCAACATGCTCGATGAGCTTGCTGCGGATTTTCATTTGCTCCTTTACGATTGCATACACCCGAACGTAATCAACTGTCTTGCTTAAATCGTCCGTGATGGCGGCTTCTGAAAAGTCGGTTTCTATTTTTATGTCAACCATGTAGTTGCCGCCAATGATGCCTTCTTCTTCCATGCAGCCGTGGAAGGCGTAGAAGGGGATGCTGGTTATGTTGATTGTTCCCATATCTCTCCAACGAATTACGAATCTTTTACGAATCTACGAATTACGAATAGTGTAACGGTATCATTTTCCATTCTGCGTTTTCTATTTCCTGTTTACTAATTCCCGTTTCCTATTTTCCCAACCGCTGCTTGCAGGCGCGTCACCACTTCTTCCTTGCCGAGAAGTTCCATCATTCCGAGTAAATCTACTCCGCTGCTTTTGCCGCTGATGAGGACGCGGGTGAGCTGCATGGTTTCACCGGGTTTTATTCCGATGGTTGTGGCGGTTTGTTTTATTGTTTGGTCAATGTCTGCTTTTGTGAAAGATGAAAGTGCGCTGAGGCTGGTGATGAGGAGTTCAAAGAACTTTTTTGTGTTGTCGTTCCATCTTTTCTTTATCACATCAGCATCGTATTCCGTTGGCGCGATGAATAAGTAGGAGGAGAGATTCCAGAAGTCGGAAACGAAAGTGGCTTTCTCTTTTACCAAGTGACAGACTCCAATTAGGAATTGGGAATTGGGAATTGGGAATTGGGAACTCGCAAGATGCGCCTGAACAATCGGTGCAAAATCCTTTGCAAGTTCTTCATCACTTTTCTTGTGAAGATATTGCTGGTTGAACCACTTTGTTTTCTCAGGGTCGAAGCGCGCGCCTGCTTTGTGGATGTGTTCGAATGAAAATGCATTCACCAATTCTTCCAAAGAAAATATTTCCTGCTCGGTGCCGGGATTCCATCCGAGAAAGGCAAGCATGTTTACAAATGCATCAGGAAAATATCCGCGCTCGCGGTAGCCGGAAGAAATTTCGCCCGTTGCCGGGTCCTTCCATTCGAGCGGGAAAACGGGGAAGCCCAGCCGGTCGCCATCGCGCTTGCTGAGTTTGCCGTTGCCTTCGGGTTTTAGCAGGAGCGGAAGATGCGCGTATTGCGGCATCACATCGTCCCAGCCGAGATAGCGGTAAATTAAAATATGCGCGGGCGCGGAAGGCAGCCACTCCTCGCCACGCACGGCATGGGTAATTTCCATCAACACATCATCCACAATGTGCGCAAGATGATAGGTGGGCATGCCATCGCTCTTTAACAAAACTTTGTCATCAACAATGGAAGAATGAAAAGAAACTTCCCCGCGAACGAGATCAGTGAATTTTATTTCTTCGTTCTCCGGAGTCTTCAGGCGGATGACGTAATGTTCTCCATCGGAAATCTTTTGCTGCGTTTCTTCTTCAGAAATGGTGAGCGAATTCTTCAGCGAGTTTCTTGTCGCAGCGCTGTAAGAGAATGCACTGCCGGATGCTTCAGCTTTTTTTCTTTCAGCATCCAAATCTTCAGCAGCATCAAAAGCATAATAAGCGTGACCGCTTCCGATGAGCTGCTCCGCATACTTTCTGTAAAGTTCCTTTCTTTCGCTCTGGCGGTAGGGTGCATGTTTGCCATCACCAAAGCCAACGCCTTCATCGGGAGTGATGCCACACCACTTCAGTGATTCGATAATGTATCCTTCAGCACCCGGAACAAAACGGTTCTGGTCAGTGTCTTCAATACGGAGAATGAAATCACCGTTGTGTTTCCTGGCATACAAATAACTATACAACGCTGTGCGCACACCGCCTATATGCAGCGGACCTGTGGGGCTTGGTGCAAAACGTAAACGAACTCTTCTTTCCATGATTAAAAAATTTGGCGGGCAAAGATAAAAGATAGAAGTTCATGGGTTATCGTTTATCGTTCATTGTTTATCGTTATGTGTGCGGTTGATAAATATTAAACTAAGCAAACCATGAACAATAAACTATGAACTAAAAACAGTTTCATTTATTTTTTACCTTCGCGCGCTATCTAATTTCCAAAACTTCCATGACTAATAGTTATCAGAGAATAAACAACCTTGTTGGTTGGATAATATTTCTTATTGCCGCATTTGTTTTTTGCTCCACCATCGAGCCGACAGGAAGTTTCTGGGATTGTGGGGAGTTTATTGCTACAGCGCATAAGCAGGAAGTAGGTCATCCGCCCGGAGCACCGGTTTTTCTTTTGCTTGCGCGGGTTTTTATTCTTCTCGGAGGAAGCGATGTGAAATTGTACCCGATACTTGTGAACATACTTTCGGCACTGATGAGCGCGTTCTGTATTCTCTTCTTATTCTGGAGCATCACAGCAATGGCGAAAAAGATTGTTATCGCTAAAGCAGAAGCAACGAAAGATAAAATAATTGCTGTGATGGGTGCAGGAGCAGTGGGGGCATTGGCGCTCACATTCTGCGATTCATTCTGGTTCTCTGCTGTGGAAGGCGAAGTATATGCAAGCTCATCATTCTTCACAGCCATCGTGGTGTGGGCGATATTCAAATGGGAAAGTGTAGCTGATGAAAAACATTCACTTCGCTGGATTATCCTCATCGCATTCCTCATGGGATTATCAATCGGGGTTCACTTACTTAACCTCCTTGCCATTCCTGCGGTCGGCTTTGTTTATTATTTCCGGAAATACAAACCGACAAAAATGGGCATCTTCTGGACAGCGGCTCTATCAATACTTATTCTCGGTTTTGTGCAATATGGAATTATCCAGGGATTCTTTGTTATCGGTTCGAAGTTTGAATTGTTGTTTGTAAACAGTTTCGGCTTGCCTTTCTGGAGCGGATTTTTCTTCTTCCTCCTTGCTGTCATTGGCGGAATTGTATGGGCGCTGCACTTTACCCACCGCAAAGGTTTTGTAAACTGGAATACGGCAGTGTTGTGTTTTGCTTTTATTCTTATCGGCTATTCTTCATTCACAGTGATTGTGATTCGTTCAATGGCGAACCCTCCGCTCGATGAAAACAATCCTGAAAATGTTTTTAATCTTGTTACCTACCTCAACCGTGAACAGTATGGTGACCGCCCTTTGTTCGAAGGGCAGAATTATAATGCCAAGGTGATTGACCAGGAAGAAGGCGCGATGAATTACGCAAAGATTCCGGGCGCTGACAAATATGTTGAAGCAGGAAGAAAAATTACTCCCATTTATGAACCTTCGAAGTGTACGCTCTTCCCGCGCATGTACAGCAACCAGGCAAATCACATTGCCGAGTATAAAAAGTATGCCGAGATAAAAGGAGAGAAAACTCCTACGATGGGTGACAACATCAAATTCTTTTTTGTGTATCAGTGCGGAGAAATGTATTGGAGATATTTCATGTGGAATTTCGTGGGAAGGCAAAATGATATACAGGGTCCGGGTGGAATAACAAAAGGAAACTGGCTGAGCGGAATTAAGTTCATTGATGAAATGCGCCTGGGTCCGCAGGAGAAGCTGCCTGCAAGTCTAAAGAATAACAAAGCACGTAATATGATGTACTTCCTTCCTTTTATTCTTGGCATCATCGGAATGATTTACCAGTTTCAAAAGAATAAATATGATGCTTGGATTGTGCTGCTGCTTTTCTTCTTCACAGGTATTGCAATTGTCATTTACCTCAATGGTCCGCCACTTCAGCCGCGTGAACGGGATTATGCTTATGCAGGTTCCTACTATGCATTTTGTTTCTGGATTGGGTTGGGTGTTCTCTTTTTGTATGATCTTTTGAAAAAGAAAGCACCGGGCATTACTGCCGCTGCCACTGCCACTGCCATCTGCCTTATTGTTCCGGCAGTGATGGCGAGAGCTGAATGGAACGACCACGACCGTTCGCATCGTTATACTTCGCGGGACTTTGCTTCAGATTATCTCAACTCTTGTGAAAAGGATGCAATCATTTTTACCAACGGGGATAACGACACTTTCCCATTGTGGTATGCACAGGAGGTGGAGAATGTGCGCACGGATGTTCGTGTTATCAACCTTTCTCTCCTGAACACAGATTGGTACATTGACCAGTTAAAAAGAAAATATTACGACAGCGATCCGATTAATCTTTCATGGGCTTCGGATAAATACAATCTTGGAAAGAGAGATTATATTCCTTTCTACGACCGTGGATTAAAGGAGCCGGTGGAGTTGAAAGAAATTGTTGACTTTATGGGCAGTGATGACGCGGCTGCAAAAGCCCGCACCAACAGCGGTGAAGAAGTAAATTATTTCCCGACCAAGCATTTCAAAATTACTGTTGATTCTGCTGCTGCTGTGAAATCGGGAACTGTTGCTCCTGAAGATGCAAACCAGATTGTGAAGGTGATGGACTGGACGATTGACGGGAATTACCTGATGAAAAATGATTTGATGATTCTGAACATTGTTGCTAACAACAACTGGAAGCGCCCGATTTATTTTGCCACTACTGTGGGTTCAGAAAATTATATGAACATGGAGCCGTACTTCCAGCTCGAAGGGTTGGCGTATCGTCTTGTTCCAATCAGGACGGAGAAGAAGTCGGACATTGTTCCGGGCAGAGTTGCTACAAAGATTATGTATGATAACGTAATGCAGAAATTTTTGTGGGGTAATATGAATGACGAGCGTGTATATCTCGATGAGAACAATATGCGCATGACCACCAACTTCCGTATCAACTTTGGTCGCCTTGCTGAAGATTTGCTTCTTGAAGGCAAGCGTGATTCAAGCATCAAGGTTCTTGATAAATGTGTTGAGATTACCCCTGATAAAACGATTCCGTATAATTATTTCATGACGAAAATCGGGGAACTGTATTATCGTGCTGCCGGTGCCACCAACCAGCCATCTGTCGGGTTGCAGGATATCGAGCTAAGCAACAAAAAAGAATTGGTTGCGAAAGGCAATGCCATCATGAGCCGACTTGCAGATATTTATGAAGATAACATCAACTATTATCTTTCGCTGAAAGGAACGAAATACTACAAGCTTGTTGACTCAGAAATGCAGCAGGCAATGTACATCATGCAGGCAGTTGCAGCTATCGTAAAACAAACTGACCAGAAAGAGCTCGCTGATAAGCTTGAAAAGCGGTTCAATGATTTAGCAGCGAAGGGGGGCTTCTGATTTTCTTTTTGAGGCTGCTTCGTGAATTGCAAGTAATGCTGGCTGTTTACGAAGCAGTCTTCAGATTTCGGTATCTTTGCAGGCTCAATTGTAACAATGCCTACAGCAATTCATTCCAAACTTTATTGCAATAGCCTTACCTCCTATTCGCGTTATGTAACGCGCGAAGTAATGATTGGCAAGATTGGTATTGGCGGGAACAATCCTATTCGTATTCAGTCCATGACAACTACCGATACGATGAATACGATTGCTACTGTAGAGCAAAGCATTCGCATGATTGAAGCGGGCTGCGAATTTGTTCGCATCACAGCTCCAAGCATTAACGAAGCGAAGAACCTGGAGAACATAAAAAATGAATTACGCAAGCGCGGTTACGACACTCCACTTATTGCTGATATTCATTTCACTCCTAATGCCGCAGAACTCGCTGCACGAATAGTTGAAAAAGTTCGTGTCAACCCCGGCAACTATGCTGACAGGAAAAAGTTTGAAACGATTGAATATACAGATGCTGCTTACGATGAAGAACTGGAAAGAATACGCGAGCGCTTTACTCCTCTAATAATAATCTGTAAAGAATACGGAACTGCGATGCGCATTGGTACCAACCACGGTTCCCTCAGCGACCGCATCATGAGCCGTTACGGAGACACTCCTCTTGGCATGGTTGAATCCGCGATGGAGTTTCTGAGAATCTGCGAAGAGAATAATTATTATGAGATTGTTCTTTCAATGAAGTCGAGCAATCCGCAGGTGATGGTGCAGGCGTATCGTTTGCTCATTTTGAAAATGCAGGAAGAAGGTATGAATTACCCTTTGCATCTTGGAGTTACCGAAGCTGGGGAAGGCGAAGACGGAAGAATAAAATCAGCAGTCGGTATTGGGACGCTTCTTGAAGACGGCATTGGTGATACTATTCGTGTTTCTCTCACTGAGGAACCGGAGTTTGAAATCCCTGTTGCAAAAGCTTTGGTAAAACGATATGACAAGAGAAAAGAATTACAGAAACCAATCCCTGCAATTTCTGGCTTCGAAGAGCATCACGCATTCTCTCTGCATGATTACACAAGAAGAAATACTTTCGAAGTAAACAATATTGGCGGTCATAGTGTGCCGCGAGTGATTGCAGATTTCAGCAGAAAAGAAAAAATAACTGCAGCAAATTTGTTTTCTGTCGGGTACAACTATTCAGTTCCTCTCGACAAATGGAATCTTACTGACCAGGCATGTGATTACATTTATTCAGGAGATAATATTCTTGACTTTGAAATTCCGGGAACGCTTGGGGTGATTATAAATTCCCCTGTTTGGGAAACAGTGATAAACAAAGAAAGATATTATCCCCTCTTTTCTTTGGAAGATTTTCTGAAAACAAATTCAAAATCTTCTCGGTTAAATTTTATCAGTATAACTATTGAAGACCTTTTTTCAAATCAAAAGTCAATTCTTAATCTTGAATCCTCCGTGCTGGTTTTTGAAACTTCCAATGAACACGGCATGGCTGAACAAAGAAGAATGTTTATTGAATTGATGAATCATGATTGCAAAATTGCGGTTGTCATCAAAAGAAATTATTCCGGATTGGAAGAAAAAGAATTTCAATTGTATTCATCAACTGATGTTGGTTCATTGCTGATTGATGGTTTCGGAGATGGTATCTGGCTGAATGCTCTAGACTGTGCTTCTGAAAAAAATATCAATCAAACTTCTTTTGGAATTCTTCAGGCAACGCGAACACGCATTTCCAAAACAGAATACATCAGTTGTCCAAGCTGTGGCAGAACACTTTTTGATTTGCAGGAGACAACAGCCAAAATCCGTTCACGAACCGAACATCTCAAAGGTTTAAAGATTGGCATCATGGGTTGCATCGTAAACGGTCCGGGAGAAATGGCAGATGCAGATTATGGGTATGTAGGAACCGGTGTCGGAAAAATTACTCTCTACAAGGGAAAAGAAGTTGTGCAACGAAACATCGCTTCCGCCCTTGCTGTAGATGCACTGATAAATTTAATCAAGCAGCATGGCGACTGGGTAGAAAAAGAAAATGTAAGCTGATTACATTCCCTCTTTTTCCCTCTTCAACTTTTCGTATTCCTTTTGAGTGTTTGTAAGCTTATCATTGTGAAAGGCATCGAAATACTGAAATGCTACACCAATTCCCCAGCCCAGCATGGGCCATACAGGCCATGGTACACCGCCATGATATTCTTTTTCTGAAAAAAACCACAATACCCAGAAGAAAGAATTCATGATAAGGTAAGTGGTGAGATGCTTTTTGAAACGAGCGCGCTTCTCAGCTATTTTCCATAGCTGTTCGTCTTTTTGTTGTTGGTTTGCTTCCATAATAATTTATTTATTGGTTGATTACTTATTGAACACTTCTTTTATCACCCATCCTTTCCCCCAGTTTTCAATTTCCTCTTTCGACCAAAGTTCGGGATAGAAAATTCTTTTTTGAAAACGAGGAGGTAAATATTTCTGCCAATTGGTTCCGCCTGTTGCGGCTACGTCTGCTTCATCCTGCTGCAAATATCTTACGGCAGATTTATAATGCACAAGTGGCCAGTTTACATTTACATTTTGGTCAAGCTCTTTCAAGGCCGCAATAAGTTTTTTATCCCCCTGCTCATCTTCGCTCAGCGATTTATATTTAGCCCAAATATTTTTGTTTTGATAATCTTTTGCAAGCGTGATAAATTGCTCTCCGTATTTTTTCTCAAACTGTTCGAGGGTCAGCGTTTTTTTTCCTGATGCTAATTCCGTTGCGCCTTGCTTCCAGTAAATGTGCTCATACATTTCTTCAATGCTTGCATCCTTCCCCTGATAATTTTTCCTCACATCCTTATCCACCAACTGAATGAAATCTGTTGAGGAAATTTCTACCATTCTGTATTGCGCGCTCTGAAACCCGCTTGCAGGAAGCAATGCCATGCGGAAAAGAAGAAATTGCTCTTTCTCCATTCCATCAACCATGATATCGAATGATTTTGTGAGTGCTTCGAAGTAACGGTTGATGCGGGTTAATCGTTCTGTAAAAAATTTCACTTCCAATTTTTCTTTCCACCCCAAATCGTGCCCGTTAGGTTGCACATTTCTTCCGTTGTGCGCAATCTGGTTCATCTCATGGAGACACAATTTGAAAAACAATTCGGTATTCTGATGATAGATGATGAAAATCATTTCATCCGGAAAATCTGTTTTCGGATTTTGAAGTGTGAGTAATTTGTCAACATGTGTGTAATCCCAGTAAGTCAGGTAATTCGAAAGCAACAGCCCGTCAAGATAATTGACGAGGCTTTGTCCCATGAGGTTATATTTCTCTTCGAGTTTTTTAATTCGCTCTACGATTGCGGGTTCTAATTCCATTCTAAAAAATATTTGCCGAAAGATAAAGACAAAGCCGCAGATTTACAGAATGTTTTTTCTTCCTCTGTGAATCTGCGGCTGCAACAATTTGTTTTTCGATTAATCTTTTTCTAAAGCGGGTTCACTATTCAGGTTTTGAAAATCCACCAAATCCATTTTGATGGAACCGATAAGAATTTCCGTCTGCACACGAACGGGAATTTTGTTTTTATCATCACTCACCCAAACGGTCATATCTTCGTTATCTTTAAACACGCGCCCCTCCTGCAACTGCGGGCGGAACTTAATGCATTTGAATTTTCCTTTTTTGCTACTGATTGTTTCGCGCCCGATAAATTTTAAGTTCATGGGAAAAATTTCATCATCTATATATCCGTTGAGAGGAAATAAATCGCCTTCTTTTGCATTGGTAAAATCAATGTTGCGTGCATAATAAAAAGCGGAAACCAAATCCTGCGTATATTCAGGAACGGAAATAGTTTTCTTCTCGCTCTTAACCGAATCGGTGTAATGGTTGAAAATTATATTCTGGTTGATGTGATAACCGCCTTCATCCACTCTGCGAATAAACAGCCACGGAATGAGCGCGTTTTTATCAATCACACTTTCGTAACGGTCACGCACTTTGAAAAACCAATCGAACGCACCCACTGTTTCTCCGGTACCGACAACATGATAGCATTCACGGCTGCCTATTTTCATCAGGTCCTTCTTTACCTCCAGCGTAGCGGTGCCCGCGCTCATGATGCCGTAATGTATTCTGAATGTGAGAATCTCTCCCTCTTTGAACGCCTCGTTTTTAACAGAGCGTAATACTTTTTGACCGTCTGAGGATTTGGCTACAACTGCAAACAATAAGAAGGCAAACGTGATTATTTTTTTCATGCGTACCGACATTTCAAAAACCGTTCCACAAGTATTCATCTTGAAAATATTTAAGGGGCGAATTAATTATCTGCACAAGATAATCAATCCTTTGAACACGAATCAGGCGTTATTGTTTAAATGATGAGCCGAAAATGACCTCAAGACTCATTATCGTCTGAAGAGATTTTGGAATGAGAACCCTTTTTCTCTTTCGACTCTTCCTCATGTTTCAGCAAAATAGATTTCCTGTCGGGAATGAAATTCATATCAGGATTTTCATCTGTAATAATTTCTCCGACTGCATCAACAATCATTTCTTCTGAAATTATTTCTTTCGAACTGTTTTCTTCAATCAAAGGCGCATCAGCAAACTCTGAAGCATTTCCGATTTCATTTTGCTCTGTGCGAATGTCTTTCAGTGTCGGCAATTCCTTTACAGATTTTATTCCGAAATAATCCATGAACAACTGGCTGGTGGCATACATCATCGGCTTGCCCGGTCCTTCGCTTTTACCTGTCATCTCAATCAGTTCCTTCTCCAACAATTTTTGCATCGCATAGTCGCAATTCACTCCGCGAATATGCTCTATCTCCGGTTTCGAAATCGGCTGGCGGTAAGCGATGATGGATAATGTTTCCATTTGTGCCACGCTCAGCTTCTTTTTTGCCTTGTGCTGAATGAGCGCACTGATGGTGGCGTGATATTCTTTTTTGGTAAGGAACTCATAACCCTCTGCAATCTCCACCAGTTCAAAAGCGAAATCATCCGACTGATATTTCAATCTTATCTCTTCAATCGCACTCTCCAACTCCCCGTCAGCAGCTTCCCAGCCGAAAGAGAGCTTGAGCGATACCGCAATTTCATCCAAAGAAATGCTCTCCTCAGAACAGAAGATAAGCGCTTCGATATGTTTTTTTAGTTCCTGCATACTGGTTTTATTCTTGTGGTAATGATAGCAAATTTTCCGGTTGCGAAGGTTGGGAGAATAAATGCTTTTTGCAAAACTATTTGTTGACAACTTTAGGTTTTCGTTCCGAAAAAAAATGTTGTCAGACAGGATGCGTTCGCTATCCTGTTGGACAGAGTCTCCATCCTTTAGAACGGGGTCGCCAGTCTATAGGACGGAGTCGCCAGTCTGTAGGACGGGGACACCATCCTACAGAACGGAGTCGTCATCCTGTAGGACGGAGCTGTCATCCTACAGGACGGAGCCGCCATCCTCCCCGCAAAGTTTCAAATTTGCTTAAATAACGATATTAACAATTCTACCAGGTACCACAATCACTTTTTTAGGAGTTTGCCCCTGAAGGAATTTCTGCACTGCCTCCGTCCCCAACACTTCTCTTTCTATATCTTCTTTTGAAAGAGAAAGAGAAAGGTCAACGTTCACTTTTGTTTTTCCGTTGATGCTGATGGGGTAGGCGAACGATGACTCTTCCAGGTAGTCCGGGTTGTGGTCAATCCATTTTGCAAACGTGATACTTTCTTTATGTCCCAGCAATTGCCAAAGTTCTTCGGCAATGTGAGGCGCATAAGGCGAAACCAAAACGGCAAGCGGTTCGAGGATTGCGCGCTTGTTGCATTTTAAATCGGTGAGTTCGTTTACACAAATCATAAAATTGCTGACCGATGTATTGAACGAGAAACGCTCAATGTCTTCGGTTACTTTTTTGATGAGCTTGTGTAGGGACTTTAATTCTTTGCGGTCGGGTTCTTCATCGCTTACAGAAAAGACATTCGGAGTTTGATGATACAAGCGCCACAATTTCCTGATGAAGTTTGAAGTGCCGCTGATGCCGTTTGTGTTCCACGGCTTGGGAAGTTCGAGGGGACCAAGGAACATTTCGTAGAGGCGTAATGCGTCTGCTCCATGTTGCTCAACAATATCATCAGGGTTCTCAACATTGAGCTTTGACTTAGACATTTTTTCCACTTCAGGCTTGGTTAAGAACACCCCTTGTTTTTTTTGTTCATCAAGCGGAAAAAATTCTGTATTAATAAATAAGCCATTCTTAGTAACAAAAATATGAAGTCTGTTATCGCCATTAGTTGAAATAAATTCTTCGATATTTACCTGTGAATTCTGACATAGACCAACATATAAATTCCGTTCAATAAACTCAGACTTATTTTCTATTAGCTCAGCACTTACATATACTATCATTCTAAACATTTCTTCATTTCCATAAACTTTTTCTTTGGAAATTTTTAAATGCATGTATTTTTTAAAATGGCTCTCAATTATTTCATCAACATGAGGAATGTTGGTCTGGAAATTCCAAAATATTATCGTGTTATCTTCGTTTCTTCCTACCTCTTGTTCAGACCAACTTATCGGGCTGTATATTTTTTCTGATATACCCAAAATCATCCCCTGATTAATCAACTTCTTCGCAGGTTCGTTGACGGGAATTAATCCGAGGTCGAATAAAAACTTTGTCCAGAAGCGTACATATAATAAGTGTCCTGTTGCGTGCTCTGCACCGCCAACGTAGAGGTCAACATTCTGCCAGTAGTTCACAGCATCTTTGTTTACGAATTCTTTTTCATTGTGCGCATCCATGTAGCGCAGGAAATACCAACTGCTACCAGCCCAGCCGGGCATGGTGGTGGTTTCGTATTCGTATTCGTTTTTGTATTTCCAGTTCTTCGCGCGCGCAAGTGGCGGCTCACCGTCTTCTGTCGGCAGGTATTTATCTACTTCGGGAAGTATCACGGGCAAATCTTTTTCATCAACAGCCGTTGCAATTCCATCCTTATAATAAATCGGTATCGGCTCCCCCCAATACCGCTGACGACCAAACGCGGCATCGCGCAAACGGTAATTCACTTTTCCTTTTCCAAGTCCACGTGTTTCTATTTCAGCAATTATTTTTTTGATGGCATCTTTTACTTCAAGCCCGTTTAGGAAACCGGAGTTGATAAGAGTACCCGCTTTGTCATCGTAAGAAGCCTCATCCCCCAACCCCTTCTCCAAAAGAGAAGAGGAGGTTGGAGGTTCGATCACTTTTGTGATAGGAAGATTAAAATGTTTTGCGAAAGCAAAGTCGCGTGTATCGTGTGCGGGAACCGCCATGACAGCGCCCGTGCCGTAACCCGCCAAAACATAATCACCAACCCAAACAGGAATTTCCTTTTCAGTGAACGGATTGATTGCATATGCGCCCGTGAAAACTCCCGAAATCTTTTTCACATCAGCCATGCGTTCCCGGTCGCTGCGGTTCTTTGCTTCGTCAACATATTTTATCACTGCATCGCGCTGTTCTGCGGAAGTAATTTTTTCTACCAGCTCATGCTCGGGTGCAAGTGTCATGTATGTTGCTCCGAAAATTGTATCTGGTCTTGTTGTGAATATTTCAATTGCAAACTGCCCTTTGCCAACTGCAAACTTCACACTCGCTCCTTCACTCTTCCCAATCCAGTTTCGTTGCTGCTCTTTGATGGAGTCGCTCCAGTCAATCGTTTCCAAATCGTTCAGCAAACGCTCTGCATAATCAGTGATGCGCATGCTCCATTGCTTCATCACTTTTCTTTCGACAGGATAGCCGCCACGTTCGCTTACTCCGTCTTTCACTTCATCGTTTGCCAAGACAGTTCCCAACGCGGGACACCAGTTTACAATTCCTTCGCTTCGATAAGCAAGACGATAATCCATCAGCACTTCTGATTTTTCTTTTTCAGAAAGTGCATCCCAATTCCCAATTTCCAATTTCAATTTTGGAATTAATGTTTCAATATTTTCTGCTTTGTCTGTTTCAGAGTTGTACCATGAATTAAAAAGCTTCAGAAAAATCCATTGTGTCCATTTGTAATATTCGGGATAGCTGGTATTGATTTCTCTCTCCCAATCAAAGCTGAAACCAATTTTATCCATCTGCTCGCGGTAACGCGCAATATTATTTTTTGTGGTTACTGCCGGATGCTGCCCTGTTTGAATTGCGTATTGTTCCGCAGGCAAACCAAACGCATCCCAACCCATCGGATGCAGCACATTAAATCCTTTCAATCTTTTGTAGCGCGAATAAATATCGGAGGCAATATATCCCAGCGGATGCCCCACATGCAAGCCTGCACCGCTTGGATACGGAAACATATCAAGCACATAATATTTCGGCTTGTCAGAATTATTTTCCGCGCGAAAAGTTTTTTTCTCCGCCCAATATTGCTGCCACTTTTTTTCTGTTTCTCTGAAATTGTACTCCATAAACTCCGATTGATAGGTGTGCGAAGATAAAGAATGATGGAATGATGATAGTTGAGAATTTTATTTCCTGAGGTTCCAATCTTTCAACATTACAATTATTTTTGCCACGAAAATTTTCTATTCTCCGATGCAGGAAACGAAAGCAGGTAAAATAAGATTGCGTTCATCTTATATTTCAAGTGTTGTAAGCATCTCGCTTGTGTTGTTTATGCTGGGCTTGCTGGGCTTGCTGGTGCTCGATGCAAAAAAGATTTCTGATTACGTGAAGGAGCATATTCAACTGACGGTTTTTTTAAATGATGATGTTGGCACTCCTGAAATAAGTGCGCTGCAATCGCTCATTGATAAATCTCCGTTTACAAAGTCAACAAAATTTATTTCGAAGAAGGAGGCGCTGGATAGTTTAAAAAGAGATTTGGGTGAAGATGCAACAAGCATGCTGGAAAGTAATCCACTACCCGCTTCTATTGACATCGGGTTGAAGGCATCTTACGCACATCCTGATAGCCTGAAAAAAATCGCTGCCGCCATTCAGCAAAATAAAATGGTGAAAGAAGTTTCGTACCAGCGCAGCGAGGTTGATAAGATGAATGAAAATTTCCGCACGTTTGCGTTTGTTATCATTCTCTTTTGTGCACTGCTGTTGTTTGTCGCTGTTGCATTAATCAACAGCACCATTCGCCTTTCGTTATACTCAAAAAGATTTTTGATAAAGAGCATGCAATTAGTCGGGGCGACAAAAAGTTTTATCCGAAAACCATTTATCAACCGCAGCTTGTTGCATGGATTGTATGCTGCAATCATCGCCTGTATTTTATTGAGCGGGCTGATTTACCTTGTGGAGCGCAGCTTCCCTGACTTCATGCAGATGCACGATTTTAAAAATATTGGCATTCTGTTTTCAGGAGTTATTGTTTTCGGTTTGTTTCTTTCAGGAATTAGTACCTTCTTTGCAGTCAGCAAACATTTACGGATGAGCGGGGATGAACTGTATTAGATGTTTGATAATTGACACTCGATAAAAATAAATAGCCATGGCTAAAAAAGAAATTAAAGCATCTCAGGATTTTGCTTTTGGAAAAGAGAATTACAAACTCATGCTTATCGGCATTGCAGTTTTATTTATTGGCTATCTCCTCATGAGCGGTGGCGGCTCGAAAGACCCGAATGTTTTCGACCCGGATATCTTCAGCTTCCGCAGGATTACTCTTGGACCCGTTGTAATTATTCTCGGTTTCTGCATCGAGATTTATGCAATTGTGAAAAAGAGCAAAGAATAAATTGAAAGTGATAAAGTGTGATGATGGGAAAGTGAGATACTCAACTCTCGCCTTCTCGCTTTCACGTTTTCTCACTCTCTCCTTCCCTCACTTTCGCATCTCCCCACTTTCAAACAAATGAATTACGTCCAAGCTATCATCCTCGCCATTATCGAAGGCATTACGGAATTTCTTCCGGTGTCGAGCACAGGGCATATGATTATTGGTTCTTCGGTGATGGGGATTGCGCAGGAGAATTTTACAAAAACATTTACGGTTGCCATTCAGTTTGGAGCAATACTTTCTGTGGTGGTGATTTACTGGAAAAGATTTTTGGGGAAAATTGATTTCAACTTTTATAAAAAACTTTTGATTGCATTTATTCCTGCTGTTGTTTTCGGTGTGTTGTTTAAGAAATACATTGATGCGATGCTGGAGAATGTGATTGTTGTTGCGGTGTCGCTGCTTGTTGGTGGAATTATTTTTCTTCTTATTGACAAGTGGTTTCAAAAAGCCGAAGAACATGGTATGAGCGAGCTCAACAGCGATGCTTCTGCTTTGAAGATTGGAATGTTCCAGGTGATTGCGATGATACCTGGTGTATCACGGTCAGCTGCAACTATTATTGGAGGGCTAACACAAAAATTAAATAAGAGGGCTGCTGCAGAGTTTTCTTTTTTTCTTGCTGTGCCTACGATGTTCGCGGCAACTGTGAAAGGAATGTATGACCTTTATAAAGAAGGCGGAGGTTTTGAAAGTAATCAAATCGGATTGTTGGTGGTGGGAAATGTTGTCGCTTTTTTTGTTGCGATGCTTGCCATCAGGAGCTTTATAAATTATCTCACCAACCATGGGTTTAAAGTTTTTGGATATTACAGGATAATTGTCGGACTCGCTATTCTTATATTGCATTTTGTGGGAATTGAGCTTTCGATGTTTTGAACTAAGATTATTAGGATTAACGTGATTTCACAGATTTAAAAAGTAATCTGACGACAGTTAAAAGTTGCCAGATGACGTTCGAAAATTGTTTGTCAACGCTGAAAAATTCTCCGACAGAATTTGAAAGGAAAATAGTGAGATTTGAAAGTCGTTTTTCAATATTTAAAAGTTCTCTGACAACATTCAAAAGTACTCCGACAACATTCGATTGTTAGCTGACAACATTCAATTGTTGAGAATAAAATATCATAAGTAAGTCGTATAATATCATAAGTAAGTCATCAACATTCGAAAGTACTTCGACAACATTCAAAAGTAGTTCATCACATATCGAAAGGAAGTCATCAAAGTTCAATTGGTGGTTGACAAAGTGGTGAAGGGAAAGAGTAATTTGGAAATTTGATTTGATTTCGCTTAATTATCAAATGATATAATTATTAATTGAAAAAATTAAGGATTTTGAAGGGGTTGAAGGACAATAATGCTGGCGAAGAGAATTTGATTGACGGATAAAAAGGAGATGAATATTGAAGATGAGATAATTTTAATTAATAAGCCACTGGGGTGGACTTCTTTTGATGTGGTGAAGAAGGTGAGGAATGCCATTAGCAGAAATTCGAAATCCGAAAATAAGGAAAGTGAGAAAGCGGGAATGTGGGAGAGTGGGAAGGTTGGGGTTGTGCAGTCTGAGGTCAAAAAGAGAAAACTGAAAATAGGTCATGCAGGGACGCTGGACCCGTTGGCTACGGGATTACTTATATTATGTACCGGTAAGTTTACCAAAAAGATTTCTGAAATTCAGGATGCGGAAAAGGAATATACTGCCACTTTTGTTTTTGGGGGGACAACTCCCTCTTATGATTTGGAAACGGAGTTGAATGAGGGATTTCCTGTTGCTCATCTAACTGAAGAGGTGATTCTAAAAGCCACTCAGCAATTTACTGGAAAAATTCAGCAAACTCCTCCTGCGTATTCTGCTGTAAAAATAAATGGCAAGCGCGCTTATGAAAATGCCCGGAAGGGTGTTGAAATGGAAATTGCTTCAAAAGAGGTTATCATCCGTGAATTTGAAATCACTGCTTTTCGATTGCCTGAAATAGATGTTCGGATTGTTTGTTCGAAGGGTACATATATAAGGTCTTTGGCGAATGATTTTGGAAAAGCGGTGGGTTCGGGAGCTCATCTTTCGGCATTATGCCGTACGCGAATTGGCACTTTTCTGCTAAAAGATTCTTTATCGCCTGAAGAATACATTAATAAAACATCTGATACTGCGACCTTTACAGAGCTAAGGAAGTAATAATTGCATTTTTCTTTACTTAGCTCTTTACAAAGGGCTTTTCGTATATTATATTTGCGCCCCTTTTATTTATCTTCAAATCAGTTTTTTAGAACCAAAATCTCCCCTAAATGAAATTATCTCAATTCAGCGTACATGTTCCTGATTCACTTATTGCCACACATCCCGCGAAAGTTCGCGGAGAGTCACGCATGATGGTGATTGACCGCAAAACCGGAAAAATCGAACATAAAATATTCAAAGACATTCTCGGCTATTTCAATGATGGCGATACGATGATTGTGAATAACACGCGCGTGTTTCCTGCCCGCCTTTATGGAAATAAGGAAAAGACGGGGGCGAGAATTGAAGTTTTTTTGCTGCGCGAACTGAACCGCGAAAGCCGCCTTTGGGATGTGCTCGTTGACCCTGCCCGCAAAATCCGCATCGGTAACAAACTTTATTTTGGTGATGATGATTTGCTCGTTGCCGAGGTAATTGATAACACTACTTCGCGCGGACGCACATTGCGTTTTCTTTTTGACGGTAATTACGAAGAATTTAAAAAAGCCATCACTGTTCTCGGGCATACTCCGCTACCAAAATATATTAAACGCAAAGCAGAGCCGGAAGATGAAATTCGTTATCAGACCGTTTTTGCAAAACATGAAGGTGCGGTTGCTGCTCCTACAGCGGGGTTGCACTTCAGCATGGAGCTGATGAAAAGACTGGAGTTGAAAGGCGTTCACTTTTCGGAAGTCACGCTGCACGTTGGCTTGGGGACTTTCCGCCCGGTGGAAGTGGAAGATTTAACGAAGCACAAAATGGACAGCGAACAGGTGATTATTACACAGGACGCTTGTGACATTGTGAATAAATCGAAGGCTAAGAAGAAAAAGATTTGCGCTGTCGGCACTACTGTGATGCGTGCGATTGAAACTTCTGTTTCAACACAGGGCGAACTGAAACCTTTTGACGGTTGGACAAACAAATTTATTTTTCCTCCTTACAATTTCAATGTTGCTAACTGCATGATTACAAATTTCCATATGCCTGAAAGCACTTTGTTGATGATGGTTGCTGCATTCGGTGGTTATGAAAATATTATGCATGCGTATAAGGTAGCTGTGAAAGAGAAATATAAGTTTTACAGCTATGGGGATGTGATGATGATTATTTAGTTTTTGGTTTTCGTTCTGTTATAACCAGCGAAAAGCCTTTGCTAAAAATTAATTATTCGTCAAAATCCGCTGCACATATTTCCCGAGCACATCAAATTCTATGTTCACCGCATCACCTTTTTTTAGAGAATGAAAATTGGTGTGTTCAAAGGTGTAAGGGATAATAGCAACAGAAAAAGAAGCCCCCTCTGACTCTCCCCAAGGGGGAGAACCTGGCGCACTAACCACTGTCAGGCTCACACCGTTTATACAAATGGAACCCTTTTCAACAATTAATTTTGTTGAGGAAGAATTTAATTCAAAAGAAAAAATCCAGCTGCCGTTTTTCTCTTCAATGTTTTTGCAAAGCGCTGTTTCGTCCACATGTCCCTGCACAAAATGCCCGTCAAGACGGTCGCCAATTTTCAGGCTGCGCTCGAGATTAATTTCATCACCGACTTTTAATTTGCCAAGATTGGTTTTCAAAAGAGTTTCTTCAATGCAAACAACTGAATATGTTTTTTCATTCGCTTGCGTCACGGTAAGGCAGGCGCCATTGTGAGAAATGCTTTGGTCAACTTTCAACTCGTTAGCAAATGCAGCTTCTATAGTAAGCTCCAGGTTGCTGCCGCTTTTATTCAAGCCGACAACTTTTCCTGCTGCTTCTATTATTCCTGTGAACATTTTTTTGATTAGCTGATGTGATGATTAGCCAATTAGCAGATGCGATAATTATTTTCCGCGAAGAAGATGCACATACCCGTGAAGCTGCTTTGCTTCCGTCCCGCTGAGGCGGATAAAATTAACCGTGCAGATGTAGTAATAAATTCCGTCAGCACAATCGCTGTTTGATGATTGCTCTTTGCCATTCCAGTTTACATCCTTGTTGGTCGTTTCATACACAAGGTTCCCCCAGCGGTTGAAAATTTTCATGTCAACGTCTTTTACGTTTTGATAAGGAGGGCAATTCTTTGCCTGCAAATCGGCAGATGTGGTTTCATCACACGGATGGAATAAATCATTGCGACCATCACCATTCGGAGTAAACACAGAAGGCAAAACATATTGCCTGCAGGTATCAACACACACAGCCGCAGCCGTGCTTTCATTCAATGATGTATCAACAGCAGTAACTTTAAAGCAACCCGTTAAAGTTTCAAGGTTACTGATGCTGCGGGATAAATCATTCGCATTGCTGACGGTGTCTATCAACGTAAATGCCTGGGATGAATCAGAGGCATAATATATATTGTAATACATCACATCGTTGCCACATGAAGTGTCGGGCTTGGTCCATTCCAATTCATCGGTACTCTCAACACAGTTGGAAGTAACGGTAAGCTGCGGAGGGCATGGAGCAACATTATCAAAAGGAGTTGCGCACTCGCGCTGCGATAAATTAATCAGCGTATCAGCGATGCCCGGTGTAAAATAAGAACCGACACTCCTTATATAATAGCATTGTGAAACGCCATTGTTCAAATTCCCGTCAGTGTATGTATGCCCGGTTGTCGTGGCAATGGAATCATAACCTGAATCAGTAATATGTTTTCTGAAAATATCAAACCGGTAATTGCTCCACGGCACATGCTCTCCCCACGACAAGTTCATCGCATTATCAGTGGGAGCAAGCGTGAGAAAAACGGAAGATGCACTTGCTGAACTTCCTTTCAGAGTTGAAGTTCCTGCGCTGTCGTAATAGAAATCTACTCTGTACCACCATTGCTTTGCATCGGTGTCAATGAGTGTATCAATAATTGTTGTGTCACCAATATTATTCAGCGTACCGATGGGAGAGAAATTGCTGAGGTTGGATTCAGACGTGTGATAAATTATATATTGATATGGACCGGGATACTGAACGGTATCTAATTCCGAAGGAGCGCTCCATGCAACATACATGCTACCGGTTGTGACAGCCGTTGTATTCACACTTGCATTTGTAATCACCGGTAAATCCTTTTTAAGATTAGCACATGACTGGTTAGAAGCACAGCTTTCAGACCCATCAGGAAAAGTTGCTGTCACGATGTAACAATAATCAATTCCAATTGCAAGACCTGCACCATTGTTATTGTCAGTGAATGTTGTAGAGTTGATTAAAGTCGTTGTACCTATCAGAGAATATCCTGTATAAGATGGTGCACCTGTTTCACAAGGGCATTCAATAATGCCGGGGTACTGCCCGTTTCGCCTGTAAATTTTATAACCATTAGCCTGCGGACAGGGGCTGATATCCCAATTAAGAATAATTGAATTTCCTGATGCAACAGTTGTAAGATTGGGCGGAGGCGGAGCGATGACATAAATAAAAACTCCCTTCATGTCAACGAGGCTGACCGGACTTGCATTATCGCTTGCTTGAAACTCCACGAGATAAGGTTGAAGGCTGATATGGTTACATGTGGTATTCCATGAGAACGTGCCGGTCGCTGTACCAACAGCAGGTGTGGAAGAAAACGTTGCCGAATCCGGTATCTGATACACCCCTCCGAAAGAACTAAGCGTTACAAGATCGCTGTCAGCATCAGTTGCAGTTATTGTGAAGCCAAGACTGTCACCTGCAAGCACACAAGTATCCGCTCTCTCAACTACCTGCGGGGGATTGTCAGTACATGTCTTAATAGTTATCTGCATGTCGCGCTCTACATAACCAATATTCTGCATTGCACCACTACCGGTTCTCCGCCACTGAATGACTTTAAAAGCCACATTGTATTCACCGGCAGAATCAGGGGAATCCCAGATAAGGTCACCGGTTACAGCATTTAATGTGAATCCATTCGACCCAAAAGGATAAGCATATCCCGGAATGTCAAGACCACCCGCTCCTTTGCAATACATGAGCTGATACGACAGGCTGTCACCGTCAACGTCACTGGCAGCAGGATTATGAATAAACGGAAATCCGATGCAACCCTGATCAATCGGTGGCTTGTTCAATACGGGCGAATTGTTGCATCCATAAGATTGATTAATCAACAATTGAGTTTCAATATAAAACGGCACATCAACAGAGCCCGGAATATTTACAACACCTGAATTACGGTTAGGGTCTTCAAGACTGATAGTGTAAACACCGTTCCCATTGTAAATGTGTGTCTGGATATAAATATTAACGCTTATGTCATTTCCTAAATCCGTTTTATGATCTCTTGTAAAAACAGATTGATACCCATCACCCCAATTCACTGAGTCGAGAGCGGGCCTGTCTGCCTGAACACTGCTTGTCTTTGTATAGGTTGTAATGGTTACCTCATATTTTAGTCCGCCAAGGCATCTGTAAGTTATTTCTCCTGCCCTGTTGTGTGTTGCAAAAACACGATTGGCAAAAAATAAAAGTAAAAGAAAAGCAATGTTTTTTTTCATTCTGTAAAATACGTTAATCAATAATCAATCTCTTGTTGTTCCATCATCTCAGGCAACTCACGGAATTCATACTGCTGATTGCGTAACTGCGGCTCAAATCCTGCCTGCCGGATTGACTCCTGAATTCCGTTGCTTGTAAATCGGTGAGGAGCACCTGCAGCACTCACTACATTTTCTTCAATCATGATAGAGCCAAAATCATTTGCTCCGGCATGAAGGCAAATTTGCGCAACCTCTTTTCCTACCGTCAGCCAGGATGCTTGTATATTTTCAATATTCGGAAGCATGATGCGGCTTATAGCAATGGTGCGAATATACTCTTCGCCCGTGATATTATTATGTACCCCTTTAATCCTCGCCAGAATTGTATCTGCATCCTGAAACGTCCACGGGATAAATGCAAGAAATCCTTTGGCATCTTTTGGTTTTTCTGATTGAACTTCGCGAAGCCAAACGAGATGTTGAAAGCGCTCCTCCAAAGTTTCAACATGACCGAACATCATGGTTGCAGATGTTGTAATCCGCAACTGATGTGCAGCCCTCATCACATCGAGCCATTCTCTCCCCGAGCATTTTCCTTTTGAAATTAACCTGCGAACACGCTCGCTCAGTATTTCAGCACCCGCACCAGGCAAGGAATCAAGACCGGAGTCTTTTAGGGCTTTCAAAACTTCCGTATGGGTTGAGCCCTCCAGTTTGGTAATGTGTGCCACTTCAGGCGGTCCAAGTGCATGAAGCTTCAGCTGCGGAAATAATTTTTTTAATTCACGAAACAAATTCGTGTAGAAGCTCAGACCCAGGTCAGGATGATGCCCGCCTTGCAGCAACAACTGCTCTCCTCCCAAACGAAATGTTTCTTCTATTTTTAGTTTGTATTGTTCAATGGTAGTAATGTACGCTTCTTCGTGACCGGGAATGCGATAGAAATTGCAGAACTTGCAATTGGCAATACACACATTAGTAGTGTTCACGTTGCGGTCAATAATCCAGGTAACGATATTGTCGGGATGCAATTTTTTTCGCATCTCATTCGCCACTGTCATCAATTCGCTCGTGGAGGCATCTTCAAAAAGATGTTGTCCTTCCTCTGCAGAAAGAAATTCAAAGTTGAGTGCACGATTAAAAAGTTTTTCTGAATTCATAAATTTTTAGGGAACTGATCGGGAAACTGCCATTAAAATAACAACACCTTGCTGTTTTGTAGGGCAACTCCGAATATTTTATTTACTTTCCGCTTCTCAAATTCAACAATAATTTTCTTCAATACAAAAGTAGTAATTAAAACAATAATTGAAGGCCGCGCCTCAGGAGTGAGGCTATTTTAAAACAAAACATCCCTTATCTTAAAACCATTTATAAAATGTCTGTAGTAATAAAGCTCTGCAAAAAATATGCTGATAATGATTCCCTCGCAATCATTATTGAAAATGAAAAGCAAATCCCTCCGGGTATTTTTTCTGATGATGAAAAAAAATATCTTGAAAAAGAACTGAAGGCGGATAAGAAAACCATTATCATCAATCAGTATAAACGGCTTGTTGCTGTTCATTTAGTTGATAAAAAGAAGGAACGCAATGCCATGCTCGAAGCATGTAGAAAAAGTGGTGACTCATTCCAATCAGCAGCAAACAAAGCCAAGTTAGAACAGGTAGTTATTGTTGATAAGGGAAGGCAAGGTGCTCCTGCTTTGGCATTTGCCGAAGGAATGGCATTGGGCAATTATCAATTTCTTAAATTCAGAAAGGAAAAAGCGAAGGAAGCGAATTCTCTGAAAAATATTCTCATTCAAAGTTCTTCAATCAGTGACCGCGAAATCAAAAACCTTCAGGTTATCATTGAGGCTACACATCATGCTCGCAATTTAGTGAATGAACCGCAATCTTCACAAAGTGCCACGCAGCTTGCAGGGGAGTTTGTAAAACTTTCTGCTGAGGCTGGTTTCAAAGCGGAGGTTTTCGACAAATCAAAAATTGAAGAGTTGAAAATGGGAGGAGTGCTTGCTGTTAATCTGGGCAGCATAGAACCTCCAACATTTACTGTAATGGAATGGAAGCCAAGAGGGGCGAAGAATAAAAAACCTTATGTCCTCGTTGGGAAAGGAGTCGTGTATGACACAGGAGGATTAAGCCTGAAGACTACTCTCAACAGCATGGACTATATGAAGAGTGATATGGCAGGTTCTGCAGCAGTTGCCTGTACAATGTACGCAATTGCAAAAGCCAAGCTTCCTTTATATGTTGTTGCTTTGGTTCCGGCAACTGATAATCGCCCTTCCGAAAATGCTTACGCTCCGGGTGATGTAATAACAATGATGAGCGGGCAAACGGTTGAAGTATTAAATACTGATGCAGAAGGTCGGTTGATACTTGCAGACGCGCTTCACTATGCAAAGCAATTCAATCCGGAACTTGTGATGGATTTTGCAACGCTCACTGGTGCTGCAGCTATTGCAATTGGCTCTTACGGTATTGTCTGTATGGGAACTGCCAATGAGAACACAAAAAATAAATTAAAGAAAAGCGCTGATGCGGTTTATGAACGCTTGGCTGAGTTTCCGATATGGGATGAATACGATGATTTGTTGAAGAGCGACATTGCTGATATGAAAAATATTGGCGGTCCGATTGCAGGCGCAATTACCGCAGGAAAATTCTTACAGCGTTATATTGATTATCCCTGGATGCATTTTGATATTGCAGGACCTTCATTCCTTCATTCTTCCCAAAGCTATCGCGGGAAGAATGCTTCCGGAGTGGGAGTCCGTTTCCTCTTCGACTTCTTTTCGAAACTTTAGTTTACAGAACAGATTTTTAGAGAGAATTTTCCCTAAGTACCTGCTTTAATTCTCAGCAAATCTTCAGGTGTATCAATAGCAACACTTTCAAGTGAAGTAATTTCAGCTTTGATGCGGTAACCGTTTTCAATCCAACGGAGTTGCTCCAGTGATTCAGTAACTTCCAATTTCGTTTTAGGTAACTCGGAAATTTCTAAAAGGACATTGGAACGGTAACCATAAATACCGATATGTTTATAATATGTGTTTTGCTTTATCCATTCCTGCTCGGGAAAATTCCGGCAGTAAGGAATTGGTGACCTGCTAAAATAAATTGCGTCCTTATTTTTATTGAGGATAACCTTCGGATTGTTATGATTGAATAGTTCATCACTCGATTTTATTTCTTTCACTAAGGTGGCAATCTGTGTGTCAGGATTTTCGAAGAGCGAACATAGCAAATCAATTTGTTCAGGGTGAATGTATGGCTCATCGCCTTGTATATTGATTACAACATCCCAATTATTCTCTGTGTCTTTACGAATTATTTCGGCACACCGATCGGTGCCGCTTTGATGTTGAGGAGAAGTCATGACAACTGTTCCACCGAAATCGCGCACGTGAGAAACGATGCGTTCATCATCAGTTGCTATAACAACGCGGGAAAGTTTCGCAGCCTTCGCACTCTGGTCATACACTCGTTGAATCATACTCTTACCATCAATATTCACAAGAGGCTTGCCAGGAAAACGGGAGGAGCCATAGCGCGCAGGAATGATACCGATTATATTCATAAGAGGAGGTTGATTTTACGGCAACAAAAATAAATCGAAAATGATTGGCTTCTGAAATACTTATGAACAGCGAATGGATATTTTCAACAGATTAAAAGTTGATTCCAACCTGCACCATAAATATACGTGGTGGCTGCATATCTGTAGGTCGCTGCATATACAAGTGGTTCGTAAGGTTTTTGACAATGAGAGATAGTTTTGCATTTTCTGTGACTTGGCATGACATGCGCAAATCATAAATTGTATCGCCTGATTTATAACTTTGCCTATAATGGGTAACTCCCGGAGAAATCTGTGATCCCCAGAAAGGATGAACAAAAAGTTTGTCAATATTTTTCATGTAGCTCGTATAGCGCACACTTAGTCCAATGGCAAATTTCTTATAGCCAAATTCTAGATCTCCTTTAAACATGTTTTGAAATCTGTATTTGAGAATATTACTTGAGTCTGTGCCGAGGTATCCGTTATCTTCTATACCCAAAGCCTTGCCAATTGCTTTAATGTATGTAGAATCAAAATAGGTTTGTATTGGTTTTATATAAGTGTAACCGGCAATTAAAGTGGTGTTGATACCACAAATTTTCCCTACACCAGAGAGCGAAATATCAATACCTGTAATTTTTGTATTACCAATATTCAATCCTTTAAAGCCTATATAATGTACGTATGGTGGGTGGCTAGGCACAGGAGCCCATTGGGAAAATGCAAACTCAATCATATTATCATATTTATTTTGAAAAATAGCAACATCGAAATATCCTTTCCATCCGCTTATTTTTATTCCCTGCATTAAGCCTATTTCTGTTGAAGAACCCTTTTCCGCGCTTAAAGAATCATTTGGAAAAATTCCAAGCAATCCAACATCGGTACTAACATATTTCTCAGCGATAGAAGGATAGCGATAACCCTGCCCATATGAAGCACGGAGATAAGTTTCCTTTAAGACATGATAATTAATTCCTGAGCGAAATACAGGTGTAATTTTATCTGAGAGAGAATCAATCCGGTATTTTTCTGCACGACCACCAAGTGAAAAAGTAAGTTTCCACAATTTGAAATCTGCCTGCGCATAACCTGCAAAATTATTTCCATCATGATTTTCATAGAGATCACTTACAACCTTAGAATAATTCTCAGCGATGCCTCCACTTAATGAAAGTTTATCACTGAAACGTTTTTGGTATTGATATTCTCCATAATAAAATTGCGCTGTTGAACCCTGGTTCGTATTGTTGATATTAGTGGTTTTGAAATAACGTGTTCGGATTTTATGTGTATTACCTTTCTTATCCGCATAAGTGAGAAACGGGTCAACGTTTGTCCGATAAGTCGTGTAGTCGCTCAAAGAAGTTCCATCGCCAGTACCACCCAAAGGGAGAAAAGCGCCAGTCGTATCATTTTGCCAAATGAAAAACAAAGTTCCAACGGTGTACATGGTATTAAAATTTAATCCATAGGAAAGCCCGTCAATTTTTCTAGAGCGGTATCGGGTGTTAAAATTAAATCGCCCTCTCATCTCATATTCTCCCTGACGATAACCATCATCCATCAATACATTCCCTCCAACAACAAGATCAAAATTTTTTATTTGTCGGCTGTGAAAGAAATTCGCTCCGGACATTTTGTGGGGAATATTTCCAGACCAATTCAAATCATAAGTAGTATCATTGAGTTCGATTTTTTGATTGGGGTCATAAAACCCGGTAAAGATATTTAACTTCGTTTTGGGAGTTGCTGTCGGGTATGCTGTTCGGATATTAATAACACCGTTCAGAGCTGAGGCGCCAAACTGAGCGGAAGAAGCACCTTTTATCACCTCTATTTGCTGAAGATTTTCTACCGGAAGAAAACTCCATTTTGCATCTCCTGCATCAGCAGTAAGCTGAGGCAAATCATCTACAAGCACAGTCACCCGGCTTCCTGCTCCATAACTCCATCCACTCCCCCCACGTATGTTCGCTTGCCCGTCAATAACATTAACTCCGGGTATTTGGTCTATGATTTCGTCCATGGATGTAGTGTTTTTATTCTCTACGATATCCGGTTTCAATACTTGCATTGACATTGTCACATCTTCAATCCGTTGTTCGAATTTACTTGCACTCACTACTACTAATCCTAACTCCTTTGTTGACTCTTCGAGCGAGACATTCAATGATTTTGTCTCTCCTTCTTTCAATTCTACAACAAGTCTTTTCTCAGACATGCCAATCATTTTAAAAGTGAGATTGTGTTTTCCAGGCATCAGCTTCAACGAATAGTCTCCGTTCACATCTGATGAAGTAGCAGTAGCGCTGCTATCCGCAATTACGGTCACTCCTATTAATGCCTCCTTTGAAGCAGTGGTGGTCACTCTTCCTTTCAACTCAGTAGTTTGTGCCCGAAGAAAGGCGGATAAAAGAATTAATGCCGTGAGAGATAATAATATTTTATTCATTTGCAGAAACTTTAGATAAGAATTGAATAATAATTTATTTTAGTGCGGCAATATATACAAAGTTTTAAAAGTGATGCATAAAGATGAAGAACTGAAATATCAAATTGCGTTGACAATGATCCCGAATGTGGGTTGTGTTCTTGCAAAGAATTTGGTGAGTTACTGTGGTAGCGTGGAAAATATTTTCAGTGCAAGCAAAAGTAAGCTGGAAAAAATTCCAGGCATCGGTATAGAGCGTGCTGCATCAATTACAAACCATAAAATATTTGAAAGGGCTGAAGAAGAAGTTGCATTCGTGCTCAAACATAAAATCAAAACTCTCTTTTTTACTGATGACTCATACCCGGCTCGATTAAAAAACTGTGATGACTCACCTTCCTTGCTTTTCTTAAAAGGGGAGTGCGAAGTGAATGCACCTCGTATGGTTGCAATTGTGGGCACACGTAATGCAACCGATTACGGAAAAGAAGTCACCGAGCAATTGGTTAATGGTTTTATGAAGTACAACGTGGTAGTTGTAAGTGGACTTGCGTATGGCATTGATATCATTGCTCACAAAGCTGCCATCAAAAATAATCTCGCAACAATAGGAATACTTGCGCATGGCCTTGATAGAATTTATCCCGCAATCCATAGGTCTGCTGCTGAAAGGATGATTAAGAACGGGGGATTACTTACAGAGTTTATTAGCAAAACAAACCCTGACCGTGAAAATTTTCCTTCAAGGAACCGCATAGTTGCCGGAATGGCGGATGCTGTAATTGTGGTTGAAAGTGCAGAAAAGGGAGGAGCACTTATCACGGCCGACATTGCTAACTCATATAACAAAGATGTATTTGCAATACCGGGAAATGTGGGAGAAAAATATTCTCATGGGTGCAATAAACTAATCCGCGAGAATAAGGCAATGCTTATTGAATCTGCTGAAGAGGTATCGCAAATAATGAATTGGAAAGATGACGAGAAGAAAACAGATGTAAAGCAGTTGAAGTTTTTTCACGAGCTGAAGGAAGAAGAAAAAATTCTTGTTGACCTCCTGCAGACTAACGGACAATTGGGAATAGACTCACTTACACTGCGCGCGAATATGCCGGTGAGCAAGGTTTCAACCGTTTTACTTAATCTGGAATTTGCAGGTGTCCTGAAAAGCCTGCCTGGAAAAATGTATGAGTTGATTTAAAAATTATGTGCTCATCACTTTTACTTTCGCTGCAATCTCTTTTGCTTTTTGCACCAGTTGTCTTGTATCACTCTCAATGACATCATAAGCGAGACTCACTGCCATTCTACGATATGGGCGAGTACTCGGTTTCCCGAAAATGCGTAAGTCAGATTTTGGATAGTTCATTGCTTCAGCCAATCCATCGTAAGAAGGGTACTTTCCCTCTTTTGAGGCAAGGACAACTGCACTTGCACCCGCGCGTTCCAACGTAATTTCAGAAATCGGCAATCCAAGTACTGCGCGTGCATGCAATTCAAACTCAGAAAAATTTTGCGTGCCTGCGAGCGTTACCATTCCTGTATCATGAGGTCGTGGAGATAGCTCGGAAAAGTAAACTCCATCATCTGCAAGAAAAAATTCCACCCCCCAGATACCTGCACCTGTCAGTGAACGTGTAACTTTATCAGCCATCTCTTGCGCTTCTTTCAAATGAGAATCGAGAATGATATGCGGCTGCCAACTTTCCTGGTAATCACCTCTCTCCTGCCTGTGACCAATGGGCGGGCAAAAAAAAGTTACTCCATTTTTTTGCGTCACAGTAAGCAACGTAATTTCAGAATTAAATTTTATAAACTGCTCAACAATTACTTCCATCACATCTCCGCGGGAACCTGCCATCGCATAATTCCAGCTCTTCTCAATATCGCTTTCTGTTTTGATAACTGACTGCCCCTTTCCTGATGAAGACATTAACGGCTTCACAACACATGGAATGCCGATTTCGCTCACCGCTTTTTTGAACTCATCCAATGTTTTTGCATACGCATATTTTGCTGTGCGCAATCTCAATTCTTTTGAGGCAAGGTCCCGGATAGCTTTTCTGTTCATTGTGAAATTAGCTGCGCGAGCACTTGGAACAACTTGTATTCCTTGCTTCTCATAGTTGTAGAATCGCTCTGTGCGTATTGCTTCTATTTCAGGAACGATGATGTCGGGCTTGTACTTTGCAACAACTGCATCCAAAGCAGCACCATCAAGCATGTTGATTACTTCACGTTCATCAGCCACTTGTTGCGCTGGAGCATCATTGTACGAATCAACTGCTACAACATGTTGTCCGAGGCGCTTCACAGCAATCACAAATTCTTTTCCAAGTTCTCCGGAACCCAGTAATAATATTTTCATTTTAGTTTTGATTTCACAGATTAGAAAACGATTACACCAATTTCTTTTTTTGAAAACGTTTGCAATTTATTTATTCCATCGAACAAAGGTAGCATCCAGTTCAAATTTTATCGGAGTAATCTTTTTCAAAATCGGTGTAATCATTCTTCCAAAACTCTTTTCTACTTTTACAATCGTTTTAAAATCTATAAAAGACATGGACAAAACATTGCAACCCGTTCTCCAAAAAGAAATCGAAGAAATAAAATCAGCAGGCCTTTATAAGCAGGAAAGAATTATTTCTTCTCCGCAAGGGGCTGATATAATTGCCAATGGAAAACCAGTGATTAATTTTTGTGCCAACAACTACCTCGGACTTTCTTCTCATCCCAAAGTTATTGACGCTGCCAAGAAAGCGATTGACACACATGGTTATGGAATGAGCAGTGTGCGCTTCATTTGCGGCACACAGGATATTCACAAAGAGTTGGAGAAAAAACTTTCAACTTTTCTTAGCACAGAAGACACTATATTGTATGCTGCTGCTTTTGATGCAAACGGTGGAGTGTTCGAACCATTGCTGAATGAGCAGGATGCAATCATCAGCGATGAACTGAACCATGCTTCTATTATTGACGGAGTCCGTTTGTGCAAGGCGCAACGCTTTCGCTATAAGCACAACACAATGGAGGAGTTAGAAAAAATCTTAATTGAAACTCAAAACCTCCGGCACCGAATAATTGTAAGCGATGGCGTGTTTAGCATGGACGGTACGATTGCACAATTAGATAAAATCTGCGACCTCGCTGATAAATACTCAGCACTTGTGATGATTGATGAATGCCACGCTTCCGGTTTTATGGGGAAGACTGGGCGCGGAACACATGAATATAGTAATGTGATGGGACGCATTGATATTATTACAGGCACGCTTGGTAAAGCATTGGGTGGTGCTCTTGGAGGATTTACTTCAGGCAGAAAAGAAATTATTGAATTGCTTCGTCAGCGCTCACGTCCATATCTTTTTTCTAACTCACTTGCTCCATCTATTGTTGGTGCTTCTATTGCCGTGCTTGATTTGCTGAGCAGCACGACTGCTCTGCGCGATAAACTTTGGGATAACACAAAATATTTCAGAGAGAAAATTACCGCTGCAGGCTTCGATATCAAACCAGGTGAGCATCCAATCGTTCCTATCATGTTGTATGAAGCAAAACTTGCACAGGACTTTGCAGCGAAACTTTTGAACGAAGGGATTTATGTAACCGGATTTTTCTTTCCGGTTGTTGCAAAGGGAAATGCGCGGATACGTGTTCAGCTTTCTGCAGCACATGAACGACACCATATTGATAAGGCGGTTGACGCATTTACAAAAGTTGGAAAAGAACTGGGTGTACTCAAGGCGGCAGTCGCTAATTCATGATTAAAATTTATACCGATGGAGCATCACGCGGAAATCCAGGCCCCGGAGGATTTGGAGTGGTGATGATTTACAACGAGCACCGGAAAGAAATTTCGCAGGGCTTTCGTCTTACAACGAATAACAGGATGGAACTCCTCAGCGTAATTGTTGCTCTTGAAACTTTAAAAAAAGATGGCGAGCATGCCACTATTTATTCCGACTCAAAATATGTAGTTGATGCTGTGGAAAAAAAATGGGTGTTTGGCTGGGAGAAAAAACATTTCACGGGAAAAAAAAATCCTGACCTGTGGCAACGATTTTTAAAAGTGTATCGCAGGCATCACGTAAAGTTTGTATGGGTGAAAGGGCATGCACACCATGAAGAAAATAATTATTGTGATGAACTGGCAGTGACTGCTGCTTTATCGGGTAATCTTCCTGCGGACGTAGGATATGAAAGCCAATCCTGAAAATTGAATAAATATTTTAGCCCAATTGTTATATAAAATATTCATTCTCTTCTTTGAAATTTGTTTGTCAGAGCTTCAATATTTTTTTGATTACGCTCCTTCCTTTTTTCCCTTTCATCTCAATAAAGTAAATTCCGTAACCCAAAGAAGACATATCAATTGTCTTAACGGCATCTTTAAAACGGAATACTTCCTTCCCTAAGGAATTAAATATTCTTACTTGCTCAACTTCATCAGGAAGTTTGTAACTGAGATATGCTGTTTGCGTGAAGGGATTCATGTAAACATTCAACGCTAAAGTGCCACCATTAGGTTCTGAGATTCCTGTGTTGAGAAAGTGAATGGTTGTGTTAAAAGTATCCGCCATAACAGATTGAGAAGATACGGGCCACACAACAACAATATTATCTCCTCCATCAAAGTGTGCAGTGCGAAAATTATATTCAAAAGTATCCGTTACCGAGCCACTAAGAAAATTGATTGTCACGGTAGAATTAAGCAGTACAGTATCAACGATACCAACAGAGGAGGATTTAATAAATAAAGACAAATCGCCAGCGAAAGTAGAATCGCCAATATTTGTAATAGTGATGCTTAGATTCGTGTACATTGTGTCAAGATAAGCCGTATCGGGCAGAGTAGTAGCTGTGATGCGGAGATGCGGCTGCGCAAAAATATTTTGCGAAAAAAGAAACAGGAAGCAGACGCTGAATGAAATGAAAAGTATTTTTCTCATATGAGGTTTTTTAATTTGGAATCAAATTTATTGAATTACTTCCTTTGTATTAAATTTATTTTTACTTTTCCTTACCCGTTCAAAAAACAAGACTATGGATATTCTCAACCTCATCATCACCGGCATGAACAAAGAGCAGGTGCGGTTCTACAAATTATTTATTTCTCGCAGCGGTGATTCCGGTGACCGCAAAGATGCACTGCTGTTTGACTTCATCCGCAAGAGCGGAGAAGATTATGATGAAAGCAAAATCCATTTAAAGCTTTATGGGAAGGACGACAAGAATTCCTTCTATCGCCTGAAGCACCGCCTGCTGCAGGATGTAAACAAAAGTTTGATGGTGCAGCATTTTGATGATGATGAACAGGTGCATGTGCTCCACATTCTCGCTTTGTTTAAATTTCATTTCAACAGAAATAATATTAAAGCTGCTCTTTATTTTCTCCGCAAGGCAGAAACGGAAGCAAAGAAAATTGACAACCCCGAACTGCTTGACATAATCTACAGCGAGTTTATCCGGTTGTCGCATGATATGGTAACGGTGGACCCGCAAGAGTATATCAGGTTGCGCAAACAAAACCAGGAACAGATTTCATATCTCCGAACCATTGATGACATTCTTGCTGTGGTGAGTTACAAAATGAAAATCACTCAGAACTTTTCAGAGAATGAGAACCCTGTAATTCCTCTCCTGCAAAAAACATTGAAAGAATATTCGAAGGATAAAGAGCTGAACAAAAGTCCGAAGCTCAGGTTTAAAATTTATCATGCAGTAAGCCAGATACTGCTGCAGAAGCGCAGCTACAAACCTTTGGAAGAATACCTGCTGAGTATTTATAACGAGTTTGAAAAAGAAAAACTATTTAATAAAAGCAATCATGACACGAAATTGCAGATGCTTGTGTTTATCATCAACACACTTTTTAAAAATAATAAGTTAAAAGAATCACTTCAATATACGGCCAAGCTGAAGAGCGCGATGGACGAACATCAACGAATGTTCTTCGACAAGTATCTTTTCTTTCACTACAACTCGCTCGTAATTAATTATTCAAAACTTGATAAGGAAAAGGCGATTGAAATTTTGAATGAGATGAAAGAGAATGAGAAAATCCGTTCCACTCCTTTCTATGAAATGTTTGTATATCTCAATCTTGCCGTCACTTATTTCGACAAAAAAGATTTTCATCAATCCATCCGCAGCCTTAATAAAATTTATATGCTTGAAGGATATAAAACTGCTGACCGTTCGCTGCAATTCAAAATCGGAATTGCTGAACTCATCATCCGCTTTGAGCTGAAGGACGAAGACATGGTGGAATATAAAATCAAGCAGGTGAAAAAAGATTTCAAAGAATTTTTTTCAAAGAAAGAAAATCTGCGCGAGAAAGAAATGGTGACCATTATCAACCGGATGATAGAATCGGAAAACATCAGAAAGGACAAAACGCTGCAACAGCATCTTCAGGTTATTCTCAACGACAATAAAGACCGTGATAGCAGCGACTCCGAAATAATAAATTATAAAAACTGGCTCTTAGGAAAAATGGAATGAGTCAATGTTAGGTTACCGCCCCATCAAACCTCTGCATGTATTCCCCCTGAATCTATTTTTCGATTTAGACATTTTGAAAAGCCCGGTGGTTAAGTAATAAGTGAAATGAACGTTGGTGTAAACATACTGGTCTTTGAGGTCGGAGTTGCCGCGCTGGCTTAACGGAGCATAACCTTCAGGATTATTAATGCTTGGGTCAGAAAGAGCAACTGCAATGGGACCACCCTGTGCAAGCAATTGGTCTTTGTAAGGATAACGCGTGCTTACATCATCAATATAATCAGTAAAAGTTTTTCGCCACCCTATCTCGGCACCAATGTCAAAATACTCAGACATCTTGATGAGGAAACCGCCACCTACCGGAATGCTCATTTGCAAAAGTTTGTATGGAGCAGGGTAATTGCTGCCAAGGTATTGTCCTTCGGTGCCGATGGGCTGCAGCTCGTAAGTAACTCCATCGAGTGTTGTTTTAGGGTTGAAGTGAAACTCTGAAACTCCTGCAAACACATAAGGAACGAGAACATTTCGTTTCCGGAAATCGTGTCGCCTGTTCTGAAACTTAAACATGACAATTGCGGACACTTCGTCAATCTTGCTAAAGAAGCTGAGGTTGCGGTCGCGGTTGGTGGAGAGAACGGCATCAGCATCTGTTGCTGCAAGATTTCCGTGAAAATAGGAAACACGAAGATGAATCCGTTTCGAAACAAGTGCAACAGCATGAACACCGTAACCGAGCTGAGTAAACCGGAGCGCGAAGTGATCGTCAAGATCACCAAGGTAGGTAACAACGCCTGCTGATGCTCCCACTCCAATGACTCCACGCTTCGCCTGAGCACGGCAAACGCCTGTGCCTGCAAGAGTGAAGAACAGAAAAATAAAGGAAAGTTTTTTCAGCATAATTAAATCAGCGAGCGAAACTAAATATTGTCATTTGTGAAATTCCTGATATTAGATGAACAAATTTTCTCATTCATCTATTCTCCCAAATTGAAATCCTTCAGCAGTAAATTTTTCCAGTGTTTTTGGCAAAACATATTTTAATCGGGGTAATGCCTTCTCGCTGTCATGGAAAACGATGATGCTTCCCTCCTTCCCTTTCGACTCTACATTTTGAAAACATTTCTCTGCCGAAATGTTTTCATCGTAATCGCAGCTCAACACATCCCACATAATAATACGGTAGTTTTTGTGTAGTGTTCGCGCCTGCGATGGTTTTATTTTTCCGTAAGGAGGGCGGAATAATTTTGAATGAATATGTTTGCTGCACTCTGCCACATCATCAAAGTATTTTTTGTTCATCGTCACCCATCCCTTTAGGTGACTATGTGTATGATTGCCCGTGCTGTGCCCTTCCATTAAAATGCGCTGATAGATTACCGGATTCCTTTTCACATTTTCCCCGACACAGAAAAAAGTTGCTTTCGCATTGTATTGCTTCAGTGCATCAAGCACCCAGGGAGTAATTTCAGGATGTGGTCCGTCATCAAAAGTGAGAAAAAGAATTTTCTCTGTGGTCGGAATATTCCAAACCATTTTAGGGAAAACTTTTTTCAGTAAAAACATTTGATTCGTCAGCAGTTATTTGAGAAGTAAAATTACGAACAGGAGTTGGCGGCAGGAATCCGGAAACGGGAAAATACTAACAAGGTTTTAAGTGTGTGGTCAGTGTTCATTCATAACTTGTGCACACCCTTCCTGAAAATATATTTGCACATACCAAATACATCCCTTTAATTTGGTATCTCTAACCCTTAAACACTAAATCCAATGGAACAAACAACTACAAGTTCAAACACTCCTGTTCAATATGCTGGCTTTTGGCTGCGCTTAGTGGCTTACGTAATTGATTCAATTATCATCGGGATAATTCACACCATCATCCTTGTTCCGGTTCTTGCCGCAATGGGCATGACAGCATTTGCCAACCGCGACAACATCGCCAATATGAGCGATGAAGAAAAAGCAGGGATGGTGTTAGGAATGGCGGGTGCCATGGGAGCAACAGCAATGGTAATTGCACTTCTTGGCTGGCTTTATTTTGCAATTATGGAATCGTCAGGCAAGCAGGCAACAGTTGGCAAAATGGCGCTCGGACTGAAGGTGACCGGCTTAAACGGAGAACGCATCGGCTTTCTTCAGGCAACGGGAAGATTTTTCGGAAAAATTGTTTCAAGCATGATTCTCGGCATCGGGTTTATTATGGCGGGCTTCACTGAAAAGAAACAGGCGCTTCACGATATGATGGCAAGCTGCCTCGTGGTGAAAAAATCGTCTTCCACGGAAGTGTGAGTAACAAGCTTTAAGTTACAGGTTATCTTGCCCTCGCCACGAATCATGAACTTGAAAAATATTTTTTCATTCACATTTTTTTCACTCGCCTTCTCGTTTAAATCAATAGCAGAGGTACCGGATTCAACCGGGCAAATATTTAATCAGCCAAAAAGGGAATTTACAATTGTGGTTTCTTATGTGATTCCTGTCGGAGTCTTTGCCAAAGGCTTTCAACCGGATTTAAACCCATATCTGTTTTCAACCGTCTTAAAAAAATTCACTTGAGGGAAGCAGCGGGGGAGGCATGGGGGCTAAACCAGGATATGACATCAGCGTTGAGGGAAATTATTACTTCAACAAATTGCCCGTTGAAACTATCGGTGGCTTGAAACTTACTTTTGCCTCCTTTAGCAGCATACCTTACGAATGGAAAACTGAAGGCGATTACGTTTTTAATAATGCTCATTTCGTTGGCATGAGGTTTCTTACTTTTAAGTTTGGACCTATAATGCGGGTTGCACTTGGTAAAAAAACTGCTTTGAGGCTTTACGATCAGATTGGGCTTGCTGTGTGCTGGAACGGCTCTTGGGAGAACACGTTAGACTATGTTTATTATGATGACGAGCAAAGCAGATATTCTGTGCATGACGTATCAACTCTTCAATTACACTCCGGTTCAGGACTAAAAAATGAAATTGGAGTTTCATTTAGTTACGGCAGATTAATGGCTAATATAAGTTTTCGTTCCGGCAAATTGAATTTCAGAGGTGTTCACTATCTGCGCTATGCAACAATTCGTGAAGAGAAATTGTCTCCTTTAGGATACTATTATTATTATGAGACTCTCAACGGAGACGCAGATTTAGATGTTGACCCGAAAATTTCGACCAACACAATTTCATTTTCTCTTGGTTATCTTTTTTGACAAATAATTCAAGAGGGTAGTGAGATGAATCACCTCAGCGGTATCCGATATGCAAATGAAAAAGCAATGTGGCTTGAAGTTAGTGTGGTTGAAAATTCTGAAGAAGTACCAAGTCCTGCACTTTCATAATTAGCCGGTCCGGGATTACCCGTCAGCCTTTCAGTCACGCCTACATTTCTTGTAAATTCTACTTTCTTGTATTTCATTTTTCCGAAGTTGACATTGATTCCAAACATCCACTGCTTGTAATTAACAACAACTCCTGCCTGGTTTTTAATGCCCGAACCATTATGCAAGGCGAAAGATGACTGGTCATTAATATTATATGTGTATGTCTGATTGCTTTCGGTATAATCCAGCTCATTGCTCCAGCTTGCATGATAACTTGCAGTTGGGCATAACTGGTAATACATGCGCATCGCAATGTCCTTTGCTAAGACCGCGCGAAAGCATGGCCCGATTTTAAAACTTATTGAATTCAGGTTTTTATAGTCAGCTCCGTTGGTGACATAGTTCCCGGTTTTCTCCCAATTGAATGAAACGACATCAAATGAAAAATAAGAAATCTTCAAACCTCCGGCCGCTTCAACCGTGTCGCGGTTAAAATAAAAATATTCTCCTGCTTCAATATTGAATCCGCCTGTTGCACCAAAACCGTTTTGGATGGTTTCTTCTACACTTGTAACCGGATTGAATTCCGTCCCGAATGCTCCCAAAGGCATAAGATACGCCACCTGAAAATAAACTTCATTCTTAGGAAAGATATATCGCCTTACCGAATCAGGCGTTTGCGCCCGTGATGCAAGTGCGACAAGTAAAAAGCATACTGAAAAACACGCGGATGTTTTTGTGTTCATCACAAAATGTTTTTGGTGTCGCCAGCAAATGTATTGAAAAAAGTTACCCCCGAAGCAACACCCAAAACTCCAATCTCCGAACTCCCTACTCCGAACTACTCACACATGCACCATCTGCACATTCTGCGTCACCACCGCGCCATCCACAATGGTAATCGTTTTCGTCTGCGACACATAATCGGTAAGCGAAAAGACTAATGTGTAAGTGCCATCCGCCAAGCCACCGATAGAGTATCTGCCGTTGGCATTGGTTTTAATAGTCTGACCAAGCTCATCTATCAACACATTTACATTCTTCAACGGAGCGCCACCGTTGCTGTCGGTCACCAGTCCGAATATGCTGCGGTCTTCAGTCGTTGAACCTTCGGGCAAAAGATACTGCTGGTACTTCGCAAAATTATCTATGAAAATGCGCTTGCCGGCACTTCCCGCTTTCACCATCACTCCCCATACTTTATTGTTGAGTATATGCCGCTCCTGGGTTTGCTCGCGCTGGCGTTTAATATAAAGTTCCTGCACCTGGTCCACTTCTACCAGCCCGCGTTTCCGCTTCCGCCATCCGCGGACATCATTCCGCCATCCGCGGACGTCCCTCCGCCAGCGGAATTAATTCAGCATGTGATAATTGCTTAATCGCGGATAAGTACTTTAAGAACGCGGGACAAAGGAAATATCCCGCGTTTCGATAAGCAAGGCAAACGTTTGCCTTTTGTCAATAAAATACTTTATTGTACTTGCTCCCTACCTAAAAACATAAAAAAAAGAGCCATGAAAAACGTAACCCAGGACCTTCCGATCATCTTTATTCCATCAGCAAAATCAAAAAACGGAAAAGACATCTATCTCGTCCGCAAGTACCTCATTATCCTCGGTCTGATGGGGGAGCATTTTTCGAATAAAGACTTAGCCACGCAGTCGAATTACGAATATTCATCCATGGGTCATTTTCTTTCAGATATGTATGCCATCACCGGGTGCTCGCATAAACAAAAAATTTGCCTGTTTCTCTTTGCCGAATTTCACGGGTTGATAATAAAAGTAAATGACGTGTGGATAGCCAACTGGCAAAACTCGCCCTACCTGATACCGGTAAATGAACAGCACGCTGCATATATAATAATGAAGGGTGCACCGATTGAGTAATTGCTATTATCAGATTTAATTACCAGGTCATTCCGAAGGAAACTTGTTGGTTGCTTGCAGGTACTTTAATAAAGTGTAAAATATTTTTCAGGGCACAGTATTAAACCAACAAGATTCTTTTAGAATGACAACCATGGGAAATACATTCGTATATTCGTACACGATTCGTAATTCGATACCATCAGTGGTGATGAAAAAAATATTCTTCCTCTTCAATTCTGCATTCTTAATTCTGCATGCTGCATTCGCACAGTCTCCGCTTGTGAAGCAATGGGATTATAGGTTTGGGGGGGCTGATTATGATTGGCTGACTTGTTTTCTGCAAACTTCGGATGGCGGTTATATTCTTGGTGGATGGTCCACTTCAGATATTAGCGGAGATAAAACACAGCAATCATGGGGAATTTATGATTACTGGATTGTAAAAACAGATTCACTCGGAAATAAGCAATGGGATAAGGATTTTGGAGGAACAGGGGATGATGTTCTTTATTCCATTTATCAAACTGTTGACGGTGGATATATTCTTGGTGGCTATTCTCTTTCCGGTATCAGCGGAGACAAGTCACAGCAGGTATGGGGTAGTTCTGATTACTGGATTGTAAAAACAGATTCACTAGGAAACAAACAATGGGATAAGGATTTCGGAGGAACTGGTGATGAGGCGATTAATTCCTTGCAGCAAACTTTTGACGGTGGATATATTCTTGGTGGACAATCTAATTCCGGTATCAGTGGAGATAAAACAGAAGATACAATTGGTGGTTATGATTACTGGATTATAAAGACAGATTCGCTCGGGAACAAACAATGGGATAAGGATTTTGGAGGGACTGATATCGAACATCTTTATTCCTTGCAGCAAACTACTGACGGTGGATATATTCTCAGTGGCTATTCTCTTTCTGGTATTAATGGGCATAAAACACAGGCATCATGGGGAAATTATGATTATTGGATTATAAAAACTGATTCGCTTGGGAACAAGCAATGGGATAAGGATTTCGGAGGAACAAATTATGATATCCTTCATTCCATTGAGCAAACTGCAGATGGTGGATATATTCTCGGTGGCAATTCCAATTCCGGTATCAGTGGAGATAAAGCAGAGTCGACATGGGGAGATTATGATTATTGGATTGTAAAAACTGATCCTTTCGGCATCAAACAATGGGATAAGGATTTCGGTGGAGTTAACCGTGAAGAATTGTGGAAGGTATCGCAAACAACTGATGGAGGCTATTTAATTTCCGGGGATTCCTATTCAAACATCAGTGGAGACAAAACCGAAAATAATTTTGGGCAAGAGCAAACATGGGTTATTAAAACAGATTCGCAGGGCAACGTGCAGTGGGATAAAACTATTTTTACTTCCGGTCTTGATGACTATGGTTTGGCAATTCAGGAAAGGGACGGATGTTATGCAATAGCAAATTGCAGTGATGGAGGAATAGCAGAATATAAAACACAAGCAAGTCAGGGTTTGTATGATTACTGGATAATAAAATTCTGCGATACAACTACATGTAATGCTTCAATACCTGAACTTGCACAAAGAGGAGATACACTTTTTGTTCCTCAAAACTATGCAGGCTACCAATGGTATTATGGCAGCGCACCAATAAGCGGAGCCACCAATTATTTCTACATCGCCCCGCAAAGCGGCAATTATAATATTGAGGTAACCGATAGCAGCGGGTGTCGGGCGGGGGCGGGGATAATAAATGTCGTTGCAGGCTTCGCTCCCTCTCCTCAAGGAGAGGGCTGGGGTGAGGTATTTCCCAATCCAACAGGCGGCACATTTGAGATAAAATATTATTCAGAAAAAAATTCTTCGGTCACCATCGAAATAATGAATGTGCTTGGAGAAATAATTTTCAAAGAGGAAAGAGAAATAAAGCAGGGAACAAACTCCCTCTCCTTTGGAGAGGGCTGGGGTGAGGCGGTTTGGGATGGGTCAGGTATCTACATTCTCCAGCTCACCACCACAGAAAAAACGTATCGCACGAAAGTCGTTAAGCAATAAACTCAGAGTATTCACCGTGAACCTCCATGCCCTCCGTGCCTCCATGGTGAGTAAAAAACCCACAAACGAAAAACGTTTCCCGAATTTCTATCTTTGCCTCAATGAAGAAGATCGAACCCTACCATCCCAAACATAAAATCCGAATCGTTACAGCCGCCTCGCTTTTTGACGGGCACGATGCTGCCATCAACATCATGCGCAGAATTATTCAGAGCAGCGGTGCCGAGGTCATTCATCTCGGTCACGACCGCAGCGTGGTGGATGTGGTGAACTGTGCGATACAGGAAGACGTCCAGGCGATTGCAATGACAAGCTACCAGGGCGGGCACGTGGAATATTTCAAATACATGCACGACCTGCTGAAAGAAAATGATTGCAGTCACATAAAAATATTTGCAGGCGGAGGCGGTGTTATCCTTCCTTCGGAGATTGAGGAGCTGCACAACTATGGCATCACACGTATTTATTCTCCCGATGACGGACGCTCAATGGGCTTGCAGGGAATGATAAACGATTTGCTGAAGCAAAGTGATTTTGCAACAGGAGAAAATTTAAACGGAGAAGTAAAAGAAATCACAAAAAGAAATTCGAAAATAATCGGGCGCATCATTTCCTGCGCTGAAAATAATCATGAAGCGTTTACCAAAGAGTTTAACTCTGAGCTTCGTTCTCCAAACTCCAAACCCCAAACCTCAGACCTCAAACAAGTTCCCGTCCTCGGCATCACCGGCACAGGCGGAGCAGGAAAATCTTCTTTAGTTGACGAACTCGTGCGCAGATTTCTCATTGACTTCAAAGATAAAAACCTCGCCATCGTTTCCGTTGACCCTTCCAAACGTAAAACTGGCGGTGCTTTGCTGGGCGACAGGATACGGATGAATTCAATTACCAACCCGCGCGTGTATATGCGTTCGCTGGCAACCCGTCAATCCAATCTTGCTCTTTCGAAATATGTGAAGGATGCTGTTGATGTTTTGAAAGCCGCGCAATACGATTTGATAATTCTTGAGACATCAGGCATTGGTCAGAGTGATACGGAGATAATCGAACACTCCGATGTTTCGCTTTACGTGATGACTCCTGATTACGGTGCGGCAACGCAGCTGGAGAAAATAGATATGCTCGACTTTGCCGACATCATTGCGCTAAACAAATTCGACAAGCGAGGTGCACTCGATGCACTGCGTGATGTGAAGAAACAATACAAACGCTTTCCAGCACAGTGGGATCCGAAGCTTGGAATTCACGTGACTTGAAGTCGCGGC
>JADMIO011411876.1_pt1 | contig 44191 bp, 53 predicted proteins | sample 8958161 | NCBI WGS metagenome assembly JADMIO01 (sample SAMN16585339, study PRJNA669376) | soil metagenome | isolation source: Crop rotation soil | place: USA: Cullars Rotation, Alabama | collected 2011
ACAATTTCAGAGGGGATGCGTTCACCTCGGTATCCCTGCCGGTATGCACTCAGATTGGTAACGACAATTTCAGAGGGTCTGCGTTCACCTCGGTATCCCTGCCGGTATGCACTCAGATTGGTAACTACAATTTCAGAGGGTCTGCGTTCACCTCGGTATCCCTGCCGGTATGCACTCAGATTGGTAACTACAATTTCAGAGGGGATGCGTTCACCTCGGTACAAATTGACAAACACAAGCTAAGCGTAAAAGGGGTAGACGGTTCCTGCTTTGTAATTGACTCCGAGAAGACCTCAAAGGGGATAAAGATATATACCGGCTACACCCTATACGGTATGAAGAAGAGTGTTATCGAGAGAGGCGACTGTTACGTGGCCGAAAAGGATGGATACTATGCCCATGGTGAAACGGTGAAGAAAGCAATAGGCGACTTGCAGTTCAAGATAGTTGCTCAGAAGCTGAAGAAGGAACCAATTACCAAGGATACGCTGGTAACTGTAAACCACTATCGCCTCATTACAGGATCCTGTGAAATGGGGGTAAAGAACTGGATGGAGCAGAATAATCTGACTGGTTTAGAAGAGATGAAGGCATCAGAGCTGCTCCCGATTTTAGAAAGGACCAATGCATACGGCCTGGACAGATTTAAGCAACTGATAGCATTCGAACAGTAATTTTTTAATCAATCATAAAACCAAAGCACATGAAGTTACTTTTTACAAAAGAAATCCTCGAGCCAGCGATAAAGAAGCTTGGCCAGGTAGTGAGCGGAAAATCACTTTTACCGGCAATCGATAATGTATTAGTTACCGTCACCAAGGACGGAACGGTGATGACAACAACGGACCTGAACATCACCGTCTGTTACGCCTTCGAGGTCAGAACAGATAAGACAGAAGGTATGTTCATGATACCTTTCAGTGACTTGAAAAAGATTGTCGCCCTGGAGGAGGGTGAAATCACCATTGAATCGGATAAGGGTTTCGTAACGATTAAGACTGAGCATGACAAATTCTTTCTTGGGAAGCCCGGGGAGCCGGAGGACTTTCCTAAGATCCCAACGGTATCGAGTAAGAACATGTTCAGTATCAATGGAACATTTATTCCATCACTAAACATGGCGGCCGTCACGGTTGGCAAGGATGATAATAAACCAGCAATGACACACATCCTGATCAACGTAAACCCCGGCCAAATTGATATCGCTTCCACCGATGGCAATCAGTTATACGAAAGAATTATTTCGGTCGATATAGGAAAGGCTGAGCAACAGGAATTGCTGGTGCCCGCCATGGTGGCAAAGGTTCTGGATGGCTTCACCGAAACAAAAATAGGCTTCAATAAAAGCAATGCCTGTTTTGAGTCGGGGCCCGTAGTAGTATTTGCCCGTAGAGGGGAAGGAAAGTATCCTGCATATAAGGCTGTGATACCGCCTTACGAGCCCAATGTCAAACTCAACCTATATGAATTGGAGAATGCCCTGCAGAAGGTATCCATTGTGTCCAAGCAAGATGCCGTAGACGAAAAGGTGCGGTTTGTTTTTGCAGACTCAGAACTGTTCATGAAGTCTCGGAGCGAGGACATGAATAAAGAAGCGGAGACCAGGATCGTTTGCGAATCCAATACCGACACCGGTGAAATATGCTTCAATGCAACACGGCTGAGCAATGCACTTAAGCAGCTGCGCGGACATGCCAGCGATGGAGGTGACATAGAGATGTCCGTCACGGGTCCCGGGAGAGCTGTGATCTTCAAGGTGACGGGCCAAACAGAGGTAACGGTATTGATGATGCCAATCGTTTTCAACTAATCATTTTCTAACCAAATAAATCAAGCAATATGGAATTCTTCAGAGAACTCAGTCGGATAGGGGCCGGCTTTAATAAAATCACCCTGACAATAGCAGAGAAGGATGGCAAGATGACCATCGCATTCATTCCTGAAACAAAGAAGGAAGATGTCAACCGGAAACTAATCCCGGTGACGATGACCGGAACCCCAATGGAAGTCGATGAGGGGTTCTTCCCAAACATCATCGCGGCTGTGGAGAAGGTCACAGGCCTGGTCACCAACATGGAGCAGGTGGAGCAGACCATCAAAACTGCACAAGAGGAGCAGAAGAAGGATGGAGAGGAAAAGAAGGACAAGTCAACCAGCAAAGCGAAGCCCTCCCCGAAGCCAGCGAAGAAAGCAGCAGCCAAGCCAGTTAAGAAGGCCATTAAAAAGAAGGAGGAGGAAAAGACGGGCCCGAATTCGGAGTCAGACAAGCATCACCAAGCGGACCTAGAAGAAACACTGCAGGAGCCTGAGGAGAAGAAGCCCGCGGTCGGAGCATTAGGATTTTAATTCAATAACCCCATAAATCAATAGCAACCATGTGCGCATTACAGGTAACAAATCTTCAAAGAAAGTTCACCATCAAAAAGGATGGCAAGAATAAGGACATCGAATTAACTGATCCCAACGCGGACATGACCCCGGAAGAGGTGATGAAATTTTACTCCGGCAATTATCCGGAACTCACTAATGCGGTCGTAGAGGGACCCAAGATAGAGGGCAATAAAGCCAGCTACATCATCTCTACGAAGGCCGGTAAACTCGGATAATATGAACACGCTCGAATTTGTAAAACATCGAAGGAAACAGCCATGCAAAAACCAAAAACATCAAAAGCCGTCCGTCATGCAAAAGCGGCTAGGAGCAATCCTAAGCACAAAAGTAACGGAGCGCGAAAGAATGGAAGTCCAAAAGCCGGAATTGATGATGGTAGCATCTCAGGACCAGGACTTCATATTCTGACACAAGGCCTGCGCACCATCCCCCGCTTTGAAGCAGAGCTCCGATTCGGAGGAAATGACGATGCAGAAAGCCGGGACTTCATAGCAATGATCAACACGGAAGAAAAACGCCTGCAGGCTATTGAGGATTTGTATTCGATCGTCAAGGCTCAACCCAAGTATAAGAAGATGAAAGAGCCGGTATGGAATCCAAACACGCCATCTGTGCAAGTATTAAGCTGGCTACTGAGGAAACTGGGACCCTTAGCTGAAGGAAATAACTGGACGGTCGACACCTATCAGGATGGCAAAAAGGAACGCTACCGCTTTGTTATATACCGCGGGTATCATCGACAGAAGGTAAAGGACCGCGAAGAATTTATTCCGCTGGATTTCCTGCCTTACCTGAAGCGCAGGGACGAACCATTGCATGACATGTTTGTGGACCTCGTAGCTCTAATAAGCAGATATAATAAGGTGCCATTATGGGATAAGGATACCGACTTTTCTCAAGCGCTGGAGCAGATTCTGGCTCAGCCGGCCAGCAAACCTGACACCCGGCCACTTCCTCCACTGGAGGAAAGAGGAATCGACTCTGTAACATGGGAACGACACACCGATGAGCAAGTCAGGGCCATGCGTGATATCATAGGGTGGGTGGCTGAGAAAGGAAAACTGAAGTTTGTTCAGACGAACACAGCACTCGAAAATCAGAAGCTGTCTTATCAGTACGGGCCAGCTGCCGCATACCTGAAGCTTATCAATAAGCGGATGAAAGTAATCACACCTCAAATGCTGCAGGTGAAGCTGGCAGCCTATAAGGCAAACAGTCAGCGCAAGGAGAGTCTGGTATATTGGATTAAATCAGGTATTCGCCTTGCTTGGAAGAAGCAAAGCATATCCGTCAACACTTTCGTGCCGAACTACATCAAAGGGAATCCATTGTGCCCTTTTCGGATGTATAAGTTCATCTGGAGCATGCATGACAACGATGCAGTAAAAATCAAAGCCTACAAAAGGATGGAGAAGGATGATAAGGCATACGAGACATACCTGCCCGTGGAGTTCAGTATCACTTATCCAGGACAGAAGATGAAACCAATTGAACGAGACACATTCCCCGAAGAGCTTTATGAATTCATGCGATACGGGGTGGCCATCCTGATGTGGAGGTACAAGGACTATTTCTATAAAAATCAATTCAATGAGCGATTGACCCCTGCAGAGCGCTTACTTGAACAAATCGAAAATATTGAACTTAAAAAAATCATCCAATGAATGACGAAAAAACAAACAACAGGCTGAGCCCGGTAAGATCTATCGTGGTCTACACAGACAAAAGGCAATCATCTTTTTACTTAGAGAGCCGTGACATTACGAATCAGGGCGGGAAGTTTCACCTATCAGCCGCTGTGCCATTATCAGACAGTGCGATGAAGAATATTGCCCAGGCCTATATGAAGAATAACGCCTTCAACATGACCCACGCATCCATTATACCGGGTCACATGCTACATGGCAGCAATAAGTTAGGCAGAACAGTTGTCATCTGGTACCGGCCAGCCATGAGAAAGACCCTGAACTTTTCAGCGAGCATAGGAATTAAGGGAGATAAGCCGGTGATGGTGCCGGCAACGCTCAACGTGATTATCAATACCAAGTTATACATCTACGCCCTGGCCACCGATGAGAGGCCTGAGGCTAATACCAAACTGTATAACGCGCCATACTTCAACATTTACGAGGATGGGAATGTATGCCTTGGAACTGCTAATACCGGAAGGGTAAAGAAGAAAACCTTCGAAGAGGAAGCTGAGCGCTTCGAGAGGGCCTTCTACATGGCCGAACAGAATGGGGGCGTAGCCCAGCAGTGCAAAAGCAGTCTGAACACTATATGGACCTCGCTGATCAAGAGCCAGAAGCCCTTCCCCCAAAAGGAATTGGTGCAGCATAAGAAATACAAAACGCTGCACGACCTGATGAATAAATTAATTGGACAAAATCAAAATGAAGACGAAGATGACTACGACTATGACAACCAAGCGGATCCAGAATTCGAAGATTAAACCGGCAGCACCCGTTAAAAAGGTTGCAGCTCATTACACCGAGGACTACATCATTAATCCTCCTCACCCAGTGACTGTAAATGTGATTGGGTGCGGAGGCACAGGATCCCAGGTTCTTAATTCCTTGGCCCGGATGCATTCTGCTTTAGTAGCCCTCGGACACACTGGCCTATACGTGAGAGCAATAGACCCTGATAAGGTAACATCTGCAAACATGGGAAGGCAACTGTTCAGTCCTTCTGATGTAGGAGCGCCAAAGGCTACCGTATTGATGGGAAGGATAAACCGGTTTTTCGGAACAGACTGGGAAAGCATTCCTGTCCTTTATAACCTGAAAGCAACGGTACCATCCGCTAACATTACAATCAGTTGTGTGGACAGCGGAGCGGCCCGGAAAGAAATCAAGGCGGTGCTGAAAGAAATCTGCAAGAAACCTGTTCCGGTGCCTACCAGATATGGTTACATGCAGGAGCGAAGATTAGAGCCTTTCGAGAAACCATACTACTGGATGGACTTCGGAAACATGAAGGACCGCGGACAGGTGGTGATTGGAACTCTACGTGACATCACCCAACCGGAAAAAGCGGAGTTTGAAAGCCTAAGCTCCTTACCGACCGTTGACCAATTACATCCCGATATCTTCAAAGACAACAAGAATGATGACCAGGGCCCCAGCTGCTCCCTTGCTGAAGCGTTGGGCAAGCAAGATCTGTTTATCAATACGAATCTCGCGAACATGGGCCTCGGGATTCTCTGGAAGATGTTCCGGGAACTTCACATCAAGTACCACGGATTATACCTGAACCTCGAAACCATGTCCGTGAGCCCTATAAAGATCCGGGCATGACACACAAAGAGTTCAGAAGGAAGCAGGCAGAGATGGATGAGGCAGGACTCATCACCCACATCCGAACCATCCGCCTAAGCAAAAGCCTGGTAAGTCAGGAGCTGGGGCATGATGACCGCATTATCAAGAAGTATCGCTACAAATACCGGTATGAGGTAATCCTCAACGGTAAGATTATAGCAAATGTAAAGTCGAGGAGGACCGCCAAGAAGCGGCTGTTGGACCTGTATGAAGAGAAGATGGTGGCCATGAGTATTTAACTCACGTAGCCTCCGTAATTTAAAGAAGTAGCTGCTGTATAGCTGAAGATAGAACCTAGAACCCAATTGAACTACATCAAACAAATAAATCATTACTGGTTGAAACACGAGGAGTTTTCGTTGTCGGGAAATGAATGTGCGCTTTACATGTACTTGCTGATGCGCAGTAATTCATCGGGATGGCGGAACCCAAACGAGGTGCGGAATTCTGTTGCGATGGAAATCCTTAATCTCAATTATCGTGACATGCAGAGCAGTCGCGATCGGCTTCAATCAGCATCGTTGGTGCAGTTCAAAAATCAGAACGGAAGTAAGTTTTTGACTTACTCCCTGTTCGATGTGGAAGAACAAACCTTTGCTCCTATTGCAAAGGTTTTGTCTAAGGTTTTGCAGAAGGTTCCTGCAACGGTTTATCCAGGGGTAGTGCTTAAGGTTCCCGAAAACACTATTGTATTAGATAAACAGAAACTTAAACCTAAACATCCTAATGATTTAGCGGGCGAGGTTTCGGTAAAGCGATTTAACCTCCGGGGATTTCCGCAACAGGCAAATGCCGGTGATTACCTGCTGCAGAAGTTCGATGAACGCCTACAGCAGGAATTCATGAAGAACTTCCAAGGCCTCGATCAGGCAGAAATGCTCGAGAAGTTCACGGAGGAATCCTTCATGAAAAGCTACAAGGACGAGGACCACATGTTCAACACGTTCCGCAAGCTCTGCAGAGATACGGCCGAAGCAAAGCAAAAGCCAGGCAGCAAGGACAATTCGAATTCAATAGTGAAAAAATGGGGGGGATGATGAACGAGGAAATTGTAAACGAAATTTTCAGCAAAAAGATGCTCAATGAATCCTTCCGGGACCTGACCAAGGCAATCCTGTGCGGAAGGAAGTGCGGAGTATTGAAGCCCGAGCAGATGAGAACGGAAACTGATGACCTGCTAAAGGAGTTTTTTGTCTACTACGGCCAGAACATCAATACAGAAACCATCACCATCATGAAGGAGATCTACCCGATCGAGCTGAACAAGTTCCACCCCGGGTTCACCATCGAGGAGATATGCCTCGGAGTCAGGATGTCCATGCGGGAAATGTTCGGGGAGATCGAATACAAGAAAGTTTCCATTAAGCTCCTCAACGAGCTGATCAACAAATACACCATCAGCCCGATGAGACAGAAGGTGATCAGCGCCTACAATGCATGCATGGAAACGATGCAGGTGGAGACCCAGTTCATGACCCCTGAGCAGAAGGAAGAATACGTCATCAATTCCATCTGTAACAAGCATGACCGGTTCGTGAAGCAGGGAAAGGAGTTTGTCATCCTCAGCTTTATGGATTACGAAAGCCTGTGCCGGCACGCTCCGGTCCCAGACTTCAAGGAATTCGTGAAGCTGGCTGCCGAACGTTTTAAAGAGAACCGGCCCAAAGGAAACGCCACCACCATCGAGATGGAAGTAAACAGGCAGCTGGCGCTCACCATCGCATCGGAAGCAAAGAAGATGGCCATTGAAAGCCTGTTCCAGCAATTGAAAGAATCAAACACCACCCTTAAACAATACATCAGCAAATGTTCAACGAGGCCATAATAAACACCGAAGACTGGAAGCAGATAAAGGCACTCAGCCTGCTCTACAACGAAGCGCTTCACCTAAAGCACTGCTTTATTGAAAAGGCAGTGGAGCTAAGGATGACGCCTGCCCAGAGAGCTGAAGCAGAGTTAACCCTGGTGCGCATGACCGGAGAGCTGAAGCAGATTGACGGCCTGATTCATTACCTGATGTTCGGAGGGGAGATGCAAGCCAATGAGTTATGCCAGTCGCTTTTATGGTATGCTGACAAGGAATACGGAGGCCAGATGAAGTCGACCATGGAGATACTGAAGATGACCAACCAAGATTTGGCAGAGCGGAACAGCAACCTGAGAGCTGCATTATATGCGCTAAGAAGAGGCCGCAAACCGAAAGCTGAAGTTATTATTTACCCGAATGACCTTAATTCTTAATCAATAAAACCAAAAACAATGAGCACAGATCCAAACGAACCAATTAACCCTACTAAAGTCAACTATCCAAAAGGACAATACCGCGATTCGCAAAAGTACGACTGCATAGGGCTGACCAAAAGGGAACACTTCGCTGCAATCGCCATGCAGGGAATAATATCAAACTCAGAATTCTTTAGAACCCAAACGGAGGCAGACATTCATGTTATGGCGGTTCGCATGGCAGACCATTTAATCACCCAGCTAAACAAACCCCAATAAACAATGAAATTCTGGATAATAATGGCACTCCTCGGCCTAAGCTTCGCATTGGTAGCAGACCGATTCCATAAGGTTTACACCGTTCGCGTTACATTTTGTGATAACAGGAAGCCCATAACAATCAAGGTTTATGACTTCTCACCACCCAACAACGATGACATATCGAATTCGGGTTATTGGCAGCCATTAACCACATGGAATGATTACCTGAATGTATGTGAGCTAAAAACTATTGCAGAAGAGGATATGCCCTAAATGTCGGGAACTGTCCGAATTATGAAAGTAAAGATCAGCGATAACGGCAGGGTGTATTCCGGGACTTGGGAAGTAACACAACAGGATAATGTCTTCGGAGCAGCATTCCACCTTGAGATTGAACGGGGTGAAGAGAATAGGAAGCTGAGGTTTGAATCGGAGGAGGAGATGAAGCGCTTCGAGAAGAGGGTGTCGCTTTGCAGGGCTAAGGATGAGAAAGGGGTGCAGGTGTATGTAACAGGATTCGGAAATTGATTATTCACTAAACAATAAATACTATGACTCTGGACAAACTGAAAACGAATTTATGCAAGCACGGAATGCTGGAAATATGCAAAGAGGGACTTGTCTTCACCGTATTGCTTACAGGCACTAACCTTTCGAAGAGCGAGGTTGTAATGAAAATACAAAAGGACGTCCTGGAATACGCTGGCGCCAAGTATCCCGTGATCGAGGCAATGCGCAACGACAACACTTTCTTCTGCCTAATTCTTAAACCAAAACAATAAAAAAATGAAAATCTACATCGCAAGCAGCTGGAAGAACCAGCATGGAGTTGAAATGTTAACCGCTCTACTCCGGGCGAAAGGTCATGAGGTTATCTCATGGGTGGAAAATAACTATGGCGAAACGCATAACCACGGTACTAAGGCCTTCTCATTCGAAGAATGGGTAAACTCATCGGAGGCAAATCAATCCTTTGAGTTTGACACCAAGGGCGCCACCGAAAGCGATCTGGTTATCTATTACGCGCCATCCGGAAAGGATGCATGTGCTGAACTCGGTGCAGCATGGGCGGCTAAGGTTCCCATCATCGGATTGTATGCCAAGGGCGAAGATCTAGGTCTGATGAGGAAGATGGTCGATAACTGGTTCGGTCGGTATACTGATTTATTGGAAGCAGTGGATGTAATCGCCAGTAACCAAAGTTATATTGATGCAGCCGCTAAAAATTAAACTATGAACATCAGAAATTACACATCGTCAGTAAGCGCTGATCAATCAGTAAGCAACATTGAAAGAAAGCTGGTGCAGCATGGCGCCACGCGAATCATGAAAGAGTATGATGGCTTCGGTAATGTGTCGGCAATCAGCTTTCAGAAGGTTCATAACGGACAGCCCCTGAGCTTTCAATTGCCGGCAAAGATTGATTCCGTTCATAAGCTATTCCTGGCAAACAAGAAAGGGAGGGTTACTGATGTCCAGAAGAAGACCTTATACCAGCAGGCCAAGCGAACAGCGTGGAAGAATATCAATGACTGGGTAGATATCCAGATGACGCTAATTGCTCTCGAGCAGGTGGAATTCACCGAAGTGTTTCTGTCTTACGTGCTGGTCGGGAGCAATGAAACGGTCTATCAAAGGATGAAGGGTGATGGGTTTAAAGCATTGGGGCCGGCATAATGGTGGGTTAGCTATTATAAGACATGACCGGTTAGATGACTGGGCAACTGCCCATTAATATCCCCATTTCCACAATCGTTAACAGTATAATTTTGGGCCCCCCCTTGTTTTTTTGAAAAAGTGGGTATACTTTGCACCCCGAATTCGAGCTTTCACATAGGGCTTAAAATTTGCTACAGACTGCAATACCTACTTACAACTACTTTATAAAAGACCTACGGCAGGTCCGGTCCTTGACCAGCCTGCCGTAGGGACATCAGGAAAAAAACCTGGGGCCTCCACCTTTCGGTTTTTTAGTACTGATTCTCCTTTTTTCTCTTTCAAGACTTTTTGGAGACGTGTACCCAGTACCACCCTCTATCTTTATCGAACTCTAACTTTAGCATTTGGCTTCAGTTTATCGGTTATGCGGTGGAATATCCTGTTCCGCATTTTCCTGTGATCAGACAGGCTCTTAATTTTTTGAGTCCATCACACCCGGGCTAAACCCTAGCCCGGGTGTTTTTTGATGGGACTGCAAAAAGTCTGATCACTTTCTGCCAAAGCTTTCGCTTCGAGTTCGGGTGCAAATATAATTATTGAATCTTTTTGCCCCTTTCGTGTGGAAAACTTTCTTATTTAGCAGATATGCAGGAACTCCTCATCGGCCGCTGGCAGGCCTACAAGTTTACCCTTAAAGGATCCGATACCTGGTATGACAAAGGGATGGGAAACCTCTATCAGTTCCATCCTGACGGCAAAGTGGATTTAGCATACAGACATAACGGTGAATGGATTCATGATGCAGTGCCTCGCGTAATCAAAGAGGTGAACGGAGAAACCAGAATAGCTGAACCCGATCGCGATACGCTGACGGTGCTATCACTCAACCAACACGAGATGCAGCTGGGAGTGGTCGAGAACTACGGCAAGCCGATACTGATTTATTATCTGAAGAGATTGGTTTAAATTTGATTTATGGACTTCCTCCTCCTCTTCGCAGCGCTAATCATCTACAAGCTATCGCAGCCCCGGGAGCTCAATTGTCTGGAAAGAGCGGAGAAGGCTATAGAGGAAGGGAACATCATAAAGTGAATAGATTTCACTTTTTGTATACCTTCGCACAATGGCGAAGAAAGAACCCAGGTTCATCGAGGTACCCATCGATGAGATCGAATTAAACCCAGACAACCCGCGCAACATCACCCCACGAGAGCTGAGAAAGCTGGTATCAAAGATTAAAGCAGATCCCAATTTCCTCCTCCAGCGATCACCGTTAATCAATTACATTACTGCAGAGAAGCGCAAGCTGCTGTATGCAGGTGAACAGCGATTAAAGGCGGCCAAGGAAGCAGGTCACAAGACTATCCATGTGTGGATGGAGGATGACCTCGAACAGGAAGTAATGGACCGGAGAATGATCCAGGACAATAACCACGATGGTGAATGGGACAAGGATAAGCTCATGAAGTGGGGTTCTGAATTCCTGCTCGACTCCGGTTTCAAGATTGATGACATCAACTTCATGTTCAATGACGTGCTGGAAATTCGCGATGACAACTTCGATGTGGAGAAGGCAATCGCTGAAATCAAAGCGCCTATCACCAAGCCAGGCGATTTGATTCTGTTGGGGCCCCACCGGTTACTGTGTGGAGATTCCACCAAAGAAGAAAGCTATTCAATCCTTTTCGAGGATAAGAAGGCCAACGTCATCTATGATGATCCTCCATATAACATCGGCTACGATTACACCAAGGGCCAGGCAGAGACCAAACGCTACACCGACACAGCTGTCAAGGATGACAAATCAAAAGATGAGTATGCTGCCTTCATGCGGAATATCCTCACCAATGCATTGAAGTTCACCCATCCTGATGCGCATGTATTCAACTGGTGCGATGAAGCATGGATCCACATCTTCCAGAACCTGTACAACGAACTCGGGATAACGAATCGCAGGGTTTGTCTCTGGATTAAAAACAGCTTCACTCCTGTCCCACAGATGGCATTCAATAAAATGATTGAGCCATGTGTATACGGTACCATCGGAAAGCCGGCACTGAATAAAGAGGTGAAGAATCTCACGGAGGTTTTGAATAAGGAAGTCAACACGCCTAACAGTTTTGATGACTTGCTGAGCATCGTGCAGATGTGGTTAGTACCCCGGGACCATCAGAACAACTATGAGCATCCGACACAGAAGCCCATCACGCTACATGAGAAGCCGTTCCGGAGGTGCACCAATGTGGGTGATATCATTTTCGATGCCTTCGGAGGTTCAGGATCTACACTGATAGCAGCGGAGCAGATGAAGAGGGTTGCATATCTCATCGAGCAGCAGCCTGTATTCTGTGATGTAATAGTGAAGAGGTATGAAGCGCTCACCGGTGAGAAAGTCACCAGAATCGTATCTAAAACTACGGAAAGCGTACCACAAACAGCATAAAGCGTGTCAATGAACCCAATAAACGTATCAACAGGAGACCTTATCGAACTAGGCCAGCATCGCCTCGTGTGCGGTGATAGCAGCAAGCCTGAAGACCTGCGCGCGCTGTTCATCGGGAACGAACTGATCAATACCGTCATGACTGATGTTCCGTATGGTGTGGGGTATGTGGAGGGCAAAAAGGATTTCATGGAATCAGTCCAGGGAAATACAGGAACCAGCAACCTGAGCAAATTCAAAGCAATCAAGAATGACGGCACTATTCAGGATTACTATGCATTCTCCATCGGATGGTTAAAGCCTGCAATAGAATATCTGGCGCCTACCAACACGTTCTACATCTTCAATGGTGATGCTAAGGCGCGCGAATTCCTGAATGCATTACATGACACCGGGTATCACTTCAGCCAGCTGATAGTATGGGATAAGAGTCAATCGGTGATGGGCCGCAAGGACTTCCAGCCGATGCATGAGCTCATTTTCTACGGATGGAAGGGTAAGCACAAATACTATGGCACGAAGGACAAATCAATCCTCCGATGCGCTAAGCCCACCAAAAACAAGCTGCATCCAACGATGAAGCCACCGGTGTTGCTGCGCAGGCTGCTGTACCATGGCACACTACTCGGTGATGTGGTGTATGAACCCTTTGCAGGCAGCGGTTCGACCATGATTGCCTGTGAGCAGCTGGGCCGTAAATGCCGCATGATTGAAATTGAACCGGAATATTGCGTGACCATCATCGAACGTTATATCAAGCACTGCAGAATTGCCAAGATAGAGCCGGTTGTCAAGCTAAACGGAGAGAGCATTCAATCAGCATAACATGAAAAAGCCACCAAAAAAGTCTGTAAAAAAGAAACCGGCCGCTAAAAAGAGGGGCCCTAGGCAGGATGATGAGGATAATGCCGCTCTCATTTCAATGAAGATGTTCGAAATGATCACTAAGAATCCGCGGATGCCAACAAATAAGAAGATATCCGAGGCAACCGGGTTATGCATAAAAACAATCGAACGGCACCGTAAGAAACCCGGCTTCAAAAAGATGCTGGCCAAAGCCAGGTCGATGAATGACATGATGATGGTTCAATACATGAACCGCGTATCGAAGTCATCGGATGCAACAATGTGGAAGAATTGGTGGATTCTAACGGAACCTCAGGCGGCCGAAGCATTCAATAACAAGAAGGTAGACGTAACTACTAAAGGCCAAGCCATTAAGCAAGTATCAGTAACGGTTCTTGATACCGAAACTAAGAAGGCTGTCGATGAACTGTGAAAACCACCTCCGTATTCTCAAAGAACGTAAAAGCGAAAACCCGACTGATTATCAATCAGGGCGGCACCTCCAGCAGTAAAACCTACTCCATACTGCAGATACTACTTCTTATCTGTCTGAAGTATGAAAATAAGCTCATCTCTGTGGTTAGTGAAAGCTTTCCTCATCTCCGAAAGGGAGCAATGCGTGACTTTGAAAACATCTTGAAGGGAGAAGGACTCTACAGTTCTGACATGCATGACATGACCAACAACTCTTACATCATCGGCACATGTACGGTTGAATTTTTCTCTGCTGATAACATGGACAAGGTAAGGGGACCGCGGAGGGATTATCTCTACGTGAATGAGTGCAATAACATCTCATACGACACATACCTGCAGCTGGAGGTAAGAACTAATGAACGGGTGTATCTGGATTACAACCCTACGCATGAGTTCTGGGTGCATGAGAACATCTTGAACAGCACTGAGTATGTCGGAGGTTTTGATTACACCTACATTCAATCAACGTATAAGCATAACGAATTCCTTCATCCGAACATTGTCCGTTCAATCGAGAAGCAGAGGAACATCAACCCGCGATGGTTTAAGGTATTCGGACTCGGGGAAACCGGAACGCTGGAAGGATTGATCTATGAAACATTCCAGACGTGCATCGATATGCCACTGGTGGACAATATATTCTATGGGTTAGACTTCGGGTTCACTAATGATGTTACAGCACTGGTGGAGGTATGCATTGCAGGAGGAGAGATATGGGTGGATGAGCTCATCTATCAAACAGCGCTCACCAATCAGGAAATAGTGAACCTGTTTAAATCGTTAGGAATAAGCAAGAGTGCGGAGATAATAGCTGACTCTGCAGAGATGAAGTCCATCGAAGAAATAAGGAGAGCAGGCTTCAACATCAAGCCAGCTATCAAGGGACCCGACAGCGTGAAGGCCGGCATCGGAGTCGTTCAGAACTATCCGATCAACATCACCAAGCGTAGTATAAATACTATAAAGGAGATTCGCAATTATCAATGGGATAAGGATAAGGATGGCAAGTGGCTGAACAAACCAGTGGACTATATGAATCACTCGATGGATGCAATCCGATATCCGATTTTTACCCGCCAACACAAACCCTCATCAAAAACCCTCTCGTATGGATCTGTTTAAAAAAACTCATGCCATCTACAACGGATGGAAAAACTATATCGGCTTTGATGACCTGCCTGAGCAATTCAAAAAGAAGGCAAGGCTTCGCGGAGAGATCTGCTGCAGCTGTGAGTTCTTAGATACATCATGGCTGGTGCGTGTGCTTGCATGGTTCAACATCGTAAAACCTGCAGAGAAATATAAGTGTGGCAAATGTGGATGCCCGATCACACAGAAGGTGTTGCAGGATATCGAGCCATGCCCGGAGGGTAAGTGGAAATAATAAGCCCCTCGATAAATCGAAGGGCTTATTGCTTTTTGCAAAACGTTATCTACTCAACACAAATCTGGTGGTGCGATTATCTCATCAATGGCATCACTAAGTTTGGCCTGATAGCCGAACTCGTAAAACCATTGGTCTGCAACCCAGTGGATTAATGCTAAGCGCAAATCCGGAACATACATGATGTCCAGATATCCAATCTGAGGCAATTCAATAATCGCATCGTACGAATGGCCACCGCACACAATGGCGGGACCCTTTTCGATTCCAGTGGTGGATGCCGATGCTTTCACATCCGCCACAGAAACGCTCACTATCGCACAACTCAGCGCAATAAGCAAGAGGATTTTGGTGAACTTCATACTTCGAAAATAACATAATGTGAATACAAATCATTTTTTGTTTACCTTCGTTACCTATTTTATAAACAATCAAACCAACAGCTTATGTCTGAAAAAGTAACTCCCATCATCCCTACCCTCTCGAAGAAACCGGTTAATCCCTATGGTACACCGGTGGAGAAGAAGGAAAAGAAATTCGACTTCACCAAGGACACCGATAAGGTGAAGGCCGAAACAACCTACACTCCGGTGATTGAAAAAAAGGATAAGGAAAAGCCGGACAACACCGATCCCGAAATCCAAAAGGGACTTGAGAAGGCAGTCGGAAAAACCAAAGCCCACTACGAGGAACTTATCGCAGCAGGTGATAAGTTATTCAACGAGTATAAGCTCGATGAAGCAGAGGCCGCCTACAAAGAAGCTCTCGAACTCGACTATGACAACGATGGCGCCAATGCCAAGTTGAAAGAAGTTGCTGAATTGAGAGCGGAGGAAGAACTGGAAGCAAAGGTCATCGCCCGCGCGAAGGAACTCATCGCAGCAGAGAAAGGATTGAAAGAAGTTGCTGACACTGTAAATGCTGAGTTCAAAACAGAATACACTTGGCAGAAGCTTAGTGCCCTGGTAAAGGGAACAACTGAATAGTGGCAGTATCATTCACGATAAAAGGCGGTCCCGCCAATATGCCCGACTGGGATGGTCTTGTCCCTGAGTCGCTCAACGAAATCACGCTTCGGAGGTTCATCGAGTATAACAACACCGTTGTTACACAGATGCCTCCGAGCATGAAGGAGCTGACGGAAATAGAAGACGAAATCGTAGAGGTTAAGGCTGATAAGAAGAAGAGCCTCAAACTTCGCGAAACGAAGGAAAAGGAGCTCCGTGAGAAGTATAACGACAAGCTCAAAGCCATTCCGGAACTCATCATCAAAACACAATGGGTCGATCACTATGAACGGGAGATTCAGTTCTGGTCTGACATGCCAGCTGATTACAAGGGGATGATTGCACTTGAAAGCCTGATGGAGTTGCGCACACTGATCAATAATCTGATGGCCACCTATATTCCATCCCGGGAATTAAAGTCGTTTGTGTTTCAAGGTGAAACATGGTATCTGCCGCCACCAGAGATGAACGGATCCACCGCAATTGAATTCATCGAGTCCGCACAATACGAGCACAACTACAATCGCATGATGGAAGACAGCAAGATGGAGGTGGATGAAATAGGGCTCAAGGTCACCAGCAGGTGGAACTCATTACTCCCCATCGTATGCATCCTGTGCCGCAAGGAAGATGAAAGAAATATTGTTCTGTGGTACCAGCGGAACAATCAGCAATCTCCCAGCGAATTCTTTGATGGCATTATCCAGGAGCGAAAACAAAAGTTCGCAGAGTTGCCGATGAGCGTGGCACTCGATGTTTTTTTTTCTTTCAGCGTGTCAAGACTTTCCTATTTGAGCAGTATGGTGCAGCGTTCGGTAAGTTCTCGAGCGAAGACGTAGCAGCTGGAGCAGAGAAGCTAAACGAAAAATACGGTTGGTTCTTATTACTGGACCGTGTGATAGAAAGCAGGAGATGGGATGGATTAGGCAAGACACCAACCGACAGTGGCCAGCTCGCAGACTTATATGAAGTGATGACATGGGTAAGTTTAGCCAACGATATGAGCAGGATGGAGAAGACAAGAATGGAAAACCTTTATAAAAAGTAACCGATGAAGAAATTATTGCTGATTGTTTTTGGAATTCTATTATGCCTTCCGGCCTTGGCCGTAGCGGTCATTTCCTTTTATGTGCGTGGTGGTGATCAGATGGGCAAATGGCTGGTAGAGAAGGTAAAGGAGAAATCAAAACTTACTCCAGATGCTTAAATGGTTTTGCGCTTTACTGAAGGCGATGGTATTAGATGACTGCTACCTTCAAACATTCCATGCCGGTTACAAGTCCGACATCAATGCAGACAACCTGACCAATGGTGACCTCAAGGAATACCCAATGCTCTGTGTAGTGGCGTTCTTCAACTCTGAGGAATCAGTCAAGGATAACAGCGAGCGCTTCTTTATCACGCTTGAATTTCTTACACCGCAGGGGTATAAGAATGATAACACTCCTGACATCGACCATCAGCTGGTGGAATACTTTGATGAGGTACAAACGATGGGCCGCTCATTCATTACAGCCTTGGAAACTGTATTTAAAAAAATATCCATGACACCGGGCACCGACATGCAGTTGAGCCTGGATAATTCCGCACCAAGGAAATGGAGAAGGTCCGCATTTGCGCATAATGACCGGTTGATTTCATTACAGGTGGACCTCGTGGTTGTTTTCAAGTCCGGCATATTCAACTGTCCTCCGTCATGCGATTGCAATAAGGTCTGTATACCGGTATTCACAAAGCCAGACCCTAATAAATTACTCACTGGGCTTCAACAGAAATGCTAACCATGGAATCAAACTACCAAAACACCAAAGACTTTGTAGACAGCTCTAATTCTAAGCTGCCGAAGAATGCTACGAAAGAATTTAAAGTATTCCAGTTGCCGCGGTTCGTAGTAGTGTACGTTGACAAAGGCAAGGAATATACTCCTGAAGAGCTTTTAACCATTTACAATGAACAGACTATCGGAGGTCTTACCAAATCTTAATGAGCTGGGTGAAAGCCTGACCGCTGCCATTGTAAACGAGATGACACAGCAAGGTCATCGCGCAACCGGGGCGATGGTTGAATCCGTGCATTTCAAAGTTGTTCAGCTGCTTGGTGGCGTGGAGCTTCAGGTACTCTACATGGATTATGGAAGATACGTAGAGCTGGGCCGGAGAGCAGGAGCAAAAAGAATTCCTCTCGATATCCTGATGAACTGGATTCGCATTAAGCAGATTGCTGTGGAGTATAAGGAAGTGAAGCGCGTGGCATTCCTGATCCAGCGAAAGATATTTCAGGAAGGAAGTCCTACCCGGGGGAGCTTCGCATTCAGCAACAATGGACGGAGGAAAGAATTCCAGCTGCAGGTGTTGTCTGATAATACCGACTTCATCAAGGAGAAGGCAGCTGAGATAATGATAGAGTGGTTCAATGTCGGAGTGGAAGGAATGGTTTCAGAATTAAAAAGAGCATAATGTACGCATTAACCCTACAGAGCGAACCGAGCGAAAACATACAAGTAGCGTACAGGCCTATTGAGTATGTTCTACTTAGCGCCAGAGATACAGCGACCGATACACCGGTGGAGAATGTTATCTGCAGCGTCACCATCACCGGAGGCACTAAGGCAGGCGTTTACACTACGAGAGCGGCCAGGCGTTACGGTACCACGAACATCGCAGGCATCGAGTATGTCAACTGGTATTTCGATTTGCAAAACTTCTCTCAGGACACACTCGGTTCTGATTTCAATACCCTCAACATCGGAGGCCCCCACAGTGATCCTAATTCACAGGAAGTAATCCATGCGAGGTTCATGATCGAATATTACAACGCTGATGGATACCTGGTTAATACCGGTGTGGTAACAGACAGCACTGATCACTTAGTCATCAATGGATGCATACAGCATAGGGAACATCAATCGATGTTTGATTACTACACGCCGTTTTTCCGTAAGTTCTTTACCAAGGCACCCAATGCACGCAATGATTATGGGCTCACCGCCTCGCAATGGATTAAATATCATGCGAAGCCAATAGGATCCAACGACAGCGAATATCTTTCCTTGTATTGCGATGCCGTAGGCGTGACACCACCTGAAGCAGACTTAGTTATCAGCTGGTATGATAAAGGGGGCGTATTCATGGCCGATCAAACAGAGGTGGTGGACTTTGCCGGGACATTGAAGAAATCATATGGAGTAGGACCAGCGAATCTGCTTAACTCCTACTCGTTTTCATTCCCTGCAGGGGCCGCCTACTATTCAGTAAGGCTCATAGGCGTTAATGTCGGAACCGCAAACACGGAGGTAAGGTTCTACAAGCTGATGTCATGTCCATACGAAGCGCGTTTGCATTGGTTAAACACTTTATCCGATATCGATTCGTTCAGCATCAGTTCGAAGCGTGATGACAAATTCAGCACATCACACAAAGAGTTCGAGAAACCGAATCAGTATCCATGGTACGGACAGGACCGTTATAAAGAACGAGGCGCCTCCTCGTTGGATTCCAGAGGCAACAGGAAGATTGTGCTGACGGAATCGAACCTGACGAAAGAATATGCTGAGTGGCTGGCCGAAGAACTGATGGGAAGTGTAGAAGCTTATCTCCAGGAAGATGTGAATATATCCGGTACACCTACCCCGAAATATATTCCGATACAGATCGAAAGCGCCAAGGACCAGATGATATACTCCAGCAGTGAACCTACCTATTCCCTTGTCATCACGTGCACGTATGCCAACGAGCACATGTATCAGAGAAATTAACTATCTTCCGTCCTCAATTTTTACCCATGAAAAGAATACTGTTCTTCGTGATCATCACCGTGGCAATTGCATCGTGCAAAAAAGGAAAGGACACCAAGCTTCAGTTCTCAGAATTAGTAGGGACATACACCATGTCCGATAACGGTTTTTATAGCGACACAGGTACCCAGCAATATCTAAACACATTTAATTCCATCACAGTGAAGGATAGTGCAAATCGCTTATGGGTTCAGTTTGGAGAATACTATCCTGTGGATAGCATCTCTTATCAAACTTACCCAAACAATGCAGAGGCATATGAAGGAAAGTTAAGCGGGTTTGTGCTAAAGGACAGCATGATTTGCAGATTTCAGGGAATCCGTAATACCTCTGTGCCAGTAGGAATTTCATTAGATTTCTACACCTCTGGCACCAATGAATACAAAGGAGATTTGTATTACGTTAAGAACTAACTCGCGAAGAAGTTCTCTATTGCTTCAAAGCAACTTTTTATAGTGTTGACACAACGCGGACATCCTTTGTCCGATGACACCTTCGGAGTCGGTGACAGATGCTTATCGTAGAAATCGACCAATACATTCATATCACCAGCACTCCCGCCTTTAGCTTTTTCCAGATGATCATTCAGCAGCTTTGATAGCTGTTCTGTATTCTCAGGATTATTCCCTCCATCAGTGAACTCCTTCGCTTTGTCTATTGCGTATGCAAGCAACTCATTCATGTGTATAATTTTCAGCAAAGATATACATAAGGGGAAATCATTTCACATTATGTTACTTTCGCAAAAGCATGCCAAAGAAGTATATCTCCATAACGCTGAACAATATCTACAAGCTCGATGTGATAAAAGCAGAGGAGCTGCCACTGGTATTTGCACAGGCTCTGTGCGCAATTGAAGATGTCACCTTACGGGAGGGTATATACAGCAAAACTTTAAAACTACCGGGCACCAAGAACAATCAACTCATCTTCGGACAATTATACTCACCGGTACCGGAAGGACCTGCAAGCGAGGCCAGCAATGTTGCTAACGTTTCCGATTACAGGTCATACCCTTACTTCGATTGCGAAGTGGTTGTCAATGGTATCACGCATTTCAAAGGGAAATTGAAGGCGCTCAACTCTTCCTTCAACAGAAACCCCACCGAATACGAAGTGGCCTTCTACAGTGATAACGGAGATTGGGTCGTTGGACTCAGAGATAAAAAACTCTGTGACCTTGACAACTGGGCACAAACAATCGATTGGACGGAAGCAAAGCTGGCAACGGTAAACACAGATTTCAAAAACAATCCCAACACTCAGGATTGGTGTCTACCGCTCATCAATTATGGTAAGTGGGGAAGCTATGCGTTAAAGACTTTCAAGTATGCAGACCTGCCAGTTGGAGAAGATAAGGTTGGATTGGTTGATTATCGGCCAAGCATTAGGATACTATCATACGTAAAGAATATCCTCCGGGCACAGGGATATCAGTTGCAGTCGAATTTCATGAATGGAAAGTTCTTCCGGAATCTTCACATGCCGTTCTGCATTGGTGACTGGCGATGGAAAGACAAGGGTTCCAAAACTGTATTACAAGCTCAATACAATGGTGGTGGGTTGCATCAAACATTAAACGGAGTAAATCCTGATGGGTGGCAGTTTGTAAATTTCGATGATGACTCTACCGCTGGCAACTTTGATACTTATGGAGCGTGGAATACAGGGCCACAGGGCGTATTTGTTGTACCGTATGCCGGCACGTATCGATTCGAATTTGAGTTTATAAACTTGCTTCCAGCACCATCGGAAAAGAAAGTTTCTCTAATGGTTGCTGGCAAATACAGGATACCATTTGACGGCATTGGTATTAGCCCATTTGTGGATGCAAACGGATTAGGAATAATTAAAGAGGCCGGAGGACCAACATCCAAGTTTAATACTGCTTACGTTAGGCTTGAAGCAGGAGACCGTATTTCTTTGTTCGCTTTTGATGCAGATAATACTGTGTCCCCTTTCAATCAGGATGTGTGGCTTGACTATGCTCAAATCGTTGTCCAAGGCCAGTTCGATGTCGTAGAGCCCGGGGACACAGACATACCGATGAAGACAGTAGTGCCGTGTTTACCGCAGATGGCTTTCCTGCAAGGTCTCATCCAGAAGTATAACCTCATCGTAAAAACCGACACCTTCGGTAAGGTTGCAGTAATGGAGCCGAAACATGACTGTGTGTTTTGCGATGAACATTTTTCCGGTTTCTATAATCGCCTGCTCGAATACGAGGACTGGACAAACCGTTTTGATATCACCCAGGGTGATGAACCACAGATCGAAGTGGTTAACGATTTAGCGAATGAGTTGTTCATGAAATACAAACAGGATGGTTCTGATACGATCGTGAATGAAGTACAGGAAGATTTAAAGCAATCGCTTTACCAGGCATCGTATAAGTTCGACCTCGCTTACTCTAAAACATCCACAGAGGAAAAGGAGAATTCATTCTTTGCACCTACACACCACATTCGAGACCTTCGTCTGCTTGCAAAGTATGTCGACAATACTTCCGCTGTTCTGGAAACATACAAGCCTCCTTATCTTCCACGGATATGGAGCGGTGGATATGGCGGTGCTTCCTTAATGGGAATAGGCGCTGGGCTGCTCTCCTATCCTGACCAGACATTCAAGTCAGAACCGCGGGTGCTGTATTTCCTTACAGACTATGCATCGAATCTTCACTCCGATGACCCCGAGGATTCTATTGGCCATCAACCGTGGTTCGGTTATGTGTTTTATCAATTCGTTGGAGGCGTAGAGCTTCCAACCAACTTCATCACCGGCTGTTCCTTCATGGTTAATTACGACAATGAGGCAGATCCGGATGGAGATATCTATCCAAACATGTCATTCGCTGATGAAGTGACCGGAGGCCTCAATAAGATTTTGCAGAAAGGGTTGCTATCGAAATGCTGGCTCAACACATTCGCGTGCCTACGGAGCGGCTTAAAGCTAAATGCAAAATTCTATTTGAAGGATATCGATATCCAGACGATGAACTGGAGTAAGCTGAAGATTGTAGATAATAACGTCTATATGCTTTATGAAATCAGCGAATTCTCCCTGATAAACAACAGCTCCTCCAAATGCATCCTGCTAATGTTCAAGCGCATTGAGCTGATAGATCACAAACGGGTAACACCATTTAGATATCTGACCGAAGTCCTCGGTGTGCCGGTATATGCACTGGATTACCCAGACTTAAATAACCAGCGCATCATCGATGGAATTAGAACCCTTGAAAATTATTAAGCCATGGCAGAACCGGTAATACAATTACGAATTCAGATCAACGGCACAGATGTGGCCGTGCGAACGTCTAAGGAGCTGGAGACGGCAATCAAGAACATCAATGTAGAGCTGGGCAAAACAGATGTCGGAACTGAGAAGTATAAATCGCTTGGAAAAGAATTAGCTGAGGCGAAAGTACAGCAGAAGAATCTGAATGCAGAGCAGAAGGAATGGCTGAAGCAAGCAGAACTGTTATCGGCTCCGGAAGGAAGTATGAAGCGCCTGCGTATCGAGACATCCCTGCTGGTTGCTGAGACAAATGAACTGAACCTTGAGACAGCAGAAGGTACCAAGAAATATTTCGAGCTGGCAAAGGTTATCGATGACAACAAAACAAAGATTCGAGACTTCGACAGGCAGCTATCCGGCAATACAGAACTCGTAGGGGAATACTCGCGCGGGATCCTGAATGCATTCACCAGGTTAGGGTTAATCGATAAGACCAAGGAAGGCCTGCAGAACATCGAAGTAGAACAGCGCAAACTCGTGGAGGAAACCCGGGGCCTGACGGCTCAATACGATAAACTGAAATCTGAGGGGGGCGCGGCCTTTGAGGAGCTGAAGCGCAAGATCATCGAGAACAATTCTGCTATCACCACCAACGAAGCAGAGATACAATCGCTCCGAACGGAGATTGCGAAGGTTGAAGACACCAGTAAGAAAGGATTCGCTGGAATGAAGGATGCCGTTAAAGATTTCGGAAAGGAAATCATTATCGCCTCCGGGTTAGCCTTCGGTATTGGTGAAGCATTCGCGTTTGTGAAGAGTTCTGTCGATGAAGCCGTTGGGGGTGAACGGGTGAAAAACTCATTGAAGAATTCACTCGAGAACATCGGCAAAATAGATGCCCTCGATTCTCTTGGCCAGCAAATGGAGGAGCTGTCAGACAAGTTTAAATTCCTGACCGGTGATGAAATAACAGATGCACAGGATAAACTGGTGCAATACGGAAAAGTTGGTATAGCACAGATTCAAGAACTTCTCCCTGTAATTATCGATTACTCCGCTAAAAGCGGTAAGAGTATTACAGAAGCCACCGATGAATTTATCAAGGGGCTCAATGGCCAGGGCAAAGGCTTAAAGTTGATGGGTGTTGAACTTGACAACGGAGGTACCGCCACTGAGAATTTCGGTATCCTGATGGATGTGGTAGGCGCTAAAGTGAAAGGAGCCGCTGAGATATTTCAGAATGAAGGAGCTGGCGCCATGGCCTCCTATGAAGCGCAGATAAAAGAATCTAAGCAGGCGCTTGGCGATGAGTTACTTCCGGTTATAGCTGCCGGCCAGCAAATATTTTTAGGTTTCCTTTCATTCGTAAAAGAGATTCCGAAGTTTCTCCGGGAATACTCATCAACAATTATCGCCCTTACAGGTGCTTACATTACTTACGAATCGGTTGTGCGCAGAGCGGCCATTGCCACAGCTGCAGAGAATGCACTGAAAAGAGGCAAGGCAATACTTGACTCCGCAGACCTGGCCATCACTAACCTGAGAACGATCGCCACAACTGCTTATGGTTTAGCAGTGAGTGTGCTCACTGGCCAGGTGGGCGTGGCCGCGGCCGCGCAAAGAATATGGAACGCCACCATTGCGGCCAACCCTGCAGGAGCATTGCTGACGGTTGTGTTATTACTTGGAACCACTCTCGCAGCGGTGGCCAGCGATATGGGCGAAGTGTCAGAGAGTATGAAGGTAATTGGTGATGTAAGCAGGAACGCTGCTGCTGCAACCGTTGAGCAGGAAGTATCGATGAGACAGCTGCTGCAGGTGGCCCGGGATGAGAATGCATCCAAGGAGGAGCGCATCGAGGCCATCAGGAAGCTGAACGAGATATCTCCCGAGTACCTTGGCAACCTCACGCTGGAGACCATCAATACCGAAGCCACTACCAAAGCAGTGGATGAATATATCGCATCGCTACGGGCTAAAGCCAGAGAGCAGGCACTCAGTCAAAAGGAAATCGAACTGGAGAGGCAGAAGATTGATGTCACCAACCGCTCCATCACTGATCAGCTGACCCTATGGGATAAAGTTAAAACCGCTGTTCTTTCTACCGGTGGAGTATTGAATGCATCGCAGTCGGCCGCCTTCCTTGCAATGGAAAACCAGAATGCGGAGTTAAAGAAAATCGAAGAGCAGCTGAAAGCCGTCAGCGAGGAAAGGAAAAAGGATTTGCAATTGCAGAACCAAAAGACTTCCGGAAGCGATGAAAGACTAATTACGGAGAACAAGATATCCGAACTGAAAAAGCAGCTCGCAGCGCAACAGGCGGCCGGTAATGATGGCATTGCTATTCAAAAGCAAATACTGCAATTGGAATTATCTCTGCTTAGACAAGGTACCACAGATTACTACGCCAAACAAAAAGAGATCTATGAGTTGACGAAGAAATCACAGGATGCGCAGTTAGACCTCTTCATCAAGAATCAAAAGGATGAACAGCGCGTAACTGCTGATTCTCAAAAGGCGGTAACGGATACCAGGATAAGCAATCAAAACATCCAGATAGCCAATACCAAGGATTACCTGCAGCAGATACAACTTGCTTTGAGGAATGGATTGCAGAATGAACTGGAACAGGAGCAAAACAATTTTGCAAAGCGGCTAAGTGAACTGAGCACATTCGTGGATGATTATCTAAAGCGTAACGGCATCCTCAAAAGGGATATCGAAGAATTCAACAAGTCAGGGACCTTCCCAAAAAACCTGTCAGAGGAAAACATCAAGTTCCTGAAGGATTACCTGCAGCTGGTAAACGTTGAATGGAATAAGCATAATGCGAAAATCGAGGAGATCAACGCTAATGCGAACAAGAAGCGGAGAGACCAGGATGGTAATGATTTCCAAGACTTACTCCGGCAGCTGGATGCAGACCTGAAAACTCAATCACTGGTAGTAGCAGAGGCCCGGGATAAAGAGCTGACAGATCTACAGAAAAAATTCGTACGTCACTTGATCGGACAGGAAGAGTTCGAAAGAGAAAAGGCGCGCATCGTGGCCAAGTATGCACAACAGGCCATTGCATTCTCTCAGTCCGTCCTGTCCGCGGAAATAGCAGCTATCGATGCAGCTATCGAGGAAGCAAGGCTCACAGGAGATAAGACCACAGCTGATAAGCTGGTTCAGCAAAGGCAGGAGCTAAACGCAAAGCTCGCAGCGCTCGGATTACAAATGGTGGAAACCACCAAGGAACAATTCACAGAATTAAATAAGGCTGCCGGGATTCTGCAAAACTTTGCAGCAAGTCTGGGCGGGATTGATGCGGCCTTCGGTTCAGTAGTTGGATCGGTTGGAAGTTTTATAGGCAGTATTTCGCAAGCATCAAACGCAACCGAAGGAACGCTCGGACAAGCAACGGCCACGCTCGGGGCAATAGGTCAGGGGCTGCAGGTGGCACAGAATATCTCGAACCTGGTTTATCAGCAAGAGATTCGTAACAATGAAAACCTATCCAAGGCCGCTCAAAAAAGAATCCAGGGCATTCAGAAGGACCTTACCACAGCAACGGGAGTTAGAAGAGTTGAACTTGAAAAGGAATTAGCTGCTGAGCAAAAGAAGGAAGATGATCTGGTGGCCAAAAAGGAACAAATCAAAAGGGATGAGTTCAACCGGCAGAAGACACTATCAATCCTACAGATAGGAATAAGCACCGCGGTTGCTGCCATGCAGGCCTTCGCACAGCTGGGACCTATTGGCGGAGCTGTCGCGGCTGGAGTCATAGCTGCCATAGGATTAGCAGAAATAGCCCTGGTTGCTTCAAAGAAGTATGCCAGAGGAGGATATACAGGCGCAAGCAGTGCACGCGCTGATTCAACAGGTAAGAGACCGGCCGGCATCGTGCACGAAAATGAATGGGTAGCTCCTGAATGGATGAACTCACATCCGTTTTATGGAACAGTCATCAATCAGCTGGAGGGAGTGCGGTCCCGGGGCTTTGCTGATGGTGGATTCACATCCGGCACACCTGCATTCTTCCTGCCTCCTCCGAACGTTTCAAATGTAAACGTTGGATTTGAGCAGGTCGTAAAGCTGACGGAGCAGGTGGCATTTCTTGCAGCTGATGCTCACACGAGAATTGATAACATCAAGGTCATCAATGTGCCCAGCGAAGCAGAGGCGCTATTAAACAGGCAAGATGGTATCCGCAAAACCCAACAATTCTAAATGAACCTTAACAGAGAAATCCTCAACAAAGAATTCCGATCCAATGCGGTGAAGCTGATGGACCCGGTGCAGGATTGCAATTCCTGTTTGCTGGTAGAACTTGAGAAGATGGGATTAATCACTGAGCAATCCAAGAAGACATTCTCCATCTGCTATGAATACGCTTACTTCCTAAAGCATTACGGAACCAAGCGGAGCAAACGCGCCTTCTTCATCGAGATGGAGGATAAATACGGAATTCCCAGTGAAGGAGTCCGCTGGACCGTAGAGAATAATTCCTACATCGTGGAGCAGCTCAGCAAGCGCTTTGGGGAAATGCCACAAACGGAATAGCCTTCCGGCACATGACTTTCGTGTCATGTTTTCAAAATGGAATTACACAGTTCAGAACAACGCAGAGAAATCTGAAACCGTAGATGTTCATATTGATGGCCAGATTGTCGATGCGGATACCGAGACAATTTTCAAAGAATGGATTTCTCCAAATGACCCTTCCGTCTCTTTCCGTTCCTTCCGTGATAAGATACTCAGCTCTGGCGCTAAGAACATCAACGTTTACGTGAACTGTCCAGGGGGCATTGTGACTGAAGCATTCGCAATGCACGATTTCCTCAAGTCATGGAATCGCGGGCACGTTTATACCGAAGGTAGAGGTTTAGTTGCATCCGCGGCCACCTACGTAGTGAGCGCTGTTCCTGACAGCAACCTCAGCGAGAACGGATTCTATTTCATTCATGATGTATCCGGATTCTTTTGGGGCAACATGTCTGCATGTGAAAGTCAGCTTGAGCAGATGCGCAAGATGAACGATCACATCACAGAATTTTATGCAAACCTGACTGGTATCAGTCTCGATGAAATCAAGGACATGATGAAAACTGAAACCCTGCTGACTGCTAAGGATGCAAAGGAGAAGGGATTCGTGAAAGGCATCGCTGGTCCAGCGGAGGCACAAGCCATTCCCGCAAGCAATTGGAAGTACAATAACAAGTCCGCGCTGACCCTATACAACACGGCTGTGGGGGAATTCCACAAACATTCAGATTCAAACCCCAACAATTTTGCTCTCACTAAATCGAACGTCATGAAGTTAGCAGACAGAATTTCCAACGCAGTTAATGAAGCCCTCAAGAACTTAGGAATCGAGGTGAAAGAGGACGGCACAGCTGAAGTGACTAACACAATCAAAATTGAGGATGTGGTAACGAATGTTGCCAACGGAATCAATACTGAATTGCAAAATCAAATCAATCAGCTCACTACCGATTTGAATACTGCGAAGGAAGCCAACACAGTTGCTGTAGCTGCACAGAATGATTGGAAGACTAAGCACGATGCGCTGGCAACTCAGAACGCCACCCTCACTGCTGATTTGCAGAAAGCACTTGGCAAAGAAGAGATTCCTGCCGGTGGAGACAGAAAGCCTGATGATAATGGGCAGGGTGGAAGCGCATTAGAGAACTGGGGCAGAGGCCTCAAAGGAATTTTAGGAGTATAATTTTTTCAACCTTTTAAATAAACCGTTATGACATTTGTAACCGGAGTTCACAACATCAAAAGAGACCAATGCTGCGAAGGCTGTGGTAAAGACGGAGACTGCAGAGTAACAATTGCGGTTTCTGAGAATCAATTTCCGATCGTTCTTACTTCGATAGTAAAGAACGGAGGTTCACCAATAGCTATTGGAGTAACGGTAAATAATTTCAGTGAGTTAATCGCTGCGATCAATACCGCAACCGGGGAAACTTTTGCTGTTGACGGAAATGGCATCATCGCCTTCTCAAGCGATACTTATACCCTGTTGGTAAACAACAAATCTCTTGCAATCCAAACCGTTTGTCCTGAATTCACTTACTGCATCAGCAGAGAAGATGCAGGTGGAGATATAGCTCTCGAAACTATTCAGGATGATTACGGAACCACTCGTATCACCCGTAAAGTTTACCTCAATGGTAAGTCTTACTATGAATTGATTTCCAACAGCGCTACGCCTCCTGCAGCTGAAGGCGAAGACAACATCGGAAGCAATTCTTGTTTTGAAGGCACCAGCGATGCACCTCCTCCGGCCGGAGAAGGCGCTGAAGCAACAGCTGTAATGGACGATGATGAGGTGGATACAGTTACCGTAGATGAAGGCGGTTCAGGATACATCGATCCTCAGGTGTCATTCACAGGTGGCGGTGGAGCTGGAGCAGCTGCTACAGCAACCGTGGTGGATGGAGTAATCACAGCAATCGTGGTAACTAATGGTGGAAGCAGCTATGAAACTACGCCTACGGTAGTGATCACTGATGCACAAGGAGACGGCAATTAATCATTTGTAAATACAAAAACCAAAATACACGGTCATGGAATTAACATCCGCACTTTCAACCCCTCTCTCGCTTTCGGTAGCGGAAACAAGAGAATTGTTTTTCTCTCCTATCGCGAAGAACCCTTCGCTGCAAGGTCTGATTCGCCAGTACAACCGTGTGACGCGGAGACAGAAGCTGTATGAGTTGCAGGCTATCAAGGAAATCCTGCAGAAGGCGCCTTCATGCGGTATGCAGCCTAAAGGAAAGATGAACCTCAGCGATAACTGTCTCGAGGTGACTGAAATCGGAGCATATCTTGAGATTTGCTTTGACGAGCTCAAATGCACCATCTTCGAAAAGGACCTTCCTGAAGGATACAATCGTGCGGACCTGACCGGTACCCAGATTGTGAAATTGATGGCGATGGAAATCAACGATGCGATTGTTCGTCATCGTGTGGATGCTGCCTTCTTCGCAAGAACTGCTTCGCCTTCTGACAGCTACAATTTCTGGGATGGATACTTCAAGCTGTTCAACACCGCGCAAGGAGGCGGTTCCATCAAGCCTTCTCTGAATGCTGGATCAGGATCAGCACTGGTTCCAAACCAAGGTTTGGTAATCCTGAATGACCTGTGGTTCCGCGCTTCAGATGAATTGAAAATGTTCATCGCCCAGGGCTTAGCGAAGTTCATGGTTACCGGTGACATCTACACCAACCTTCAACAGACCCTCATCATGGGTAACCTGTTGAATACCCCTCAGGGCCTTACCCAAGTTAACGGCAAGATCTATTTCATGAATGTGGAAGTGGTTCCGATGTGGACATGGAAGCAGCTGATCGAAAATGGCACTGCAACCGGAGCGCCTATCGTAGATGCTCACTGGGCATTGCTGACAGTGCCTTTGAACCTTGCATGGGGTGATGACACTCAAGCTGCCAACGTGGAAGCCGACAGCAATAAAATGGTTATCTGGTATGACATCAACACTGAGAAAGTGAAGTTCCGTTTCCGTCAAATGGGCGGAGTAAACTTTGCCTTCGGAAAGTTGATTGAATTAGCTCAGTAATAGAAACGATTTTTTCAAACTCTTAAATAAAAAACAATGGGTTGCGCAAGAGGACGGAGCTTAGATTGCTCAAACGATTACACCACTGGTGGAGTCTCGGACATTTTAATTGCTGATGCAGCTGACGTGGACAATTTCACGCAGAATGCTGACGGTATTCTGCCCACATCGAATGCATACACTGCAGTCACGATGGTTGGAGTGGGAGTATTCAATCCTATCACCTTCGCTGATGACAGTGCCGTTTTTGACGAAGTATTCAAACGCAATGACAATGGAACCTTGTCATGGGTAGATACTTTGAAATTCGACTGGAAGAAGCTTTCCCAGGACTCACAGAACATCCTGCGTGATTTAGCTCGCTGTGGTTGCGGATTGGTAATCATCGTCCGCGATAACAACGGAGCAATGTGGGTATTGAATGACAATAATCCTGATAAGCCTAAGGTTAAACTTAGACTGACCGGGTATAAAGGAAGCACGAACAAAAAGACAGATGAGCTGAACGGTTACAGCGAAGTAACGTTCGAGGCAAAGGGCTCTGAACCTGTCAATGAGTTCATCGGTGACTTCACTGACATTCCTCAATAAATTTTTTAATCGACATAAAATTTCATCGTCATGGCTAAGAAAGTAAAAGCAAGATACATCGGAAGAACCATCTACTGCGGAGAGGCTGGCTTCGGTTTCAAAGGCAAAAAAGTGGAAGGCATTAAACAGGTGCCAACCGGTGGTTTGAAGCTGGATGAGAAAACATCTCCTGCAGATATCGAAAAGCTGCTTGCTGCAGGAAGATTGCCGAACAAGCAGGAGTCTTCCTTCGATTATCTTTTCGAAGAGGATGGAACCGCAACACCAGCTATTCCTGCAAAACCATAACGATTCAACAGTGTGTCTGAATCTACAAAAGATACTTCTAAGGGAAAGAGCCGGGTTCTTAACTACGGCTCTATTTCTGTTTCTGAACAGAAGCAGATCAGTCCGCTTGTAAAGGAATTCAGCACAGGCGATAACGCCAATACTCTCCCAGGGAACATTGTTCCTTTCTTCACTAACTTCAATGATTACGCTATACAGCTGCTTTATGCGGCTTCTTCCTCGAGCACTCACCTGAGCTGCATCCGGTCAAAAGTATTTTTTGGAAAGGGAGACGGCTTCGTAATTAAGGAAGGAAAGCCATCCAAGCTCAAGGTAGAGACCAAATCAGAAGCAAAGCTTCAGGAAACTGATATCGAGAAGATGACGACCTTGTATGAAGAAGCTAATGCAGATGGCGAATCATTGGCAGACATCTACGAGAAGCTGCTTATCGATAATGAGTTCATTGGGAACTACTACCTACTGCTGAAGGAAGTAACAGTTAATGACAAGGTCAGGACCTACGCCATCCATCTCTCAGCCCTCAATTGTTTAGTTACGCTGAAGAAAAATCTGACTGACAAGCAGTTCGTGTGTTATCACCCGGATTGGAGTCAGGTGACCAATCCGGATGCCGATAAGACCATGAAGAAATACCCTGTCTATCCGGAATGGAGCAGCAAAGATGGTGGCATTCGATATACAGTGATTCATGGAATGACCTACATGCCTGGTAAGACTTTTTACGGGCTTCCGGAATCCATCGCCTCGCTGATATACCAGCAAATGGAGCAAAGGGTTGGCGAATTCAACATCGATGAATTTGATAATGGCTTTTCAGGCAATACGCTTATTCAGGGGGTAAGCAATGACGAACCCGAGAAAGTGGCCGGCTTCAGAAGGAGTATCGAAAAAACATTCAAGGGCAGGAAGAAGAAGAGGATCTTCATCAACATCCCTTCAGATGAATCAGGCTTGCTGAAGGTCGATGAGATATCTAAAGTGGTAAAGGAGGGTAAGTTCCTCGAGCTTGATAAGCTGGGCACACAGAAGATCCTCACCGCCCATCGCTGGTATACCTCATTGGCTGGTATTGAGCAAGGGGGAAAGCTGAATACCTCGAGCGAGGCGATTATCAATGATTTCCAGATCGCATACAATACAGTCATCCGTCCTATTCAGAATCATTTTGTAGAAAAGGTATTCTCAAAATACCTGAAGGCAAACGGAGTGGAGAAGTCATATTTCGACATCACTAACTCGGTGCCGGTATCCTTTATGGGCAAGATTGATGTGAATTCTATTTTGACTGATGATGAATTGAGGATCGAGCTTGGGTTTGCAGCGGCAACCGCTGAGCAGAAGGCTGAGTTACAAGCTAAAAAGAAAAGCAGTGCAATACCTAATAACATCCCAGGAAGTAATTAGCCTGGGCCTTAGCGGTAAGAAGATGGACCCGGTGAAAATCGAGCCCAATATTCCTGTGGCAGAATTCGAATGGGTTCAGAAGTTCCTCGGTGATGAGTTTTACTATGAGCTCGTAACTCAGAAGAATGGAGCAGGCCTGAGCGCTGACAACCTGGTATTGTGGAATCAGATTCTCGGCCGTTATGTGGCCTGGGCTGCATTGTTCTATTCTCTTGATGACTTGCAATGGGATATCAGCGCCCAGGGATTGATGCTGAACAGCACAGAGTTCAGCCAGAGCGATAAGAACGGCTATGCTAACCTGCAGAAGCCGAAGCGCGAAAAGTTAATGATTGCACAGAGGATGGTGGATGATTTCCTCCGTAGGAATGCAACGAAGTATCCAAAGTATAAGGGCAATATATCCTCATGCGCAACAAATAAGAAGCCGGACGTTTACGCTTCGTTTGGATTGAACCTGGATGAAGAAACAGAAGAGGGCTGCTGCATATCCAAGCCAAAAGTTGAGTTTTTCCCAGAAACAACCCCAACGCAGAGAACCTACAGTTTCGGTATCGATTGCCCTGCCGGCACTTCCATTACCCTGAAGAGGGTTATTAAAGCAGGTGTTGTACTGATGAGCGGCAATGCTATCTATTCAAGTGCCGGGGACTTACTCGATTATCTACAGACGCTGGATTCTGATTGGGAGATTGATGGAACCAATGTTCGGATCACTTCAGAGGTTGAATGGAAGCTGATTGTTTGTTGTTGCGAAGCCTCTGATCCTCCATCACTTGAGCTATCAATTGATGTGAATTGCGTTGGCCGGACTGCTGATATTATTATCACTGGGTCAAATCTACCCAACGGCACTGCACATATAATCTTGCAAATATTTATAGAAGGAGATTGGCAAACTACAGATACTGAACAGGATATCGTTAATGGAGAAAATGTATTCACGGATCTGCCATTGGACTTAGCAGATGGCACATATCAATTCCGGGCTATATCTGGAGATGTTATTTCGAATGTGGTGGAGTTAGTTATTGGATGCACCGTAGAATGTGATGGCACAATAGAAATAACAGGTGATGTAGAGATTAATTGTGAAGAACATTCTATCACGGTTCCTTATCATGTTGAAGGAGAGGTCAATCATTCCTTTTGGATAAGACCAGCGGCAGATCCTGACGAATGGACCCTTATTGGTGCCTGTAGAAATATAGTAGGCCCACAAGATGCAAGCGCTACATCTTCATCTACTATGGGGGTTCCTTGGGACTGGCCGGAGAATGGCGATTATGTATTGAAAATTGTTTGTTGTGGAGATGATTCCGTTTTAGCTGAAACAAATTTCACAATTGGATGCCCCATATTAATCGGAAGATACAACATCCAATATCAGCCAGTCATTTCACAGCCGACACTCACCCCATTTGCGGTTCAAATAGAGGCACAGGGATGGCAGGATAACGGAGGCTGGGCAAGCGCAACTCTTCAGTTAAATGACATTACCGATAGTGGACTCTCGTTCCAGAGTGGCGTTCCAGAAGATATTGGTGCGAATATTCACGGAAGAATGATTTTCAATGTCGCTGACCTTGTGGCTGATCATGAGTATCTGGCTACAATAAAATTCACTGATGTAATCGGAATGGTGAGCATTTCGAGTGCTCTTTTTAAAGTAGACAATTCTGGAGTGCTGTCAAGGGCAATTCGTCAGGGAGCATATTTTGGCGGTGGCTCTCCAGACTATCCTGATATAGCTGTTAGGATGGAGATCGTCAACTACACCTCACCTACAACTTCTTTTATTCCTGTCAATCCTAAGATAGTGGAAGTTGACACCCCTGTAAGCATAGGGCCAAGCGGACTGATTATTTGGGCGGTTGAAATAAATGTTGTGAATGCTGATACAATGACAAAGCTATATAACAGTCACGAGGGTGTAGGATTTTGGGACGAGATTGATTTGTCGGTCGACTTTCCGCTTTTCGTCTCTGCGCATTCAAGGCCGTATGTAACAGCATTTTCAATGATCAAATTAGACTCTTTTATTCCTTAACCTATAAAAATTGAATTATGGATCCAGTTACAAAAATTCTTATTGATGCAGTATACGATGCGCTCGATCAACTGCAAAATCATTTGAATGAGCAGCAGCCTCCGATTGTTGTTCCCCCGGCTGACCCGCCTACTGAGTTAAGTCCGGAAGAAAAATTTGTTGCACGACTAGCCCAGTCTGGAATTACCTGGGATGGTAGTGACAAGCCTCGGATGTTTGAAGAGATAAAAGCGCTGGGCTTTGCTCCTGCGTTTGCTTTGTTTCAGGATGTGCTAATAATCTTCGGACAGACTGCAGAACTCGAAGCCGTTCGTTCTGAAATGAGTGGCAAGGGAGAGGAATCCTTGTGGCCAATCCTTGAACAGGCGGTAAACTCTTAATTAGCAATGTACGGCCACAGGTTCAACAAGATAGTATTTCTGTTTGCCGATCTGATCGGGATGCTGATATGCTGGGTGCATGTCAATCATGACTATTGGGTGACTTTCTGGCTGTCTGTGGTTTTTGGTGTAATCACAGGGTTCTGCAGTATGGCAGGAAAGAAACTGTTTGAACTGGTATATGAGATGGCAAAATCAAAATTGAAAAAGCATGTTGAGACAAAAGATCTGGAAAAGAATTAGACGATTTCTGATTGTATGGGATGGCCTGTGGAGTATACCCTTCACATTCCTGGCATTCATGGGTTTTACCTATTGGGGTGAATGGATGTGGCCACCTGAAGTGAATCCGGATGGTTCCTTAAGCGGTGGAGGATTTGCCGGAATGAACCCGGAGTATATTCAAAAGCTCTTGTATGCAGCTGTGATAATGGTAGGTATTAACCTGGCTGCATGGCTGGCCATCTTCTTCAACTTCCATAAGGTCTGGGATTACTACTTAGGCGATTCCGGCAAAGATTTCCAATCACTCAGTCCACAAACCAAAATATGTCTCGTTATCTTGTTATACTTTGCTTTCTACTTGTCGGGACTCCTATTAGTCCTAATCCCTGTTTAGAGAGCTGGTATATTTCTCAAATCGGTGTCCGCGAAGCAACCGGGAAAAATGATGGTCCCGCGGTTAAAGCTTATCTCAAGTCCGTAGGGCTTCCAGAGAAATACAGCTGGTGCTCCGCATTCATCAAGACCGGTCTCAATCATTGTGGCGTCAAGAATACCATCAATGGCTGGGCTCCCACAGCGCTCAGCCCTAATGTAGTTTTTCAAGGGGGAGTATGGATAGCAGACCCGATACCCGGTGATGTGTTTGGTATATACTCATATACCCAGAAGAGAATAATTCACGTAGGGTTCTTTCATCGCCTGAAGAACCACTCAATAATTACAGTAGAAGGAAACACTAATTGTAACGGCTCGAGCAATGGTGATGGAGTGTACCAAAGGACCAGACCACTTTATTCAATCAATAAAATCACACGATGGTTATGAAACAACAAACTATTGAAAGACTCATTTTCATTCTGGCGGCCGCGGCTTTCTGTATTCTGGCCATAGTAATAATTCAAGGATGCAAAACCCCGAATCTTATTGTCGCCAGCAATGAGCAGGTTAAAGCCTCCGGGAAGCATCATGCAGGCCATCTGGCAGCCTGGATCGAAGCTGACACCGCTGTCACTGGCCACGCCATCAGCGAGATGGGAAAGGATTCCTTCTATACGGTCAGGACCAGTGCCGGCTGGACCATGAAAATAAAGTACGACCGGTTGATGTGGGATTTTCAACTAAAGCCGCGGCCGCACTTCCCGGATCCCGTACCGAAAAAGGAGGAGCCGCGTTATCATGAAATGGTGGTTGGATTCTCAAAATATAAAGACGTTGACTATGGGTTTTAAAGTAAAGGATAGCATCAAGTTCTATTCGCTCGTTCTGAATGTGGCCACCATCACCATGATCGTTCTAATGCTGAAGCAATGCCATTGCCCTCCATGCATGGAGCCTGGTGAAACAAAGATTGTCCATGATACCATTTGGCCGAAGGCTGAGCTGAAGCCGATAGCCGTAAAGGTCCCTGAAGCTTACAAGGCGGTGGCCAGGAAAGATATCAAGCCAGCTAAGGCCATAGCACGGACGGCAGCCTTTGTTCGGTCTTTTCCTGACACCGCCCGAAACCATACAGTAGATTCCAATCAGATCTGTTATGATGAATGCGATTCTGTTCGGTATTATTCAGACACCATCAGAAACCATACACCGGATACATGCGAGATTGTCATCAATGATACTGTCATCGGAAAGATAACCGGCCGGAGCGTGTGGTACGTCAATTTAAAACCTGAGATAAGGACCACGATCACCCAGGTTCGAAAGGAAAAGCTAAAGGTTTATGTTGGTGGCGCCTTTACCCTCAATGCCCGTTTCGGTGAACGATGGGGAGCAGGACCCTCAGCGCTGATGGCCATCCCTAAGGTGGGCGCCATCAATTATTACTATGATGCCAAGAACAATGCGCATACTGCAGCATTGATGGCACTCATTCGATTCCACAAGTAAATTCTGTTTTATGGTATCAATAGAAAAGGCACGTTCAAAGAAAGGCCAACGCAAGTTTCTCCGGATCACCGGAGATAACAATGAGAAACTGGTCCGCTCAGAAACCATGTTTCAATCACTGTCTGTGATCAACAATGCTCGAGCGACCTATGAGCAGCTGAAGCGGGTATTCGAAGGTGGTGAACAGATTATCGATAACACGATAAAGAGGAAGAAGTAATCAGAGCTCCATATCCGGCATCCGGTCGACAGCTTCACGCTTTTTCTTATCCTTCACTTTGATATACTTCATGGTGGTGCGGATATCAGTATGACCTAGCAATTGCTGAATAACTTCTATCGGGGTATCATACTCTGCAGAGTGATTGGTAGCAAATGAATGCCGGGCCGAATGCCACGTTATTTTCTTGGTGATGCCGGCACGCTTTGCCCAAGTCCGCACATCCTTAACAGCTCCGGCCCATCCCGGCAAATTGAATATCTTCTCTTCAGGATCTTCGATCTTACCTATAAGCTGCAGCGCTGTTTTATTCAAAGGGAAACTGTTCTGAGCATCAGTTTTGGACCTATCGAATACGAGTCGCTTCTTGTCCACCATCCAGCCGTAAAGGTTGCTGACGGTTGCGAAATCAAACCCGGTATTCAGGGAAAGCAGGTAAGCCCTCCGCACATCCTCATTCGGGCATTCAGCTGCAAGGAGCGCCTGTATCTCGGCCGGATCGAGCAGAGGCTTATTAATGGCATTCTTATCGATTTTAAACCTCGTTTTGAATGATGCCGAATTGATGGTGGTTACCTTCTCCTCGAAGGCCCGGTCGAGGACCTGTTTAAACTTCTGCATATAGCTGCGCGCGGTTTCCTGAGAGACCTGGCTTTTCAGGTATTCGGTGAAGTCCTCACAGAACATCTTGGAAACCTTTCCCCCGGGGAGATGCCGGATCCCTTGGGTGGTCATAAAGTCCTTCAGCATTATGATACAAGCGTGAACCTTTAGAACATCTTTCTTGGTATACTCCTTCTTCCATTCCTCAAAGTAGGTAACGAAATCATACTTCAGGTTTTCCTTGGAATGGAAGTCATGCTGCCTGGCCTGGTAGAGCAGGCGTCGCTTGGCCACCACCGTTTCCACCAGCTCCTGCGTTTCGATATTATGCTGCTTCTCCAGTTTTGTCTTAGGATTGGTGTAAAAGAAGACATCCTCGAGGTTTTCGCGTATCGGCTTACCGACACCGGTGATCTGCAGATACACCGCTTCCCTTCCTTTTGACAGATTTCGTTTGTAATAATTGATTTTCATATCCGTGTCAGATTCGCGCCAAACAAACCCCTAAAATAACCATAACAAACACTTAACAAAGTCCACAAGTCTGACACGTGAGAGGTGGTGAAACCCTTGCCAGTCCTAGCGAAAGCCAGTATAGGCAAGGGTTGTAGAGGATTATTAAAAATCCTCAAATGTACCGAAGGTGGGAATCGAACCCACACACCTTACGATACACGATTTTGAGTCGTGCGCGTCTACCAATTCCGCCACTTCGGCTTTAAAAACGGGAGGGCAAATCTAAATCAAAAAAGAAGTTTTCAAACTCGGGCTGCAAATAAACAGTACAGCTATATACCTGTTGTGAATAAGTAAGCGTTATATAATCTCCCAACAGCCCCTTGAATGACGATTTTAGTTGCTGATTTTACAGATATGGAAGAAACACTAACAGCTTCTAAAAAGAAGAAAGAGGGAGAGGTCATTTTGCAAGAGGAAAAGCCCGCTAAGCCGCGTGAGAAAAAGGCTGCAAAAAAAATTAAGGAAGAAGGCCCCATAGCCAAATGGTGGAACGATGGCCGCGCGTCAAAGATAAGCGGGCTGGTGCTGATGCTTTTCTCGTTTGTGCTTGCAGTGTCTTTTACTTCCTATCTCTTTACTCTGGCCGATGATCAAAGCGAAATAATAAATAGTGGGCTTTCCACGCTGGGCGATAATTCCATCGAAGTAAAAAACTCGATGGGCCGATTAGGTGCGTGGCTGGCAAATTTTTTCATCAATAATCTCTTCGGGCTTTCTTCCTACCTGTTCGTGATAGTCAGCTTTGCTTTCGGATTCAACTGGCTGGTTCGCAAAAGTGTGTTCCCTGCCTTTAAGATTTCCATCTATTCCTTCGTTGCCATCATTTGGCTTTCATCTACGCTGGCGTATTTCAACGCGCTGATATGGCCCACAGGTGTTTTAAGCTGGGGGGGTGCATTTGGAAATTATCTGACAGGCGACACCGGCTACCTCACCGGTTTGCTGAAACCCATCGGAGTGGGAGCTTTACTTTTTGTAAGCGCCATGATATGGGTGGTAGTGGTTTACAATATCCAGTTCGATTTCATCTTGAACAGCCTGAATGTATTTAAGAAGAAAGAAGAACCGCTGTTAGCGGGAGCCGTTGTTGCCGCACCGGTAATGGCGCCCGAGTATAAAGACGTAAGCGAAAATATTTTCGCCAAGGACAACCTTACCGACTTATCGAACCAGGTAATGAATGAACCCATCAACCTGGAAGTAGCGCAGATTGATGAGCCGGAGATGAACATCATAGACTTGGATACAGGAAAGAAACCAAAATCCTTTGCCAATGAAGAAGCTGATTTGGATTTGGAAGTTGCGGAAACTGTCGAAGAAGAAATGGTGGAGGAGAATGTGGGCAGCCTTGCTACGAATTTTGATCCAACGCTGGATCTATCAAACTATCAATACCCTTCGCTCGACTTGCTCGAGGAATATGGCAGCGATAAGGTTAAGATTGATGCCGAGGAACTGGAGCGAAACAAAAACCAGATTATCTCTACCCTCAACAATTACCAGATTGAGATATCGAAGATAAAAGCGACCATTGGACCTACCGTAACGCTTTATGAAATTGTTCCTGCACCCGGTGTTCGCATTTCCAAAATCAAAAACCTGGAGGACGATATCGCCCTGAGCCTTGCCGCCCTTGGCATCAGAATTATTGCTCCAATTCCCGGTAAAGGGACGATCGGCATTGAGGTACCCAACGCTCACAAAGAGATTGTTTCCATGCGTTCGTTGCTTGCTTCAGAGAAGTTTCAGAACTCAACGGCTGATTTGCCGATATGCCTGGGTAAATCAATCAGTAATGAAATTTATGTGGCCGATTTAGCTAAGATGCCTCACTTGCTGATGGCCGGTGCTACGGGCCAAGGCAAATCAGTCGGTATCAACTCGGTGATTGTTTCGTTGCTTTATAAGAAACATCCATCGCAGCTCAAATTCATTTTGGTAGATCCGAAGAAGGTTGAGTTGAGTCTGTATGAAACATTGGAGAAACATTTCCTTGCCAAGCTTCCGGGCGAAGAGGACGCAATTATTACTGACACCAAAAAGGTGGTAACCACACTCAACGCTCTTTGTATCGAAATGGATGACCGCTATGATTTATTGAAGAAAGCAAGCTGCCGCAACCTGAAAGAATACAATCACAAATTTGTCAACCGTCAACTTAATCCGCAGAACGGGCACAAATTCCTTCCCTATATCGTGTTGGTAGTAGATGAATTTGCCGATTTGATAATGACAGCCGGCAAAGAGGTAGAGATGCCTATCGCCCGTCTTGCACAATTAGCACGAGCTATTGGCATTCATTTAATTCTTGCCACCCAGCGTCCTTCTGTAAATATCATCACAGGAACTATCAAGGCAAACTTCCCCGCGCGTATTGCTTTCAAAACCACTTCGAAGATCGATTCAAGAACTATCCTCGACACTGGTGGCTCCGAACAGTTAATTGGCCGTGGAGATATGCTGCTAAGCGCAGGCAGCGATATGATTCGCTTGCAATGCGGCTTTGTCGATACCCCAGAAGTGGAGAAGGTTCGTGATTTCATTTCTGCTCAACAAGGCTATTCTACGGCTTTCGAGTTGCCGGAATACGTGGACCCGAACAACAAGGAAGGGGGCGATGACTTCTTTTCGGATGGCGAACGTGATGATTTGTTCGAAGATGCTGCACGTGTTATCGTTCAAAACCAAATGGGTTCTACTTCACTTATACAAAGAAGGTTAAAATTAGGATACAACCGCGCAGGCAGATTGATGGACCAACTGCAGGAAGCAGGTATAGTAGGCGATAATCTCGGCACTAAATCGCGGGAGGTAAAATTCAAGACTGAGAACGAGTTGGAACAGTATTTGCAAAAACTCAACGAACAACCCATGTAATCAATGAAATCGTTCACGTTTTTAACCTTGTTCCTGTTTATCGGGCTTTATTCATTCTCTCAGGCACCAATCACCACCAACGATCCGCAAGCGGCTTCACTTTTGCAAAAAGTAAGTGAGAAATATCAAGGATACCAGAACATTTCGGCTGATTTTAAATTAATTATTCAGCGCCCTAAGCTGAAACCTGAGGAAAGTGATAAGAAATACACCGACACCCTCAAAGGAAAAATTCTTTTGCAAGGTGCAAAATTCAATATTTCCATCAAAGAACAGCAGATAATCTGCGATGGGAAAAATATATGGACCTATGTTCCGGAGAATAGAGAAGTGCAAGTGAACTATTTTGAAGAGACAGAGGATATCTTCTCTCCTTCCAAAATCTTTACGCTGTATAGAGATGGTTTTCTTTCTCAGATAAAAGAAAAGAAAGTAGTGAACGGAAAAAATGTGACCGTTATTGAAATGAGTCCTTCGGGCAAAAAAACTTCTTATTTCAAATTGGATGTGACCGTTGACGATGCTAACTCACAGATTATTGAATCAAAAATCTACCAAAAGAACGGAACCCGCTACATCTATAAGCTTACTAAACAAGCTTCCAATGTTTCTGCCAATGAAGATTCCTTTACTTTCGATATTAAAAGATATCCAGGGGTGAAGGTGGTTGACCTGCGCTAGACAATTTCTTCTTTCCCCTTCTTTATCTTTATTTGCCTCTCATTTCTATAATCAATCAAAATGACTTACGACCTTATTGTAATAGGAAGCGGCCCGGGCGGATACGTGGCTGCCATCCGCGCTTCTCAACTGGGTTTGAAAACTGCTATTGTAGAGAAAGAAAGTCTCGGTGGAATTTGTCTTAACTGGGGCTGTATACCCACCAAAGCCCTGCTTAAGAGCGCCCAGGTTTTTGAATACATCAGTCACGCTGGTGACTATGGTATTAGTGTAGATTCCGCTAAGACCGATTTTGGGGCAATCATCAAACGAAGTCGTGGGGTGGCGGATGGAATGAGCAAAGGTGTCCAGTTCCTGATGAAGAAGAATAAAATTGATGTACTTACCGGGGCAGGGAAACTGAAGAAGGGAAGCAAAGTAGAAGTAAAAGATGCTGCTGGAAAAGTAACAGAATACGATGCAAAACATATTATACTGGCTACCGGAGCGCGCAGCAAAGAACTGACGAACGTAAAACAGGATGGCAAGAAAATAATTGGCTACCGCGAAGCCATGAATCTTCCTTCTCAGCCTGCTAGTATAGTGGTAATGGGTGCGGGAGCTATAGGAATGGAATTCGCTTATTTCTATTCCACCCTTGGCACCAAGGTAACGGTAGTGGAGTTTCTCGACAATATTCTTCCGCGCGAAGACAAGGATGTTTGTAAAGAGGCAGAAAAGATTTTCAAGAAGAAAGGAATTGATATTCGTACTTCTACATCCGTTGAGAAGGTGGATACATCTGGCAAGAAGTGTGTTGTGTCGATAAAGTCAAAAGAGGGCAAAACGGAGAATATCGAGTGCGATATTGTCCTTTCAGCAGTGGGCATTGCCACAAATATTGAAGGCATCGGATTAGAAGAGACAGGGATAAAAACAGAAAAAGGTCTTGTCGTAGTAGATGAGTTTTATAAAACCAATGTTGCCGGGGTGTATGCTATTGGTGATATTGTAAAAGGACCTGCGCTGGCGCATCTTGCATCGGCCGAGGGGATTACGTGCGTGGAAAAGATTGCAGGTAAAAACCCCGAGCCGATTGACTATGGAAATGTTCCTAGTTGCACTTATTGTAATCCCGAGATTGCCAGCGTTGGATTAACTGAAGAGGAAGCGAAAGCAAAAGGTATTGAAATTAAGGTTGGCAAATTCCCCTATAGCGCATCGGGTAAGGCAAGTGCAGCGGGCGCCAAAGAAGGTTTTGTGAAAGTAATCTTCGATGCAAAATATGGGGAATGGCTTGGATGTCATATGATTGGCGCTAATGTAACCGAGCTGATAGCTGAGGTTGTTACAGCCCGTAAATTAGAAACCACCGGTCACGAAATCATTAAATCCATTCATCCGCATCCTACTATGAGCGAGGCTATTATGGAGGCCGCTGCTGCCGCGTATGGCGAAGTAATACATCTGTAAATTAATTATGAAGAAACTTGCTCCTCTCCTTTTAATCTTGATTGCCGGCTGTCTTTCGCCAAAGAAAGCATTACTCCATACCTGGAAGATTGATGATGTCGTTTTTCTTGATTCGCTGAACACCCTCCCCGAACAACAGAAAAAGATACTTGCGTACAACCTCAAAAAGAATCTGCAGTTCACATTTTTACCTGATAGCGCTTACCAGGTTCATAGTGGCAGCGAGATAGTTAATGGGAAATGGTGGTTGAATGCTGACAAGAAATTACTTTTTACTACTACCCCACAGGGAACCGTAGAATCAAAAATATATGAATTGAAAAAGAGCAGCTTTAAATCTTTCCAGCACAGTGGGATCCGAAGCTTGGAATTCACGTGACTTGAAGTCGCGGC